>Ga0209727_1000328_pt1 | contig 55470 bp, 47 predicted proteins | sample RifGroC1_FD_183995 | JGI IMG/M metagenome (GOLD analysis project Ga0209727, IMG submission 183995) | Groundwater microbial communities from Rifle, Colorado, USA - Groundwater C1 (SPAdes) (version 2) | ecosystem: Environmental > Aquatic > Deep subsurface > Groundwater | place: Rifle, Colorado... | reverse complement strand
GTTTTGCGATAAAAAATCGTAAAATTCTAAGATATATCGCAAAATTCGCAATGACATAAACTTATCGACAGTTGATTGAAATTCAATCAATAGATAAATGTAAATTTCATTACCTTTAAAATTAACTTTATAAATTATATCGGATTCTTTTTCTTGGAACTTCTCGGTAACAAAAGATTTATCGAGTCGTTCTAATGTCGAAAAATCCAAATCCTTCACAAAATCCTCATGTACAAAACTTGAAAGTAGTTCTTCAACAACTAAAGGATTAGAAAATATTTTTTTGTATCGTTTGTCATTATCATTTGCCATAAATAAAATATATCAAAAAAGTAGAAGAAAATCAAATAAAAATGTGATCCATGTTGTGGTTATTTTTAATTTAAATATTTTTCTCAAAAGTTTTTAGATATTGACAAGTTGGGTAATTGCCAGTATAAATATGTTTGTTCACTGACAAATTACCTGATTTTACTTTAAGCAAAAATTTTCTTACAAACTCACCAAAACACAAGGAGAAAAAAATAGACAATTCACAATTTGAAGAGGCATATAAAAAAGCATTAAATATAATTAAATATTCGCCTCAAATGGAGAAAATTCTTTCTTTAAAACTAAAAAAGAATGGTTTTGATAAAGAAACAATAGAAAAAGTTATAGAAAAACTAAAAGAATACAATTTTTTAAATGATTTAGAAAATTCTCAAAGTTATATAAGAAATCTTGCTGGTAAACTCTACGGTAAAAATAAAATCTTAGCAAAACTATTTGAAAAAGGGATAAAAAAAGACATCGCAGAAAGCCAACTTTCAGATTTTTTTGCTGAAAACCCAGAAGAAGAAATTGCCAATAAATTTATACAAAAAAACCAAACCACATTTAAAGATTTTTTTGAAAATGGACAAATCGATAAATTTAAACAAAAACTTTATAACCACGGTTTTAGCATAGAAACAATAGAACGAGTGACGCGGGCGTTTAGGGAGGAATAGTATATACTCAAAACTAATCTATTTCTTCAAATTTTTATAAAATAAAAAAAAGATAAAAAATTTAATTTAAGCTTTTATTTGCTATTAGAATGTTATATAATAAACTAAGAATAGTTTATTTTCGGAGGAATTAGAATGCAAAAAGCGATGTTTTTTGAAGAGGCTTTTAAAAAAGGAGTACTTCCTACTATAGAATCTGGTTTTATCCTATCAATATCATCACCAAATTTTGAAGATATAAATAGAAAAAGTGATCCTTTTCTATTAGAGATGATTTCTTATAGTGGCGTAAAATCTGTAATTCCAATAGAAGGTGGTGTAAAATTTCAAGCACAGGGCAGAAAAATGTATTGTATGTTAGAGCCTTCACCATACACAGAAAAACATGTTGAGCCAACATATCGTTCCAATAATACAACTGGCTATATGCCTTTTAGATTCAAAGATTGTACAACATTTTTAACTAAGGATAGTAGATTTACTGTATTAATACCAGAGATACCACATAACTGTTACGACTCTTTTACAGTTTCTTTTCCTGGAAAAGGGGATATGTGTATTTTATATTTTATGTTTGATAAAGATTTAAATGGTGTAGTTTTGCCTTTTATTAAGGATAATGTTGTAACAATTCTAAAAAAATCTCTTGATTTTAGAGAAGCAGATGCGTCAAATATAGCAAGACAATTTATAGATGTTGTGAAAAAACACACAATAACAGCAGAAACAAAAGAAGATGGTAAATTCTAAAATATTTTGTTAATATGGCATAATTTTATCTATGTTAGGATTAATTAAAGGATAGAGTATCAATTCTTACACCCAGTAATGAGTATTTGCAACGGCAAGGAGAACAAAAAAGAATAATTTTTTAGGTATTTTTTCTCTGCGTCTTTGTGTACTTTGTGAGAAACTTATTAATTCTTTTTTTGTAAAGAATAAATTTACGCCCTAATTTCTAAAATTAAATAAAATATTATTGACATTTTTTTTAAAATTCAATATATTACATCGATTAAGAATACTGTTTTTATATAATTCGGAGGCAAAAAATGGGAAGAACTTGTGATATGTGTGCAAGAGGAACTGGTGTTGGACAAAATGTGCCAAGAAAAGGTCTTTTAAAGAAAAAAGGTGGTACTGGTTCTAAAATGGGTGTTAAAACAAAAAGAACATTTAAAATAAATCTTCATTCAAAGAAACTTGTAATAGATGGTATTGCAAGAAGAGTAAGAATTTGTTCAAGATGTTTAAAAGCTATGGACAAAGTATCTTAATATAGGTTTTTGTTTTTTAACCTATTGAGAAGCGACAATAAAAATTGTCGCTTTTTTTATCACAAAAAAATTTTAATTTGTCAGAACTTCTATGATAAAATTAATTATTATTAATAATCATAATTTCTTATATAATAATAAGCTATCCGAGTTTGATTATATACCTAAAATTAATGAAATTGTCACCAATTTCATTAATTTTTGTATATATCCTTGAGAGGCAAAATATGAAAGATTTAATACAAAATCTCATTATTAAATTTGGTGAAGACCCAGATAGAGAAGGTTACAGGTTCAAGAAAGATTAACTTCTAATGTTGTATTGAAGATGTTCTGCTTCATTAGGGGCTGCGGTTGTTATGGAAGCACATCACCTTTGTATGGTGATGCGAGGGGTGCAAAAACAAAATAGCTTTGCAATAACAAGTGCTTTAAGAGGCAAATTTAAATCAGATAGCAGAACAAGAAACGAATTTTTAAATTTAGTTAATAGAAAAATGAGTTAATTTCGCTTAGAGTTAATCTCTTCGCAAATTTGTTTTGCAATTTGAGGATAATATAAGTGTTCGAGTTTATGTACCTCTGATTCGATAAAATCCAAACCTTTTTCTTTTTCTAATGGAATGCTTTCTTGTAAAATAATCTCTCCACCATCAACTTCTTCTGATACATGATGGATGCTAATCCCGATTTCTTTGTCTCCAGCATCATAAGCCTTTTTTATAGCATCAGAACCCTTATGTTTTGGTAATAACGAAGGATGAATATTTATAATAGGAATACCGACATCTTTAATAAATTTGGCAGATAAAACTCTCATAAAACCTGCTAAAAATATAACATCAATTTTGTTATGCTTAATAATATCAGTAACTTTTTTTTCTACAAGTAGTTGACCATCTTGTAAGTAATTAATTAATTCACATTTTATATTATGGTTTTTTGCTCTTTCGATTACATAAGCATTCTTTTTATTACAAATTAATAGTTTAACTTCATTTTTTTTATCACCTTTAAAAGAAGTGGCTAATGCTTCAAAATTAGAGCCACTTCCAGATGCAAAAATTGCTATATTCGCCAAAATAAATTCTCCATTAAAGTTTTGCTGCTAATTCCATAGCTTTTTGTTTTATATTTGAATCACTATCATTTGCTAACTCTTTAATAAGAGGAAGCCCTGTTTTTAAATTAAAATGAGATATATACTCAATCGCAACTTTTTTCATTTCAAGGCTTTCTTTTTTTGACAACCTTGATAGTACAGCGTCTGAGGACTCAGATATTGAGTTTTGTATAAAAAATCTTATAGTGTAAACAACAACAGGCTCAATATCATAATATCTAATTATAAACATAAATGTTTTCATTACATTTGTAGGGTATGTTTTGTAGGTTGTCTGAATTATAGTTTTTAATGCCATAAGATTTACCTGAGGTGAATAATTTGTCTCTAGATAAAGTTTTAAAAATTCATAACTTGAGGCTGTCCCGTAATTATATATTTGGTCAAGACATACTAAAATTAAATTATCTTTATTTATTATAGGTTTCATATATGTTTGTATATTTGGGATTGATTGTGTTTTTAAAATTAAAGAATATTTTTTTACTGCATTAGTTACTATGTCTACCGATGTTGTAGTAAGAATAATTTGATAAACTTCATTTGCAACATTAGCAGTATCAGTTTCGTTTAAAACTTGTAATACATTAGGAGTGATTTTATCGTTTCTCTCTTGAAGTAAATCAATTAATATTTTTTCTCTTTTGTCTTGTGGTACGCTATTAAGCATTGTTGATAATGTAATTTTTTCTTCTAAAGTTTTTGATTTTAGATTATCAAAATTTAGTACATCTAAAGCAAATGTTTTAGAAAGTGATGGATATTTTTCTGTGATTAATTGAGTTATAGTATTTTTATATCCCTCGTCATTTTTTATCAATTGTGATTTATAAGAGTTTTCTATAATTTTTTCTGTTGAAGAATAAAAATCATCGATTGGTTTGTTAGTTAAATATTCTGGAAAATTTTTTATTAATAATAATATCGCATAACCAAGAAATGACTCTGATTTCTTTCCATCTGCGTATATATTAACTTTTTTTGTACTTATTAATAGGTTGTTTAAATATTTAACACCTGCTTTTTGGTTACTTTTCATAAAACCAACAAATCCATAAAATTCACTTATTGGATTTTTACTTTCTATTAATTTAGAAAAAACAGCAGAATTATTTGAATTTATTAATTTATCTATTTTGTCAAAATTTGCTTTATCCATTAAAGCAGTATCAAAATAAATTCCATCAAGGGAGGCTAATATATCAATCTTTGTTGTTCTTTGAGAATTTACTATTATAATATTAATCCACAAAGAAATAAAAATAAGTACAATGAAAATGAAAAACATCAAATTTTTTATATATCTCATAATTCCATACCATATAATTAAATTTTTAATTACCCAAAAATATGATAATAAATATTTTAAAATATTCATTATCATAAAGTAGTGCTATTATAACAAACTAATTATTTAGTGTCTATTGTTTTTTTAAAATTTGAAAAATCAATATTTATTTGTAATTTGACTTCTTAATTGATAGTAGTTAGGATTGCTAAATTTGCTATGGTTGAAAGAGAAAAAACAACAATGTTTGATTTTTATACTTTGATATAGTATAATAAATATATAATTATACTATGGGGGTTATAGAAATGCAGAAACTATTTTATACATTTAATCCATGGTGGGATGAAGGGTATGTATTTGAAATTAGAAAAAGAGAAAAATACTTAAAAAAAATATTTAAAAATATGGATTCAAAGGATATTATTCTTCTAGCTGGTTTGATACGTGTTGGGAAAAGCTCAATAATGAAGCTTGTAATCAACGAATTGATAAAAAAAGGTATTGATAAAACAAGAATATTATTTGTCAGTTTAGATGACTTTTTATTAAATGATAAATCTATATTCGGGATAATTGATGAGTATCGACTGCTACATAAAATAAAGATGGAAGAAAAAATATATCTTTTTCTTGATGAGATTACATACAAAGATAAATGGCAACAACAATTAAAGAATATGTATGATAGAGATAATGTGAAAATTATTGCAAGTTCATCAAGTTCTTCAATATTTATTGATGAAAACGCATATTTAACTGGAAGAAACAGAGTTATAGAGGTAAAACCGCTTGATTTTGATGAATGGCTTGATTTTAAAGAAATTAAACTTAAAATAGTTGATTTTGACCTTATGAAAGCCTATTTTGATGATTATCTTCAAGATGGTGGTATGCCCGAATATGTCATAAAAAAAGATAGAGTATATATTCAGAACCTTGTAGAGCAGTTAATATACAAGGATATAATAGCTAAACACAATATAAAAATGAAATCTGTAATACAAGACTTATTTCTTCTTTTGATGGAAAGAAGTGGCAAGCAGTTAAGCATTAATAACATTGGAAATATTTTGAAGATCACATCCAGTAATGCTAAACGGTATATCGAATATTTTGAGGACACTTTTTTAATTGGCTTAATAAAAAAATATGGAAAGACAAATGAGAAAATCACATCGCAAAGTAAATTATATACAGGAGACATAGGGATAAGAAATGCCTATACTGGATATAGAGATAAGGGATCTGTATTTGAAAATTATGTGTATATAAAAATAAAAGAGAAAAATCCATACTACTATGTAGAAAATGGAATTGAACTTGATTTTATAACTGACCGCTATTTTGGAGAGCAGTATTTAATAGAATGTAAATATAATTCTGAACTAAATGATAAACAACGAGAGTTATTTGATAAAATTAATGTGAAAAACAAAATAATATTAAATGGATATAAAGATTTACACTTGATAGAAAATATTTAGAAATGTCAACTAAAAAAATTAAGATAAAAAAGACTTATTTTGAGTTATAACAATACAATCACCATATTTTTAGTAGTTATTGATAAAAGATAAAAAGAATATTACCAAAAACAATCTTTTATATGATTTATTATATAAATTTAATATTTAATAAAATATTAAATTTTATTTGACTATAAATATTTTGTAAATTACAATTATAAAATCAAAAAAATATTTACATATTAAAAAAAGGGGATCGTATGAAAAAAATGTTTTTATTACTTGCTTTCTTTACACTTCTTTTTGGATGTACAAATCCTGAAGTGTTAAATTCACCTAAAGGAGGAAATGACGACAATAGTATTGCACCATTGATATCTAAGTCTGAGCTTATTTATGGGGCTTATAGAGGTGGTAGTCTAATCTATAACCCAGACAATGCAGGTTTAACACATATCGTTAGTGGTATGAATATTCCTGTAAGATTAGCAAGTCTCAAAGAAGTTTATAACAGTGAAGCAGGGCAAAATGAATATGTTGATGTTGAAAATTCTATCAATTTCGGTTATCTTCATATTAATAGCGTGTCTGCAAATAGTGTAAACTTTGATTATCTTGTTTATGATAAAGATGGCAATGTAATATCATCAGGTTCAAAAGACCTCGGTATTTCAGAATCATTTGATATAAACAAAGATAATAAAAACGATCTTATTTATGGAAAAGCAGAAACTGCAAGAGTTGGCTTTGAAAATGCCGACTACCTTACATTTATTAGTTCTAAAGAAACACTTAATACCACAATGTTTTCTTTATCTACTGAATACTATCCAGAAAACAGATACCCATCTGGTATTGTTGGTGTAAACCCATCAGGTAAATTAATCATTCAACTTGATTCTGCATCAGTAAAATCAAGATCAGTTGGTGAAAACAGCACAGAATCTATTGTTTTTGGTGGTGACATCCAAAATGTTTTACTTTCTGGTGATATTGTTATGGATATTGATGGGGGTAAATCTGCAAACATTCAATCTGTTGAATCAAGTAGAGCTGGCGAGACTGTTTGTCTTGCTGATTTCTCAGTTTCTAATACTGCTGTTAATATTTATGAAGTAATGTATTTAAATATTAACGATAGTCTTGAAAACCTTGTTGAAAAATACAGTGTTGATTCTTCAAGAGCCGTTGAACTCCAAGTATTACAAATTCAAAACAAAGAAATTGTTTTCTTTAAAAATTCTATTTCAGAACTTAAAGCTATTATCAATTCTGGTATTAAAATTGTAATTGATGGTTCTGCAAGTGTAAACTGGGATAAAATTAGTGGGTCTGTAAAAGCGTATGTGTCAATGACTAACAAATTTGAACTTAATTACTTTATAAAAGGTAGTTATTCAAATAGTTATGAAACACTTCTTATTAAACCAAGCTTCACATTCTCAATATATGGTGTTCCTGTTACTGTTTCTTGTGGTGTTTCTGTAGGTGCTGAGTATAGTTTAAGTGGTTCTGGTACTGCAAATTTAACTTATACAAACAGTGCAACTTTAGGTGGCTACTACAATTGTAATGGTGGTATCAAATGGGTATCACACGGTTGGGGCTGGTTTTCTGTTAGTGTTCCAGAATTATATTTTAGCCATAATGCAGGTCCAATATCTTCATTTACACAATCTGTAACAGCAGATGTAAAATTAAGTGGAAGTGCAAATGGAAAAATTTATCTAAAAGCTACTCCAGAAGTAAGAATCGCATATATTCTCAAATGTACAGATGTTAATACATTCTACATAACAGCAGGTGTAAGTGGTACTTTGACAAGTAGTTATGTAAATGGTGTATTAAAAAACAACGCTACTGCAAAAGTTAGTGTAAAAAGAGGATATACAAACGATATTGAAGCTGGTATTGATTTTAGAATTGATTTTGGTCCTATACATTGGAGTGCTCCTATGTATAAAGCTAGACTTTGTGATACATCAGCAGCAATATATGACAGAAGTTGGTCATATTCTTTCTAAAAATAGTAAAATCAAAGGCTAATTGAATATAGTCTTTGATTTTACACAATTTAATATCGTGAGAGGCGTTAAAAGACAAATCTCACGATATTCATTTAAAAAAAATAAAATATGAAAAATAAAATTGTATTCTTATTAATTATCATTCTATCCTTTTCGTGTAGTATTCCACAAAATAGAAATACAGTAGCGAATAAAATCACATATCCAAACAAAAATGAGTTATGGAAAACTGGTTCGCAATATGATATAAAATGGAATACTGAACAATTTAACGATGGTTTTGACATATATTTATATTTAGACAAAAATCCTATTTCTTTACTTGCTTCAAATGTTAAAAATAATGGAATTTGTAATATAAAAATCCCAAAAAGTTTAGATGATAATCTATATAAGGTGAAATTTAGTCAATTAGATTCAAATAACGCTGTAATTGTCATCGCAGAATCAGAAAACATTAAAATTGTTAATAAATTTAACTGGCTTGTAATGTTTTATGGTTGTGCTGATAATAATTTGGAGCAGTATATATATAACGATATAAATGAAATTGAAGCATCAGAAAGAACTGGCAAAGGAATAAAAACCGTTGCATTGATAGACAGGTCATACAATTATACAATAATTGACAATGATTGGTCTGATACACGAGCCTATGAGATAGGTTATGATACAAATGGATTTAATAAAATCCTATCAAACTCATCTCTTAGAATATCAGTTTCTGATTTGAGTATAGATAAAGATAGTCAAGTAGAGCTTAATATGGGTGATGAAAAAACTTTGGCTGGTTTTGTTAGTTATTGTTACAACAATTATTCTGCTTCCAAATATATGCTTATAATTGCAAATCACGGGAGCGGATTCAGAAATGATGATATTCAAAAAAATATAATTGGTGATATTAATAAGGCTGTGGCTTACGATGAGTCTGATGGCAACGCTTCTTTAAATATGAAAGAGTTAAGAGAAGGTTTATCACTTGGTTTAAATGGTAAAAAATTAGATATACTCGCTTTTGATGCTTGCGATATGGGAATGCTAGAAATTGCTTACGAGATGAAAGATTTGGCATCTATAATGGTGTCTTCTTCTTATAAAGTGCCAACTTATGGGTATCCTTACTTTAATATATTTAATAAATTAAATTCGCTCACAGAAGAACTCACCCCACAAAAAGTTTCTTCTATTATAGTAGAAGAATTTTATAATGGTTACACAGGGAAAAAAATAATAGAAAATAGTTATTATTCAACAGAAGATATTACTATAAGTGCTGTGGATTTAACAAAAATTAAAAATGTGTCATTAGCGGTTAATAAACTCGCAGGAGAAATAATTAATAATAGAAACTCTGGCGATCAAAGATATAACTGTCTATACTATTCATTTAAAGAATACGTGGATATTGGTGATTTTGCTTCTAAAACGATAGATTTGTACACAACATCTCAAGAACTCAAAATAGCAATTGGAGAAAGCGTTTTATCATATAAAAACGGTAAAAATTTTATTGGATTTACTGGATTGAGCATATTTTTTCCTGTACATGCAAGTTATATCTATGATACTCTTAAAATAAGTGATTATAATGAAAACGAACTTTTATTTGCAAAAGATACTCCTCAATGGGTTAATCTGATTAATAGTGGTATAGTTCTTATTGGCACTGATAGTAAAGAATTTACTCAAGGTGAGAAAAATAGTGTTAAAGGTTACGGAAATGATGCTGGATTTGATGCTTATTATAATCCAAACGACAAATTAAATGAAAATACGGAGATTCAATCATTTATTTACTATGCTAATGACGAAGATTGGTATTTTATAGATGAGAGTACTTATTTTGAAATAACTTTAACTTCTCCTTCTACTATTTCATATACGGCAGAGTTATATAAAGTATATTCTGTTACAGATAAAAAAATAGAACTACTTCCAGTTGCTATTGGTGCAAATAAAGTTGATAATTTGACTGTTCCTCAAGAAGATTTAAACCTTCCAGATGGGTATCTTTTAAAAATAACTGGAAAAGGTTCGTTTTCTACCACTGAAAAATACAGTTTGATGTATAAAAGATTATAGTTTAGCACAAAAACTTTATCCTTATCTTTTTTTACAAATTTTTATCTTTACAAATATATTTTAATTGAGTAATATATTTGAATATCTATCTCTACGGAAACAAGTGGCATCTACCCTTTCCGTAGATGCAATTTTTTTATTGCAGCTAAACAAAAAAATGAAGGTGTAATTATGAATTTAGACTGGATATATATTCCAAAAAACAACAAATTTAACATAATATTTTTTGCAATTATAACTGTTATAACTATAATTTTGGGTATAGGTATTGCAAATCTTGAGCCAGATAATGATGTTACTGTTCTTTTGCCAGTAAATGCAGAGACAGAAGACGAAAGAGAAAAAATAGCAAGGCTCAACAAAGAATTTCCATCAGATCAAGTAATTTTTATAAGTGTACTCGATAATCCTTTCACGCCAGATAAAATTAAACCTTTATGGGAAATGTGTAACGAATTAGAAAAACTTAATGCTGTTAAATCAACTTTACATCCATTCAATGCAACATATTTTAATAAAATAGGGACAGCATTTTCGATCACAAAATTAAATTCAAGAAATTATCCAAAAACACAAGAAGAAATTAATATTCTATTAAAAAATCTTACATCAAATAGATATTTGGTAGGCTCTGTAATTTCTTATGATCATAATTCTGCTGGTGTCGTAGTTAGAATGAATTACAACGCTACAATTGGTAAAGACATCGAAAACCCAAGCATCTTTATTAAATTCTTTCAAAAAGCATTTGGTAAAACTTTTGGTAAAAGAAAATTGGAAAGAACAGATTTTTGTGGAGAAGTTGAAAGCGTAATAAAAAAATACGACAAACATTTTAAAATTTATTATGCAGGTGTACCAGTATATGAAGCAAAAACAAAAATATATATGTTAAGGGATTTGATTATACTCTTAGGTCCTGCTATATTATTGATGATTTTTTCATTATATATGAGTTTTAAGACAGCAAGAGGAACATTCTTACCAATGCTTGCGATGTGTCTTAGTTTGATATGGACTTTGGGAGTACTTGGGTGGCTTAGGATGAAACTTACCATTGTTGGGATTTTGATGCCTCCTATAATACTTACGGTCGGTAGCTCCTACACGCTACATTATTTAAATTCGTATTATCATAATTCGCCGTTGTTTAGTGACAAAAGTAGGCGTAATCTAATAATTTCTTCTACAAGAGAGATTTTACCAACTATATCTATGGCATCTTTAACTACAATAGTTGGATTTGCCTCATTTTTTACTGTTAGTATAAGAGTTATAAGAGAATTTGGTATTATAGTAATAATAAGTATATTTTTTACACTCTTTTTTACATTCTTTCTACTTTCAAAAGTTCTTTCTTATTTTAAAATACCTCATAATATGAAACTCGAAGAAGTAAAAAATGATAAATTTGCTCAAATTTTAAAATTTTTAAATGAACTTGTTTATCCATTAAGATATTTATGGCTTGGAATATTCTTTCTTTGTATAATTTTATTTTTAATTTTTATTCCACGACTCAAAGTAGAAACAAATGCTGCAAGCTTTTTTAAAGAATCTGACAATGTTAAAAAGAGTTTGCTTTTCTTACAAGAGAATTTTGGTGGGTCAACATTCTACAACATAACAATAAGGTCTGTCGAAAATAAAAGAAATTTCTTTAAATCAAAAGAAGGACTTTTATCTGCAAAAAAAATTCAAGAATATTTTGATAAAAATGTTATAATTGATGGTTATACAATGATTGGTTGGAATATTTCTCCAGTAAAATTAGTAGAAGATTTAAACTATGTTATGACAGGAGAATATGCACTGCCAGAAGATGAAGGAGAAATCAAAAGATTTTTCTCGTTTTTGAAAGCATCTGGTGATGAAGGAATAAAATCAATAATAAATAGCGATTTTTCGGCTATTACATTCCAAGTTAGGGCAAAAACCAATAATCCTCAAGAAAAAGGTTTAATGTCAGAACAAGAATTAATGAAACTTTCAGAAAAAATAAAAATAGAGTTAGCCGATATTGCAAAACAAGACGGTTCATTTACAGTAGAGGTTTGGGGAGAATTATTATTGCTTTCAAAAATCAAAATATTTAATTACTGATCAGGTTACAAACCTTGTTTCGACATTGATTTTTGTTTTAACAATAGTTTTTATACTTTTTAGATCAATTTATTATTCGATTTTTTCTATTATCCCGCTTTCTTTCGGAGTTTTAATGAATTTTACCATAATGTCAATTTTTAGAATTCCTTTAGACGCAGGAACAGTAATGATAGGAGCAATAGCCGTCGGGGTTGGTATAGATAATTCAATCCATTTAATACTAAATTTTAGGAAATCCTTAAAAGATTCGACAACTACAAAAGATGCTATGTTAAAAACCCTACATTATACAAGTAGACCTATGGTTTTTGCATCCATTGCGTTAATGGTTGGATTTTTGGTATTTTTATTATCATCTTTTAAACCAGTTTTTTATTTTGGAATGTTAATTTCTATATCTATGTTTAACTGTATTTTTGCAACTATTTTTATCTTGCCATCATTTTTAATAGTTACAGAAAAAATTAGAATGTTTGTTCATAAAAAAGAGAGATTTAATAAATGAAGTATAAATTATTAGTTTTATTCTTATTTTTCTCTTTATTTCTTGTTTATTCACAAGAAAATGATGTTATAAAGGATTTAAGGCAAAAAATTATATTGAGTTTAGATACCACGATAAAATCAAAAGATATTTTTCTAAATGAAGAATTTTTAAACCAAACTGATAATAGTACTGATTATAATATTCTAAAAGAAAATGGGCTTACAAAACTTTATTTTTTTGATAAAAAAGAAATAATGTACAAGGATGTTGAGATAAGCCCTGTTGATATACCAATTTCGATTGTTCACAAAAATTTTGTCAACACAACAATTTTAAAGTCAGCAAAGGTTTTTTTGAGTGAAATTTTTATTCACAAAAACCTTATTTATTATTTTATTGGCATTAAAAATCAAGAAAAATGTTTGATGTTATTATTCAATATAGAAAATACTATAAATTATCAAAATAATTTTGCTTTAATAAATGGAAAAGGCGAAGTGTTTTTTTTAAAAAAATATTCGATTGATAAAATAAAAAAACTCCTACCCTCAATAAACGATGAAAACACAAAAGATTCTTTTTTTAAAACAAATAATATTTTTAAATTTAAATTTTTTCCAAAACACAGTATTTATTATTTTTTGGAAGAAAAAAATTAATATTAGACCTTTCTGTTTTTAAAAAGTAGAAAGGTCTCAATTGATTTTAGTTTTACCAAAGATATTTCACTGCAACCCCACGCCATCTAAGTTGAACACCTAAGTCTATTGTAATTAAGTTTTGTAAATTGATTTTTTTTATCTTTTATGTAGTAATGTAAAACTACGAATGATTCAAACTTATTAGTGCTTTTTTGTTAAATTTGATTTTAAATCATAAATTTTTTAAGATATTTATTTACAATTTAGAGTTCGTTAAGTATATGCTGAAGAGTTATGGTTCATCAGTGTATAATTATTCTTAGTTCCCAATATAAAATAAAGTATCTGAGCTTAAATCTAATTCATTAGGCCACTCTATTGATAAACCAGTATTTCTAAATTGCTTAAATAATGAAATATCTTTTAGTTCGACAAAATCTCCTTTTTCCAGAAAATCTGATAAGTCGCATATTTTTTCATTGTTTCCATCAAATAAAACTTTAATCTTATATCCATTTACCCATTTTATATCTTTTATTTTAAGCATTTTTTACTCCAAAGGTTTTATTTTAAATATTTTTGTTCCTGATATTGCAAGCTGCCAGTCGGCTATAAGTTCGTCTCTATGTAATTCAATCCACGCTTGAACAAGTTTTACTTGTTTTTTTGGAAGATTTCCGACTATTATTTCTCCTGAATTTATACTAAAAACAGCCATTTATCTGTGATAAAAAAATCAATTAAAATTTAGAATAACTATAATTCGATATTTAAGATTAGCAATTTTTTCTCGATAATATAACACAGATTTTTTACTCGGCAAGCGAGTATTGGTAGATTGTAACAAATTAACACAGATTAAATTGTGTGTTTATCTTTTAAGATTTCTGGCAAATCAAAACAAATTGGGTATATATTTATGCAAGAAGAGATACAAAAATATTTGGATTATATAAAATCACAAAAAGGGCTTTCTGAGAATACTATTATTTCTTATCAGAATGATTTACAAAGATTTTTTTCTTTTTTAAACGAAGAAAAAGTTGATTTGACTGAAATAAAGAGGTCTCATTTTAGAAATTTTTTGGCTTTATTAAATAAAGAAAAACTATCAAAAAATTCAATAAATAGAATACTTTCTTCTATAAAAGGGTTTATAAAATATAAAATTAGGGGTGGTTATCAAGATAGTGCCTCAATATTAGAAGTTGAGTCTCAAAAAAAGTCAAATTACTTACCAAAGTTTTTGTTTGATAATGAATTTGATAATTTAATTGGTTTTGATTGCATAAAAGAAGAGGATTTTAGGGACAAAGCTATTTTTGAGTTAATTTTTGCAACAGGAGTTAGAGTATCAGAGTTAGTTTCGTTAAATTTATCAAATATAGATAGTTCTAAAGAAATTAGAGTTACTGGAAAAGGCGATAAAGAAAGAATTGTAATTTATGGTGACAAATGTAAAAGCATTCTCAAAGAGTACATTGAGGTAAGGCATAAATTTAAGCCAAAAGAAGACGCTTTATTTTTAAATAATAGAGGAGAACGGCTTACTGATAGAGGAGTGAGGTTTTTACTCGAAAAAAGGTTAGATAATGTTGCTATAACAAAAAAAATTTCACCACATTCATTAAGACATAGTTTTGCAACTTGTTTAATTAAAAATGGTGCTGATATTAGGACTGTCCAGACTCTATTGGGGCATAGTTCTTTATCAACAACGCAAATTTATACACATCTTGGACTTGACGAACTTAAAGACATGCACTATAAATTTCACCCACATGGAAAAAAAGAAAATTGAAAGGATAAGTCATAAAATTTTATAGAAAATTTATAATTTATTTCAAATTTAAAAAACCGAGTAATTTGTCAAGATAGATACTCCCTTGTTTCTATATGGAATTGAGGATAAATATTAAATTAAAATGCTGATTATCATAAATTTTTTATAAATTATAAAAAAAAAGATAATATTTATAAAATTTAATTTACAAAATTATTATTAAATTATATAATGATAGAATATTTATTTAATTTCTATTGAGTTAAATAGTAATTTATGGGTTTAAAGGATTGTTTATATGAGTGTTTCTGGTAGTGCCACTGTTAGAAACGAAAGAGGGATACATGCAAGACCTTCTGCTGAGATTGCAAAAGAAGCATTGAAATACAAAGCAAAAATTATAATAACTTATGATGGCAAAACTGCTAATGCAAAAGATGTTCTACAAATAATAATACTTGAGCTTTTCAGTGGAGTTACAGTCCAAATTATTGCTGAAGGTGAAGAAGAACAAAAAGCCTTTGATTCAATTAAAGAATTAATTGAAAGAGAATATAAATTTGATTAAATATAGGCTTATGAAATTTTTAATTATATCGATAACCGAATGAAAAAAATTTTATTTCTTATTTTGTGTTTATTCCCCATGTTTATTTTTTCAGAAACTTTTCGTTTCAAATATATTGAAGGGCAAAAACAAAAAATTGAATGCACTATTCAAGGTGAACAATATATTAACGGAGTTTTTAATCTTTCTTATTCTCAAGAGTATAAAACAATAAGTACTGTGATGTCTTATAAAGATGGATTTGCTGATTTAGCGGATACTTATTATTATTATCATTTAAATAAATTCTACAATTATGAAGTAAAAGAAATAAAAAATTTGGTTGATGTAACTTATAAAAAAGACCAAATTGGTAGAATGATTATTAAATTGTCTTATAACCTACCAACTTTAAGGAATATTCCAGCATTTCCAGAAGAAAATATAGAACCTAACTATAAATGGCAAACCAATGGTCTTGAAGTCCAAGATTTGTTTGGTGATAATGTTATTTCCACTTTTCCAATCGATGTAGAATATCAATTTGTTGGCTACGAGCAGCTGGATAATAAAAATATAGCAAAATTTATTTATCAATATTCTGTTGATATAACAAATGATACTGGTGATGGTATTGATCCTCGCATTCTACAAGTAAAAGGAATATCCAAAACAATAATGTATTTTGATAATGAAACAGGGAGTCGAATTAAAGAAGAATATGAAAGAAATTATCTTTTTTTAATAACAACTGACAATATAATGACAAATGAAGTTGAATTTGTTGATAAAGGTACAAGAATTTGGCATCCTATTGAACTTATGCAAAAAGATGATATAATTAAGGACTTAAAACAAGAACTCAAAGATCAAAATATAGAAAACACAACAGTAGAGAAAGACGATAAAGGAATTAAAATTTCTTTAGAAAACATTCTTTTTGAGCCAAATTCTACTAAATTTTTGGCAGAAGAAGAAAAAAGACTGATAAAAATTGCTGATATATTAAAAAAATACAAAGATAGAGGCGTTATGATTGAAGGTCATACAACTGACAGAGGGACAGAGGAAGGTAGAAAAAAACTTTCTTTAGAACGCTCAAAAGTAGTTGGAGATTTTTTAATTAAAGAAAATGCAATTGACAAAAATAAAACTTATTACCTTGGAAGTGGCGGAACAAAACCAATCGGTGACAACCAAACAGAGGAAGGCTTAAAAAGAAATAGACGAGTAGAAATTTATATATTGGAAGATTGAGAAATTATAGTATTTATAATAATATCCTAACTAATATTGATGATAATATTATCCCAGATAAAAATGCAAAAAAATTGAAATGTCTCGTTTTCTTTATCAGCTATATTGTAGTTTGGTTATCATAATGACCTGTCAAGTTTTTTAAACCTAACAGGTCTTTAAAGGCAGATTTATTTACTATCCGCACCTTTTATTAAGTACACTTCTTTGTAACTTTTTAATAAAGAAAAGTAATTTAGCATAATCAATAAGTCGCCATCTATATACTCTAAATCTGTTGGATATACTGAAAAACTTGCTCCCTTATCAAACCCAAAACTTATCTGTAATTTGAATAATTTTCTTTGGTCAACTGGCTTATACCAGTATAAGCCAGTTCTTTTGTTACCAATAGGATCAATTATATTTCTAATATACTTTGAATCATTGAGTTCTTTCCAAGTTTTTGCAAAGTCAGTAGAATATTCTACTGTAACAGGAAAACCGTTTGTTGGGTCAAAATCAGGGTCAAAGAATTCTATATCAGATGGTTTTCTTAAGAATGGGTTGATACTGTTTAATTTTATCTGATTTTCTAATACATATTTAAAGAAAACTTTTAAATACTCTTCTTTTGGTTTAATTCTATAATAAACATCTTTCTCTTTTAAATAAAGTATAGGACTCGTTGTTTGCATCCCATTCCACATTTTAAAGAGTTTATACGAATTATATTCATAAAAGAAATTAGGAGACCTTTTTTTAGTAAACCAATTTTCTTGCCATTGAATATAATCAATTTTTTCAATTTTTTTCAAACCATAGTATATATTTTCAAAATTATTTTCTTCTATTATATTTGCATTTGTATTTTCTATTTCTACTATTTTATTGTCTTTTTGTGAAATTATCTGAAAATCATCAGAATCAAGTTCTAATAAGGTTTTTAAGTACTCATTAGCCATATATGTAGAATTATCAAGTTTTGCTAACTTATAAAAGTCAGAGTCAATAAATTGTTGCGAATAATTTTTTTTGTAAAAACTTAGTGGATAAATTGAACTACCATAAATTTTATTGTTATATTTCCATAAGTTTAATGGAATATTTACATTTGTTTTAGTCCATGTCTTTCCAAAATCTTTTGAATAAAAAAGTCCACTTTTTAAAATTGTATTTTTGTTTTGGTATAAATATTGATATGTCATTCTCGATAAAAAATTGTCTTCTTCGTCATTATGTTTAAATGAAGCATATATTATATCTGTTGAGTTATCATAAAGTCCAGTAATATAATTTGTTTTAAAAACATTATAACCGTTATTGAGTTTTATATATTTTATACTCCAACTCTTACCCCAATTTTTTGATACTGCAATTTTATTTTCAGAAAAAATAAAAATTTCATCTTTTGCATTAACAAAAATATTTCTGATATTTGACTTTTCATTATCAAAGAATAAATTTTTAACTCTCCATTTAGTTCCGTAATCATCGCTTAAAAAAACATAACTTCCCAAAGAAATTATTATTTTTTTTTGATCTTTTGATGATGTAGTAAAATGTCCAAAAATTCTTGATTGTGATTGTTTTTCTTGTTTGTTATTTTTATTGTCATTATCATCTTCGTCATTATTGTAACCATAGGATATATCAAGTCCTTTTAATGTAAAAAAACTAGAAGTAAAAGTTTTACCATAATCAACTGTTTTTAATATCCCAATTTTAGGGAAACTAATAAAAACAAAATATGCTTTTTGGTCAGGATGGGCAAAAATATTTTCTACAATACTATTGCCACTAACTTCAATTCCAAAAACTTTATAACTATAACCTAAGTTGAATGGTTTTACATCTTGTTTAGGTGCGTCCTCTTCCAGAAATTTATTTTTTCTGATGCCAAATTGAATTGTAGAACAACTAAATAAAATTACGAGAAAGAATAAAAAAACTATTTTTTTCATATTATACCCAGATTCTTAAACTTCTATCATTTTTAAATATAAATCGTTTTTGTCTCTTTTAAATTTGATTGATTTAAATGTTCTTTTTGAACGGAAATTTAAATTGTCAAATCTAATTGAAATTCCGTGAATTTTTTCATATTTAATTAAATATTCTATTAAATCAATCTCAAGTTTTTGTTTTTCATGTTTTTTCTTTATATAAAGTTCATCAATCAAATACAATATGTTTGAAAATTGATTTTTCCACATGCTTAAAACTATACAGTATCCAACAAATTCTTCTTTATAAAGTATCATAAAGATTTTTCCACATTGAGGATAACTGTTAAAAAAACCTACTGTTTCAAATAGTTGGTCACTTGTTGGTGGCTTAACTTTTCTTTCTTCATAAAATTCTCTAACTAATTTCTCAAAAATATATCTATCTGTATGCTCATAGGCTCTTATTTTTATCATAAATCACCTCTTAGGATTTTTATACAAAAAATAATCTAATTAGTAAATCAAATTATTATAAATTTAGTTTTATATAACACAAATTTACACAGATTTTACTAAATCATACAATTTTGTTATCTTTGCATTAATTAATAAAATATATAACTAAAATAACCTTAAATACTATCCAGTGTAATCTGTGTAATAAAAAAGACTGTCCCCTTAGGAACAGTCTCACATAAGAAAACAAATTAATTATTTGCTTGCCATATATTTTAATAGATCAACAACTCTGTTTGAGTATCCCCATTCGTTGTCATACCAGCTAACAACTTTAAAGAATCTTTTTTCGCCTTTTAAGTTGTTTTGTAGTGTTGCAAGTGAGTCATAAATAGATGATCTTTTGTCATGGATAAAGTCAGTTGAAACAACTTCTTCATTTGCATAACCTAAGATTCCTTTTAAGTTTGATTCGCTTGCTTTTTTCATTAATGCGTCGATTTCTTCAATAGAAGTATCTTTTGCAGCTCTAAAAGTTAAATCAACAACAGAAACATCTGGAGTTGGAACTCTAAATGACATACCTGTTAATTTACCTTTTGTTGATGGTAATACTTCACCAACAGCTTTAGCAGCACCAGTTGTAGATGGAATGATATTCATAGCAGCAGCTCTTCCGCCTCTCCAGTCTTTTGCAGAAACGCCGTCAACTGTTTTTTGAGTTGCAGTATATGAATGGATTGTTGTCATTAAACCTGTTTCAATTCCAACTGAATCAAGAAGAACTTTTACTACAGGAGCAAGACAGTTTGTTGTACATGAAGCATTTGAAACCATATTATGTTTTGCAACATCATATTCGCCTTCATTAACGCCCATAACAATAGTCTTAACGCCATCGCCTTTTCCTGGAGCAGAAATAATAACTTTTTTTGCACCAGCGTCTAAGTGTCCTTTAGCTTTTACATCTTCTGTAAAAACACCAGTTGATTCGATTACATATTCAACACCAAGTTTAGCCCAAGGAAGGTCTTTTAATTCTTTTTGAGCTTTTATACAAAGAATTTTATGTCCATTTACAATAAGAACATCATCTTCAGGTGCATCTGCTGCACTCTTAGCAGTTTCTAAACTTCCTTTAAAACCGCCATGAACAGAATCATACTTTAATTGATAAGCAAAATATTTTGCATCAGTGCTCATATCAACAACACCAACAACATCAAATTTTTTTCCAAGAAGGTCTTGTTCAACTAAAGCATTGAAAACTAATCTTCCAATTCTACCAAAACCGTTAATTGCAATTTTTGTAGCCATTTAAGTCTCCTCGCATCATTTAATTAAAAATTCTCTTAACTCAGTATATTAATAAATATACGTTTAAATGTCAATTAAAATCATATAATTTTTCTATAATAGGGTGCAATTTTTATTTTTTCTAATTTAATTAGAATATAATAAAATATTATTAAAATATATAAATTTTCACAAAATAATGAATAAAATCGAATTAATATAATAAAATTGATTGAAAAGTAGTTTTTTTAGTGTTTTATGAGATTTTGTAGTAATATTAACAAATAAATTTATAAAAATAAAGCGTTTAGAATTTTATAAATCACGAATAATTTGAAAGAATTCTAATAAAAATTTTAATTTTATAGATAAAATATTCATTTACATTAGAATTCTTTTGTATCTTTTATGATGAAGATATATTTATAGAAAAATAGTATTATAATATACCAAAAAGTTAAATATAGTTATTGTATATACTTACACGACTTAATCTGTGTTATAAATTACCATTCAACTATAAAACCACCCCAGCTTAAGCCACCGCCAAAGCCTATTGCCATAACCTTATTGCCTTCTTTGATTTTACCAGACCTCACAGCCTCATCAAGTGCAATAGGGATAGAGCCAGAAGAGGTGTTTCCAACTTTATCAATATTTACTATAAATTTGTCAAGTGGTAATTCGAGTTTTTTTGCAACAGCTTCAATTATTCTATAATTAGCTTGATGTAGAACAATCCAATCGACATCATTTGAAGTAAGATTTGCTTGTTTAACAAGTCTTTCTGCGACATCTGGGATTACATTTATTGTAAACTCGTAAACTTTTTTTCCTTCCATCTGAAAATATAAATCATCATATTTATATATTGACGGGTCTTGTCCAGGATACTTAGAACCACCAACTGGTATTCTAATTAAGTCTGCATCTTTTCCATCAGCACCAAATATGTAACTTAATATTCCTTTTTTAGAAGGGTCTTTTTTTATAACAGCAGCTCCTGCTCCATCACCAAAAATTACACAAGTATTTCTGTCTTTCCAGTTTAATATTCTAGAATATGTATCAGCACCAACTATGAGGCAATTATTATAAAAGCCAGTAGATAGAATGCTATAAGCAGACATAAAAGCATAAGAGAAGCTTGTACAAACAGAATTTATATCAAAAGCAGGAATTTTCCCACAGCCAAGTTTTGCCTGAACTATTGGAGCACATGCTGGTATTGAATAATCAGCAGTAGATGTACCAACAATAATTAATTCTATGTCTTGTGGTTTTAAACCAGCCATCTCTAAAGCCTTCTCTGAAGCTTTTACAGCCAAATCACTTGTAGCCTCGTTATCACTTGCAATTCTTCTTTCTTTTATCCCAGTTCTTTTAGAAATCCACTCATCAGAGGTATCAACAATTTTTGCTAAGTCATGATTTGTCATAATTTTTTCTGGAAGATAACTTCCTGTACCAAGAATTTTTATCATTAATTACTCCATAAATGACCATACGGTCATTATTTTTTTATTTAATATATACAAAATATATAAAATAAGCAAGAAAAATTTAAATTTTAATCATTGGTAAATGGAATAGGACTAATAAATTCTATTTTATCACCTACTTTTATGTTAATTCTTTCAAAAAAGCCTCTATTTACCTCTAAAGCGTACATTGCCTCACCTTTAGAAGATATTGTAGTCTCGTCAAGAGGTTGCATTTTTTCGATATTAATTATTTTTCCTTCACTATCTATAAAGGCAATATCGAGTGGAAGAAAAGTATTCTTCATATAAAAGTACAAATTTTGGCTTCTTCCGTAAATAAAAAGCATTCCACTGTTTTTATCGAGTGTTTTACGAAGCATAAGCCCTTTTTCTCTCTGTTTTTCTGTTACGGCAACTTCAATTTTGTAAATTTTATCTTTCATTTTAATTTCAACTTTTGGAAAATCAGAAGTATAACATGAAAAAATAACAAAAATTATTAATAATAAAAATATTTTTTTCATAAAAATCCTTGCATTCTTAAAATCTACTTATTTAATTTTATCACTATTTTTTGTAATTGCAATAAAATATTTATAGATTCTTATTTTATTTAGTTAAATTTTGTTTTATATTTATAAAATATTCAAATAATTTTATTTTATAGAAGGAAAATAGAATGGATCATGTTGTTTATCTTGATGCTAAAGCAAATGAATTAGATTCTTTTTTAAGTGGAAAAAAATCTATGATAATACGTGGAGCAACTGGAAGAAAATTACCTTATGGAAGAGTTAGTGTTGGGGATGAGTTGTATTTTATTAATAATAATGCAGAGGGGCAAATAAAATCTAAAGGTGTTGTTTCTTATGTTTTTAACTCAGAAAAAATGGAAAAGGAAGAATCTATCGCTTTAATAAAAAAATATCAGGATAAACTACAATTAACTGATAAACAATTTGCAAAATGGTCAGAAAAAAGATATATTGTTTTAATTGAAGTTAATAAAATAGAAGAATTAACACCTTTTGCTATTGATAAAAGCAATTACGGTAATATGGACGACTGGCTATTAGTTGAAAAAATTGAAAATATAAAAAAACACTAAAAATGGAGTAATAATAATGAATATAAATTGGAAACAAACAATTTTTTCTGACTCTTCGGCAAATTTTATTTCAAATCCAATGCCAAAATTAAATGAAAAAATTACATTTTCAATAAGAATGTATAAAATGTTATCAATAGATAGCGTTTTTCTTTCTGTTTGTCCTAAAGGTGAAGTTTTTTACTGTAAAATGGTAAAAACAAAGGAAGATGATTTTTTTTCTTATTATTCTGTTGATTTTGAAATGGTTTCTTTAAAATTAATTTATAAATTTTTCTTAATTATAGATGGAAAAGAATATTATTATACTTCTTATGGGCTTTTTAGTGAAGAAATGCCTGATTTTTTTTCTTTTGTTTTGTATGTTGACTCAGATTTGTCAAATTGGACTCCAGAGTCTATTTTTTATCAAATTTTTCCTGATAGGTTTAATCGTGTTGGTGATACAAAACTTGATGATAAAAAATTCTTTTTTAAAGAAGAAGGGCAATCTTATGAATTTAATAGAATTTTATCGAAATGGGATGAGCCTATAGAAAAAAGAATTAGAGAATCAAAGAAAATTCAATATTATGGTGGAAATTTTTTAGGAATTAAAGAAAAGATACCTTATTTAAAAGAAATTGGAATTACAGCACTTTATTTAAATCCAGTTTTTTTGGCAAGGACAAACCATAGATATGACATTGAAGATCATAACAAAGTAGACCCTATTCTTGGGACAGAGGAAGAGTTGATAGAATTAATAGAAGAGTTACATAAAAATAATATTAAAATTATTTTTGATGGAGTTTTTAATCATACAGGATTACATCATCCTTGGTTTGATATTCTTTCTGAGCATAATAAAAAAGGAGTATATCCAGATAGAAATTCTAATTATAAAGACTATTATTATTTTTACGAAAATTCAGACGAATATGAAAGTTGGATGGATTGTATTGTATTACCAAATCTTAGACTTGAAAATAAAGAGTTAAGAAATGTTTTAATCAACAATAAGGATTCTACTATAAAAAAATGGCTTTCTCCTCCTTATAATATTGATGGTTGGAGGATTGATACAGCTTCGATTTTGGGTAAATTTCCAATAAACCCAGTTGATAGCGAAATTTCTTACGAACTACACACTTCTATAAAAGAAGTAAATAAAGATGCTTATTTAGTAGGAGAAACATTCTATGACCCCAAACAGCTTGTTGATAGAGAAAAATACGAAGCTACTATGAATTATAGGGGATTTATGTCTCCGTTAAAAAAATGGCTTTGCGGTAAGATAAATTTTATGAGTATTCCAAAAGGTCATGAAAACCACAAAATTAAATTTAGTGTTAAAAAAATGGTAAGGCAATTAAAAAAAACGAGAGCCTCGCTACCATTCCAAAACCAAATAAGGATGTATAATTTATTAAATTCTCATGATACTGAAAGATTTTATACTGAAGTTGAAAAAAATTTTAATAAATACAAAATTGCTTTAATAATTCTTTTTACTTATATAGGAATTCCTGCGTTTTTTTATGGAGATGAAGTTGGAATGGAAGGTAATGGAGACCCTGATTGTAGGCGACCTATGATATGGGACGAAAATAATCAAAATAAAGAAATATTAAATTTGTACAAAGATTTGATAAAATTTAGAAAAGATAACAAATGTTTATCTTATGGTTCGATAATTGATTTATATAGTAAACAAAATATTTTTTGTTTTGCTAGGTTTCTTGAAAATCAAATAATAATTACTATTTGTAATGGTGGAGAAAATAGAAAGGAAGCGTTTATATCGACTGCTCCTCTTGGTATAAAAAGTGGTAAAATTACAGGCTTTTTTTCAAAAGATGAAAAACAGATAAATAATTTTATGCTTTATTCTGTATTAGAGTCTCATTCAGCAGAAATTTACACATTTACTAATAATTTAGAATAAAAATTATGTTACTCGAATATTGATGATTTTAGAATTTTGATTTTTAGCAATTTTTTAAAAAAATGTTGACATAGAAAAAATATTTTGTTATATTGAACCCAATGCGAGTGTAGTTCAATGGTAGAACTTCAGCCTTCCAAGCTGATAGCGAGGGTTCGATTCCCTTCACTCGCTATTTTTTTTTATTCAAATCAAAACTAGTCTACAAATAATTTTAATTTATAATAATATTCCATTATATAGAGTTTTTATCTTATCCTACAAATTTTGCGATAAGACTCTGTTTTTATAAATATTTTGATTAAATTTGAATAAAAAAAATTATATTTTAGATTTATTGATGTTTTTAATTGATCCTTAATAAAAAATTTTAAGTATATTAAAAAAAATAAAAAAACACTTGACAAAAGACATTGCGTCTTTTATATTGCATTAAAGACACTGTGTCTTTAATATAAATTTAAGGATGGTTAGTATGTCAAATGTATATTTTACTAGCGTAAATAACAAAACAACAGTGAAAGAAGTAAATTTAATTTCACAGAAACTATTAGAAACTGTAATAGAAAAAGAAAACATTCAATTAGAAAAAGAAATTCCACTAAAAGTTCACTTTGGAGAACAAGGAAATCATACATATATTAAACCAGATAATTATAATGGTATCATCGAATTTCTGGAAAACAAAAATATTAAAACATCTTTTATGGAAACAAGTGTTTTATATGGTGGGCAAAGATATAAAAAAGAGCTTCATTTAAAAACAGCAAAAGAACATGGTTTTACGAGAGTTCCAGTAATAATAGCAGATGGGGATCATGGAGAAGACTTTTATGAGGTAGAAATAAATAAAACTCATTATAAAAAATGTAAACTTGGTAAAGAATTCTCAAAATACAACCAAATTATAGTTGTTGCTCATTTTAAAGGACACATGCTTGCTGGATTTGGTGGGGCGATGAAACAACTTTCTATGGGATACGCTGCCAAAGGTGGTAAACTTGCAATGCACATGGGTATAAAACCAAGGATTCTCAATAGAAAATGTAAACAATGTCATCTTTGTCAAAAAAAATGTCAAGTTGATGCGATTACCATTGGAAATAAATCTTTTATCAATCAAGATATTTGTATTGGTTGTGGTGCTTGTGTTGCTATATGTCCTCATAAAGCCGTTTCAATTATTACGATAGGAGCAATATTTAAAGCAATATTTGGCAATAGATTTGATGAAAAACTTGTAGAATATGCTTATGCTGCTCAAAAAGATAAAAAAAATATCTACCTCAATTTTTTAATGAGTATCACTCAAGGATGTGACTGTGAAGGAAAAAAAATGAGTCCAATAATGGAAGATATAGGTATTTTTGCATCTACTGATCCTGTTGCAATAGATAAAGCATGTTATGATTTGGTAAAAAAAGGTGGCAAGAAACTAAAAGGTCACTCTATGTTTCATCATGCAGAAAAAATAGGACTTGGCTCACAACATTATGTACTAAAAGAAGTGTAAAAAGCCATAAAATATAGACCTCTCAGGTTTCAAAACCTGACAGGTCTATATTTCTATTTTATGAATTATATAGACGGGATACAAGGGTAGATACCTTTTTTTAATATAGCTTAAATATACAATGGAGTTAATTGATGAATTGGGAACGAGCAAGAAATGACGAGCAGAAAGAACAAAGAATTTCAGAGATTGTTCAAGCGACAGCCCGTCTTTATGAAAAATATCAATTTGAAGAAATTACTTTTGCATTGATAGCAAAAGAAGCAAATTTTACTCGTTCAAATCTCTATAAATACTTCAATACAAAAGAAGAAGTTTTTTTAGAATTAATAAAACATGATTTATCTATCTGGAAAAATGAATTAATAAAAACATTCCAAAAGAAAGAATATTCTACTGAAGAATTTGCAAATATTTGGGTTGATACTCAAACAAAACAAGTTCGTTTATTAAGTTTATTTGCAATACTTTTTACATCAATAGAAAAAAAATCATCTTTGGAAAGTTTAGTTTCATTCAAAAAAAAGATTCAAGAAGAATTTGGTGGTTTGGTAAAATTATTGTTAGAATTATTTCCTTCAGTGAGTTTAGATGATGGTACAGAATTTTCATTCTCACTATTCGCCCTATCAATAGGTATATATCCTATGCTAAATCTAACAGAAAATCAAAAAAAAGCAATGGAATTAACAGGAATGAACTCAGATTATCAATATTATAAAAATATTTACATAAAATCAATCGAATCCCTATTACAACCGTTAATTAAAGTTTAATTTTCTAAATTTGTTACAAATTTTACTTCAAAACTTTATACATTATTTCCCCGATTCTTTCTTTTGGCGGAATAGAAGGGTTATTAAAAGTGTCAAAAGTATAAAATTCATAAACAAAACTATCTATTGTATAACCACTATTAGTTAATAAATCTTTTAAAGTGTTATATTTAAAAAACATAAAATCAGGATAACCTTTTAATTTCATAGAGCCATAAGTCCCAGACCCAAACGGTTCTTTTTCAATTTTGTAACCATCTATTTCATTTATATCAAATTCTTCATTTGTGAGAATGCCGAGTTTCCATTTATTTGTACTTGGGAAAGAACCAATAGCAACTTCATTTTTATTTCTATCTTTTACAATATCATTCATTTTTTTACAAATATTCACAGCTTCAGAAAAATCTGTTCCCTTCAATATGTAAGTAAGATAATAAAAATTATATTCTGCCATATCTACAGTTTTGTATTTTTTACCATCTTGTAATACAATCTGTGGTATTTTACAACTAAACAAAAAAATAAAGAAAAACATTAATAATAAAAGTTTTTTCATAGAAGCCTCATTTTCAAAAAGATGTAGGAACTATATCTAATTTATTGTAATTAATCAATAATATATTAAGTTCAATTTTAATTATTTGAATTTTTTTATACTATTGAGATTACAATTATCGGTAAAATTTTAAAAAACATTTCTTCTTTGTGAAAAATTTATGATCCATTTAAGTATAATCTAATTAATTCTAAAATATTCTTTTTATCAAATAACGAATTTTAACGCTTCCATAAAATTTTCTTACAATTACAATTTAATCTTACAATAATCTTTTGTCTACACTCATTTGATTTTTTTATTAAATCTCAATCTTTTTAAACCAAAAACATCTATTTACTTAAAATCTTTATTGTTTAAATCAAAAAAATATTATATATTTTAACTTGTGGTGGTATATGGAAAAATACTTATCAAAGACAAAAATGGTAAAGAGAAAAAAATTACTAATTTAAAAGATTTTCTTATGTATAGAGGAATCGATATAAAATTAATTAATTTAAAAAATCAGAAGGAAATTAAATGACAAAAAAAGTATTTATTCCACCAATAAAAACTCAAGGAATTAAATCAAAATTAGTTAATTGGATAAAAGAAAATATTCAAACTGATTATATATTTATTTAAATAACGTTCAATAATAGGAGAATCTTTTGGAAGAGAATTTTAGTGAGAAAAAAGTTGGTTTTGTGTCTTTAATAGGACGCCCATCGTCTGGGAAATCGACTTTAATTAATACAATTTGTGGTTTTAAAATTTCGATTGTTTCTAAACATCCGCAAACTACGAGATTTTTGGTTAGAGGAATATTTAATGACGATGATAGTCAAATAATATTTGTTGATACACCTGGTTTTCATAATTTTAACTCAAATCTCAATCGAGGACTTTCTAACCTTGCTGTAAGAAATCTTGCTGACTGTGATTTGGTTTTATATCTTGTTGATACTACAAGAGAATTTGGCGATGAAGAAAATCAGATAATAGAAAAACTTATCGGTTGTCAGAGTAGGCTTATTGTGGCATTTAATAAAATTGACGATAAGAATAGTAAAGATTCTATAAAAAACATCGTTAAAGAAAAATTAAAACCAAAAGCTTTTTGTGAAATATCTGGGTTAAATGGAAAAAATATAGATATTCTTTTAAAATCTATAAAAGAATGTCTTGATCTTGGGCATATTTATTATCCAGAAGACTATGTTACAGACCAAACAATACCTTTCAGAATCACTGAGGTTGTTAGAGAACAAATTTTTAACACAACAACAGAGGAAGTGCCACATAGTACTTATGTTGAAGTTGACAGCCTTGATGTGAAAGAAAACAATATTAAAGCATATTGTACGATTTATGTAGAAAAAGATAGCCAAAAAGGTATAATCATAGGCAAAGGCGGTAAAATGATAAAAACCATTGGTGAGAAAGCAAGGATTTCATTAAAAGATATATTTGAGAGAGAAGTTTCTTTATTTTTGAATGTAAAGTTAAATTTAAATTGGAGGAAAAAAGATAAACTCCTAAAAAAAATGTTCCAGTTGGAATAAAAAAACAATTCCTCCTCTTTTTCAGGAAACAAGGGGTAGCTATCCCTTGTTTCCGTAAGAACATTAAGAAGAGGAGGAGAAAAAAATTTATGTTAATTATTTATTTTTTCTGAAATAATTATATTTTGGACTATAATTTAAAGAAAGACTATTTATGAAAAAGAGTATTATTTTAATTTTGTTTATATTTATATGTTTAAACCTATATTCTATAAAGTTTTTTGTAAATACCAAAAACGACCAAAAGATTACATTACAGGCAATATTTAATCTGGGTGTTTCTATGAATGGTGTAACTGATGTATATGGACTTACAGAATATCAATCTATTTTTTTTAAAACTGCTTTTCATATAGAAGATTTTGGTATTGGATTTAGTTTTAATTTTAGATATAGGCTAATAGCTCAGGGATTTATTTTTAATGAAAAAGATTGGTTTATAAAAGATGATCCTCTGCAAACGTTCTTTACCTATATGGATAAAATTGATTATATAGAATACGGTGACAAAACTAAACCTTTTCATTTTAAGACAGGAGAATTTAATTATACAACATTTGGCACTGGATTTTTGGTGAATGATTTTCATAATAAGTTTTTTTTGCCAATTTCACGAGAAAATGGTTTTTTCTTTAAGTTTGATGGAAACAACTTAACAAAACTTAAAATATTTCAAGCATATCAGGATATTCCAATAGATTTTACATTTTTTATACCTGATTTGTGTGATCCTGATATTTTTGCATTAGATTTGGGAATTGATATTTTTAAATTTACAAAAATAAGCAAAAATATGAGTCTTAGGCTAGAATTTGCATCTATTTTGGATTTTAATGCAACAGAGTCAAATAGGCTTAGCTCTTTAGATGGAAAGTTTGATAATGGAACTTATAGGAATATAGATTCTTCTGGTTACACAACAAAACTTTGGGGTTTTACTTTTCCTCTTAGTTTTGTATGGGAGCACCCTTATTTTAGGTTAAATCCTTTTAATGAACTTAGTTTTTTGGTAGATTTTAATAATAATACTGTTGGTATTGGCGATAAACTTGGAATAGAAGGAAGATTTTTAAAATTAAAAGACTCTGGATTCCTTTTGGGATTGACAGCGGGGTTTATTTTTTCGTCGCCTCATTATGTGCCTTATTATTTTTCGTCAAACTATGAAATTGTAAGAAAAATGCAATATAGTAAAGCAGAATTGGGGACTTTTGTTTATTTTTTTGGTTCTATTTCTTTGTATGCACTAAATGATAATTTAAAATTTGATCTTAGTGCTGTTATTCCATTAAATAGAGATTATGATGTTTACGATATGGTTGCAAAACCTCCTGTTATTAAACTTATGGGAAGATTTACAATAGAAAAATTATACATCCAAAATGCAAAAGATATTCCAGATTTGTATATAAGTTTATTATATGAAACAACATTCAACGAAATGAGGACTGAAAAATATGTACTTATAGATTTAAAAGGATATAAGAAAGAGCCAATAAAACTATCCAGTGGAAATGGTGAATACTTTATTGAATCAATAAGTAAAAATTTTAGATACTCAGTAGAAATTGGGTTTAAATACCTTGGTGCTAAAATAAGAATGTTAATAGGAGTCCAGCATCCTGCGGCTATGACATTGGAAACAAATTTTACAGAAGTAAATGAAACACTAACACCAAAAATCGATCTCGAAAAATATGGAGAGGATATGCAAAAATTTCTTTCTTTGGAGGTGTCATTTGTATTATAAAAATATTCTTAAAAAAATTTTGATTTTATTTTTTATATTTTCTTTACATTCTCTAATAGGGCAAGAGAAATCTGGGTTTTATGGAGTAATCACAAATATATTTCTTGCAAATAGTGACTCTCGAAACCCGATTTTATATAATAATAATGAACAAAAAGAATTAAAAATAAATGATAAAGTCTATTCGGGTAATGTTATTCTTACCTCAGATAGTGAGGAAGTTGAACTTTGCTTTTATAATAACAACGTTCCAATAGCTTTTTTGATAATAGGTGAAAACACAGATTTAGAAATAAATTATGGGTCTCAATTTGATTTAAAATTAACTTTTGGTAGGTGTAGAATTGTTAATAATACAGAGACAATACATCTTTTATCAAAAACAGTTAAATCAATCATTAGAAATAGTGATTTTGGTTTTGAATCAATCTTAAAAGAAGGAAAAACAACTGGATATTTTATAGTTTTTGATGGAAGCGTACAGGCTATCTCTCTTAAAAGCCCAAATATTACATCAATCAATACACTTGAGGTTTGTGAATTTACGGATTTTACTCTTTCTGAGAAAAAGTCTTTCAAAAGAGAAGAATTATACTCATGGCAGGCATCAATGCTCTCAAAATCACAAAATATTCCAGACTTACTAAATCTTATGCTTGAAAAGCTTATTTTTAAACAAAAAACAATTGTAGAGGAACAAGAAGCAACAACAGATGTCGTGGTAAAAAAAGATGTAACAACAGATATTGTTAAACAAACAATAAAACCTAAAAATGATTTTAGAGGTCTTCTTTCTTTTGAATTTGGAGGTCTCGGGTATAAATTAGACTCTATCAATAGTCTTTCAAAAAATATAGGCATTAAATTTGTTTATAATCCAACTATTAGTTTATTAGACAATAAGTTAGAATTTAGCTTTTATCTCAATCTAAATTTTTTTCCTGCTGCAATAGGACAACAAGAACCTTGGGATATGTTTGGTTCTATAAATTATAATACTAAGTTTATAAATAGAGAATGGTCTTTTGGGACAGATCAAGGTGGATTTGTTCCTAAGGTAATCTTTGATGTTTTTGATGATATATTCTCAAAAATAAAAACTATTAGGGTAAATAATGAAGAAGACACTATGTTTTTTAAGGTTGGAGAATATTCGTCTATTTCTGACCCACTTCATTTTACTTTCTTCAATTTTAACTCAAAATATTTTAATTTACTTCAAAGAAAAACATCTTTGGTAACAATGTTTAACCTAAAGTATTTCAAAGCGTTTATTTATGCAGAAGATATTCTACCAAAAGGGCTTTATGGTGGTACGATAACGCTTTTGACTCCAAACGAGAGTTTTAGGCTTAGATTTATTTTGAATGGTTTTGTTGATTGCTATGATTTAATTAAATACGATGGGAATACTTTTATTTTACCATCTTTCTTTTCAGCAAATATTATTTTTGATACATTTAACACAGCATCTTTTGGATTATTTTTCTTTTTTAATGGAGGAATAAACATTCCATTCTACTCAAATACTCAGTCAAATTTTTCTGAAATGCTTACATCTGGGTTAATATTTAGTTTTGGTTCAAGTATAAGATTTAAAGATGTTACTTTTTCTATGGAATTTGTAAAAGATTCTAAAATAGCCAAAGTTGGTAATTTTGATATTTCTTACACTTACTCAAGGGACAAAAAAATTACTGATATGTCATCGTGGTTTAATCTTACAACAAAAAGAACAAGTTTTAATGAGTATTTTTCTGATCATTATTTTGGTTTGAGATTAAAACTAAATTATAGTTTTTTAAAACATGTTATTTTTGATTTTTCGGGTCAGATTGGCTTTTCTGCAAATCTTTCTTCGGCAAATTTACCGACTTCTTTAAATGATATTTATGATAGAATTTATCTAAGACTCGCATTTGATTCACTTGATAAATGGAAAGTAGGTTTTAATCTTTACATAATTTGGAATATCGATAATCTATATCAAGCAATAACAAAAAATAATTTCATAGGTAGTAATCTTGGATTTTTGGGCTTTGGTATAAGACCTCATAAAGCATTAGAAATAAACGCACAAACTGGGATGACTCCAATATCAAACAACTTAGCATTCTTTTTTGATATTAACTTTGTTTTTAGACCACTATATTTCTATACGCCTCCAACTAAAGATTCAAAACAAAAAGTTAATAAAACTAATACAAAAACTAATACAAAAAAAATAGAAAAAAAAGACACGAAAACTGATAAAAATAAAAAATAAATTTTTTCGCTAATTATCGTATATATCAATATTAATAATTATTCCCCTTTTTTAAGAGGGGAATAATTTTAACTAATTTATTACAATAAATCGACTCAGATGAAGAATATCTTCTTCGTTACTTTTGAACACCTACCATTAAGTCTCTTCCATTTCTAGTTATATAGAAATAAAAAGATTCAATATTGCCTTGATCTGCTTTTTTCATAAAAGATTCTAAATCAGAGGAGTCTTTTATAGTTGTTGTATTAATTTTTTTAATAACATCGTTTATCAAAAGTCCGTATTCTTTAGCAGGAGAATTATTTTCTATTTTTGTTATAATTATTCCATCATTACTATTTAAATTAAGTTTATTTTTAGCTACATCATCTATGTTAGAAAATGTTGCACCCAAAAAATTAATTTCTGGTAGTTGTTGTGATTGTTGTTTAGTTTGACTCGAAGTATTATTTGTTGGTCTTTTATCGAGTATTACAACAATATCTTTTTGTTTGTTATTGTTAATGTATGTTATTTTTACTTTATTACCAGGACTATATTTACTTATTGTCCAAATTAATTCATTTGAGTCTTTAATCGTTTTATCATCAACAGCAATTATAATATCGCCAACTTTAACGCCAGCCTTATCAGCAGGAGAATCTTTAAAAACTTCAGTAACATAAGCCCCGTATTCATTTGTTAATTCTAACGATTTTCTAAAATCAGCATCTGTTAGAGATTTGATGCCGACTCCAAGCCATGGATATTCTACCATAGAATATTTTTTTAGCTTGTCATAAATAATCATTGCTGTATCAATAGGTATTGCAAAACTCAAACCAGTATTTGATCCAGTCTGCGATGCTATCCAAGAATTAATTCCTATAACTTCACCATTTATGTTTAATAAAGGTCCACCAGAATTTCCAGGGTTTATAGCAGCATCTGTTTGTATAAAATCAGTTGCATCAGTTTTACCATACATTGCCCTACCCAAAGCACTAACGACACCAACAGTCATAGAGCCATCAAAGCCAAAAGGATTGCCAACGCCAATCGCCCAGTCTCCAACTTGAACATCACTTGACTTACCAATTTTGGAAATAGGAATTACTGTGTCAGATGTAAACTTAACAACAGCAAGATCACTTCTTTCGTCAGCACCAACAAGAGTTCCTACAAATTCTTTTTCGTTAATTAGAATTATTGTTATATCATCTCCCTTAGCGACAACGTGATTATTCGTTAGGACAAAAACCTCTTTTTTATTTTGTTCAATAATAAAGCCAGAACCAAAAGTTTTTTGAGGTCTTTTTTTATCTTTTTGATTGTTACCAAGTCTTGGATAAGTAGTAACATCAATTCTTACTACCTTTGGAATATTTTCTTTTGCAATTTGTCTAAATGCTTTTTGCATTTCTTCTGCATAAGATATGTTAGAAGAATTATTCTTTGAGTCAGCATAAACAACAAACGGATTGTTTGATTTAAACAATGTATAAAAAGAAAAACCAAAAGAAAGCAAAGATATTGCTAAGACAAAACCAATCAAATAATTTGTTTTTTTATTTTCCATTGAAAACATCCTTTAAAATTAATTAGAAATCTATTCATATCTAAATATAATATATTTTACATTAAATGATTAGTAATTTCTATAAAACATTAAAAAAAATAAGAAAAAATTACAAATTAAACTAAGAATTATTATATTGAACCTCTTCATATCTAAAACAGGTCACAAGATGATCGTTTACCATTCCAACAGCCTGCATAAAAGCATAACAAATTGTACTCCCAACAAAACTAAAGCCTTTCTTTTTAAGGTCTTTACTCATATTATCAGACTCTTTTGTAGTAGCAGGTAATTCGGTTATTGATTGGAATGTGTTTATTATTGGTTTTCCATCTACAAATTGCCAAATATAATTACTAAAAGAACCAAATTTAGACTGTATTTCAATAAAATGAATCGCATTTTTAACGACACTGCGTATTTTTAATCTATTTCTGATAATACCTTCATTTTGTAACAATTGTTCTATTTTTTGATCGTCATAACAAACAATTTTTGTATAATCAAACTCATCAAAGGCTAATCTATAATTATTTCTTCTATTTAAAATAGTAATCCAACTAAGTCCAGCCTGAGCCCCTTCTAATACTAAAAATTCAAACAATTTTTTATCATCAAATACAGGTACTCCCCATTCTTTATCATGATAATCAATATACAAATCTCCTTTTGCCCAATCACATCTTGTTTGCATAAACTATCCTTATTTTTTAAATTTATCTATAAATTTATATCAAATAAATTATTTAAATACAATAGATTTAGTCAAAGATAAAAATTATTGAAAAAAACGAATTTTTGCTCTGTCCCATGGGACGGAGCTAGGGGACAGACCATTTTTTTTGTAAGGTATATTTATATTACCACTGTCTGCTTATTTTTTAATTTTATAAATTTGTTTTTTATTTTAAGAAATTATTCCAATATTGACAAAATTTTTAATTTAAAGTAGAATGTTTTTATGAAACATAGATTATTTATTGCGATTCCAATTGAAGAAAATATTAAGTCTCTTTTAATTGAAAACACAAAATTACCAAAATTTTATAGGATAACAAAAAGAGAAAACCTTCACATCACCATATCATTTTTGGGTGACACTGAAGAAACACAAATTCCTCAAATAAATTCTATTCTACAAAAAGTCACCCAAAAAGAAAAAGTATTTAATTTATCAATCGATAGTTTTGGGCAGTTTCCTGAAAAAGGACTACCGCGTATAATTTTTGCTACCGGAAGTGAAGGTAAAGGCAAGATAATAAATTTTGCAAATCTTATAAGAGATGATCTTAAAACAATTGGTTTTTATGATGATAAAGATTTTAAATATCACATTACAGTTGGAAGATTAGATGAAAAAGAAAAAATTTTTGGATATGTAAATATATCAAATTTAAAAATAAATGTTAAGATTAACGTTAATAAAGTAATTTTATATAAATCTGATTTAACACAAAAAGGACCAATTTACACAGAATTAAGCCTTTTTAATTTAAATATCAACCAATAAAGATTATAACAATAAAATTCCTATCAAGTCAATAATAATTCTCCTATTATTATTTGTTTTAATTTTTTAAAAAAATTACAAAGACAATTAAGTTATAAGATTGATAAGTCGAAATTTTATTAAATTTAATTTTCTTAGGAAAAAAAATGGCACAAAAACTTACTGAACAAGAAATATCTATTGTTTTAAAAAAAATTAAAAATAGATATGAAAGACTTGTTAAAGATTTTAAAAAACCTCGTTCTTTAGCAGAATCATTTGAAGATAGATATTTAAATTGTCTAAAAAGTAGAATGGATGTTACTGTTTTTTTATTAGCAGAGATTGAAGCTGTTGAAGAAATTATAAAAAAAGAAGAAGATAAAAAGGCATTAGAAGAAAAAGACAAAAATGTTAAAAAAACGCAAAATACCACAATTGCAGATAAAATTTTTGAAGAAAATAGAAAAAAAATTGCAAAATATTCCAAAGTAGAAATTTCATCAGATGCAGATGAAGAAATAGAAAGACTAATTGGCGGAGTCAGAGAATTTATAAATAATTATCTTCCAGCAATTTATTATATTTATAAAGATAGAAGACAAACACAGGATGGCGATCAGATAAATAAGTACTATCAAGAGTTTATAACAAAATATGATTACAAGGATGTTCCTCCAATTACAAGAAAATATATTGCGGCTTTTTATAATACACCACGAGATTTAAAAAAGATTGATTACGAACATAGACTAATAGTGCAAGAAACAGCTTTTCTACTTAATGATGTTTTAGAAACTTTAGAAACTATTATAGTTAAAGAAGAAATTCCTTTTCCAGAAAGAAAAATTATTATTCCAAACAACGTTTCAAAAAAAGATTCTGAAAATTGGTTTTATGAATACTTTAATGGACTTACATATAAAGAAGGAATGAAAAAAGTTTATAGTTTTTTGAGAGATTTAGTGTTAGATTTTAGAATAAAAGATATAAAAAGGGGATAATAAACAAAATTACGCCTTAATTTATTTATATTGTATGATATTTTATATACCTACTATAACTGATTTTAACTAATCTTAGTTAATAGTTGGTATAAATTAAAAAAGCGGCATTTATTAATGCCGCTTTTGGGGTCTAATGTATTTTTTTTAGTTCTTACGATTATTTATCAAATTCAAATTTAAAATCATAAGCTATTGCTATTTCTTTTGCACCCCAACCAGATATAAGTACCTCGAGTCCTCTAATAGCAACTTCCATTTCAACAGGACCTGCATGTAAACCAAATCCCCATGAGAATGAAGGAGCGTTTGCTTGTGTATTATAGTTAAATGCAAGTCTTAATGGAAATTTTAATTTATTATTTCCTGTTTTTGGAGTAAATTCTACACCAGTAGATACATTAAATGTTGCATATTCTCCATTTATAGCTCGTTGCAAGTCAGTTACAGATATATCACCTGCGATTAAAAGATCAAAATATTTATGTTTTACAGGGGTTACTAAAACTCCAAGTCTAAAACTTGTCGCAGGCATCCAGCCATAACTAATCAATTGTGATTTAGTATTCTTAAAACTGTTTAGTAAATTTGTGCTAATATTTTGAACATCCATAATGTCTAAATCAACAGCAGTTTCTATCTGGTTAGCACTTAAAGCAAAAAAACCCAAATCGGTTATACTAAAACCAACCTTTACGAATCTATTAAATTCAAGAATAAAACCCATGTCAAAGCCAAATCCCACTCCACCTGTTCCAGATTGAAAAGGAATTGGTGAGTTTGGAATTAGAGTAAAAAAATTAGGAGCTATTCCACTAAAAATCATCTTAGGGTTTAATTTTAATCTGTAAGAATAAATTCCATCAGCATTAGGGCTTCCTTTATAAACAGAGCCTTCCCCTACGACATTAGCAAAGAATGTTGGAATATATACGTGACCTGTAACTCCTGCATAAATTGCATTAAAAAAAGGCATTGCTTTTTCTAAAAATCTTACTCTTGTACTTAAACTAAAATTCAAATCAAAATATTGCATTGCAGTAGCACTTATTTTTGCATTAATACCTTTTTCAACATCAAGTTTATCAAAAACTGTCTGAAAAATTGATTTTGAAAGACTTGCAGTTATATAAGTTTTTGGTAAAAAAGAAAATGAAAATCCATAATCCTTAGTTTTATAAAAAAACATAAAATTAAACATGCTAAGATCAAAACCTAGGTCAAACCCATTTAGGTCTGGCATTAAACTCATCTTGGTTTTTACAAAATCAGTTATATCTCCATTATTTGTTTTCATTAAATTAAAGACTTTCAACAAATCAGAAGTTGAGAGTGTATTGTTATACACTCTTATTCCACTCGAACCAAAAGCATTGAGTCCCCATTTTTTTTCTGTCATATAAATACCAGCAGGATTATAAAGCATTGCCTCAAAACTATCTGCGACAGAAGTATATGCTCCATTCCAACTAACGGATTCAGCAGTTGTAAGAAAATTTAGTGAGTTTATCTGTAAAGATACAGTTGTTACTACTAGTGTTATTAGAAATATTTTTAATTTCATTAGATTTCCTTTCGTTATTTTATTAATGCTCCAAGGTCTATTTTGGTTTTACCGTAAATATTTACTTTTGCTTTTAAAAAGTCGTTATTTGTAATAATTATAGGTTTATCGATAGCATTTTGTTTTAAGTTTATTTTTAGACTCATGTATATTTCTTTTGAATCATTTATAAATTTAATCAAATCACCATCAAAAGTTTTGGTAGTACCAGTATTATCTATATAATTAAAATTTTTATTTACACCAAGTACTAAATTAGAAGTTTTGCTTCCACTCGCATAATAAAGACCATCAGGAGTTGTCGAAATATCCCCAGAATTAATTGTAACAGCACTGTTGCCAAGCAATAAAGATACTGTTTTTATATTAGCCGCATCATTTGGCTCTGCTATCAAATCAAATGTGAATGTTACACCAAATGGGAATCTGTTTTCTATATCCATATTAATGTTAAGAGTATCTATATCACCAATAGGTATTTGTTTTGTAATATCACTCGTTATAGGAAGTTTTGGCGGGTTCATCAATGCTTTTAGTACATCAATATCATCTGTTGTATCATAAAATTTAAGTGCCATCGGTACTGTAATAGAAGTATTAAGTTTAACTAAATTTGGTTTAGAAAAAATACTAACATCCAAAGAAATATCATTACTACTTCCTGCAACATCAATTACTTTAGTAAAATAAATTTTATCTGCTATTATATTTTTTGTTGGGTTTGTTAAAGAATTTGGTTGTTGTAAGAAACCACCTATATTTTGTAGTTTTTTTGAACTATAAGTATTCCCATTTATTAAAAAACTTTCAGAAGTTGGAGGTGCATCATTAACTAATGTAGGAGATAAAACTTGATAATCATCTGGTATTTTATTAATATCAGCATTCATATCAAAATAAGAAATCAATCCACCATCCCATTGATATTTTGGTAATGTATTATCAGGTATTGGATCAAGTGTATTATTAAAACCTGATTGACCTGGCAGATTCTTATAATTTGTTTTATCTTTTGGATTAAACATTTTTGTTAAATCAATACTAAATGGTAAATCATTCGTTACATCGAGGTTCATAGTCATATTTTCAACAGAAAAAGAGGAAGTAAGTTTATTTTGGAGTTTAGTCATCTCATCAGTAGCATCAGTAACGGATTTATTAAAAAATGATGTTAAATTAGTTATTTCACTAAAATTAGTTATACCCATATCAAAAGTAATAGGATACAATTTACATAATATATAAACTTTATCACCCAAATCTACTTTTGCTTCAAGTTTTAGATTAAGAGTTCCGCCTAAACTATATGGCATTTTTGGAGTTGGAGAAATATCAGGAAGAGGAAAATTAAGAAGATTAAAAGTTGTATAATCAAGTGCCTTTATTTTAATCTCTAATTCTTTTATATCAAAATATCTAAAATTACTTAGAGTATTATCACCATCAAAATATAATGGGGCTGGAATAGGTGCAGAAAGAACTAATTCATTAGTAAGTCCATTAGTAAAAGTAGTTTTAGCAAGATCAAGTGAAAAATTTAAATTATTTCCTTCTATGTTAAATTTACTTATATCAATATCACCATTTGCTAATACAGCTTGAGAAATAGTATTCTTTAATAAAGTAAAAGTTAAATAAATTTTACCATTTGGAGCAGAAATACCTTTTAACAACAAATCATTAGAATTATCTGCATTTAAGTCTTTATTTATTGTAGCAGGTTTTGGAGGAATCTGCTTTTCTGGCTCAAGGTCTATTTCAAGATCAAATGTTGCTCCCAAAGAACCAAGGTTATAAGTAAAATAGCCAGTATCTGTCAAAACTTGGGCTGGGTTAGTAATTTGAACAGGTAGGGGCCAAACAGATACAGGGAAGCTTGGTGTTGTATAATTAAATAAATCTGTTGCAAATGTACTATTAAGATCAGACGTAACATCTGAGTTTGCAAAAGAGTCTATTTGAGGAAAATCTATTTTATACTTAATCTGGTATCTACCGTCTGAAAGCTCTTCAAAATCAGCATCTGGCATTTTCTCTTTAATCATTTTTTCTATATCAACAGTCTTTTTTAAAAGCTCATCCACAGATATTGTTTTTTCTATTACTGGAACGTTAAATTCTAAGTCCCATTTAGGTTTTTGTATTTGTGTTGGATTTTTGACAATATCCATCAATTCTGATACTGCACAGCTAAATACAATTAACAAAAAAGTAATAATTAGAATGCTAATATAGAATATTTTTTTTATTCTACTCATAAAAATCTCCTATTTCTATTATAAAAATAATATTTACCAAGATATATATTAACCCATTTTATTTGAAATATCTAATATTTTATAAAAAAGTAAAAAATAATTAGTTTTTTTGTGTTTAAATTTGTATTCTTTGTTCTTAATATTTTTCTTTATTAAAACTGAGAATAAATTAAATAGTTATTTTTTAGATAGTAATTCTAACTTTTTTATAAATTTATATGTTATTTTGTAATTATAATGAAATGAGTTTTTTAATTATATATCTAATATGAACAGTTAATACTTGGTTGATATTGGTTTAACAGTAGTTAAAAAAAATTAAGAGGTGATATTTTATAAAAAACATCACCTCTTAAAATTAAGTCAAAGATACATAAAGTTATCTTGCATACTCTATAAATCGAGCTTCTCTTATAACAGTAACTTTAATTTTGCCCGGATATTTGAGTTCGCCTTCTATTCGCTTTGCAATATCTCTTGCAAGTCCTTCGGCTTTATCATCCGTTGTTGTGGCATTATTTAAAATTACTCTTATTTCTCTACCTGCTTGAATAGCAAATGCTTTTTCAACACCTTCATAGCTTTCTGCAATTTTTTCTAATGCTTCTAATCTCTTAATGTAACTATCAAGACTTTCTCGTCTTGCACCAGGTCTACTAGCACTAATAGCATCTGCAGCCTGAACTAAAATCGATTCTAAACAATTTGGTTCAACATCACCGTGATGACTCAAAATTGAATTAAGAACTTTTTCGGATTCGCCCATTTTTTTTGCAATATCATAGCCAGCCTCTGTATGGCTACTGTCTCCATCTGATTGAGACCCTTTTCCAATATCATGTAACAATCCACCCCTTTTTGCTAACGCAACATCACAACCTAATTCAGCGGCGAGAGTTCCCGCAATTTTTGCAACTTCAATAGAATGATGTAAAACATTCTGCCCATAACTTGTTCTAAAATAAAGCCTGCCAATATTTATAATACCTTCTGTAGAGATACCAGGAATACCAAGATTCAATACGGCTTTTTCACCTTCATCATAAATCATTTCATTTACTTCTGCCATAACTTTATTTATGACTTCCTCGATTCTAGTAGGATGAATTCTTCCGTCTGTAATCAACCTATTTAAAGCAATTTTAGCTATTTCTCTTCTTACAGGATCAAAGCTTGAAATTACAACAGCTTCTGGCGTATCATCTATAATAATATCCACACCAATTAAAGTTTCAAGAGTTCGAATATTTCGTCCCTCTCTACCAATGATTCTACCCTTCATTTCATCGTTAGGTAAAGAAACAGTTGTAGTTGTCGCATCTGATGTCGCTTCTGACGCGATTCTTTGTATTGTCGTAACAATAATTTCTTTTGCTTTTCTGTTGGCATTTCTATTTGCTTCTTCTTCAATTTTATTAATTAAAACTAAAGCATCTTTTCTTGCCTCTTCTTCAATCCCTTTTATAAGAATACCTTTTGCCTGTTCTGAAGTTAAGCCAGAAATACGCTCAATTTCAGATTGCCATTTTGATTGCAACTTGGTAATATCATTTACCTTCTCATTATACTCCTTTTCTCTATCTACTACAAGTTTTTCCCTTTTCTCGACATCATTAAATCTTCTTTCAAATTGTTCTTCTTTTTGAATGAGTCGTTTTTCTAATCTTTGTAGCTCTATTCTTCTTTCTTTGGTTTCCTTTTCAAAATTATTTCTTTCCTGAATAAGAAAAGTTTTCGCATCAAGAAGTAATTCTTTCTTTTGCGATTCGGCTTCAAGTTTGGCTTCCTTTAAAATTATCTCGGCTCTATTTTCGGCAGAATTCAATCTATTTTTTGCAATTATAAATCTGATAACAAAACCTATAATGCCGCCAAGGAGGATGGATAAGAGGCCTATCAAAACATATAGCATCCTCGTCCTCCTATGAATACTAATAGTTTAAATAATAAATAAAAAATCGTATGTTGTCAAGTTTTATTAAAGGATAAAAAAAATATTTATGAATTTTTGTAAAATAGAATTTATAATTGAAATTTAAATGGTTTTTTAATCGTAGAATCACACAGAAAAAATAGACCTCAAACCCATTTGTTTTTTATTGTAGAATTTGGATTTTCTTTAAAATAAGTGTCAATTTCTTCTATTATTGCGTCTAATAATTCGCCAGTAAAGCCTTTTTCTTTAATTTTGTTTTCTTTTATAAAATTTGAAACACTATTAACAATTTTTTGGTTTTTACTCTCGTTTTGTATTTTATTTAATATTTTATAAGAATAATTAAAATCTACTTTATAATTTTTTTTGAGTATTTCATAAGCCCTACTGTGAAACCCAGCGTAAGTTAAAATTTCTGCAAACATTAAAGTTTCTTTTTTTGTAAAAGACGAATTTAAATCAAATTTCTTTAATTCTTCCTTTAATTGTTCAATTTTTAAAGATTGATAATTATTAAATAAAATATCAATATTTTTTTCTTCTTTTTGAATATTATTTTTATTTATAGTAAAGTACAGATAAGAAACATAATAGTCTCTAAAATCAGATATTAAAACTGTTGATATTATTTTTTTATTAGAAGTATATGGTAATTCAATATTTTCTTCTTTTAATGGAAATCCAGAATATATTTCTAATATAATACCAATTTCTTCTTTAAATTCAATAATTTTTTTTAATATTTTATTTATTTTTTCTTTTTCATTATCAAAATCAGAAAGTTTTAGAGAGTTTATTATTACAAAATTTATCTTTCTATCAATGATTTGAGTTTTGTAGATAAAATCAAAATCAAAAGATAAAACTTTTTTCTTTGAGTCTTTAAGAGTCGTTTTTATATCTTTTGTGTCAATCCCATTCTCAAAGCAAAAATCTTTTTTTACTTTCAAAAAACTATCTTCAAAAAAACTTGTATTTTTATCTTTATCAACAATAAAATTAGAATGATCTGAGCCGTAAAAATTTAGACTCTCTGGATTTGTTGTGTTTTTATCAAGTTCTATTATTAGATGTAAAAGATACGAAAAAAGAACTGGTTCTATCGACAAACCAGCAAGTGGAAACCATACATACAACTGCTTATTTGTCTTATAAAACTCATATAAAAATAAAATCAATGGATTTCTTAGTTTTGGATTAAAAAAAAGGTTATAAGAAGATGAATAAACAACTATCTCTTCTATTTTAGATGTAAAGAAACTTAATGTCTCATAAAGAGAAATATCGTCTCTAAGCGGGAAGGAGGATTTTTCATAAGAATAAGATTCTTTTTCAAAAACAAGTTTAAAGATAACTACATAAATTGAAGGATAAATCAATGATGTTTTATTTTTTAATATTTTTGAGAATAAAACGCCCCAAAAATTGTAAAAATCTAAATTTAATAGTTCAAAATAAATATTTAGATATTTTTTTAAAAAAGTGTCAGTGTATTCTTTATCTTTTAACACTCTCTGGATTAAAATTACTTCTATCAAAGAGTCAAATCTTTTAAAAAATTCTAAATCCTTCCATTTTGTTTTTATAAAATTATAAATATAATCAATTTCTTTATTTATTAAAAAAGTATCTTCTGATGCGAATATTTTTTTATGTAGTTCTTTAACTAACTTTTCGAATATTAAATCAATATCTTGCATTCTATCCGCTTATACTTTGTTTTACTATACTAATATTTTTTATAATATCAACATTATCTGGATAAATAATTAGTGCCTCTTCCCAAGATTTTATTGAATCATTAAAATTTTTTAACTTATAATCAACATAACCGAGTAAACTCAAAACTTTAAAATTTTCATGCTTTTGGTTAAATTTATTCTTTAATTCTTCAAGAAAGTTTTTTGCAGTAATAAAATCGCCTTTATTTACATGTTCTAATGCCAAATAATATTTATTTACCATTTCTTTTACATTACTTGGTCCCAAATTTATATGAAAATCATCGAGTTTAGAGCATTCAACGTCAATTTTGATACCAGAAGAATTTTCTGTTATGTCTGCTATGAGTATTGTCATATCATCATTAGCAAAAGCAGCCCCTTTAAAATTATTTATATCACTAAATAATTTATCAATAACTTCTTTAGCAGTAATCTCTTTATTTTCAACTAAGATATTTACAAGTCTTTCCTGTCCATAAAATTTTGCATCGCTATCTCTTAATTCAGGGATGCCATCAGTGTATAAAACTATTCTATCCCCAATATCTATCTGCTCTATACTTGATTCGTATTCTATATTTTTACAAAAACCAATAATAGGAGCATTTTGTTTTAATGCAACAAAAGTTCCATTCTTTTTAATTATAAATATATCGTTATGCCCTGCATTTGTATATTGGATTGTTCCTTTTTCAACATCCAAAATTGCGTAGAATGCTGTTAAATATTCCATATTTCCTATAACACTAAATAATTCATCATTGACACTTCTAACAACATCTCCAGAATCTTTTTCATTTTTTGAATTATTAGTAAAAGAAACTTTTGCCATAGTTGTAATTAAAGCGGCAGGCACTCCATGACCGCAAACATCTGCAATAACCATCCCAAGTTTTTTATCTGTAATTTTAAATACATCATAATAATCCCCACCTAAAGCATCCATTGGCACATACATTCCATCAAGAGTAATCTGTTCTATTAGAGGAAAAATTTTGGGTATCATTGCTTCTTGAATTCTTTGAGCCATTTGTAATTCTTTTTTCATCTGTTCATTAGCTATTAAGAGTTCTTTATTTGCTTTATTTAACTCCTCTGTTCTTTTTGCAACAAGCTCTTCGAGGTGTTCACTATAATGTTGTATTGTTACTGCCATATTATTGAAGTTTTCTGAAAGGTTTCCAATTTCATCTGCAGACATAACATCCGCTCTAACATCGAACTCTTTATCAGAAAATCTTCCTACAACTCTATTTAACATAATTATTGGACGTATAATTATATTACTCATCGTCATATAGAGAGAAAGAACTAAAATTATACTTAAGGCTATCGTTTGTAGAATATTTTTTATAGTTATCTGTAACAAAGACATTCTCAAAAATTTATCAGTATAGTAAACTGAAACAAATCCTATTACTTGGTTTTCTTTTTCTATTTTTCCAACGAGTTTAAAATAATATTTATCTAATTGAGTATTGAATTGTTCACTATTTTTGAATGATGTTGTTTTATTATTCTCTTTTTTTATCTCGCCATAATGAAAATTTTCTTCAGTGTCAAGATAAACTGCAATTGCTAAAACATTATCTCCTTTTACTTCAAGTTGAACTACGGTTTTTAAACTTGTTTCTTCAATATTCCAGACTGGTTCTCTTAGGTTATTTGCCAATCTTTTTAGAGTTAAGTTAGCACTATTTGTTAATCCTTCTTTTGATTTTTTGCTTTCACTATAATATTGAAGAACTCCTGTTATTCCAGTAATAATTATTACAACAAGTATAGTAATAAAAGAAATTTTTGCAGATATTGAATTTTTATCCATCATTCTGATCACCATTAATTTATAGTATTATAAAACATAATTTAACATTATTATTTGTTTATATTATATTACTTTTATGTTTTAAGTCAATCTAAATAATTTAAAATATTTATAGATTTTATTTAATTTATAAAAAATGATCAAAATATAATTACCTTTATTTGCTATTTATATAAAAAAACAAGCATTAAATATTATTCTTACGATTGGTAGATAATTTATGATTAATTTATTTTTTTGTGCTTAAATTAGGCTCTTTCTTGCAAAACAAAAAAAATAATAAAATTACAAAAAGGTGTTTCTCGTTTTGAGTTCGCTAAAAACATCGTTTAATAGCATTTATACCTCAAATATTGAGACTTAAAATCTTTTATTCATTTTTTTATGAAAATTTGTAAAAAAAGTTAAAATTTTGTTTACAAAACTCAATTAATGATGTAAATATTATATTGGTGACGCAGCCGTTACCAAATGCTCCTTTTAATAATCTTGAAGCCTTTTAGTTCTTATCACCCTGCGTAAAGATAGACTAAAAGGCTTCCTTTTTTTAAAACTAATCCAAATTTTAATTTATTATACTAAATTATTAATTGATTTTAGCGATAACTCAGATTAGTTAAAATCATTAAGATCATAAAAAAAATGCGATAAGAAAAAAAATCTGATTAAAAATTTTAATAAATAATTTTTTATTGAAATTTTATTTTATTCTTATGAACTTTGTGTTAAGAAAATTTTAATAAATATCGCTAAAAATAGTTAATGGTTGGCATAAGATATTAATTAACAAGGTAAAAATGCTTCAATTTTTTCTATCGTTTTATAAAAATCAGCAACTTTTATTTTTTTTGCAAGTTCTTCTTCAAATCTTTTAATAAGGTCTGCATAAATTTCTTTATAATTATTTAAAACATAAAGTTTAAATTTTATACTAATTATTGGATTTTTTAAATTAACATAATTTAAATAACTAAATTTTTTTAAAAGTGCAAAAATTCCAAATGATTTTAACTCATTATTAGAATAATCTTCAGCAAAATCATTGGAATCATCTAGTATCTGCCTCCAAAGTAGGTAAAAATAGAAAAAATCAATCCAAAAATCATTTTTTACATATTTTGAAACAAAATATTCTATATTATAAATAGATGTAGCAAAACCATCTGTAAAATTTGTCCAATTTTTCTCCATCTCTCTGGCAATTCCTATTTCTATTCCACCTATATTTAAAACATTTTGAGTATAGTAATAAGCCTCAGTTTTTGCAACCGCAGGATTTATATTTATTTTTAATTTTCCTGCATGTAAAATATACTCTTTATAACATAAATTCGCACAAGGTAACTTAAACATTTCTTTATGATCAAAAACTCCATCATAAAACACCCTGCTAAAATAATCAGCAATACTTAGAGTTGTATAATCAATTAAAATATCATCTTCTATTTTAAGATTTTCTTCTTTTGCTATAAATTGAAAGATAGAACAAAATATAGTAAATAAGTTTTTTGTATTCTTTACATCATTTTCAATAATCATTTGTTTATAATTATTAATTCTTAATTTTTTAAGAATTTCTTTTGGAATTACATCTAAAGATTTTTCTAATCTCTCAAATGCCTTTAAAATAATCATAATAAACTTCCTTTGTTATCAAGAATATCGATAATAGAAATAAATTAAAAGTTTTTCTATTTAATTTAAATATTCTCATAAAACTATAATTTTACAAAAAGATAATATTAATTTCTATTAATGTCAATAGGTAGAATGATTATTACTAAAGATAAATTTATTTTAACTAAAATATATATATTACAAAACTTTATTAAATATAAAAATTAATAATATTTTAATAAATTACTCATTTTAATTGCATTTTCTTTGTATCAAAAATTATTGTATTTTTGTTAAAATTTCTTTATCGATAAATCTAATGACTTGTCCTCTTAATTCTTTAAAAGCCCCCTCAGCAATTGATTCTTTTGACTTACCAAGAATTTTTTTTGTTAATTCAAATTTAGTATTTGCTATTTGTTTATTTTCAAAACTATCAAAAATTATAAGGAATATTTTAGATTTTCCAGAAAAGAGTCCATCACCTTCATTTAGTATTTCACAAGTTGCACTTCCTGTTATAACATATCTTGAACCTGCAAACATTCCTATATTTTGATAAAAATCTTTTGATTTGTTATTATTTGAGAGAATATTCTGAATATCTTTGTTATTTGAGTCTAAATCAGAAGTTTTAATGTTTTTTTCAATCAAAAAGCCACTAATTTGTTGATCAAAATAATTATTTTTAAGTTGGGTCTTTTGTGTATCTTCTAATATAGAATGTTCTATTGTTACAGAAAAATTTTTCTCACCAGTAGATTGTCCTTCAAGATTAACAGAGACTCCTTTAGTCCTAAAAATTTCTATAATTGAATCAATCCCAAGAAATATTGAAAAACTACCATATTTTAAACATTGAGTAATATCAAGTAAAACAACGCCTTCTTCTGTTGTATATTTATTAAAATCGGATTTTACAAAATTTTTATTTTCAGTAATATCGACTTTTAAGCCTTTGATTGGTTTACCGTTACTTTTAAATGTAATTTGTTCTGACTTTCTAAAAACTCCTTTAGTGTTATTTTCAATAGGTAAAAGTTTAGTTTCAATAATTAAACTATTTAGAATTAAAAAACTCAAATCATACATTGAATTTACAACAGTTGTTCTTTCTTCTGTAAAAAAAACTAAATCATTGATTTTTTTAAAACTTGTTTCCAAATTACTAATTGATTCAGGAATTTTGGCATTATTAAATAGGTTTTTTGATTCGTCTATAATTTTTTGAATTTCTTTTAATTTTAAACTTTCTTCCTTTTTTGGTTTACTAAGAACATCTTTATATTCATCTTTTGTTAGCTTAATTAATGCTTTGTATTTAAATTGTTTGTTTTTTCCAAAACCTTTATCTTCAAGTTTTAAAGGAATCACCTTTATTCCTTCAAACATTGCAACAGTTTTTGACTCAATAGTTTTGCTAATTTTTTCTATATATTCTTTTTTTATTTCTTCTGTTTTTGAAGATAAATACTCTTCATTTACCACGCCATTTTTTTCTTCTATAAATTCTTTCATAAATTCTTTATTAGTTTTAATTGTTTTAGTATCTAAGGATTCTATAAACTCAGACTTTATAAAAGTTAAGATTTCTTCAGATAGAAGGTTTTTTGCATTTAAAATTGCAGTATTTTGAGCAGCAGTCTCATCTTTATTAAAATCACTTTGTCCAACAAAATATTCAAAATGTTCATCGCTCCATCTAAATTTGTTTACTTTAAGCCAGTCAGATTTAGAATCACTTGAAAATATAAAAAAAGTAAAAAAAACATATAAAATAATAAAAATATACCTCTTCATCTAAATTTCCCTTTATTTTTAGAATATTTATCTAATAATTTACAATTATCTTAATTAATTATAAATTTTATTTTCTATTTTGACAATTTTTTTTTTATAAATTATAATACAAAAAATAATTATTTATCAAATTTTTTTAAGGGTGAAATTTTATGGTTTATTATCTTCTTAGAAAAAAAAATGTTTTTTTGTACTTAATTTTATTTTTTATTATTTCTTGTAATACAGGTACGCCAACTCCTGAAAACAATAATAGCATTCTAAGCAATAACAATTATCTTTCTATGATAAGTTTATCATCAGGAACATTCTATTTAAATCCAGATTTTAATAAAGATATTTTAGAATATTCTATACAATGTACAATGAATACAGTTTCATTTCAAGCAAAAACAGAAGATCAAAAATCATATTTTGAATTTAGATTGAATGGAAATACATGGACAATACTTAAAAGTGAAGTTACAAAAGACCTCACTGTTGACAGTGGTTTAAATAAATTAGAAATAAAAGTAACAGCAGAAAATAAATCAACTAAAACATATGTGGTAAATATTAATTATACTAACTATTATTTGTCTGATATAGAAATTTCTAATTTAAAATTAGCAAATTTCTTTAATAAAAATAATCTAAATTATTATGGTGATTTGTCAACTGACTTTATTACAATAACAGCAACAAAAGAACAAGACGCAAAAAAAGTTGAATATTCTTTAGATGATGGAAATTATTTATTATTACAAAGTGGTATTCCTTCGTCTGAAATAAAAATTAACGTTGGTAATCATTTATTAAAAATAAAAGTTACATCTATTGATGATAATTATTTTAAAGAATATAAATTTGAATTTTTTGGGAATCAAAATGTAGCAAATTTAAAAACTGTGGGGGCACAACTTTTTAATAATTACATAAGAGGTTTGTTTGCAGATGCTCAATATCTTTACATTGCAGATTACGATGGATTACAAATCGTTGATATTATAGATATTAAAAATCCAAAAGAAGTTTCAAAAATTAAAATCAATGGTTATCCAAGTTATGGTATTACTGTTAAAAATAACATATGTCTTATTTCTCGAAATATAAATGGAGCCTCGATATTTGATACAAATAAATATGCAATTGATATTATAGATGTATTAGACAAAACAAATCCTAAAATAATTAGGACTATTGAAGGTGCTACTTATTTTAAAATAATTAATATAAATGGAGAATTTTTGATCTACAATAATGATGTATTTTATAAATTTGATACAACAAAACCAACAACTGCAAACATTGAAATATTTTTTAGTGGAAAATTACCATTTTATAAATACAGGGATTCTTTATATTCTGCTGATCAAAAAAATATTTCAGTTTATAAAAATAATAAAATAACGCAAATAGGAGCTGATATAGGCATAATGGATTTATTTGCTAAAGACAACTTCATATTTGTAACAGATCAATCCCAATTACAATCAATTGATATTACAGTTCCAACAAAACCAGTAAAAAAATATTTACCTTTGATGGAATATTTAATTAAAGATACTTATGGTAATTATGTTTATATAGCTGATTCTATTGGTCGATATTTTAAAATTATTGATATAAGAGACCCAAATAATGTAAAAATTACAAAAAACTTTGATAACTTAGGACTCCCAAAATACGATCGACCATCTGCGGTTTTTGTTTCTGATCATAATTGCTTTTTAGCATTTGAAAATTATGGATTATATATTTTTACAGATAAAGATTAATTTTTAGAATAATTTTATTCTAAATTTTATAAATTTTAATTTAATTGAGGTATTTGATGAACAAATTTATTTTTATTCTATTCTTATCATTTGTTTTATCCAACTTTATTTTTGCAGAAGGAGAAAAAACTGTTTTTATTGACAAGATTTTTGTTGAATCACCAACTTTTGAAAATATAAATAAACTTTATGGAGATGTTAATACATTCAAAAATAAATATCAAAACTATTTGACAACACATTTTAATTATATTGAAAAACTTGATGATTCTTTTAAGTTGATAGATAAAAAAGAAAATGCAAATTTTATTATTGATACAAAAATTTCTCTTGAAAGTGATAGTTTAAAATTTGTCCTTTCTAAAACAGATAAGGATGGAAAACTGTTAGATACAGAAAAAATATTTTATATCTATTTTTATGAAGATAGAGACCATGTTTCAGATATTGAGTATAACGCAAAATCAATATTATATGAGTTTTTTGGAATATACTGGTTAAAAATAATAAAAAATGAAAAAAAAGGAATAAGTAGTGGGATAAGTAACGATTTATTTAACCAAATAACTCAAGAAATCCTAAAAACTAAAAAAGCGTTAATTTTTGACCCAGAAAAAGACAAAAAGATTGCTTTGGCATTGAGTAAAACTGAAAATATTACAGTTCAAGAAATTCAACAAATTGCACCGTTTTTGTATGTTTTAACTATTGATTTAGAAAAATTGGATGCCAATTTCAACATAAACATAGATTTATCAAAAGGTGGTTCATCGTTCAACTCAAAAACAACTGCCGTATCTCAAACGGATTACGATATAGCCTTTAACGAAGGAAAAACTATTGAAAAAATTACAGACCTAGCTTATGCTATTATGAATGTGTATAATGCTGATTATTTTAACGAAAAAATTACAGAAATCAAAAACATCTCATCATTAAAAGGCGATTTTAAACTTGCTAAAAAGAGACTTGATGACTTAGAAAAAAAATATATAGATAAAGAAGATTATCAACAAATCATAAAAGAATATTCTCAATTTTTAATTAAAGCAGATAAAAGTATGATTGAGGTCAAAAAGAAAAATCCTTTAGCCATATTTCCAACTGTTTTTGGAGGAATATTTTTAGCTTCTGGTATTACAGGTGGAGTATTTACATACCTCTATTTTGATAATCAAACAAATTCTGAAAAAAGTTATGATTTGTATAAACTTGCTAAAACTAAAGGTGATGCTGCAAATTATAGAACACAATATCTTGGATATATTGATAGTATGAACTTAGATATGGGAATGTTTATTGCCTTCTTTTCTTTAGGGGGAGTATCTCTAATAACTGGCATAATAGGTTTATCTGTCCAACTCGCCATTATTAATACAAACAAAGCCAAGTTAATGAATGAAGGAAAAAAATTGAAATTTTATCAAAAATTAGGTTTTATCCTTGATTATGATTTTAAAAGTAAATTTAACTTTGGCATTAGTATCAAATTTTAATTTGTGGAGGGAATATATGAATTTCTATAAAATTTTTGTAATAATTTTTATACTTGCATTACTTTTTAGTTGTACAACACCAAGAGAACTAGAAAATCCTTTTGATGAAAAATCAACTAACTATATTAATTTAAATAACTTTGCTGATATTGTAGTGCCACCAAATGACACTTCTTATACTGTATTAAAACCAAATATTCTTTTTGGCTATAATAAGAAAAAAGTTGATGGTTATAAAATATACTTTGCCGAAGATGAAAATTTTACAACTAATCTTGAAACATGGGAAGTAACTTCATTTCAGGGATCAATTGCAAAAACAACTTTTGAAAAGGCAAATCGTATCGAAAAATACTACTACTGGAAATATCAAATAAAATGGAATGGTTTTTATTATAATGATCATTCTAAAACATCTAAATTTAAGATAAGAAATTTTAATCTTGTCTATCCATCATCATCTGTCGGAAATATAAAAAAACTATATTATTACAAGCCTGATTTTGAATGGGAAAATATTCAAAATAATGACGGTTATGTTTTACAAATTTCCCAAGACACAAAATTTTTGGATGCAACAACTAAAACAATTGATGTCTCTGCCGATTACACAAAAACTTACAATGCAAATCCTCGTTTAAAATATAGAAGTGAATTTTCTTTAGCTCCAGATAAATCATATTACTGGCGATGTAGACTTAAAACAGAACCAGATAAATGGGGATATAAATTAGGAAGTGCTGATGTCTCATCTGATGAATTTAAAACAGTTGTTATAACTCCATTAGTTTCTGGTATATACCAAGATGATACTAATAAACAATTTAGAGTTTATATAAATCCATTTGATGGAGATGAAAACAAATTACAAAACTCACCAAGATTTGATTTGCAAGTTTCATCAGATTTTGATTCTGGTAAAATAGATATACAAATAAATAATATTAGCTATACAGATATAAATAATATTATTTATAACATAGATTATGATTCCTATAAAAGTATATTAAAAAAAGATGGTACTACATTTTACTATGTAAGGATAAGAGCAAGTGAACAAGTTGAAGGAATTTGGTATTACTCTGACTGGTCGATTGCATATTATTCTTTTAAAGTAGCAGATGACTGGTAAGCCATTAGACACTATAAATGTGTGATTTTTAAAATTTTATCTACCTTAAATGCTTGTAAAAAGTAACTAGTATACTAATAAAGTGTTTAAAGTAGAATATAAAAAAAATTACATATAATTTGAATGAAGAATCAAATGTTTTAATTTTATACTAACTATTAACTGGTTTTAGCGATAGCTAAGATTATAAAACCATAAGTACACGAATAGACCGTGTAAATATTTATATCTTTATATTAAAATTTTTGCTAATTTTTCGTGTAATTTGTTAAGAAAATTAATATATATCGTTAAAAATGGTTAATAGTTGGCACACATATTAATAAAAGATTATATAAATTTATATTAATATCAATATATAGTGAAATTTTTATAAAATCATTCTTCCAAAAAAGTCCGTCTTGGGACATTGTAATGTTTTTTTAAGATAGACTCATCGTAGTACACTTTTTTAAAGGTAAGTCCTTTTGAGTAATAAGTAGAGCCTGCTATATTTCTATCGCAAGACAATAAAATTTTTTGCATTTCTTCTTTTGGTTCGTTTTCTTTATGAAGTTTTAGCATTGTCCCTACGATTATCCTAATCATGTGCTGCAAAAAAGCATTGGCAATTAT
>Ga0209727_1000319_pt1 | contig 56501 bp, 63 predicted proteins | sample RifGroC1_FD_183995 | JGI IMG/M metagenome (GOLD analysis project Ga0209727, IMG submission 183995) | Groundwater microbial communities from Rifle, Colorado, USA - Groundwater C1 (SPAdes) (version 2) | ecosystem: Environmental > Aquatic > Deep subsurface > Groundwater | place: Rifle, Colorado... | reverse complement strand
TACTGAGACGAATCGTGCCCGTAGATCTCGGCGTTTACGTTCTTCCGCTGCACGAGTTTTTTCACGTTCCGCCCGTTTCGTCTCAGTATCCGATTCGATTTCAACCTTTTTCCAAAACCAGAATTTTTCAACAAAATTCTCAACGGTCTTTTCCTCGTTCGGCCCCGACCCGAGTAATTTATCCCCGCTTTTAAATCTGATTCGTCCGTTCTTTACCGAGGCTTGTACCGATAGCTTCTTCGTACCTTTGATGATAAATCCTTCGTTATCTATTTCCGCACCGTACTTGGATAGCGCCGAGGCTATACCCACACGGTATTTATAACCGCCGTCGCGGGCGAGGACTGGTTCGGACTCGGTAGTTTTACCCCGCAGGTCACGTTCCGATTTCGCAGTACTCCCCTGCACCGTTTCCGGTCGACCGGCGTTATCCTTCCGTACCTTCTCAGCAAACTTCTGTCGGGCAACGTCCTGGTCGGTAACAGTCCCCCGCCGAACCAATGGACCTTTAGACGGACCATGCCCACTGACCCATTTCCGGAACGCTTCCATCGGTACACGGGTCACGGATCGCCCACCGGTCCAGCCGGATTCATAATTCGACTGGTATAACTGAAGGGCTTCCTGTTCGGTGGTCGGCCCGACGACGGTCTTGTGTTCATCGAAGGTGTCGTCCGGTTTATATTGGTTCACCACGAATACATCAGCCGCCCCACCCGTGTAGCCGGGTTTGACGAATATGTCTACATGGTCTTTGTCCCGGCCACGGGTGCCTTTGATGTAGCCATAATCGGCGGTCAGATCCTGCGACCAGGCGCGGCCGGTGGCATCGGTACCACGACGGGTCGAACCGACCGGGTTTTCAATGGAGAGATTCAGGCCGTCGATGGTCACATGGGCCTTCTGATAGTTCCCCGCCTCTGCTTGGGCGGGGGTTGGTTCGGTATTTACCGGCTGGTCGGCGGCGATTGATTCGGCTGTAGGTTTACCAGAACGAGACGACGAGGGGCCAGGAGGTACCCCTCGCGTCTCTCCCGCGAGGAGTGAGGCCGCGGTGTTCGGTGCGGGGGCCGATTCCGCAGTTGGGCCGGGGGTATTCTGTCGTTCGATCAAATGCCGGGCGTAATCGATTCCTGTTTTCGTGAGGACATTAGGACCGAGGAAACTGCCGTCGGGGTCCGCCAGATTACCGTCCTCGTCAACAGTGTATCCAGCGTTCACACGATCACGGATGAGATCCCGTTTTGTCAGTACTCGGCCACCGTAATTCACCTGTTTCGACAACGCACTGAGTACCCGGCCGCGCTGCATCGGGGTCATTGAGGAATCAAATTCGTCGAGGTCTTCCCTCGCGGCACGGTCGGCAGACTCTTTCTCATCCCGGACACGTTGTTCCGCTTCTTCCTTCTGGCGAAACACAGCATTCGATTCGTCTCGAACCTTCTTCTCTTCGGAATATTTCTGCGCTTCTTCAAGCGTCCCGAAGATTCGGTCACCCCCACCACGTGGCATATCCCCACGAACGGCGAACATTTCACCACGATCTTTTATGCTCGTGGTGTATACGTCGTATTGCTGGGCTTCTTCGAAGGGTTTGACAGCAATGATTTTAACCCCGTCGGTGTCAGCCGGTAATACGGTCCCGGAATCTGATGCCCCTCCATTAATTTTACTAGTTTCTTCAATTGTTCCAGTTCCATTCTGTCCCCCTTCAATGACCGGTTCGGGCGGATTCTCCACCCGACGAACATCCTCGCCCGCCTGCAGCGTCACGGCATCGTCCGCCCATGTGTTCACAAGGTCGTCAGCTTCAGATTCGGCAAACGCCGTTTCAATGTCCCCCTGACGTGCGGCCCGTTGTTCGACCTCGCTCGGTCCCGCCTCGGCCAGCACCGCCGCCGACTCTTCCGCCGTGGACGACCTGCCGGTACGGTTCGCTTCCAATTCATCCGCTGCAACATACCGATCAGCCAACCGCTGTTTCAACTGTTCGAACCGGACCGAGCGGCCCCGGGCGTCGGCCTGCGCCTGAATGTCCATTTCCGAATCGGCCCAGTCGTCCATGAGGTCGTCGGCGGCAAGGTCCGGCTGCATCCCCGCCAGGTTCGCTTCCGCTGCCGGTACCTGCTGCTCAAACGCTCGGGCCTGTTCCGCCTGCAGCACCTTGAACCGTTCGTTTATAATTCGCTCAACGTGGGGCGCAACCATCGGGTTCTTCTCGCGCAACATCGGCAGGACGTCACGCTGGACCCGCTGAACCTCTGCCAGATCGGCCCCGGCGTACCGGGCCTGGACGGCGGCGATTCCTTCGATTTCGTCAGGGGTCAGTTCCCCCAGGGTGATGTTCGGCGCCCCGGTCGGATTCGTGGCCGTTTCGATCTGGGCGGCAACCTGTTCCGGATCGGCCCCGAGCGGTACGTCCTGGGCGATCTGCTGGGCTTGACCGAGACTGAGCAGTTTCGACCCGCCGCCCATCGTGCCACCCATCATACCACCGGATGCGAAACCGAGTGCAGCAGCTTCCCCCGTGTTTTCGCTGAGCGACTGGTTCGGGTCGAGATTTCTCCGTGTGACTACATTCTCGCCGAACTGTTCCGTCGGCGACTGCAGACCTTCCTGAACGGATTCCTTGCCGATTCCTTCGACCGTCTCACGGAGCACACCCTGTTTCAGGGCGCCCTTCTGGAACAGCTTCGGCATCGCACCGCCGGGGGCAACGGCGCCGCCGGCCAATGTGGCGGCAAACTGAGTCTTGACCGTTTCCTCTTCGACGATCCCGCGCAGTTCGGCCCGAGCGGTCGCCGGGTCCATCCCCTGTTTCAGCAGTTCCTGGTAAACCGGGGATTTCCGCAACGTCTGTTCCGGCATCTTCTCGATTCGTTCACCGGCGTCGGCCGCCGACACCAGGGCCGATGTTCCCGCCTCGGACGCCCCGAACGTGATGAGATTATGGGACCACTTGCCGACCTTCGAACCGCCCTCGACCGCGCGGATGAATTCTGGCAGGAACTTCGCTTTCGAAATCGCCGCCGACGCACCACCACCGAGCGGAGCGGTTGCGATCATGAGCGGCAACGATTCGGACGATACCATGAAAACTTTCTTGATGGCGTTATCATCGAACCATTTACCGTCCTCATCGGATAAAAACGGCTGCGCCTGGACGTCCTTACCCTGCTGTGAGATCTGGGAGGTGTAAAAATCTTCCGTGGTTTTCGCAATGTCGAGCAGGGACTGTTTAGAGTCTTCCGCCCCGAACCAGCCGGCAACGGTTGCGGCCGCCTTCGGAATCGCCGACGTACCGGCCAGGCCAGACATTACCACGTCTTTTACATCTGTACCGAACGATACATCTTCGAGCGGCAGGTCGATCCCGTAAAAATCCTGGTACGATTTACGGAAATACTCCTGTTGATCGGCGGGTAACGATTGGTATTCCGGATCGGCGATAGCTGACTTGAACTGTTCCAGGACCTCATCGGTGCCGTTCTCGGAAATGTATTCGCGGGAGAGAGCTCGTTGTGTTTCAGGGGAGGACTGCGACCACTCGTCGGAAGATTCGAGTTCGGCCAGGGAGAAATCATAAGGCGGCATATGACACCGGTACGTTATGGCTGAGGTGAGCCGTTACTCGCTTGCTCATTATTGCGAGATGAATCGTTTATCCGAAGGTATTTTAGGTAGCGTCTGACCGTCAGAGGCCTATCACTTGTACCAGGTGATCGGTCCGGCGGTATCACCCTCTGCAGCGGGTGCCCGTTTTCAGGACGGGGGACGGTCTCTGACGGTCAGACGCTACCTAAAATACCTTCGAACAACCGACGTAAATTACTGCAAATAATCCATAACAGAACACAATCACCCCGGCATTCGCGCCGAAACTGGTGCCACTGCCTACGATGAGCAGCAGCCCAAGCAGCATAGCCACAATGCCGGAAGTGAATATGTCGATGAGTTTCATAGGTTCATACGTTACCCTATTACCGCACAAAAATACAACCGTAAAATTATCAGGTAGCCGAGAACGGGTCGGCCGGATTCGAGCCGGTCGGTACCGCAACAGAACCACGAACCGCCCATATCGTATCGGCGTAATCCACGAATTCGAGCCAGTCTCCAATCTGCCCGCCGGTTGTCGTACTGTTCAGCGTGATCTTATCGTCCGTGCCGGATGCCTGGTACGCCCCCTGGGCCGCTGCGTCCAGATCGAGAATGTTGACGATGCCGACCATGGTATCCGTCGTCAGGGCGGCGATGACGAGCCCGCCGGTATTCGTGGTATTGACGAGAACACGGTAAACTGCGCCGGACCCGGTAGCTTCCGGCAGGGTGAGGGTGATAGCGGTATTTGCCGAACCGTCCTGGCCGATTCGAATAATTCGACCTTCGGCAGTTGCGGGAATGTTCCCGGTTGCACCGAGCGGTACAATGCGGGTTGAAACGTCGGCAATCTGGTTGATCTCGGCAGGTGTGGCGCTAACTTGCACCTCCGATCCGGTCGCACCGATCCACAGCTGGGTTACCTTGCTCACCCCGGAATTCACATTAGTATCGGTGACGACAGCTTTACCGGCCGCCTGGGTACCATTGGTGATCCCGTCGATCTTTGCCAAATCCGCTTCCGACAGGGTGGTCGTTCCGGTAACAACGTTCCCGTTGAGGGTCACGTGCCGGAACGTTCCGATATCTTTATTTGCATCGACGACCACGGTTTTGCTTGCCGTCACCGTTCCGGCCGTAACATCCTGTTTATCGACAACAGTTTGCAGGGCGGTGATATTCGCGTTCTGGGACCGCGTGGCCGGCAGGGAAATACCGTCGGTTTTTCCGAACGGGGTAAGGGTGGTTGCGAAACATGGGATCGCGACGAACAGGCTTAAAGCCGTTAACAGTGCTGCAATTCTCTTCATAATAGGTTCCTCATTGACGACGATTGTTATTAAACATCGGCAGGGCATCCCCGGCCGGATTTACCACGATTGGCACCGGTTCTTCCGCACTGTCGTTTGCGCCTTGTTTGGTACGACTGGCCACCTTGTTAAAAATCGACTGGAACTTCGATCCGCCACCACTCCCCGTGGACGGCGCGCCTGGTAGTCCATCAGGGTATGCCTGTTCAACCAGTTCCGGATAGGTGGTCTGTGCCCACGAATCGAATTCGAGTTCCGGTTGATTTTGGTCGCCGAACGGGTCTTTCTTCGCGTCGATCTTGGCTTTCTCGAACAGTTTCCGCAGTTCGGTACGGGCGGCCTGAACGTCCTTCGTGGCTTTTTTACCTTCTTTCACGGTTTCGAGGCCGACGGCGTTCTCGTGCTGGATACCGAGTTTTTTCAACTCAAACTCGTTTGCATCAGCCTTATCGGCAATGTCCTGCGCTCGTTTCGCCTGCGCTTCCTTCGATTTGAACCCGTATTCCGCTTCGGTTTTCTTCATTTCGAAGTCTTGAGTGCTACCCTGTTTCATGAGGTCGAACGCCTGCTGGTCCTTCTGTTTCCGCATCTCCCAGTTGCGTTGCCGTTCCTCTTTCATCATGAGTAGTTGAGCCTGGCGTTCCATCTGGGCCTGTGCTTTCACCTCAGCGTTTTCACGGGCCTGGTTGTTGAAAAAACCCTCGGCCGCCCCACCAAGGGCAGCAATCGCATACTCCGCTCCGGATACTCCCATCACATACCTCCTTGCGGCGCCGGCGGTCCGCCCTGGCCCCGAGCCGAACGGGTGCCCATCTTATCCAGCATGTCCACAACTGTGAGGAACGCCGTTTTCCGGTCGGCCGGCGACAGTTCGAAGAATCCTTCGCCGGCAGCGATTTCCCCGAGCTCCGTGATTACCGCCTTTACCGCATCGACCACCAGTTTCATTTCGAGTTTTCGCCGGGTCTGCCCGCGGACATCGGCGATCCGGTTGCCGACGATGTTCCCGGCGATAACCCCGACTCCGTGGCCGATCGATTCCTGCGGAACCTCGGACAACTGCTGCACGATATTACCGTGGGTCCGTTCGTCATACAGTACCTGCAGGAGGTCATTCGAGAACTGTAACGCCTCGACCTTGGTTGCCGGGAACGGCTTACCCCGCTGCGGTGGTCCGTCCTGCGCCCGCTGCGGTGGTCCGTCCTGCGCCCGCTGCGGTGGTCCGTCCTGCGCCCGCTGCGGTGGTCCGTCCTGCGCCCGCTGCGGTGGTCCGTCCTGTTGCGCCTTATCCATCATCGGTAGATCCATAATTTTCACCAGTATCCGCTGTTACCTTCAGAACCGCCGCCGCGGGCGCCACCGGCATTCCCGGCCGCCGCGCCGCCACTATTCCCGCCACTATTCCCGCCATCGTCATTATCATCGTCATACGCTGAATCGTGACGGTCCCGACTGTCTATATCCGCATCGCCGCGGAACCCGCCAGCATACCCAGAATTACCCGGGGTTCCGTCATTGTTCCCTAACGAATTAAGCCCACTGGTTTTTGTAATAGCGGGTGTCGTATCGAATTCGCGGGACAATTTATCCAGTCGATCGAGGTATCCCATCAGGCTACTGTCATCGAATCCGGCCTGTTTCGCCGACGACGCCAGCTGACCAGCGGTGGTTGACCCATAGGCGGCATCCAAGCCGAGTCCCTTATCGGTTATTCCGAGTGCATCCATCCCCTGCTGCGTGGACGCCATCCCCGCGGTGTCGGATGGGTCAAATCCGAACGAATCTTCAACCGCATCCCGTTTCGCTTCACTGGTCCGGGAATCGGCCAAATCGCCGAGCCATCCGTCGCGTAACGATGATTTTACGGCGTACCCCGCCAACGATCCTGCCAACATACCGCCCAACGGGCCGGCAACTGCCGTACCGAGCAGGGCTGCACCCGTGTTTATGCCGGACGAGAGGGCAGCTGCGGAGTAATTCGAATCTTTTTTTGTCGATTCACCCGCCAGGGCCCCCGCCATCGACGGTAATCCGGGTAATCCGGGCAGGGCGGCGTTCACTGCGGTACTCGCGAGATTACTGGCCAAAGACGACAATAAAGAATCTTGCAACTGATCGAAACTGGTAGACCCCAGAGCAGCATTGACACCCGATTGTATCGGACCGGGAACTCCCGCTAGATCCATACCCAGATTGGCCAAACCGGACGGAATCGAACCGAGATCGGCCGATGTGGTCACAGAATCGGGATCGGTCACGGTATTTGATTCCGGTCCCTGTGGGATCAATTCCCCCCGGGCGGTATTCAGGTACGGCAGTAAATCCAACGAACCGTTATACTCCGAGGACGGTGCGACAATCATTTTCGCACCAACCGGGTGATCCCCATATCCATCGGCTGATTGATCGAGGCGTTATGTTTTTTCACCCGAGCGTCGTATAATTCGGCCGCATTCGATCCGCCGCCCCCACCGCCCCCGCTACTCTTACGCATTTCGTTGGCCTGGTTGGCCATCCACAATTTCAGCGCACCGCTGGCCGCGCCGCCGAGGACCGATACACCCTGATCGGATGTTACCCAGCCCCAGATGTCGCTGAATACACTGGTGTCAGAATCGTCCGATCCACCTGTTGAATCCACATACCAATCGTCGGACCCCAGGTCGTAATTATTCGTATCGGTCCAATCGCTCCCAGATCCCGATGATTCGAGGTCGTAATTATTCGTATCGGTCCAGTCGCTCCCGCCAGAATCGAACAATGGAAGATCCCATTCGTAATCGCTTGCCATATCGTCTCCTTATGCGTAACTGAAACCCATATCGAGAATCACGTTGTTGTTCTTCAGCGCCGAATTCATAATCGAGGTTAATTTATTTTTCACCTCTTCACCGAACTCGATATCCGGGTTGTTCAACAGCGATGTGATGTTCCCCATAAGTGCCGTCGACAGGGTTGTATTCGCCGCAAGCATCGCCTGTTTTTCGGCTGAACTGATATTGAGTTTCGTTAAATACCCGGCGTATTCCTTCTCATAGGTTTCTTTGATCGCGGATACCTTCGTCTGCCAGTTCGCAATATCCTGTGATCCGATCAGGTTCGCTTCAGCCTGAGCAAGCGGTGTCATGGCGTTCTGTACGGCCCGCTGTGCCGCGCCGCCCTGCTGGGAACTGTGGATCGCTCCCGACGCTGCGCCGAATTCCTGGGCGTTGATCTTCGCCTGTTGCATGGGGACGCTATCGACAGACTGCATCCGTTTCAGCTGAGTGGCGACACTGGCCCCCCGCCGCATGTTGAGGGGCGGAAGTTTTCCCAGTGTCGGGGCAACAGGTTCCGGTTCGGTTTTGGCGCCCGTATTCCCGGTAAGGGTCGGTAAATAATCGTTAGAACCAGATGAGGTGGAGGTTGGTTTACTTACCCCGCCGCCTCCACCGCCTGACGGTCTTCCGAGAGAATCGAAGCCGGCGAACCATGCGGTACTGAGGTTCGAGTTTTCAAATCCGGACGAACCAGGGGTCGGTCGTGCCGATCCGGCCTTCGCGGCGGCCATGCCTCGATTATACCCATCCTGCAACCGTGCATTCGAGCTATACCCCGGTGCCAGGCCCGCCACGGTTGGATCTGAATATGTGGCAAAATCTTTCGAGTCAAAACCCATGGTCTACTCCCACGATATGGTTATATCTTCACCGTCGTTTACGGCTTTTACCATCGCCCGCATCTTACCATCGAGTGTATCATACGCCATAGCAATTGCAATAAGTATCGATTCACCGGTAAGTCCATCACCACGGATCGGTAAAACATGTGGTGTCTCATCCGTTTCGTAGAATGTCCGTTCGGTTATCCCGAGCTTGTCAGCAAACTGAATCGCCCGGTCCAGTTTATCAATCGACGACCAGCCCCCGTCGAATCGCAATCCGCCAACTTCTACCGGTTTCCGCGATTCGATAACGAACTGCGCCATGATTTCCGATTTTATGGCGTCCCGGTCGTTATCGGTGAACGGTTCGGTTATCCCGCCGGTCTTCAGCCATTTTTGATAATCGGCCCATTGCCACGTGTCTGGACGAATACCGAAAACCCCATCCGTCGGGATACACACGGAGGTCTGTTCTACATTCTCGAATTTATACATTATTAAGCTCCTGGTCTGCAGTCGGCCACCCATGTACCATTGTTAAATCCGTTAGCGTTGGATAATCCAGTCGCCTGAACACGGAACGAATCAGTGTATGCCGTGGGAACCGTGGGGGTACAATCAGTACTTGAACCCGACGAATAATAACTCCATCCGTTCAAGGTAACGGTCGGTACCCGACGTTTCGGAATTACGAACGAACACATCGTGTACAGTGCGGTGATCCCGGACGCTCCCGCGTTTCGATAACTATGAGTTGCCCGGCCGGTTTCCCATAATTCGTTTATCCGCCTCAGCTCGTAACCGGGATCGAGGTCGATGGAATCCCCATCAATACCCCCTTCCACCAGACGAACCCGGGCGATATCGAACGTACCGGACTGTTGGCCGAGGGACGCCGATCGAACATCGAACGACGAACCGGCATCAAACCACAGTCGGAGGTAGGTACGGCTATCCTCGTTACTCCCTATTGTTTTCCCGGCAATACCTGGGATATCGAACGACAGGGTTCGCTTGGCCCATGCAGTGGTCAACGATACCAGTTGCCCTACCCCTGTGACACTCGTCGACGGCGACCCGCCCGTACCGAAACTCTGACCGAATTCGGCGGCGATATTCTTAACGTCATCGGCCTTGGCGTGGAACGAGAAAGTAACGGTTTTACCCGCCAACCGTCTGACATCATCGATGAAGAAAACCTTGCAGCAGAAATTACTGGCCCCCGCCGAGCTCGTGACGGCGGTCCGCGAATAATATTTTACGCCTCCTGGTACATCGGTCTGTCCGAGGGTGAACGTCTGCCGGCTGTGTGTTTTCGTGGATCCTGAATGTGTATTCGAACACATCACGTCAGAACCGTACCCGCTCGATGTCTGACTGGTACCCTCGAACCAGTTTTCGAAATCGCCGTCGATGATGTAATTCAGATCCCTCTTTGCTGCGACAATGATTGTATCGTCCCCGATAGTGAGGCCCATACCGTTCCCGGCAACGAGGGATTTCGTACCGTCTACCGCCGTACTGCCCGGAGTCGATACGATCATGAACGAGTCAACCGCTTCGATGTATTTTAATTTAAACGGGTACCCGCTGAGTAATTCCCCGCCGATCAAAGCAGTGCGGTCTATGGTACGAATCGCCTTCGCCCCCAGATCGTTCAGATTGAGTGTTGCCGGTCCATCGTTGGTGATAGTCGGCACCAACCATACTTCCTGTCCATCAGCGAGGCTTGTCGGGGCCTCGGTCAAACTCATCACATAGGCGTTGATCACCCCCGTGTCGACCGCTGACAGGATGGCATCGCCGGTTTGAATGGCTGTAACCAGACTGGCGATGCCATTTTCTAAAGCCGCCAGTGGATTGTTCAAATCTGCGGCGTATACGATGTTACCATCAACGACCTGATACGAAGTATCTGTGAAAAAACTCATGTTTCTTGCCCCACCAATCCGAGTTGAATGTAATCGACCGTTGCCATCAAAAATACGAACGGGTTGTCATACCGTGTTCTATATACGACAAGGATGCTCATGTTCGGCCCGTATCCGTCCAAGTACGCCAGTATTTCCGATACGATTGTGCCGCCCCAGACGAAATTCCCGTAACCGGCGTTCAGTCCGAAATACCCGCCGACCCCACCCAGTTCGTTAATGCTCTCGATGACCGGTCGTGGGTAACCGGGATCTCCGTACGCATGGTTCACACCGTAGGTGAATTCCGTGTCCCCGGTCAGCAGAACCGGCGACTCAAAATTGAGAACCATCTGCGGGAACGATTTCAGACGACGGTTGTTCCCGTAGCTAAAAAACGGTACCCGAAACGACCCGGTCATGTAATCGTCGTCAAACGTATTCCCGGAATCCATCCGGTACAAATACCCGGTGGTCGACAGGAACCAGATTTTTTCAACGGAATTTTCGATGGTACTCCATGCCTTCAACACTGGGACCGGCAGGGAAACGGATGTTCCACCCTTTGGTTTACCAGCGTCGAACGTAGCGTAGATCGCCGTTCCGTTGTCAACAAATAATCGGTACTGTGATTTCGTCCGACACCACAATGAACAAGTGATATTCTCGATGATGTTCGACAGTAACGGTTGAATCTCGCGAAAAATCGAATTCGACTTGTACCCGGCGGTATCCTGCGTGGGGTAAACCACTCGGTATTCGGTCCCGGAAATAAACACTGCGGGGCCTTTTTCCGCTACGGTCCCGGAGATCGCCCCGATAGAACTATCATGCTCGATGAATTGCCAATCACGGATCTGAGTCGCGTCATCCAGTACCCCCGTACCGAGCAATAGCCACACTGACGATTCGGTGAATATGGTCAAGGCGTTACCGTGGATTTTCCGCGATCCGACCAGTTCTGCACCGGCGGAGTAGGTGACGGAGCCGAGCAGGGCGTTATACACCCGTGGTTGCCCGGATACCGACATCACCCACTGACCGCCCGGAAAACCGATGTGCAGACGTTCCTGATGGATGTCGATGAGGTACGGGTAGGTCGTCGGGAAATCTGGGAAGAAAATCGGAATATAATCCGTCCCGTCGAATTCGAAAGCCTCGCCGACACCGGTCACCCCATAGACCGAATCGGCATCGGCAACGTTCGTGAAATTATAGGTCCGGGTCTTGTAGTCGCCCCCGACCGGCAGGGTATAATCGGCGTTCGATGTGAGAACCGTAGCCTTCGTCACCCCGCCGACCGTCAGGACCGCGCCGACCGGAAATGTCCCGCTGGCATCTTTCAGGGTGAAATATCCCTCGGCCTGGTCGGCTGCTGGCAGCGCACCGTTCCAGGCGCCCGATTGTACCGTGATCGACCGGATTTTCGCGGTCCTGGTCCCGTCAGTAATAGTGTTACCAACGGCGGGTAGGGAAACCCCTTTCTCAAAATACATCACTTGGGGCATAACGATGGCGGTCCAGGCGTAGGCATCGCCCCGATACAGGACCCCATTCCGAACTACGTAATTTTTTCCTCGGAGACGGAACCCGCCCGACGGGGTACCAGTCCCGGTAATCGCGGGGATGTTGTCGCGAGTCTGTTCAATCGCCTGACGGATGTAGGCATGATCGGTGTTCTGGGTGATCGCTGCAACGGTAAACTCTACGGTAGCCCCGGTACAGACGTCATTGACCGCCCATTCTGTGTCGTGCGTAGCGACGGTCAGAAGATCGCCTGCTATCGGTTCGGCAATGGCGTTCAACGCTCGGCACGTTAGATCCCCGGATTCGAACAGGTCATCAACAGCAATGGCCCCGCCGGTAGGCGAGGTTATTTCGAAAATCTTTACCAACGTGCCTGATGGCAGGGTATCGTCCGTGCATCGCTCGAAACCACCGATCCGGCCGTACCCCTGTCGGCCTACGATCATCTCGACGTTGGACCCGGAAATCAGAGCGCCGGGTTTTTTTATCGCCTGAACCGATGTGAGATCGAGCCCCCCGTCAAGCAGGAACGAAAACGACTGCGGTTCCTGAAATTTTATAGCCGGCGGACTCATAGGATTTCAATGACATGAGAGATTGACGACTGGGACTTATTGTCGTCTTCGTTACCGGGCAGACAGTGCGCCTTCATTTCCCGGTAGGTATCTTCATGTTCGACGTATGCCGACTGGTAGAGCCCGCTGTCATGTGATTTTTCGGCAAAATAAATTTTCGCCTGGGCCACGATGAGATCATGGAAATCTTCAGGGATAAGTGACACCTGATTCTGGTTGACGAGGGGTACCGGTGCCCGCCAGTAATCCGCGGTAAGGGTGTAATCCCCGTCGGGGGCGGGTAAGATCGCGAGTTTGCCATTCGGCTTGATGGACACATAGGTGGGCTGATCCGTTTCACTGTACTGGTGCCGGTGAAAATCCCGCCATTCCTTGTAATCGACGTACTGCAACTGAACAGCATCAGACGTACCGGCATCGAGCCAGAACGAGGTCTGGTCGAACATACCGAGGCCAGGCGGCGGGCTGATCTCGCCGCCTGTTTCCGCACTGATCTCCCGCTCCCATTCGGCCCACAGGAATTTCCAGTTGGCTTTTCGCCGCTGGATCTTCCTATTAGCCTTGATGATGTAGTTGATCAACCGCAGGTGCATGCCGGTCTGGCCCGATACGGTGGAAATGGTACCCTGTACCCCGACTTCCTCCCGTAGCTGTTCACATAGTTGCAGAAACGTGGGCATGGGTTACGCCTCTTCGATCAGTCGACCGCGGGCATCGAATGTCCGGCCGTCCTGTTCATGGGTTACACCGCCGGAAAGGGTACGGGTTTTTGAATACGGTCGGGACCGATCGAGCTCGTTCCGTTTAACCTGTTCGGCCGCCGGCGTACCGGGCGTCAGGGCGGCGAGGGCTTTAAGAACCTGGTCCATCTGGGCCTTGAGAGCGATGTTCTCGGCCTGCAGGGCGGCGAGGGCCGGATCGGGGGCGTCCGCCTTACGGCTGGATTTCTTCGGCTCAAGAACCAGAGGCGGCGCCGGGGTATCACCGGAGCGGGAGAGGGCTTCGTTCAGATCAGTCATGGGATTCTTCCTTGTGGGATTTTATCGGGATGGAACGAGGGGTCCGAGAAACACGACTATCACCCCAACCGTCGAACAACGGTTTTCGCTCGGACAGGCCGTCCTTTACGCAACTGTCATCCGAACCGGGTTTCACGTTCTCGTACACCTCGTCGAACGGCATCATTTTCATAATTTCACCAGTCGTGCCGGGTGTTACGCCGGCACTTCCTCGTCGGGTTATTTTCTTACGGTGAACTTCCCAGGCTTGTCGCCGCCAGACGCTTTCGTATCCTGCTGCATCGGGCGCTGGGTTGCCTCATCGGTTTTACGGGGTTGCTTCTGGCCGACCGGTGTTTGTTCGGTCAGGCCTTTTTTCAAAACGTCCATAGTTTACCTCAATGGTTATTGTTGATTAATACCAGTCGATATACACGCAGACGTAGCCTTGTCCGGTGAGGGCGGCACCAGTACCCTCGGTAAGGGTGACGTGTACCGCAGTCTCGGCCGGGATATCGGCGGCGATGATAGCGTCGGTATCGTCGAGTTTATTGACAACGGTATTGTCGGCGGCGCCAGTGGGGATATTCAATTTCCCATAGGCGTCTAGATCGTCAGATTTACCGACCTGCACATGGGCTAAGGTAGTGACGGTTTCAAAAACCTCAGTCACCCCTACGGCGATATCGACAAGTCGACCTTTTTTACCGGCCGGCCCGGCAATGGTATGAGTGGTTGCGCCGGCAGACGCCCCGAAATCCATGTTCGGGAAATTGTAACACGCGTGAATCGGATTATCATATCCAGGCATTTCATTTACTCCTTTTGTTGAATCGGTACGACCGTTACCAGTCGTACCGAAATTATTATCCAGTCACGGTACGGCCGTTACGCGGCCGAGGCCCATTTCAAAATACGATTCTGTACGGCGCCGGTCTGATTATGAACGATACCGAACCCGTTCAGACTGTACCAAGCGACACCACGAGCACGGCCGTAATCGGTCGGGATCTTCCCGCGGATCTCTTCCGGAACCGCCACACCTTCGCAAACGGTATCGGCGCCGAAGAAATAGGCCGCATCGGATTTCGCATTGGACCAGCCTTCCGAGTCCACACTGGTCTGCTCGAAAAACCGTACCCCGTCGTAGGAACGGCCGATCTCACCATTCATGATATCGCCGTAGCCGCGATCGGTATACATCGACAATGCTTCCAGGTCGTCCTTGATCGGACGGAAGGTCGCCGGGCGACCAATACACCCGTAATTCGAACCATCGAACGCCGGAAGGTTCCGTTCCTTCATCTCATCGACAATCAATTTCACGTGGGAATTACCCATGGCAACGTTGTTTGTTGCGGTGGGGGTACCGGTTACCTCAACGGTGATCGCCGTCTCACTGGTTCCAGACGCCGGGGTAACGGTGAGCAGAGTATCATCCCACTGTTCGTGAGCGGCCGATTCGAGTGTGTCATTCGCGTCGTCCTTCAGAACCTGGTGAATAACCACAGTGACGGGTTGTTCGGACAGGTTGTCCAATTTTTCGGTGAACGGTACGGAATTTCCGAATTCTGTAATAGTTAAGCTACCTTGCGAGATCGTGAAGTTGGTTTCCGGCATCGCTTCATTCTCTGAAAGCGCCCGGCCGCCGGTAGCAACCTTGGAATAAATGTTCCAGTGGTGGATTGCCCCTTTATTCTTCCCGATTGCCGGGTCGATGAAACAGTGCTGACGAAAACGCATCAGCGGTTGAAGTGCCATACGGAGAATATTAGACAGCGTATCGCTGTACATATATCCGCCGAGTTCATTGGTTGCCCAGACTTGTCCAGCCATTGTAAATACTCCTTATCAGTAGGCCCTCGGACCGCGACCGCGGCGCATCTCATCGATGATCTGCGAGGGCGTTTTTGGTTTCACTTCCGGCGGCGGGGTGGTACGGGCTGACGCCTGTTTCACCGGGGCCGGCATTTTTTCCTTAGCCTGTTTGCGTTTTTCAGCATCGGTCGGTTCAGGATCTGCGACAGTGGTTCGGCCAAACTTCTGGTACACCCGCTCGGCGGCCCTGTCGACCACCTGAATCGGGTTGAGAGTCGGATCCTCCGTGGCAACTTCCGCCCGGAACTTATTCAACGCAAAATTCATTACTTCGTCCGACGCGATGTCCTGATAGTTCGTGTGGTAATGCTGCACCAACGACTGTTTCACGGATTCTTGTTTCGCCACTTCGGTTTGTTCCACCCGGGCCACCTTGTCCGAGATGTGTTGTACCTGTCTCGCAAGGGTACTGATGGTTCCAGCAGCGGTATCAGGGTCGCTAAAAACAGCGTCAACGAATTCCCGACCGACTTGATCGGGTTGTTGATCTCGCTTCTTGAGTAGATCCTGTTCCATTCGCCGCAGTTCCTGTTCACGGGCGTTCAATGCTTGTTCCTTGGCGGATGCTTCGAACAGTCGCTTATCAGCGGCACTTTCTTTCTGCAGGGCACGAACACCGGCCTCGATGACTTTTTCCTTTGGGGCCAGGACTTCCGTCCCATCGATTTTGAGTGTTATCTGTTCGGGTTCTGGTTCCGGCGGGTCCGTGGCCCCATTGGTATCGTCCTGTTCGCCCGTATCGGGTACATCGGCCCGGCCGGCGGCGAGGATAGATTGCATAGCCTGTTCACGCTGGGACATCTTCGGTTCCTGGTCGATGACGCCTGTTACGGTAGTCTCTTCAGTTTCCATTTTTACATCCACCTTTCATGCTGCTGATATTCGGTAACGTCCCGGCAGCGTCAGGATAGTTCCGCTTCTTGGTTGCGGAGTGCGTCATGGGCGGCCCTGCCGCTATCGATAGCATCCGACAACCATTTAACGATTCGATCCGGCGTGTCGAGGTCGGTCTGAATTCGCCGTACCTCACTTGTGTTCGTCGGATCAACCGTCTTGAACTCGTTTATCGCTTTCTCACGGTCGATCTCTGCCCGTTCGAGCAGGTATTTACCGGTGGGGGTGAGCAGAAATTTTTCCGTTTCCACCCCTAGAACCGCCATGTTAAACGCTTCGTCAGTGTTCATATTCCCTCGTTTCCGGTCTGAACTTTGTACGCCAGTTCTTTTTGCTGGTTCGTTATATCCATCCGGCGATTGATTTCTTTCAGGTATTCCAGGTTGATCTTACCCGAGTCGACTCCGGTCTGACGTTCCAGTTCCGCGAGTTTTATCCCACGATTGAGGGCCATCTCGGTTAACCGGATCTGCCGGTCGTTCGTGGTTTTCACTGCGGCTTCGGTCAGCCGGTTTTTACCCCGCTGTACCTCAAGCTGCATCTGCATCTGACCCTCGACCTGTTTCGTCTGGATGACCTGCTGCAGCTGCTGGACCATCGCCGTCAGTTCGGCGATACGTGGATCCTCCGGTTGTTCGGCGTCATCCGGTAGGAATTTCTTCCCGTCGTTGAATCCGAGGATCGAGAACAATTCACGGCTGACCGCCACTTGGTCGAGAATCGCCGCGGCCGCTGGTAACTGCAGGGCGGTCTGGACACCAGCGATCAGTTTCTGCACCTTGCCATTCGGATCGGTCGCACCGAACCCGACATCGGCCCGGACCTTCACCGGAGCCTGCAGGGTTTCACTGGTTATGGACGGATCACCAAGGACTTCCTGGATCTTCGCGTCGTCCTCGTAGAATTTCACCATATCGACCAGATCGCGCAGGACCGGCTCGACCCACGTTTCCACCAGCACCCGCAACTGATATTCGGTGAGGGTGTTCGCGTTCCCTTCGAGCAGGGCCATGCCGCCGACCGTTTCGTTCAACTGGCGGTTTGTGGCCACACTTGACGAACTGAACGTGCCGGACAACTCGTCGAAATCGGAATTTATGACAGCCTGTTCCTGATACGATGAGCCGGTAACGTCGATGGTATCTTCCGGTTTCACGGCATTAATGTCGTCCATCATGACCATGCCGCCCGGAACGCTCGATTTCAGGGCCTGGTAGTCGACACCCATGAACCGCTGCACGTATTTCCGTTTGTTCAGGACTTGCTTGACGTTATCCACCCGCAGGTTACCGATCTCGTTACTCAGATCCTGGGCGCCGGATACCCGGTCAACCAGGGACCGCCGGTAAACCTTGTGGGGCTCAATGGTGATCGTGCCCCAGGTGTATGGCCGCTTTCGTGGTTTCAGGTGCGGGAACGCCTCGATTACCGGGATCGGCTGAGACAACATGAGTTCTTTGCCGAGCGTGTAGAAAAACCAGTCTTCACCATCCCGCTTGATGAAATTTTCGTGGACGTAGACGAAATCGAAATCGGTGACCGCTGAAACGGCGGCATCCTCGGCGGCGGTCTGTTCCCGCCCCTGCCGGGCCGATTTCATGTTGTTTTGCTTGAATTTTACACACGCCGACTGGATCTCCTGGTCCGTGTACAGGATCCAGTCCGCTTTCATCCGCTCTTTAATGTCGTAGATGAACATCGGCCATTCGACGATCAGGAACGGGGACGTGTTGATCGGGTCGAGCCAATTCGCCTGCGGGGAGATTTTACAGTTTTCCAGCGGCACCAGGTCAATTGCCGCCTGATCCACATGGACCGTACCGTCGGCATCCCGGTCATAGTTCCAGTAATTTTTTGATACCACGTTGCCGGCAATCATCGCTTCGTGGTAGGCGCCGAGCGAGATCATGAACCATTTAATCGATTCGTCCAGGTGGTTATTCACCAGTTTATGTAGGGAGGGGGCAACCGACTGATCGCCGGTAATCGATACCACATCGTGGTTCGAGAACAGGGCGACAGCCATCGCCGCTTCGTTCTTGCGGATCGACGCTTCGGTCTTGCCCCGGAAATGCCTTGAACGGTTCTGATACGCTGCGGACAGATATTTCGAGCCGTCCGGATGTTCCGACTGGGCCCGGCTGTAATTCCGGCGCCATCGTCGCATCTGGGACGCTTCGAGAAACGATTCCGACTGTTCGTGCGCCCGCCTGGCCAGCCGCAGGAATTCGGCCGACGGATCAGTTGGGTCGACGGGGGCGCCAGTCGTATCAGCGGCGGTTTCGATCATACCTGTAGGGCGTCTCCGCGGATATCCCGCTTGAGGGTTTTTAACTGTTTTTCATCCCGGCCGCCGGTTCGCTTGCAGCCGTAACGTTCCAGCAGTTCGCCACCGGCCCGCATGAGTACTCGGCCTTCGGGGTCGATGTCGTGCACCGGTACTCGGAATCCTTGTTTTTTATTCAGGTTCAGGTTCTGCACGTAAACCACATCGCCAATCATGCCCACCTGCCAGAGATAGCCGGGATAGACGATGTGCAACGCTTCGGCGAATCCGCGACACATTGCGAACGCTTCTTCATTCGTCGGTTGGCGATGGTGACGGAGAGTTTTCCGGCCGGTAAGAACGCCGCCGGGTAACAGGATACTCATCAGGAACGCTCCTTGAATTGTCGACCGTTGGAAAATTCGTAAACGACCGTCGGTGCCGGTTTCGGGTCACGGATCTGCACCTGCTGCTTGATGGTTGTTTTGGTGTAGCGGACTCGCTTCGTTAATCTGGGCACCGTGTACCTCCGAAATAAAAAAGGCCCACGATTCACCTTCGAATCATGGGCCTTATGGGGGCGATGACTGTACCTGACTGCAGGGGCCGTTACCGGCGCGGGCTATCAGGGGTTTGTAATTATGCGTCTGGTCTTCTTGGTTTCAGCGTTACATTGTTTTACCTCGGCCTCGGCCAGTTCGATAAAAAATTTCGCTACCCGGATCAGTAATTTTAAAATTCGTTCCGTACCGTTCATGGTTCAATACACCGGTTCGGGTTCCGGATTCGGGTCGAATGATTCATCTCGTTCCCCCGAGTACCGCAACATCCCCGCCACCGCATTACTGAGGGCGGCAACCTTGTGGTACTGATCGGCTCGGATATCGACTTTCGGCAGGCTGAACAATTCGGCGGTGATCATCGACTCGTTAAAGAAGTGCAGTCGTTTTGCCACCGGTCTTACCAGCATGTGTACAAGCGATACCTGATTGTCAATGTATTCACCAATCCGCGGCGTATCCATAACGATTAAATTACGCACACCAGAACTATACGATTGTTTGTTACAAGTTGCAAGAATTTCTTTTACGTTGACATCTAACCAGCCGAACCAGCGTAATACCGGGTATTCGGCCTGAAACCGTCGGGCGATGTCGACCAGATCGACCAACGATTCGTTCCGTTCCGTCTCCGCTTCGGCCAGGACGAAATAATGCGTTTCGTGGAAGAATCGTTCCTCCCCGAGCAGGACGGCGAACTGCGGGAACCCGAGCCCGCCGAATACCCGGGAGATCTGGACCGGTCGGCCGTCATGCCAGAGTTCGCCGCGATCGTTGTATTTGGAGCTGCGTTTGATGATCATACCACACGGCACCTTGCGAGAACGTAACATCCACGCAACGGATCGAGCGGAGCATTTTCATCCTTGAACAAGGGGCCATCGGAAGTCGGAACAGGGATATGGCCAGCCCAATACTCGTAATTATTAGCTCGACGGACATGATACCAAGCAATTTCGGAACCGTCATTCCGTTTGAGTATTTCGAACACAGATCCTTTTGGTAATTTCTCGCAAGCATCAGCAATAACTGCATCTATCGTGGTACCGGGGTATGGAAACGATTCGCACGAAACGAGTCCGTGCTCTGGGGAATTTCCGTCGTCGTCAAATACTGTGACGGTGAAATCATTCGGACCAATACCTCGACCAAAAACAACATGACATCGGTCGTGCCCCTTAATCTCGCAACAACCTTTAAACCCGCAAGTTTCCATCATAACCCTCCCTTTTCCATTTTAGACTGTTCCTTATCATCGAAAAATATCCGATCCGCCACCTCGATCTTCAACCAAGCCATCAGGTAGGCGATCAGTTCATCATCCCGCTGCATTCCCTTAAGATCACAAATTCCCAGCGCCACATGAACCAATTCGTGGAATACGACCGAGGCGTTTTCGTCCGGATCCTCGACCCACATAAAAATTTCCGCCCCGGCATCGTCGGGGATGCAGCAGGCACCACGGGATTTTTCCGGCACGGGAACAACGAAACGTAAGCCGTCCAAGTCGTAGAATGCGTTCCGAGCTTCCTGTGCGGAACAGCCGACGCATGTGGCCACACCGATGTTGAAGATCGGTACTTTCACTACGAATATTTTCATAACGTCGCCCCCACCCCGAGTAGAATCCCCCACTGAATACGAGCCCGTCGTCGTTCCGCTTCGGTCCAACCTCCCGGGGGATGGGGATACCAACCATCGACACCGAACTCGTTGAACCACTCGTTCCACTGTACTGAGTATCGTTTAATCATCACCAGAATCCTCCTTCTCGCTGGTACGTATCATCGAAATTTACGAATCCGACCTTGTGGTCAAACTGAAACTGGTCCGGGCGTGTAATCCCCCGCTCAGTAGATTTCACCCGACCGAGTAATTCGGCCCGCAACCGTTCGTTATCTTCGGCTAGGGACGCAATATCTTTTTTCTGACTATCGACTATCCGCTTCAATCGAATATACTCCTCCTCAATGGTCCGTAACCGGGTCAATTCCGCATCAGCCAACCGCTGACGTTTCCCTTTCAGATTCGCCAGTTCTCGCCGCTGACGATCGACCTTATTCTCCAACCGTTCAATGTACCCTTCCCACTCCATACCCCACCCTCCCGCTAACTCAGATCCATCTCAGAAAACCATCCACTCTTCATAAACGACAGCATCAACGCCCGGGCACGATCCGGTGACCGGCCGAGTAACGTTTTCACCTCGTCCGTACTGCTCACCTTAACCTTACCCAGCTTCACCTCGTAATTAAACGCCAGTAATTCCTCGATGAGTTCCGGGTCGGGCGGCAGCATAGCCAGATCATTACGCAACCATTCGCGGACCTCCCACATCAATTGATCCAGCAGGATACCGAATTCGCCCAGGTCCGTCTTATCCGTGGCGGCCGAAGCAACCATGACCTTAACGGCCGGCAGGGCGTACTGCTTGACCATGTACGGCGCAGTGCCGGCGCCGACGCCCGTACCGTCGCAATATATTGCCGTCAGTGAAGTGATCCCCTGGACGATCAGATCAGCCTGGACCAAATCGCCCACTTCGATAACGTCTTGCTTCTGCCAACTGACGAGCGGATGAACGAAATTCCCGAATCGTTTACACCAAACGGACGAATCACGGCCCTGATCGGCGATATCGAGCCCACCGGTGCAGCGAATCGTTTCCGGCACGATGACCCCGTGGGCCGCAACGAACAGGTCGTAACGTGAACGGGCCTTATCGATCCACTCCTCGCTGATCAACTGGTTATCAGCCTGGGCCGGGTATTCGCCGAGGACGACGTGGGAGAACTGATGTTCGACGATTTTATACGTCCCCGGTGCCAACGGTGCCAGCGGTCGCCGTTGCTGGTCGGTCGGTATGCAGCCGACGAGATATTCCGGCAAATCGAAACACGTTTTATCCCGCTGTTCCCCCGGACCGAGCGGCCGAGTCCACTGTGCGATACGGCGCAGGGTTTTTTCCCGGTCAACTGCGCCAGGGATAACATCGGTACCGGTGACAACGTTCGGGTGGTTCAGAGCTGTGAGTTTGATGACGTTCGCCTGGCCGGTCTTGATCGTCCGGTACACGTGGCCGCGGCGTTCCCGGGGGTTGAACGTGATCAACAAACGACTGAACCCACCGGACAGACACGTTTCAATGCCGGCGAATACCGGGTCCGGGATCGCGTCACCCTCATCGAGCAGGAACAGCAGACTCGGGGCATGTTTGCCGCTGAACCGCGCCTGACGCTGTGCATCGGTACCGGACGAGGGTATGGCCACACCGGTGATGAATTCGAGCGGAGAACGGGAAATTTTCAGGTTTTTGAGGGATGAACCAACGAACAGATGCGCGTGTTTATCGGCGGTGGCAGATATCTCGGCCCACAGGATGTTCTCCAGGTTCGTCTGCGGCGGGGCGGCCGCGCAGTAAATTTGCGGTTCGATCTGACACTTGTAAAACCACACGGCGATTCGCGATTCGATGAACGATTTACCCGTACCGTTACCCGACTGGGCGATCGTCACCGAATTTTCCACCACCGACCGGCAGATCTCCCGCAGATCGTCCGTCAGGTGCTCGCCCAGGACGTGCTCGATAAATCCCTCACAGTCGTTCGAATACCGGCGATAATCGACACCGGCCCGGTCCATGGCGATCAACCGTTCGCGCAGGGCGAGGTATTCGCGGGCTTCGGCGTCGGTCCAGGTCACGGGCGGCCGTCGGCACGAACGCCGGTATTCGGGATGACTTGAACACACCGATCATCCCAGAGTTCAACCATCATGTGGTCCTTTTCGTGCGTAATCGGTAGGGGCCGGCCGAGATGGGTAACACACCACGTGTTTATTACCTCCCGGCATAATCCCGAATCAGGTTTTCCGGGGGCGACACGGGCCGTCATAATCCGTACCCGACGACCTTCGGTGATCCAACGTTTCACCCGTTCAACCATCAATGGAACAGGCGACCCGATATGTTCCGGACCTTTCCACCCGTGATATTCGGCCAGTGTCCCATCCAGATCAACACCAATCCAACCTTTACCAGTACAACCGTGTGTATCGTTCATCGTCGTTTCTCCAGTTCAACCAGGCGCCGCTCGATCTCATCCCGGGACAGGTCGGCGTAGGGGTCGGTGGTGGGGGTATCGTTCAGGCTGTAGGCCTGGCGTTCGAGGGCGATCCGTTTGGACTGTACGAACGCCAACTGGCCGAGTGCCGACGCCCGTTCGGTGACGGTGATACCAAGGACGGTTTGAGTCACGCGGCCCTGGAACGACGAGATATGGACCTTTGTCGGGGGATTATCGGGATCACCGAGTTCAGCCAGTAATTTCAATTCTAACGCCCGTAGCCGCTGTATATCGGCCCGTTGCAGGTTGACCACCGCTACGCGGACGTCGGATGCCTGTTCGACTATTTCCTGCTCAGATGGGAGCTTTATGTCAGGATGGAGAAGTTTTATCCGGGTACGTTCTCGAACCTTGTCGGAGAGATCACGTTGCCATTTCTCCCGCTTCATCACTTTCCGGACGTAGGTTTCCGAACAACCGTGTTTACGTCCAATCTCACGGAGAGACAACATGCCGGCCCGAACATCGACACCCATTGATTCAAGATCGATCTTGCTCATGGTTGAATGGTAAATTAGTTGTTCGCAGTTGTAAAGAAAAAACCTTTCGCGTACCAGTTTGCGTACCATGTCCACAGTTGCGGCCGCCGACTGTGGACATTCCCACCACCTCGACAGCCGGTCCACATCGTCCAACCACCACGGTGTGGCACCCAGTCCAATACCCCATCACTGACCCCTTCGGTGTACGGTCGGTGTGTACCCTTCGGTGTATCTCTAACTCCCTGTACTTCTTATCTATTTCTATATATATACCCCAATACCCTTTACTTTTAAAGAAATAGAGAATAGAAGTAAATATGGTATTAATAACAATTAATGTTGACGATATTTAATATTAATGATAGGACGATAATATTAATTGGTGGTACCCAGAAACAGTTGTTTTGTCGAAAAAACTAGCAACAAGGTGCAAAACGACCATATTTTTGAGGTACTAACAATTTTTGAGGTTTAAGTAGTTGAAACAGTTATTTTTATTTTACCCCTGAAGCTGCGGGGTATGGGCCCCGAGCTAGGGGTGGAAAGGAGGCAAAATGTACTTTGGCAAGAACGGTGCTTCGTCGGCGTTCCCTTTTTCGCGACAGGAAGCACGAAAAGTAAGAAGCAAGATTTATACAGGAGAGGAATGTTCCATCTGCGGAACGAAGGACCACTACACTAAAACCGATATCTGTGTTCGTTGTTCAAAAGATTGGGCCAACGATCTGTTTTGCTACGCAGCAGGAGCGATTAAATTTGAACGAACGAACGAAGGAGTATTTGTTATTCCCGGTCCTATGGTTAAAACCGTTAAGAAACATTTGATCCCAGATCAGGTATGGATAGATATTTATACCATGGTTGATAGTCCAAATTGCCTGTTTATGAAAAACGGTGTTTTGGCAAAATCTGAATACGACGCGTCCCGACTTGGATTGTCCCACTATCTAGTCCCTGTCCCCTGTGAGATGTCCGGGCATTTCGGCGTACTCACCATCAGCGGAAAATGCTCATATTGTGAATCAGAGTCCGATGAACGGATACTTGCCCGGCAAAGAGGGGAGAAATATTATACACCGGGCCAACCTTGCACCCGTTGTGGTCACACTGCGGAACGGCGAACGAGTGACAACCGCTGTACGGGATGTTTCCCGGTAATGCGGAAGCACGTAAGCGATATTGCCAGAATCGACGCAAGGAACAATGGGAAGATTTGGTATACCCCTTTGACTCCGTGCCGAAAATGCGGTGAAATGGCCCTTCGCAGGGTGAGCGATAATCGTTGTTCGGCTTGTTCCCCATTACTGGATACAAACGTCCCGCGGGCACTGGCCAGGTCGTTCGGGCAGAAATGGTACATCCCTGAAGACCCATGCCCGCGATGCGGGAAGATAGTCCGGCATCGGGTGAACGACGACAAATGCAATGGGTGCTATCCCGCTATGACTGATCGTGATACCGAGAGCCCCCGCCAAGCTGCGTTACGTGCCGGTAAGAAATGGTATGTGCCGAAAGACCCATGCCCGCGTTGCGGGATGATTGCCGACCGTCGGGTAAGTGATGGTCAGTGTCAAGGTTGCGTACCCCAGTTAGATCGAGAAACCTCCATAATGATGGAAGCCGCCCCCGATATGGTGGTGTCACGCGACGATGCCCGCCGGCTGGGCCTGAAGGTCTACCGGACCGGTGACGCGTGTCAGCGAGGCCACAGGGGGTTCAGATGGGTATCGACGGGCGGGTGTATCGAGTGTTTGAAGGGACGGTGAGGGTGTAGAGGCGACCGAGCACGGAAATAAATTCCACTCGGTCGTTTTTTTTATTGACAAGTGTACCCACTGGGTATATTGTAGGAGACATAAGAGTGAGTGACCCGATACGGGTAAAATCGAACAGGGGGATATTATGGGATACGCAGTGATCACAGTGGTAAAACCGGACGGATACCGAAAAATCTGGTCCCCAGAACTGACCAACATGGTGGAAAATTCGGTAATTCATTCATCGTTCTATGATATGTACACGGCCGTTTTCCCAGACGAAAAACAGGCAAATGAATATTACGAGCGGATTACCGCTCCGTTCACGCCGAGGACCATCACCGAATTGGAAATATTGAAAGCAGCTTACTGCCGTTTAGATGAAAAATATTGGAAGGAATGCGCGGCCGCCGAAATGGGTAGTCCGATAGGAAAGAATCGTTCGGAAAAGTTGAAACCGCAGATTGATGAGATCCGTACCAGAATTATCGAACTGGAGTCGCGGGTATGACCCCCGCCGAACTAACGCAGATCCGTACCGCCCTCGGCCTGACCCGCAGGGAGATGGCCGAGAAGGTCGGTATGAGCCTGCCGGGATATCGTAAATGGGAACAGGGCCAGCGACCGATCAGAGGACCCGCCCTGGTGATAATTAAACAGATGGTACAGAAATGATACGAGCGTTGATCTGTAAGGTTTTCGGCCATAAATATGGTGAGGTGTACGATTTTAACTGGTATTACGTCGCCCGAAAGTGCCTCCGCTGCGGGCATATTATAAAACAGGATAAACAGACAATCAGGGAATTGTTCTTCGGATTTTTCGACGAGGACTGAAGAGATGTCCCCGGTTCACTGTGTATAGTGACCCGGGGGGGATTCGTTTTTACCACCACAGATCTAATGCCCGATCTATCCATTCATGCAGTTCTTCCACTGTTCTGTTGTTCTCGATTTCAGCCGACACCAACCTACCCGGCAGCCGAACCTCAGACCTGTGAGCATCATCCACCGATCCGGCACGAACGATTTCAATCACCCGGCCGCCGCGTTTCAGGATCGCCTCGGCCTCGTTCGGAAAACGAACGTCGTCGATCACCAGATCATACGTCGTCCCGTCGTGCCGGCGCCACAGTACCAGCTCCCATATATCATCACCGAACGTTTCCCGGCAGGCTTCAGTGCCGAGTAACTGTAGCATCCGCCGATATGTCATGTCCCAGTACGGGTCAATCTGAGATTTTACCGCAAGATCCCCGAGGAACGTTTCGACAGGAACACCAAAAATAATCGATGCGGCCTGTTTGAGTGTTGCGGCATATGCGTCTCGGGTGAAACTATACCAGGTGGTCAGATATTCCGCTGCAGTCGATTTTCCGGCACCAGCCCGGCCTGCGAATCCTATGATCATAAAATTACGGCCTCCCATGAATTTTAATTCATTCCCGTTCCCAGTGTGCCGCCGATTTCACGGCCGCCTGCACCCGGAGTGGGACCGACAGGGGTGTGGTCATCGTGCGGCTTCCGGCATGATTAAAGCGCGAAAGTGTGGCAATGTTTCAACGAAATCACAAAATATCTGCCAGTCCGGATGACGATGTTTCCGCCGTGCTCGATACATTGCCCGTAATGCCTGATAAGAAACCGTAACAATTCGAGTATAAACCTTACTCGGAAGATCGGTCTGTTTCTGTTCCGCCAGTTCGGCACCTGTGAGGGTTTTCAACTCACCATGCATCGCCGAGGATGTTGATAAACATTCGACCCCGTGACGATATGTTTCGAATTCAATCATCCATCCGACTTGCATATCTAAACGGAGATAAGCGACGATACCACGCATCGCCTTGGCATGATCGGCGCCAGCACGAATCAAACGGGAAGCGAGATCTTTGTCACCGGAACCGATAATGACGATATCATTCCATTGACGGGAATCACTGAAAGATTTTTTTGGTAGTCGCATCGCTACTAATGATTCTAACATCCCACAGACTGAGAGTAATTCAACCTGTAATGGTTTATAACTCATGCCCGCGCCCCCATGTGTTCAGAGATCCACGCATTGATCCGTCCGGATTCGATCGCCCATAACCCCGGATCGGCCCGTCGGATCATAAACGTATTCCGGTACCCATCGATCGCCGCGATCAATTGTTCAATCAGGTAAACCCGTTCCAGGGTCGCCCCGTCCCGGTCAGACTGTTCAGTACCGCCCGTGCGGGGGAGTTTTACCGATTTGAATTCGTCCAGTGAGGTATATGTCAGGGAGAAATCACTGATCTGCATACCAGCCTGAACCAGTTTTTTACCGGTGGCAAGTGCGGTCATGGCTTCCGGCAGTTCTTCCGGGCCGGTACATGTGACCTTGCCGCCGGCGTTGTCTTCTAGGACCAGTCGTTTACCGATCTGAACATCGTCGCCGGTTTCCGATTTCCACCATAGCCAAGTGAGAAAATCCGGTTGCGGTTCCGTGACCACGGAGTTAATGATCAGTCCAGTCGATTCCTTGAAAAAATCCTCGAAAATCGCCCGATGTTTCCCACTGGTCGAGAAGAACAACACGGTCCCTGTGGCGACGTTCCAGACGACATCGACGGTAACGGTGGTCGGTTTCGCCCGGCGGATCATCTCGGTCCGGATACGCTCTTTAATTTCCATACGCATACCACGGGACAGCCGGGGAATCTGTTGTTCGATCCGGACCCGCTGCTCTTCCTTGGCGCAGAATTTTTTCAGCAACGCCGTCGGAACCGTTCGTTCGTCAATCCTGAGTGTTGTGACCACATAGTCGTCGATGTCAATGAATCGTGCCACCGTGAATCGACTGAGGTCGGGACGGTCGTCACCGACCACCTTGTAGCGTGTAAAATTTGTTCCCACTGTGTTACCTCCTGTTTTGACCAGCCCACTCGCGGCACGGTCGGGTTGATGTGTAATATTTTGGTCCGGCCGGTAACGACCGAATCAGTTTTGCCGCCTCACCATATGTGTCGACAGCTGCTATCGTTTCCGGTTTCAGAGCGACCGGACGATCCCGGTCACTGCCGCCACCTTCGTATATTTTATCGGTTCGTTGGATGTAGATCATGGTATTATTTCGTTATCAATCAGACTGTATCTGTCATGATGGATTGGTGTTATCACTGCCTTTTTCTCTTTCCACGATATGCTTGCACCTGAGCCACATGAATTACATATATGCACCCCCATTGCAGAAGAGTCTTGGTCAATATCAGTCGATCCGCAATCATTGCATTGTTGGTATGTTTTCCGCATTGCTTAACCTCTGGTCGATTCTAGTTTCTAACCGTGTATCCGTCACCGGTTCGCCCCAAACACTGCCGCCGCCTTCGTATATTTTATCGGTTCGTTGGATGTAGATCATGGTATTATTTCGTTATCAATCAGCCACTTTCTCGCCGCAATGAGGGCAGTGGGACAGGGCAATACTCACCTTTTCTTTCTTCAATTTCTCTTTCCCATTCTTCAGCTTGTGGGTGTATTCGACATCAAAAGTTGTTGTCGGCCTCGAAGTCATCTTGTTGTTTTTGATAATAAATCCGTAACCAGCCAGGCTCCCTGTGATGTTTATCGCATCCGGTCGCATCTCCTGAACTTTTGCCAGCAATTTTTCTTCAAGCACCTTTCTGCAATCGCACATAATCCATCCTATTTTCAGGTTTTCAAAATGTTGATACTAGTTTCAACACCGTCACCTACCGCCCACCCCCAAACACTACCGCCGCCGATCCACCAGCCACCACCGCACCCTGTGCGTCCTGATACGCCTTCGCCACCGCTGCCGGCACCGTGATATTACAGGCCAGATGGCCCCGTTTCACAAACAATCTAGGTTTCCCCCCGTCCGGCAGGACCGCGTTATTCACCCGGCCGCCACGTAACGCCGGATGGTGGTCATAACCGAGATCGTTCAACAACTCGCGCCGTTTGTTAATCGGAATCGAATTATCCCGACGCATTGATTTTAGCAGGGTGTCCAGTGCCGTACTCGATATCCACCCGCCGGCGAATCCCGGCCTGCCCTCGTCGACCGCTTCCAGGATCTGCTGTTCGACACTACCCAGACTGGCGGCGATGGCATCGACCGTCGATGAGGTCCGGGGCGCCCGGTGCATATCGCCGGCCGGGTTCAGGGCGTCCGGTATCTGATGGGTAGCCAGAACCTCATGGACGATTTCATACCCACCCGACCGTGCCCAGTTATACAGGTTCGGGAAATAATCACCGGCCATGCCGTCCCGCTTGATATCAGCGGCGCACTGTTGGGCGGTGTAAAACACAGCCAGACGCCGGTCGTTGTCGGTTTTTCGCACGGCGTCCTTGTGGTTCGAGTTAAAAATAAAATTACAACACAGATCGCGCATGACCTGACTGGTCTGCATGGCCCGGCAGGGGTAGCGGTCCGCCGTGATCATCGGTTTGAGAATCTCAATCAGTTCCCGTTTTTGCTCCGGGATGTAAATATCCTCCACACCGATAACGAGTTTATTGAATAACCACTCGTTGAATTTTTCGCCGATCTCGGTTGCCGGCGGACTGTGGAAATATCGTTCGCCGATGGCCGCGGCCACACAACGGGTGAGGAACGATTTACCATTGCCCTCTGCCCCTTGGAACAGCGGCGCCCACTGAAATTTTACGCCCTTGTGCTGGATCAGGGCGGCCAGATATGCAAGGGCAATCGCCCGGTCGTCGGTGTTCGGCAGAATCCGCGAGAGCAGATTGAAAAACGGGCCGGCATCGCCACGGCGGCGGCCGGTAATCACCGGGACATAAATATTCACCAATGACCGGCTGTCCCGGACGACGATTTCCCCCGGTGTTTTATTCGGCTGAAAACATGTGGATTCAGCGATCGGATATTTTACCAGTTGGGATTCCTGAAACGCTTCCCAGGCCTTGGTCGTCGGTTTTTTCCGGCCGTTCGATGAGATGGTAAATTCGTATCCACCGAACGTACTGTTGAACTGTTCCGGTTTTAGGAGCGAACCGTTCGGCACGAATATTTTATGTTGGTCCTGGACATACACACACCCCCGGAAATGCTCGACCTGTTGCTCCGGTCCAAGAATCTGGTGCCCAACTGTGTATGCGGGACCGTCGGTCGGCCGGGCCGTCGGTGATTCGATCGGGGTCAGCATCCGGGCCAGCTGTTCGCCGGATTTTTCCCGGTTCTCCACCCACCAGGCGGCATCGGGGATCGTGTCGAACACTTCGGCGCCGGCGGGATACTCAGCCAGTTTCTGCGCCCGGATCTGCAGTGCCCAGGTCACCTGTCGTTCGGTTCCACGTAAGGCCGCGGTGTCGGTCTGGGTCGGGGCGGGTATCGAATACACAGTGGTCTGGGAGGCGACGGCCCCGGTGATCGTGCGGATCAGGTAATCCTCGCGGTCCCATTTATCCCGGCGTAACTGCGACTGCAGCATCAGGCGGTGAATACGTTCGGCATTCCGGCCGGTCCAGAACGCCAGATGTTGAGCAAGCGCCCGGTCAGCCGATGAGGCGTCGTAAGCTCGGCTACCGCCCGGATCGGGGTAGGCGATAGCGAGTGCCGGTTCGTTCGCGTTCCACAGATCCGTCACCGACGCCCGACCGCCGAACGCCGCCCCGGCCGTCTGTTTCGATGAGAGCATCCGGTTGATTAGTTCCTGGTCGTCGGCCGGTCCGGTGTATTCCGGGACGGGCTCAGTGGTCCAGGCGACAGGGGTTATCGTGGTAGCCGGGGGGAACCACCGGTCGATAACCCCTGTCAGTGCAGCCGTACAGTCGGTTGCAGCGTTACCCATGGCCCGGTCCCCCGTGATCATGGCGAACCGTGATTCGGTGTAGAGTTCCAGGCCCAGGGGGATATTTTTACACCCGTGAGCAGGCGGTAAACCGCTGTACGACCCGAAAATATGCAGTCCTCGGCCCGACTGTGACACCTCGACCGCTGCACCGGGTAGGGCCGCGAGAACGGTGAGTGCCGTGGCGGACCATCCGTCGGGTGTGAGACAGTCGTCGATATCGAGGAAAAACAGATTATCTGTGACGGTGAACAGGAAACCCACACCGTACCCGTCGCCACACTGACCTGCGAGGAATCGGGCCGTGGGGTAATCGGTCCAGGCGGCCGGATCGTTCTGCCAGTCGGCGCCAGCGGCGAATACCTGCAGGGTCCGGTGATCGACGGGGAGTTTATTGGTTTTCCCGTCGGGTTTGGGTACCAGACGGACGAGGATCCACTGATTACGTGCGACGAGCGGAGCGAGCGGACCGGGACGGGTGATCAGGGCGGATAGTGGTTCGGTCATATAGCCACCCGGTTGTGCTGTAGGTCGACGTATTTTTGATTCAGTTCGATCAGTATTGCGTGACGGTTGTTCTGTTTCGCCACCATTCCGGTTGTTCCACTGCCGCCAAACGGATCTAGTACCGTTCCACCTACCGGACAACCGGCGAGGATGCACGGCTCGATTAGGGCTGGGGGGAACGTTGCGAAATGTGCGCCTTTATAGGGTTTGGTCGGAACGGTCCAAACTGAGCGCTTGTTACGACCGTTGGCAGCGAGTTGTATTGTCCCCTCCCCACGGTCCCGAACGGACGGGTTACCACCAGGGAAAGCGATTGCCCTGAGTTCATTTGGGTGGGAATTCCTCTTTGCCCTTGTAATGGACTCGGCTTTGTGGGGTTCACGGATCGCATCTGCGTCATAAAAATATCGTCCCGATTTCGACAGCAGAAAGATATACTCATGTGATTTTGTGCAACGATCTGTCACGCTTTCAGGCATAGGGTTTGGTTTGTGCCAGATGATATCCTGTCTGAGATACCAACCATCTTCTTGCAGGGCAAAGGCTACACGCCAGGGGATGCCGATGAGGTCTTTGGGTTTGAGTCCGCCCACGCTGTGGGAAGGGGAACCGGTAGACCCCCGCTTGGACTGTTGCTTACTGCCCGCCTTGTCTGTTCCCTTCCGCTGACCTGGGTGGGCGCTGTAACTATCACCCAAATTCAACCACAATGTACCATCGTCACGGAGAACCCGGCGCACTTCACGGAACACCCGTACCAATTTTTCAACATATTCTTCGGGTGTAGGTTCGAGTCCGATTTGCCCTTCAACGCCATAGTCTCGCAGCCCCCAATACGGTGGGGAAGTGACGCAACAATTTACCCACTTATCGGGGTATAATTTCAGAACCGTTAAACAATCTCCGGTATTTATCTCAACGTGGGCGCTCATCGCTCACGCCCCCTTCAACAACGCAACCGCTTTCTCCTTCAGTGCTTCAGGCGCCTTACGTGCCTGAGTTTCCCCGTCCGCGAGTCCCTGAGCGACGATCTCTGGGATTTCCAGCACCACCGCCCGACGCATGATCGCCTGGCGCAATTGGTTCATCGTGGCAAAATATCGACTGACGAGGGTGTCGGACACCCCGGCCCGTTCGGCCACCAGCACCCGTGTTACCTTCCGATACCCGACCGACTGAGCCACCTGTACAGCCGATTCGAGGATGTGTTCACGGCGTAATTCCGGGTTCGCCCTGAGTTTACGGACCGACTGGGCCGGTAGGTTCGCAACGGCCGGATCACGTCGGAGCGAGTCGATAAATTCGTTGAACGTTTGGCCGGTAACGTGGCGGAAACTACCGTCCGGTATGCCTGCGGCGGCGCATAAACCCACACGGGTAAGGTTGATCAGGCCGTCGGTACGGGCTAGATTTATCGCGATCGTGCGGACGGTTTGTTTCAGGGGGTATTCGGTTGTCATGGTTTTACGGGTGTTGAGGTTAGTAATACGGGTGATATTACCGCGTAGTGTCGGGCGTGTCAATACGTATTCATATGTGACTGAGTCGAACATTCTTCTGAGCAGCGATCACATCGGCCAGATGGACCACCAAATGGATATACCCATATTCCTCCGGGAATTTCCGCTCCACGTCCCGGCCGGTCAGATCCGTCCAGCGTCCCATGTGCCAGGCAATCGACCCGGTGATCAGATCAAGCAACCGTTTGTCCAGGCCTTGGGCGATACCGTGTTCCCGTACCCACACGGCGCCCTCATAGTCGTGGTTCTTCGTGGTATGGTCCTGTTTCGGTAACCCATATTTCAGAACGTCGTGCAGGATCGATGCCGCGATCACACAATCGGTTTCGAGCCGGGTCGCGCTGAACACATCACACAGTTTTATCGCGAAATACACCACGGCCCGGGTGTGACGGACGAGACCGCCTTCACCGTTTGATTGCTCGGGATGGTATTTTCCCGACGAGGACGACGGTACGGTCCAGAAATATTCCGGCGCCTCGGCGAGACAGTGCTCGGTGAATTCGCGGACTGCGCGGTCACGGATTAAACAGAGTTCTTCGTTCAGTGGGTTCATATGGTCACCGAGTCGGGATATTTTGTCGCAAGTGGACGATATTCTTCAGGGGCGGTTCTACCACATTTCTTACAGACCATTGTCGGTATCACGTTCACATGGAAATTCGAGTCATCGTAGCCGGAACCGTTAAGCTCAATGTGGCCGCAATGTTCACATTCGTAATCTGCTCGGAAATCTCTTCGGTGTTGCGATATTATCCGTTTTATCTTCATACCTAAATCGTCCCCTCGCCGACGGCGAACGCTGCGTCGCCACCCATAGAAATTATTAATTCGGCCCAACGTAACTGGGCCTGTTCTCGTTCCGTTCCCCGGTATTTCCAGCCGGCCGCCTTAATCTCGCGGGACAAAAACACCCCGACGGTCCGACCGACCATGCACGGTGTGATCACAACCGGCCGAATACCGATCAGATCCGCCGATTTCAGCCGGGCGTTCAGTTGGGCCGAATCGTTCGCCAGCCCGAACCGGACGAACGAACCCGTGTCCATCAGCCCGGCGCCGACGTTATTCCGGAACAACAGGCACCCGCGGCGCGAGGCTTCCAGCCGGATCGTCTGTTGCACAGCGGCCTCGGACGTAACAGAAGGGTCCGGCGGCACGGGGATGTCAGCGATCAACCGGTTCCGCAGGTCGATTAGGGCTGCGGGGGGTATGTTCCAGCGGGCGGCCCAGGTGTGAAGTGTGTCGGGGTTCATGTTATTTCGTTATTGTGCAGGATGCCTTACGAACCAACTACTGAACCATCAAGCCAGGTAAATTCCCCAACAGGAAAGTGAGCACCACAACCGGCGCAGAACGTCCCGCTATAGAATTTCGGATCACGGGCATATGTTTCAGCCAGCGAAAGTCCCATCTTCGTCACCACGCCGCATTTGGTGTGCTGGTAATTTCTGCGGACAGGGCGGACAAAACCCTTGGCCCTCTCTTCGGGGCAGAGGACGACATAACCCTTTTGTTGACCGGTATTCTCGTCAATCTCCCGGTGATCGGGTGCGACAGGGCTTCCATCGGTCATACAGGTTTTCGGCTCGGTCATTGCATTCTCCCTTTTGCTGCTTCAGTGTTTGCCGCCAGGACGATTTCTCCCAACTCATCAATAGAGGTAGCGAATACCGTCAGAGTGAGAGTATCTTTGGTCACGCCGGGATGTTGTTCAAATTGATATCCAGCTTCGGACAAATGGCGCTTGAAAATCGGTAACTTCCAGTCATCTATAGCGATTCCTGCTTTAAGCATGTTTTTCCTCCCTACAGGTTAATGTTCCCTCTCCGAAATAACGCTTAGGATCGGCATATTCTTCCCGAGAGTCCGTCCAGCCGACAGTGTTGCCGTCCATGGTAAATTGCGCTTTACCGCAGATCTCACAGCACTTTCGACAACTGCCAATTGGCTGGTCATCTTGAGTTATAAGGTGCAGAATTCTCTTCATACTCCGCTCCATTTCCGGCAATCGCCGGTAGAAGATTGTATTTTCCAACCGTGCATCCGTCACGACACCCCTAACCGCCGATACAACCCCGGATAATCCTCGACCGTCAGCGGGATTCGGAATTCATCGTCGGGTGGAATATTCAGACAGGGGGTCCACCCGGTACCATCCCACCGGTATGTGAGCCCGTTGTCGGTAATACCATAGATTCCCGGTTGCCGTAGATGGGTAAATATTTTCATACCGGCCCCCATACCACCAGGGCGCAGACGATGACAAGGGTTACGGCTACAGATACCCACCATCCAGTGTATCGGCGGGGAACCGGGTATTCCGACCCGTAAGGTGATGGGCGGTTTATCACGATAAATGGTTGTTGTCGTTCGAGTTTTCGGCGTAGGCTGGTCATGATTCGTTCTCCTCTGGGTCAGGTGTGCAGTCGATACAAGGATCGACATATAAAGCGGGTAAACTGTTTCCCGGTGAACAGGCAGCCACATAGGCTTGCAGTTCTGTCCCACACGCGGCACAGAGTACCGTTATAGGGTGATCAGAATCAAATCTGCCGGTTTCAGCGGCGGCCTGGGCACTCATATAATCACCGATATCAGAATTATTACAGCAAGGAGTATCCCGGTTCGAACAGACGGCCGGGCGGGGGGTAAATACGATTCGTGCCAGTCGGGTGGTGAGAGTATCATATGTTTAATAGCTCCATACCGTACCGAATTATCGCTGTCTTCACATCCGCCCTCGCCGCCCAGGCCGCCCTCGCCGCCGCCGCCGCCGCCTCCGCCGCCCTCGCCCTCGCCGCCCAGGCCGCCGCCGCCGCCGCCTCCGCCGCCGCCGCCGCCTCCGCCGCCCTCGCCCTCGCCGCCTCCGCCCTCGCCCTCGCCGCCTCCGCCGCCCTCGCCCTCGCCGCCTCCGCCGCCCAGGCCGCCCTCGCCGCCTCCGCCCTCGCCGCCTCCGCCCTCGCCCTCGCCGCCTCCGCCGCCCAGGCCGCCTCCGCCGCCTCCGCCCTCGCCTCCGCCCTCGCCTCCGCCCTCGCCCTCGCCGCCTCCGCCTCCGCCCTCGCCTCCGCCTCGACATTCTCATCAGTACGATTTTCCAGAACCGCACGAGCGGCTTCTATGGCTTTCCGAGGACGATCATCGTCAGGGTACTCTTTTTCGTAAATCGAAATAACTTGTTCGGCTGCAAATACAGCGTATTGAATCTGTTGTTCATGAGTCATCAACCGAACGATAACCCAGTTCGCCCAGTCGAAACGGTCTTCGTTCATTAATTCGGCTATAGTCCGTCCCGCATCGTCGTGATTCCTGCGTAACGCCCATGCGTAACCATCGACACACGCACCTTGCCCATGTAACCATTCGTTCGTAATTTTCATGGATCACCCCTGGTAGAGTTCGTTTAACTTGATAACGTTGAACCGTCTGTCATGTTCCCCCAGACCGGTAAAATTGCGGTCATCGACACAGACGATGAAATTTGATTTATTTTTAATCAGTACGCCGGCCCGCATAATTTCAGTACTGGCTATATAACCCTTAATTTCAGTCAAATCTTCGGCAGTTACGGAATCTATGATGATCGTCGCGTACCCGTCGGATACCGCGTCATTCAGCTTACCGAAACCGACCCCTGACACTTGAACGTACGCCCCAAACACCTCAGCAATCTTCCGTGCGACGATACCTTTTCCCGATCCCTGTGGGCCAACTATCAACAACGCCTTACCAGTTTTCATAAATCACCCCTGTTCGATTTTATCAATTTCACTCCACTCTACGCATGTATTACCCGGTAATAACGTCCCTGTCAACACGTAATTTCAGTTCCCGCGCTTCCGTGGGTTTCAGTGTCTGGGCCGTGAGAACATCGGTACCGAACAGAAACCAGAACCGGCGGTAGCTCTCCGAATCGGGTCGGCCAGCCTGCCGTTGGTACGCCGCCCACCAGGCGATTGATTCGCGCAGTTCGGCCTGGGCGACCTGATGTTCAAGGTGGCGCTTGGCGTTCGCCCGGCTAATCAGCGGGCCGAGGTATCCGGCGCCGGTATCTTGCAGGTGCTGGTCAACCGAGGCGTCTACCCGGGCGATATCACCGTACAGTCTGGCGAGTGCTTCGGGGTCCAGTTCGAACAGATCGCCGTCGACGAATTCCGGCCCAGACCTGGCAGCCGGTACCGGGACGTAACCGCAGAACGGACAGGCCCGTTTTACCGCTTCGTACACCTGGAAACAACTTAGACAGGTACGGATCGGGATCACGTCGTCCGGGGTCTGCCGGCTGCGGCGGTCCTGCCGGTCCAGGGTGAACACCCGGTTGCACAGATCGATTACCAGTCGGCCGTTCTCGGATACGACCCGGGCATGGCGGGCGACGTTACCGACGTGATCGATGATCGTGGCGGTCTGTTTCCCGTCCATGATTCGTAACGAACGACCAGCCTGCTGCACGAATAACGCGAACGATTGAGTCGGCCGGGCCATGCTGACGACTTCGATCGCCGGTAAATCGAAACCCTCACCGAACAGATCCACGTTTACCAGCTGCAGCAGTTCCCGGTTTTTAAATCGTCGGAGTGTGGCCACACGTTCGGCGTCGGGAGTTTTACCTGTTACCAGTTCGGCCCGCACCCCCGCGGCGTTAAAACTGGCGGTGATATCGGTTGCGTTTTCAATACTGTCAGAGAACGTTACGCCGAGTTTCCCGGCCGCTACCCGCAGGTATTCCCGAACCACATCACCGATGATATGGGACCGACGGACGGCTTTTTTTGTTCCGGGTTGCGACCAGTCGCCGTTCGACGATATGGGTACCTGAGACATATCGAGATCTGACGGCGGGGCGTAAATACGGTAATCGGTCAGATATCCGGCATTGATCAGTTGGCGCTGTGTCGGTCCTTCGACCATGACGTCGAACAGCCCGTCGGCATGACGCCCGAGGCCTTTACCGTCTGCACGACACGGTGTGGCCGTAAAACCGATACCGCGGGCGTTCGGGAACAGTAGTGTCGCCTTACCCCATTTATTGTCCCGAAGGACGTGATGACATTCGTCCTGGACCCACAAGGTGACCGTTGAACCCCATCGTTGAATAGCGGGTTTCTTCGCCCAACTGATTAATGTGTCCACACTGGCCACTGCTGTCGTTGCATTTGGGTGGTAATACGAACGACCGAGTTCTTCCGTGTGGATTTTATTGATCAGTCGAATAGTATTTTCTTGACCAATGATAGTGTGCCTGATCTGGTTCCGGGCCAGGGCCAGGGAGATCTGACCGACCAGTTCCTTACGGTGGGCGATAGCCACGGCGGGGCCGTTGTTTTCTCTGATTCGGTGTGACTCGATAACGGTCTTTCCTGATCCTGTAGGCGCTACGGCAAGGACATTTCGGTGTCCTGCGTTCAGGGCGTCGTCGATTCCTTCGTTTATCGTGGATTGGTACGGACGAAGGGAGATCACGCTGGTTCGCTCCGTCGTTTATACCAGCCGTTCCAGAAATCTGTCAGCGCCTCCGGCGAACCGATAAACTTCGGTTCCTTGCCACAATTCAACGGACAAAAAATTTCAATCGGGGTAGTTTGGTCGGATTCGTCGTAGGCGATCACCGGTTCCGGGCCGGTCCAGTTGCAGGTGCATTTCCAGGTCATAGTGTGTACCCCCGCTGACGATCTTCCTCGGTTGTCGGCTCGAAGAAATGGGTGTTATAATTATCGTTGATCAGGTGTTTGCCTTCGAACGCTTCGTGGAAAGTCATCCACCGTTGTTCCGCTTCGATGAATACTTCGTAATTACTCATGTAATCGGTATCCATTTCATCCGGCCAATAGACGAGAATTTCACTCACCGATTGAACGTTATATGTCGAGGATTCGGCCAGACTTCCATCTTTTAAACTTCGTACCTTCATGTTCGTTCCTCCTGTTATTTTTACGCTTGTATTTTTTAGTTGACAGCTACGACAATACCGCATATTATCCACCTCGACAACCAAATTCTACCAATGGAGGTAAAAAATGTCTGTAACACTGAAGATCCCGTATGACCCTGCAGCACTGAAAGCCGCTTCCGAATTTTTCGCGAAGCTGGCAGTGTGTGGCGTAGACCTTGCGGACGGACCGGATAAAACGGTTCACGCTAAGAAGACCACCACCGAGTTAAAACCGATCCCGGTAACGCCCGAGGGCGTCATCGTCCCTACGCCGGACACTGGGGCTGTTATTGTTCCCGGTGTCTCACCCGAAACCGTTGCGTCACCGACGGTAAACCCTGTTCCACCTGCACCGGTTATACCTGTCCCGCCTGCGGAACCTACCGTCGCGGGACCGGATGCGGCGACTGTGTTCGGTAGCGTACCGCAGCCGCCGACCGTTGACCTCGATTCACGCGGTCTGCCGTGGGACGGTCGAATCCATGCGTCCAGCCGGGCGAAAATCGCTGATGGTTCGTGGCGGAATCGGAAATGCCCAGCCGAGTACCAGAAACCACAGTGGGACGAACAGATCGCCCAGATCGAAGGTGAACTGCGGGCGGCAATGGCCGTTCCGGGTCCGATTCCACCGTGTGATGGTTTGACGGGATCGCAGGCGACTGTTACAACCGGACCCGTCCCCCCCGCGCTTGTTGCGAACAGTACCATTCCGCCGCCTGCCGCTGGTCCGGTGTCCCCGCCGAAAACCTTCGCCGAACTCAATGTGGCTATTACCTCAAACGCAATCGACCGGGACCGGGTGACCCAAGCAGTTCAGGCGGTCGGCCTGCAGGCGTATCCCTTGCTTGCCGCCCGGCCCGATTTGATCCCGCAGGTAGCGGCAATACTCTTCCCCCCGGTGGCGGCATGAGCAAACATTCACGGATCCCGCCTTCCTCGGCGCACATCTGGGCCGGGGGAGGTTGTACGGGATGGGTCCAGATGGTGGAAAAATTCCCGGAACCAGCGGAAGAATCGGACGACGCCCGCGAGGGTACTGCCTCGCACGAAGTGGGCGAACGGAACATCTGGCGGGCACTGCACGGCGGGATCGGCCCGGAGCTGGTCCCCGGCGGTACCGCCCGAAACGGCGTCGTGGTCACGGAGGAAATGGTCGACTGTGCCGAGATTTACAGTGACGACGTGATCGACGAATACCGGCGCCGGGTGGTGAATCCCGGTATGACCTATGGTCTGGAAACCCGGATCGACTGTTTTAAGATCCACCCGGAATCGTTCGGTACCCCGGATTTCTGGCTGTACGATCCGAGTGAATCGCTGTTGATCATCTGGGATTATAAATATGGTCACGTGGTGGTCGATGCGTACGAAAACTGGCAGGAGGCGAACTACACCGCCGGCCTGATTGATCGCCTCGGCCCGGTCCGTGAGGTCGAATTCCGGGTGATCCAGCCGCGGGCCTTACGTCAGAAAGGTATCCTCGCCCGTTGGCGGGTACCGGTGGAACGGCTCGATCCGATGTTTGGTATCCTGCACGAACGGGCGCATGAAGCGTTTGGGCCGAATCCACAATGCCGGACCGGACACCATTGCCGGCGGTGTGGCGCCCGGCACGGATGCGGCACGTATCTGACTGCTGCGTTCACGCTGTACGAGGCGGCCAGTGCCCCCGCGCCGGTCGAACTGTCCCTGTCGGCCCTCGGTCTGCAGCTGTTGATCGTTGAACGGGCAATGGAGGCCCTGAAAGGTCTACAGACGGGCTACGAGGAACAGGTCCGGGCAATGATTCAGTCGGGTAACGTGGTCCCCTGGTGGGCACTTGAATCCGTGTCCGGTCGGGAGGCCTGGACCAAACCGGTTGCCGAGGTTGCCGCCCTCGGTGATCTGCTCGGTTTTAATCTGCGGAAGGATGCCCTGATCACGCCGAACCAGGCGCGAAAATTGGGGGTGGATGACGCCACGCTGAAGATGTACAGTGGGCGAAACAGTGGGCTGAAACTGGTGAAGGATGCCGGCGAGAAGGCCCGTAAAGTGTTTAGCGAGGGGTGAGACGATATAAACCGAGTGATCGAAACGGAAATAATCGGTAACCGATAACCACGAACAGCCGTCACAGAACGGCACAGGAGAATAACCATGCCTACAGACGTAATGATTACCGGCCGCCTCGTTGGTGGCCATCCGATGACTTCACAAGTACGGAAGGACGATAAAACCGGCGCCGTGCTGTACCAGCAAGACGGAACCACGCCCCGGACCAGTACGTTCATTGCCGTAGCCGTACCGAAAACCCCTGGTGTACCGTGGCAGAACGAACCATGGGGCCAGGTGATCGTCAAGGAAGCGCAGGATGTTTGGAATCTGGGCGAATGGCAGCACCCGACGTTTGCCTGGAAGGTCACCGACGGCGACAGTACGATTCCGAAAAAACCGTTCGGTGGAAAACCCGGACGAATCCCCGCTCAGTGCGAGGGATACCCCGGTCATTGGATCATCGGTTGTTCCACCGAGCTCGGGATCAAATGCTACCATGTCGGAAAATACGACCCGACCCAGCAGATCCAGAACAAGGACGAGATCAAATGTGGCGATTACTGCCGTGTGTTGATCTCGGTGAAAGCGAACAAACCGTCACAGTCGCCTGGTGTGTACATCAATCCGACCCTGTTCGAATTGTCCCGCGCCGGTCAACGGATCGTTACCGGCGATGGTCCCGACGCGGCCACAGCGTTCGGTGGTTCCGCCCCGGTCCTGCCGGCAAACGGTGCGTATGATACCGCCGTGGCACCGCCCCCTGCCGCACCTGTCCTCGCGTCGCCCCCGCCCGTCGTGGCCGAGTCGAAATACCTCGTTAATGGGGTAGAGTATACCCTGTCGGCGTTGAAGGCGGCAGGGTGGACGGATGCACAGATCGCCACCGCTACGCCTGTCGGGGCGCCCCCGGCTCCTGTCCTCGCGTCGCCCCCAGTACCCATAGCCGCACCGACCGCACCGGCACCGGATTTCCTATCGCCCCCTGTGGCCCCAGTCGTACCGGCCGAGGAACGGTATTTCATCGAGGGCAAGGTGTACACGAAATCACAGTTGGTCGGGTTCGGTTGGACCCCGGCACAGATCGCCGGTGCTGCGGTTTATACCGGATCGGACGTACCGTTCTGAAATAACGGGACCGGCCGGTGGGTGACTGCCGGTCCTGATTTTCGCGGTGTAGCAGAATTGGCAAATGCTCCCTTCAGGGGGTTCTCGGAAATAATACTAGGGGAATACCGAGAGTTGCAGGTTCGAGTCCTGCCGCCGCGACCTTTTACCCACTGGAGAAATTATGGATATGGAATTACGGGAAGCTGGAGAAGATTACGATTCATTAGAAAATGCCGAACGGGTTGCGAAAGAACGGGGGCTGATTGTTGTAGCCCCAAAACCCGACGAATTATTTATCGATCTGGACTGTGATGAGGATTTTCAAGAATTCCGCAAAAGGTTGGCTGATTTCAACAGTCAGAAATTGGGATTCGTTCTCCGTATTGAACGACTCACCCCCTCGGCGTCCGGTCCCCCGCATTACCATGCGGTAGTGAAAATAAGCGATGCCGATTTTTTAGAACCGGAACAAGTTATACTCACCGATGAACGTCGTATTCTTCTGCAATTTCTTCTTGGGTCCGATCGAGTACGAGAGATTCTCAGCGTCTACCGAATGCTTCGTCAGGATGACAGACCGCCAACTCTCTTCTTCGAACGCCCATGAATAACCACATCTACGATATCGAAACGTTCCCCAACGTCTTTACTCTGACCTCCAAGGAACATGAAACCGGCCGGTACAACGTTTTCGAAATTTCCACCCGGAAAAACGATATCGCGAATCTGTGGTCATGGGTGCGGTTCATCGCGGACCGTGGCGACAGGATGGTCGGATTCAACAATATCGGATTCGACTATCCTGTTCTCCACTTCATCCTCACCCACTACAACGTCACGCCGGAACTGATCTACCAGTTCGCAAACGGTATCATCAACACGGATGATCGGTTCGGTCATATCATTTGGGACAATGATCGAATCGTTCCCCAGATCGACTTGTTCAAGATTCACCATTTCGATAACGTCGCAAAATTCACCAGCCTGAAGATGCTGGAGTACAACATGCGGTCCGAGAGTATTCAGGAACTGCCGTTCGCCCCGGGAACCGTGCTGACCTCGGACCAGATCGATGTGCTGCTCCGGTACAACCGGCACGACGTGAACCAGACGGAACAGTTCTTCGTTCATTCGCTCGACCATATCAAATTCCGGGAATACCTGTCGGAGAAATACCAGCGGAATTTCATGAACCATAACGATACGAAAATCGGCAAAGATTTTTTTATCATGGAACTTGAGAAAGCGAACCCAGGGTGTTGCTACTGTAAGGACGCTATGACCGGGCGCCGGGCGCCACGGCAGACACCACGACCGACAATATCGTTCCGGGACATTATTTTTCCGTATGTCCGGTTCGAGCATCCAGAATTCAACCGGGTGCTGGACTGGTTCCGTGCGACCACAATTACCGAGACGAAAGGATCGATCGAAGATCTTACCTGCACGGTCAATGACTTTACGTTCGTTTTCGGGACTGGGGGAATTCACGGATCGGTAGACAGTCAGATCGTGCAAGCTGACGACAGTAACGTTATCCTGGACCTCGATGTTACCAGCTTCTACCCGTCGTTAGGAATCGTCAACCGGATCTATCCGGAACACCTGGGAGAATCTTTCTGTGATATTTACGCCGAAATCAAACGCCAACGGGTAGGGTATGCGAAGGATGCACCTGAAAACCTGATGTTGAAACTCGCCCTGAACGGCACCTACGGCGATACGAACAATAAATACAGCCCGTTCTATGATCCTCAGTACACCATGTCGATCACGATCAACGGACAGTTGGTCCTCTGTATGCTGGCTGAACAGATGATGAAAATTCCCGGCCTGCAGATGATCCAGGTAAACACGGACGGACTCACGGTTCGGGTGAGACGGGAGTACCTACCGCACATCGAGCGAGTGAAAGAATGGTGGTGTAAGGTCACACATGGGCTCGAACTGGAAGAGGCGTTTTACAGTAAAATGTTCATCCGAGACGTGAATAATTATATCGCCGTGACCGAATCGGGCAAACTGAAACGCAAGGGTGCCTATGAACACGGTATCGAAAAACCTGGTGGAAAAAATAACCTCGGTTGGCACCAGAACCATTCAGCCCTGGTCATTCAGAAGGCTGCCGAGGCCGCTCTGATCCGTGGCGAAAACATCGAAACGTTTATCTACCACCATCCGGATGTGATGGATTTCATGCTGCGGACGAAAGTTCCCCGTTCGTCCCGGCTGGTCATGGTCGGGCCTGACGGTATCGACCGACCGCTGCAGAATATCACTCGGTACTTCATCAGCCGGGAAGGTGGTTCATTGGTGAAAATCATGAACCCGTTGAAGGGAAAAACGGTGGACCGGCGGATCGGTATAAATGTCGGCTGGAAAGTTACGCCGTTGAATGAGATCCGGTACGATATCGCTGGGGAAATCGATTACCGGTATTATATCAGTGAAGCTCGGAAACTGGTTGATCCACTGAAATAAGGAGTGAACAGAATGTCCAAGAGATACGGCAGGAATCAGAAGCGGCGCCATCGTGAATTACTGGCAAAAACCGAGAAACGATTACAGGAGATGACTGTTGCCTATGATCGGGACCGGCATCTTACTGAGTACCTACAACAACAGATCAACCGAGCCGAACGAACGATCCGAGAAATGGTAGAAACGATAGAATCGGTTTGTCCGAATTCGACAGCGATCCCGCCGAAAACTTTTACAGGTAGTGGGGAAAGACCGTCGTTTACCGTCGCGTGTCTCGATAGCCCACTGCTGATGAGTATGGGTGTCAATCCGAACCGACCGATAGTGCCGGAACAATTACGATACGTTAATACCTACGCACTTGAAACGTATGTGCAAAAACATAAGGAAACCCTGGATACGGCTATCCACCTCCGATATCAAGCTGGCGGTCACAGTGCGTACATGATATCAGAACGGGGATTCCGGGACATACCGATTGGTAAGCTCGTGGAACTCGTCGCCCGGGAACTCGTCAACCATCTGCGTCGGCCGTAACCCGGTACGCCTCCCACACTTCCCGCCGCCGTTCCACCGGTTCACTCGATCCCGCCATCCATAAATCCGCCGTGGTACCCAGTGCCGCGGCGGCCGTCTTCGCCGTACCGTTCCGCAGATCACGTTTGCCGCTTAATACCAATGACCAATAGGCGGCGGAAATTCCTAACACTGTAGTAGCAAATATTTTCTGTTCCATAGTACCTGACATACTACTACGGTGGACGTAAATTTACAACCTGTTAATTATCCTATTTACAATTTACATAATGTTAATTATCCTAACATTAAACATACACTAACAGGAGGTGTACCATGTTAAAACAGGCACGTAAGGCACAAAATAAATCACAGAAAGATTTCGCCGCAATCCTCGGTGTAACGCAACAAACCATATCCAGCTGGGAAACCACGGGTGATATACCGGAGGATCGCCGGGATGAGGTGTACCGGCTTTACCGAATCGATCCGGATAACGTCATGCCCGATGTTTCCGAATCGGATCGCGAACTGATCGCCCTGCTCCTGCGCTACGGCAATATGGCCTTGAAAGAGGAGCTCCGTGACAAACTCGAACGTATGAAATCGCTTACGCCTTCCGGGTCGAGTAATAGGCCCGGAGGTAGTCGTTCGCTGTCGCCGCACCTTCGGGCGAGTTATAGTACCGCTTCAGATATTCGGCTATGAGCGGCGTATCCGTCGGGATTTCCCCCGGTGACCGGTACAGTTTCAGCCGGGCGTGGATCGCCCCGTATATATCGTGCCAGGTAAGGGCGTCGAGATCCGGCCCGTCGATCCCGGTAATCTCGCGGATCTGGCGGGCAAGGTCCGGTCGGCGATCGATGAAGTTCCGGTAATTATCGGTCAGCGTTGCCGGTTCGATCTGGAACACCCCGCGCGCCGGGCCGTTACCGATCTGCCGTCGGTATTTACCCATCTTCGATTCGTGAGCAGCGGCCATGATCAGGGCGGTTTCGGCCGCAGGTGACCACAACGGGTGGCGGGTGGCGGTAATCGGTACCAGAGCGATATGAATTATTCGACTGAGTGATTCGGCGGTGAACATGGCGTAGATTCCTCTTCAATGGCAATGGTGAGACAGCGTTTTAACACGCGGGCCTCGATAGCAGCGTCGACGCCGGCCGGGATAACGACACCTGCGGCGTCACGAATCGGTACCCGTTCGGCAACAGTGAGCAATTCGCGGATTCGGTCGGATGTGGTCATTCGTGCCCCCGAGGACAACAGACCGCTTGACACTTTTCGATAGCGTCCCATAGATTTTTATGGACCTTTTCATGGTCTTCTTTCAATTTATCCAAATCTGTTTTTCCTTCGGTACGTAGCTCTTTTATCGCGTCAATCAGTTTATCGTTTGACGCCCGTAGATCCCGCCACATAAAACCCATCGCTGCGATAAATAACCCACCAACCGCAGCGATACCCGGCCAGTCGGCGGCACCGGTGATAGTATACGTACCAGGTGTGAGGCTACGGAGAACTGTCATCAACTGGTCAAACTGATCTGGCTGCATCAATTTCGTACCTCGTCAAGTCGGAATTTTGCCCGAGCCAACCGGTTGAGGCGGTCACGGACGATAGGGTTTTTCCATGGATCCTCGCTGGCAGGGGAGAAATTCCGCCAGCCGATCCATGAGGAAACGGCCCCGTAATAAATGGTACAACGGGCCAGTGCCTTGACCAGTTCCCACCCGTCAAGCCGTGACCACAGAAACGATACGAGGTTTTTTAAAAATCGATTATTTGCCGTTTGAAATGCCGCGTAGGTGTTCTGAGCGACCGCCCAGGAACAATCGTGGTCAAGTCACAACGGGGATATACAGATTCCGCCTATGATGTCCGGTACGAGTCGGTCACCGATACCGTCGCCCGCCCCGCAGAACGTGGGCCACATATTGAGCGGTAGGTCGGGTTCATCGGGCATGAGGTGTTCGAGAAAATCGGCGACTTCCATTTGTGCGCCGTACCGGATGATTTTGACCGTTTTCATCACAGCACCGCCGCCAGAAATTGCAGGACTATCTCCCGCTGTTCCGGGGTAAGGATGGTTGAGCCGAGCGCCGCTGCAGCCCCGAAAACTGCCGTTGTTAATGCAATGATTCTTACTTTCGTCATTTCGACCTCCAGGCCAAAATATTAATCTCAGTTTTCGCACGCCTCATCGCGTGAGCACAATTCGATCATCCGCCCTTCACCGGCTGATTTAATCGAGTAATAGATGCACACATCCGGCGTCGCGGCACCGCGAGCGCAGACACCGGGGCAATTATCATCGCGGAGCGTCCGGACCCCGTGCTCGTCGGTATGCGGGTGTGTGGTTATCTCGATCATCGCGGCCACACCTGAGTGTCGCCGAGCCAGATTTTGCCGTCGCGGATCTCGGTATCGTAGCCGTAATCGGTGATAAAACAGCCGTTGATTTCCTCGATCGTGCAAGTCCTGCCGCCGGCGCATGTGGTGCATTGCTCGTACTGCGCGGCGGTGATGGCCCCGGATGACTCGGTTTTCCCGGACCCCGCGCCGCCGCCAGCATTCGCGGACGATTCCCCAGACGCGGTGGCCTGATTGATCGTCACCTGTGCGTTGTCCGTGGCCATCACCCTCTGCCCCTGTGCCGCCCCTCGTGCCGCTTGGCCTACGGTATAGCCGACAGCTCCGGCAAGGCCGGTTGGCGATTCGACCATGCGGGCGACACCTCCGAGGACCGCTTCCGTGCCTTCGGCAAATCCGCTTTTCGGCATCGGAGTAGGCTGCAATTGAGCGAGGGGATTTTGTTTCCCACCGGCCAGGGCAATCACCGCATCGCCCAGGATACGCATGTTCTGGTACGCGGCCCATGCGGCTATTTTTTCTGGAGTGTCGAGGACGATCTGCATGTTGCCTGCTTCAACGGCTTTGGCTTTTGCCTCTTCACGCTCGGCAATCGCAACGGCTTTGATGGCGTCAACTTTTTTGCCCTCGACTGAAGCCCACGCGTCATATCGCCCCTTGCCGGTAGACTCTGTGCTGATGTCGCCAATAAACGGCAGGTCGAGGTTGCTGCTTCCGCCGCCTTCACCGGCACAACCGGAAAGCGGGAGCAGGGCCAGGAGGATGAGTATGTTTTTCATTTTTACCTCTGTGTTAGTCAAAAGATTGCTGATAGTTTTTAATCAGTCACCGACATACCGCTTTATAGCTGCCGCTTTGGCGCTCATATCGACGCTGTATAATGCTGCCGCCTTGGTGCCGCCGAACAGGTAGGTATCGTCTGCGAGAGACGCAAGAGCAGCAAGGGCAGCGGCATCATCGGCCATCGTTTTGCCCACTCCGTCAGCATCATATACGGCATTATCAACTCCGGTTCTGGCGATAATTTCAGGGGCAGACGGCCATCTAATGGGGTCGCGAAGCAGAGAATATTTGACACGCCCGGCTTTTTGGAGAGTATTGCCCATGGCATCGGCTGAACCAGCGGAGAGGGCTGGCTGTTTCCCAGTTAGGATAAACATGGCAGTAGGTGTTGGCTCCCAAGTATCTCCGGTGTATGGGACGTTTGCAATCAACCAATCTGCAATTCGCTGGTGCCCTGCCCGGTTTAAGTGGGTAGCGTCGGCGATGAATAAGGAGGGGTCTTGCGCCCCATTACCATCAGAACAGAGCGCCCTGGTATCGACATACTGCAATCCCAATTCCGCCGCCTTTGCCTCTAGCCAGGTGTTATAACTCACACACCACGGGTCATACAGAGGACCGATATCGGAGTAGTTTATCGAAAAAACAACCACATTATCCGCCAGCAACAGAGCTTTGGTTATCAATTCCTCCATTGTGGCCCGCATTGCTGTATTAGGGTCGGCGGGAATCAAACTCGCCTGGTAACAGTCATTTAACCCACCCTCTAAAAAGATCGTCCCGGCTTTAACCGCGTTTGCATCAAATTTTGCTGATATTTGCGCCAACGTGTCTCCTGACACGCCGTAGTTTATATAAATCGCGCCTTTGCCGCGCCCGTAAATGCTGGTATATGTCCTGCTGTTGGAGTTAATTCCGGGTGCGTCGGCCCGCGCAAAAGCACATATTGAATCCCCGAATGATAGCAGCCCGCCGACCGTCGGAAAATCAAACCGAGCGCAACCGGCAGTCACGTTACTGACAACATCGGTTGTGCCGTTTCTCAGCCCAGCCTGCAAGTTCATCGCCACCGTTGACACCCACTCCATGGTGGCTATTTCAGTGTCGGAGTCGGTTATGGCAAACGATTTCACAATCTCGGTGAATGGAGATGAGGTCATTGCGATGTGCAGTCTAATTATCTGATCAGCGCGGGTTACTGCGCTTATCGGTATCGTTAATCTAACCAGTCGGCCGATGGTTACAGGGATATTTTGCTGAGTCACTAGGGCGTTTTTGCTGGCGGCAAACGATACCACGTTACCAGCGGCAACCGTTGTCCCGCTGGTTTTTGCCCAAGCGGCATTAGTCATATCACACGATTGCCGAAAATAGTTGTACCTCTCACTATAGCCAATCTGATTTAGCCAATCAGAGCCGACCGTTAGGCTCTCGACAATCGCATTGTTGAGGGTGTATCCCGTAAGGGTGAGGTGCCGACCATTGCCTGATACATCAAACATCACGGCAACGGTTGTGCTGATTCGCGTGGGGTATTCGTAGTGCGACCCATTGCTGAGGACAAAACTGTACAATGTGCCGTCTGATACATATATTCGTCCGGCGGCGACTGTCAGTGTTGCAGCAGTGCCGGTTTTGCTGACGACAGTCTCGGTCCCGACAATTGTTGAGCTAGCTAAATATCCGGAATTATCCCCCAGCAGATACCATTTCTTTTGCACGGCTCTGCTCGATATGCCGGTATCATCAATCAGTCCGTTCGACACCAACGCCTTAAACGACAATCCCGTAGTCGGCAACCGCAACCCACCACCGCCAAGCGATAAACCGAATCCTAGCATGTCACATCACCAAAAGCGAACAGGACGTATCGGACGTATACGTATTTCCAGGCACTATACCAATCGGAAAATACGCCACCAGAGGAAATTCCGTACCACCGTTAATCTTCAGGTTCACGTCCACTGTGGCCACGAAAAACTTATCGCCGTTGGTCGGGGTCCACGCTTCGGTAGCAACAATAGCCTGTACCCTACGTGCAACAAAACCCTGGATAGGCTGGTTCGAGGTATCACGGTTTAATTTTCCCATTTTTTACTCCTTTTAAGGTACTCGGTTTGTACGTTTACGATTTTTTCTTCAATCAATTTCGTCGGTCTTCCGGTTGCTTCTGCTTTATTACGTGCTTCCCGTAGTTTCGTAAGCGTACTCTCCGCATCCTTTACCAAGCTTACCATTTTATACCGCGGATCGGAAGCCATTTTTTTACGGGTATCCGCGTCAGCAGCAAGATAATTTTGACGGAATCGTTCAACCTGGTCGGCCGATTCGTAATATCGTTCCGATATCGAACGGTTGGACCACTGCCCGTACACCCGCCGAGCGAACGGAATTTTCGCCGGTTCTACAGGTTCGTCACCGGTAATCGCTTGTATTGGCGTGACTACGGAATCTTTCAGGAACCGGCCGGCCGAACCGGTAACCGTTTCGTACATCAGTTCGATCACCTCGGGAGAGATGTCGACTGCAGCGGTGTTGTCGTACTCGCCCTGACCACCCGTGAGCCGGTGCAGCCCTTGGGCGATATTTTTCGCGATACCCGATGTGGACTTCCAGTACCGGTAGGCATCGGCTTTACCGGGACCGAACGGTGATTCTTTCGGCATGAGGTCCGAGCCGGACCACGTTTTATTCTCGCCGACCATGACGAACGGATCGACGACGGTCGGGGCGAGAGCCTGGGTCACCGTGGCCGATTGCAGCGGGTTGAAGCTGTTCAGTGCCATCGTCACGGTACGCATTGCCGCTTTTGCCGCATCGTATTTTCGGCCGGTGGCGGCAGTATGGAACCCCCGTACGATCTCGGCACCGACGTTGTAAAACAGATTGTACCCGTATGGCATGGGGATTTTCGCGAATTTACCACCACTGTCGGGGATCATGATAATCATATTCCGTTCCCGGATAAAATCCGGTATCCCGTCGACGAACGGTTCACCGGTTTCATCGTCCCCGCCCGTGGCGTAGGCGAGTAGTTGCAGGGTGGCACCCGTGACCACAATGCCGCCGACGATCACCCGGACCCGTGGGGAACGACTGACGGCCTTAATCATCCGGACGTTGCCCTGAACGCCCGCGTTGAAAAACATGTACAGGGCGTTAATCGCCGGGGAATCGGCACCGCGCCGGGTGAAGTCTACGGTGAGGTTCGAGGCGGTGAGGGCGGCACGTGAAGGGGTGGCGCCGGATTTAATCATCTGGTCGTAGAACGCCAGGCGGACCCCGTTTTCCACGGCGGTATTGGTGCGGCTGATTGCGTCGCCGATAACCCGCAGGGATTTCTTCGGGATGTGCCCGTCGCGATACAGGTCCATCGTCGATTCGATCTGTTTCGCCAGATCCTTGATTCCGTCGTACGACTGCATCCAACCGATTTTTCCGCCGTTCGCGGCGAAGTCCCGGTATACCTTGCCCCAGTATGTTCCAGCTTTGCCATATTCGGCGCCGAGAATTCCCCGGATCGCCGGGAACACGTTTTTCAGAACGCGACCCTGTAACCCGCGGGCCTCGGTATCTTCCATGTGGACGCCAGCGGTCTGAATATCGCGGGTGAAGTTCGACAGCACGAATTCCGGGGACAGTGTGGTGTTCACCATCGCGAGTATCCGGATCATCTTCGACAGTGCCGCCATCGGTCCGCTGAGATTCGCGTCGGCGTTTTTAATCGATTCGAGGAATCGATTGGTGGTCGGATTCTTCGTGTCGAACGTCAGGGTAAACCGTTCCCCATCAACCCGGATGTACAGTTCGTTATCCGCTTCCCTCGGCGCCGTGTACATCACGATATTCCCGTCGGCATCATGAGTCGGGTTTTTCGCCTGTTTGCCAACGGTGATCCCGGCGTCCGGATTCTCGCGGGCGAAATTCACTAGCACCCGGCCAGCATCGGCTTTGTGTTTGCGGGTGATCGCCGTCTGGACGTTCTGGATCGAATGGGCGAGGATGTGGACGACTTCCAGCATGGAACCCTTGGCCACCTTAATCGGGCTGCCGGTTGGTCCGGTGACGCGGCCTGTTGCCGGCCGGGTATCGTCCTCGATGTCGCGGTGGAGCGGCACGTAAAATTCGTAGCCGTCGACCAGACTGCGGTATTCCACATCGGACAGCTGGCCCGATTCGCGCAGGATGTCGAGTTTCAGTTGCCCCAGGTCGAGCAGTTGTTGATGGGCTACGGTGAGCGCCTGGAACCGTGGATCGGCAGTCCAGCGGTTGACGATATCGTTTGCCTCGGCGTCCGTGATCCCGGCGAACCGGGGCGATTCGAGTTCCCAGCGATCACGGACGGCTTCGATTTCGTCCAGGTGTTTCGACCGGGCATCGAGCCGTTTCTGCAGGTTGTCGGGGGTACCTTTCAGCACTTCGGCGGCGGTAAATATTCGCTGACTTAACTCCGTCTGACGTGTGGCCACATCTGCTCGTTGGGTCGCGATACCGGTGAACAGGTCGTCCAAGACTTCCAGGTAACGATCCTGTCGATCGGCGCGGGTACCGCCGGTCATCAGCACATCGGAACGGATATCGATCAACCGTTCCTCCAAGGCGGCACGTTCGGCACTGTTCAGGTGCGCGGCGGCCATATCGATGAATCGTTTGGCGTTGACCTGTTGCATCCGTTTGTTCCGCTCGGGCGCGTGTTTCGCGTGGGCGTATTCGTCGAGATCTGCCGGGGCCAGTTTGGCCCGGGCGAGTCCTGCGAGGAGCGGTTCGGCGGTGGTTTTCATGAACTGTTCTGCCTCGTCCGCCGTTTTCTTACCGCGCAGTCGTTCGATGGTGAGGATATCGGTATTCTCGGACAGGTTCTCGGACAGGTTCACCACATCGGCCCGTTTCAGTACCCGGCGCCGGGGATCATCCTTATCGATTGCCGAGTAGAGAAACCGTTCCCATTGGTCCGACAGGTTCGGATGTTTCGCGAGAAACCGGTCAATGGCGTCGGGTTGGGTCGTGGTGGGTGATTGGGCGTAGAGGGTCGATTCGAGGGACTGGTGCGCCACGTTCTCCACCGATCCACCACTCTTACCCGCCAACGCCAGCACCCGGGCCGATGCTTCGAAATTCGGTGCATCCTTACGCATGGCCTCCACTAAATCGCCGGCGGCCATATTCGCCGCTTCGAGCCAGGTTGGCCGACGGGCGAACATCCGGGCGAAGAATCCCCGGATCGCCGCGAGGAACCTCTCGCGTAACGTCTTCCCGCGATATTCCCGTTCGGACATCCAGTCGATGGTTTCCGGATGGGTCAGGGCGTAGGTGAGGAATTCGTCCGGATTTTCCGCCGGCACCCGTAGCCACACTGGTAGATCTGTTCTTCCACGACCGTACGCACGAACCGCTTCGCCGAATTCTTCCCAGACGGCCCGGTACTGTTTCAGGGCGGCTTCGGCCTGGTGGTTCCCGAGTTTCCCCGGATTCGCCAGGTAATAATTCAGCATGTCGTAACGGGCCAGGACCGCCGCGTGCCACGATTCATGCAACAATGTGGCCTCGTTGTGACCATCGCCGTACAGGGTGATACCGATCCGTTTGCCCGCCCGGTCCGTTTTCGCGATACCGGCCGCATTGGTCCGGGTGTCGGTCACGGTCAGACTGAGACGGTCGGGATCGGGTAACAGGGTGAGCAGGTCCTCCGCCATGGTGCGGAATCGTTCAGACGTGGAGTTGTCCCGGATGTTTTCCAGTAAACCGTGGACCGTCTGACCGTCGGTGCGAACTGCTTCGTTGAACGGACGGGGTGCGGCCGTTACGATATCGCCGCCGGCTGCGGCCCAGGCGATCAAGGCGCCGCCTTGTTTGATGAATTCCCGGCGGGTAGTGGGTGATTCAAGGATGTCTGTTATCGATACGTCGGCGTCGTTGAAGATCACATAGTTGAAATTGCCGTCGCCTTTGCCTCTGCTGGTGCCATCGAGGTATTTTATGCCGCGGATGCCGAGGGAGTGGAGATATTCGGAGGCGGCCTTCTCGCTATCCTCCCTACCTTTAGAAAAATTATGCCTATCCAGCGCATCATATAGGTCAGAGCCGGTAGGGTTTTCAATACGTAAATTAGAATTTACATCATCATGAATTTTCTGTACTTCCCCATTTTCGAGCGCCGCCTTCACCTTCTCCGATTGTTCCGACAACGGGCGGTCCCAGAGTAAATATTCATCCTCGGCGGGGGCGAGTTCGACTTGGTAGAGCTTGCCGGATGCCGATTTTTCACGAGCGAGGCGTTTTTTACCGTCTTCCAGGAGTTTCTTCGGATCACCGTTGTATTCAAGGATCTTCAGTCCGTCGATAATGTCTGCAGGTTTTATCCCGGAAAACAGTTGTCCAGCAACCCACAATTCCGGATCGGCTGAAAACGACGCATCAAGTAACCGACGGGCGGAACCAGATAGCGTGGTACGGTAGTGATCAGCCACCTCTCTCTTACCAGCAAAATATAAACCGTGTCCGTAAGCCTGCGCCCCCTCGCCGGTACCAATCGCGGCCGTGCTGAATTTATCGAATGAATGGGGTGATCCGTGGTAGGCGGCCGCTTCCAACACCGAATCAATTTCCCGGCTGTACGCCCCCGAATTCCGTTCGGCCGATTTCACCTGATTCGGGTCGAAAATCACCACCTGTGCCCGGTCCTCGATGATCAACCCGTCGTATCCTTCCGCGATGAGTCGTGTTCGCAGGGCTCGGGCGGTTTCACTGTCGACGACCACCCGTTCCAGCCGGTCCGACTGGACCACGTAGGGATTTTCCATCCGCACATAAAACGCATGAGTCGTTCCCTCTGTGCCGACACTGTGCGCGTCGGCGATCGTTTCATCACCGAGAAACGCACCCAAGGCGGCCAGTGGGGACGAGCCGGGACGAGCCGGGCGATTCAGGTCGAAGGTCCAGGTTTTCGATAGAAAATCCGGATCTGATGTGCCGTGGTATAAAATTACCGGCGTACCTTGGTCGGTGATTTTCGAGGCGCCGAACCAGCGGCGGAACGTCGGCGAATTTTCCCGAAGTCCTCGCCCGGTTTCAGGGGTCGGCCGTTCAGTTTTTTCAGTAGGTCGGTCATTGGTATCTCCTATGGTTGATTCCAGGGTGTCGTCGAGTCCACTGCCGGTCGGTTCGGGGGGTCGCCTCGCCCGTTGTACGACATGAGTAACTTCTTCCGGCGCGGCCGCTTCCAGGGTGTCGTCGAGGCCAGCGACAGAATCCGCTTTAATCCGCTGTTGAACACTCTTCACCGGCAACCACTGTCCTTTATATTCAAACTCCCAATTCCCTACTTGTTTTCCGTTGACGGACGTTGACGTTCCGGTCGGTCGGTATTTTTTACCGTCAACAATGACTGTTTTCTCGATAGCCGGTTCGGGTGACGGTTTCCCGCCGCCGGGACCGGACGGTTTCACCGCCTCCAACCGTTTCACTAAGTCTTCATCGGGCGTCGAGTCGCGATTGAACGCAAACGATAAATTCCGCAGCGTGCCCACATGGGGTTTCAGTTTCTCGACGGTCTTACCCGCTATTCCGAGATAGTCAGCGGCGAGAATATAAGATCGTGCGTCGGCGACCGAATCGAAAGCGTCAACGGCAAACCCGGTTTCAGGATGGACGACATTATATCCTTTACCGATTTTTTCGAAACCGAACGAACCGTAAACCATGGCGGTTGCGGATTCGGTTTTACCTTCTGGCATCTGCCGAGAGTATTCGGTTTTTTTAAATTTCCCGGTCAGCCCTGAAATAACGTTATCGAATCGTGCCCGTAGATCTCGGCGTTTACGTTCTTCCGCTGCACGAGTTTTTTCACGTTCCGCCCGTTTCGTCTCAGTATCCGATTCGATTTCAACCTTTTTCCAAAACCAGAATTTTTCAACAA
>Ga0209727_1000315_pt1 | contig 56858 bp, 127 predicted proteins | sample RifGroC1_FD_183995 | JGI IMG/M metagenome (GOLD analysis project Ga0209727, IMG submission 183995) | Groundwater microbial communities from Rifle, Colorado, USA - Groundwater C1 (SPAdes) (version 2) | ecosystem: Environmental > Aquatic > Deep subsurface > Groundwater | place: Rifle, Colorado... | reverse complement strand
TTTTTGCTGATGGAACAGCGTATGGAGATGGATGTTTTTATGATAACCATAATAGAGAATATGGAGTTGACGCTGGTTTAATAGGAATTGTTCCATTTGAAATATTAAGTAAAAGTGGATCTGGTGGTCAAATAATTGAGTTTGAACAAGATTTTTATGTGAGTGCAGAAGGTGGTATATTTCATTTTGGTAACATAACAATTAATACAAAAGATGAAAAAGATATAGAAGAGGACGAATGGGATGATGAGGAAGACGAGGACGAGGAAGAAACTGATGAGGATGATAAAGATGATTAATAGTATTGTTTAAATTTAAAGTAAGGGAGAATAAGAAATGAAAAATGATATTTCAAAAACATTAACAGACAGTGAACTCATAATATTGTGCAATGACATCTATGATTGGACTCATGGTGACGGGACTTTAAATCCTGAAAGTGAATTAAGAAAACTTTATGATCAACATCGAATTAGATATGAACTTTATGATATGCGAGTCCTAGAGGATCTAATTTTAGCCGAAGCACATGAAAGATTTAGCAAAGTGGCAAAAGCATTAATTCTTCATAGACCAAATTGGTTTATTAAGTAAACTCCCAAGAAAGGATGGATTTATAGGATATGAATTATTCAGTAGAAATTAAGTTCGAAAAAGAAAAACATTGTTTAAGATGTCCGTTAAGAGATAATAATTCAGATTGTTGCAGTATACAAGTGGAGCAAGAGCGATATATTGAATTTGAAAATTGGGAAGAACAAATGAAGAATTGTCCTTTGACTGAAATTAAGAAAGAGGGTTGAAACTATGTTTAACAAAGTATTTTATGTAACTAAAGATAAAGAATTGATTGAAGAATTTAATTATGATGTAGGGATGATATTACCTTTATCTAACGAATTTGTATGTATTAATGAAACACATTATTTGGTAGCACATCGAGAATTTGATTACAGTAAGAAAGTAATAATAATTATTTTGACACGATAAATATACTATTGCATGGGATTATGGAATAAATTTATTTTAAGCTCTAATGAGCAGAAAGAGGTTATAATAATGAGTAAATTAAGAGTATGGCACATTCCCCAAGTAGGTCACAACGCAACATTATATGTACCAGTCGAGACAGCAGAAGAGGGTAAAAAGATCATGGATATTCTTGCTTGCTATGATTTATTTCAATTAGAGAATAGAATCAAACCTGATTATTGTAATGTATCTGGACTTCAAGTATTTAATGAAGAAGATCAGGAATGGGAAGATTGGATTCTTGAGACAGAAGATAATTATTTTGATAGTGTTGATGAGTATTTTGAAAATGATGAAAAGATGAAATCATTTGATAAAGAATTATTTGGACAACTTAAAAAGTAATTGATACTATTTGCTAGGAATAAAAAGGAGGAAGAAAATATGAAAGATAAATTATTAAATACATTTTCAACAGAAAGCAATGGAGAAATCATTAGGGTTAATATTATACAGACTGATAAGGGAATTACCTTTGATATTGTAGGTCAGTCAATGGATGTTTTTATCAATGGAGAAGAATTCTATAGTAAATATGATAAAGAGGAGTATAAATTTATTCCATCTCATTTAAGGAGTTTTGTAGAAGAAAATATATGTTCTTACAATATATTAAAAGAGGGGTCAGATATTCAGTGCGATCTATTATTAGAAGGAAAAGAATATTTTTTAAAAATTCCAATTAATAGATCAAAGAAGAATAATTTAACATTAACCGATTGGCTTATTGATTATAAGATGATAGCTGATGATGGAAAGATAGCAGACAAAGAAAAAGAGAAATTAAAATATGATGAATTCTTGAACAATGTAAAAGATTGTGGTTATGAAATTAAAGTAAGTCATGATGGTAACGATTATGATAATTGGTCTAAGTTAGAAGTCCCAATTAATGATTTTGATTTAGTAAGGATTAAACAGTGTTTAAAGTTATGGCAGGAATACAATCAATATTTAATAGATACTTATTTGGATGGTAAATATTAAGTAGTTAAAAGCACGATTTGAAAGTATTATAAACTGAAAGGATGATTAAAAAAATGGAAACTGAAAACAAATTCAATCAACTTTGCGTATGGCAAGGAACTGTATTAGAAGATTCAACAGTAGAGGACTTCACTAACTTCTTTAAAGAAAAATTAAATGTTAGAGTAAAATTTTGCGAAGAAGTTAAAACAAATGGCAGTATCGAACGTAATGAAGAAGGTGGCAGAAACGATATTCTATTTTATGTACACGATGATGATATGACTCATTTTGCATTAAAAAGATTTGATTTTGGAATTAGATGGTGGGAAGATGTTGTAAGTTATAATGATAATTCGTATTTGTACAGTCAAGAGGTATTGGATAGGTATGCGGTTAAGTGGTAAAATGAAAGGATGATGAAAATGGCAAAATGGATTTATAAACTCGAAGAAGAGGGACTGAAATTACGAGAATTAACATTTACATCAAAAGAAGCAGAAACAATTGAACAAATCGAAGTATGCTGTAAATCATTATTGAAACAATTAACTAATAAAGATAAGGAGTATCATGAAGATAAAATTGAAGACTTATTAAATTTAATTGCAGGAGAAGCAGATACTATTAGAAATAATCCAGATGAAATCACTAAGGAATGGGATTTTAAAGATATAGAAGAATTGGTTAATTCGAGACTATCTGAGTTCTATGATATTTGCGATGATTGTAGATGTTGGGTGCAAATGTAGTTTAATTAAATTGATAGATTTTAAACCATATTAAAGGAGGAAAAGAAAAATGAGTTTAGTAACAATGACTGTAAAGCAAATAATGGACTTGGGGTTATGGGATAAGGTATGTGAGTATAAGGGATGGGATGTTTGGATTTTAAACGAAGGAAAAATTGACTCCTTAGAGGAAGTAGAATTTGACACTGAATTCAAAAAGGAGTTTAATAAATATCGAGAAGTGTTGCCTATCCTAAATGACAATATGAAACTATATTCATATAATATCAATTGTGAAAGATCGTGGGAAGGGATGTTTTTTGGAATTGTTTTTGCTGAAGATAAGGATGTTGCCATTGAAAAAGTGAAAGAAAAATATTCTTGGGAAAGTAGACTCGAAAAATTAACGCATGATGATTTTATTTTAGTGGATTTAAATCAATTTGAAAACGATTGTTATGAAATAGGAAGTCATAGTGAGTAACCTAAAATCAAAGATAGACTTGAAAGGAAATTAAATTATGGATATTAACGAACTAAAAGAAAAGATTGAAGAAATGTTAAAAGAAGCAGAGGAGTCTGCCAAACAACCTTATTTGACTGATTTAACATATTCATTTAGGGATGGCAAAGTATATGCATTAGAGAAAGTTTTAGATTTGTTTTATAGACTAAAATAAGCCAAACAGAATTTGAAAGGAAGTATGAATATGGATGTCTCTAAAATGTCTGCACAAGAATTGCAAGAATTAAGTAAACAAGTAGAAAATCAACAGAAACTATTAAAGGAAGAGGAATTAAATAAACGCAGAAATATTGCAAAATCTAAAATGGAAAAACTAAGAGAACAGAAAGATTTAATCCTCAGTTTAATTAATCATAGTAGGACTTCTTGTAGCGATACAAATATTTGTAATGGATATGGCTCTGCTGATTATGGTGCAAGGTGTACTAAGTGTCATTTGATTGAGATATTTGATAAAGAATGGGACGATGGTGAGTGGGAAGTTGATTTTGATGTTACGATAACTAAAGTGCAATAGTGGTAGGGATTTACAGTTTGATTTAAGAGGGGGATTTATTTATGGATTTAGACAAAATGCTTTCTATTATTAATAAGCAAAATGAAACAATTGAATATTTACGAAATGAAATGAATGAATTATCACAAAAAGTTAAAAAATTAGAGAAGGAAAGTTTAAATTTTAATGTACTAAATAAACATCTAAAAAATTATCATTCTGATGCATATAGTCGTTGTGATGGTTATTAACCTTAATAATTTTATAGCAAAAGGAAGATTAAATTTGTTAAAATTAAATTTATCTACTATTATTGATGCACAAATGCCTAAATGGTGGAACCTAGGATTTGCTTTATTGACCGTGTTTATGATAATATTTAGTATTTTTATAATTTTAAATTAACCAAATCAAAGACTCATTTTAAATGGTAATAATAAAAGGAAGTGAAAAAATTGAGTAAATGTAAAAACTGTTTAAGAAGCTATGACTGGACGGATCAATGCGAAGTCCCTGCTAGTGGAATACCTTATAAAAATGGAGTAGAATATTTTACAAATAAGGACTTGAATTTTGAAAATCATATCAATGACCCTAAATCAATTTTATTATCGAAATTCGATATAGCAGGATTTGACTTTATTAAAAATAATGCAAAGTGGATTCATTTTGCTAATGAATCAGGAACAAAGCTATTAGGGCATAGTTATGATTTAAACAAAAACAATGATTGTTATTTTTATAAAACAGTGCCTATTTATTTATTATGGCTATTAAGAATAAAGCAAGTTCTAAATAAAACATGGTTTAAATTATATTTAAAATTTAATTAAAATGGAATTTAGGAGGAAGTAATAAAAATGTCTCAATGTTTAAGATGTGGTCATTGTTGTAAAGGTTATTTATGTTTTGTCCCCAAATATGAAACAAGTAACTTATCTCCTGAGTTTTTAGAAACTATAAATGAAGATAGTTTAGAGGATTATATAAATGAAAATATTGAAGAACAAGGATCTATTTGTAAATGGTTAACTGTAGATGAGAGAGGAGTGCATTCTTGTTCTGCTTACGAAAGAAGGTCTAGTATGTGTAGAGACCATAATTCTTTGAGTAAAATATGTCAAATTGGTCAGGCATATTGGAAAGACAAAGATGATATTCCTGAAGAAATTAAAAATATTTTAGGAGGACTAGAAAATGAATATAAGTAGATATGGAGTACATCGAGCTCATTGCTGTGTTTTACATGGTTGTAAATATGAAGATGAAGACTGCCCAGTTAAAAATGGAGAAATTAAGCAAGATTATATTTGTGAATCATGCAGTATGGATGGTATTAAAAAAGTTGAAGAGATTAAATATTTACTAGAATTTAGAGATGTATCTAACGAAGACCTTTTGGATAATCTTATGGGTATGTGTTTTGAACATGGTAATATGGAATATGTTATTTTAAAAGAAGAATCAGATAAAAGAGATAAATTAGAAAATGAAGTTTTAAGAAGAATGAGTAGACAATATTAGTTTAAAAGGAGGAAGATAAAAATGAAAGTAAATATAAGAGTAGAATTTGAATCAATCCCAGTTAGGCATCTTGCCATTCAATGCCCAGAATGTAAAAATTGGTTTTTACGGTTATGATATTTGTGATGGTGAGATAAGGTATAAACATCAATTAAATCATATGGATTGTACTTGCCCTAAATGTAATTATAGTTTTGAATGTATAGATGTAAATATTGAAGAATGTGGTCATTCAGAAGTTTATAGAGGTGTTCTTAAAAAGAAAGTTGAATGGATTTAATTTTAAAGATAAGGAGTGGATATAAATGGATAAAATCATTTTATCCGATGAAGAAATTAAAGTAGTTAAGTTATTAGGAGATTATTTATATTGGAAGAATTAGACCATATATGACTAGCGGTAATGCATATGATATTAAAACAAAATTAACTTCAAATACTTATTTGAAGTTATTAGAAAGAAGGAATAATGATGAAAAATGAACAAGTTAATCAAAAAGTATATTCTTTAATTCGTAATATATTCAGCGTCCCAATTTTAAATGGATTACATGCATATAAAGATGAAATAAATGGTGAAGTGATTGATGAAGGTGTTTGTGAAACTAAAGAACTGTTTAGAGATATGAATTATAATGAAAGACTAACTCATTCGAAAGTTTCACTATGGAAGAAAGAAACTAAAGAAATTCATAGGTCTAATCTTTTTGGTCAAATTGATTTTAGGCCATATATGATTCCTGATCCTTATGATTATCTTATGGAAAATGGAATAGATGAAGTAGAATTATTGAGATTTGATTATAGTAATCATAGTATTTTCGATCTAAATGATAATAAATTGCCAAGGGCACAACACTTTGATTATATTACAGCAAAAATTCATGATGGTTGTTACGACCTAAAACTCATATTGGAAATGCTTGAGAAAAGAAATGATATACAATTTCTTAAAAATGGAATCACCCCTATTCCTTATTACAATCGAGATTCCCAACACCAAAATTACTTAGAATTTATTTGGATTCCATCAGATGAGGATTTTGAAAAAGTAAAAGACTGTTTATTGTCTTGGGATATAGCGGAAGGGGTTAAAACATTTGTTTTTGGATTTCCAGAACCTAAAAATATTTACGAGTAATAATCCAAATAAATATCAAATTTTCCACAATTCCTAAAATCAAAAATCAAGCTATACCTGCGTTTCAAGGTTCACAAAATCCATTAAAAATTGCATTTTAATTGAAATATGAAGGAGTTGTTTAAATAATGGATAGATTTAATTCTACGGGTAATTTAATCACAGAAAACAAAGTTGCAATTATCGCGAATATGTTTGGAGTAAAAATTAATCAATGGTTTAAGGTAAATACATTGATTGGAGATTCTTTATTCAAATATAAATTTACAGAAGATGGTTTATTTAATGAGTGTGATTATCCATGTCAAGGGATATTAATGGGATTAATTAATGGATTTGAAGAAATTAGTTGGAGAGAAGAGGTCTTATGAAGGTTAAAGTAATCCGTAATTGCAAATTATGTATATATCACTACTGGATAGACCTTGAAGATGATCAATGTTATGAAGAAGGTGGTTGTCTTCAATTTTCTCCTATTGGATTAAGATTAGAAGATGTTGAAGTTGTGGGAGAATTAGGTAGTATTGACTATTGCAATAACTCTTGATATGTGATATTATAAATACAGAAATAAATTTATCAGGAGGTACATAAAAATGGCTTCAACCGCAAGAGAAAATCATATGGCTTCCATCAATGCCTTGCTCATAAAGCATGGTGCTGTTTTGGACAGATATGGTACATATCATATTAATGATTATAAATTCGACACCAGAGCAGTAAACTTAAAAATCCATCATGGTAAAATCAAAATCAAATCAGTTCCAATGATGAAAGTTACATTAGAATCATTGGATAAATTATTAAAAATTTATGCAATGAAGGAGGAAATATAGATGTATGAAGTAAGATTAGATAAAAAGCAACAATTCTTTCAAGAACTAGGGATAGCGGTAGTTTATTTTACACAAGAGGTTGCATCAATGAGTCATAGTTTTGTAGGGCTATATGATGAAAATTCTGTGTTAATTGCTAAATGGATTTATGGCGAAGGATTTTGTACAAAATCAATAAAGGTAAAGAAGGAGGTAATATAAAAATGGCAAAGATTGATTTTATGGACAATATGAAAAGAGAAACATTTCTGCATACTTTTCTTTTAATGGGGTTAACAGATAGTGGTAAACTTACTGAGATTATGTCCCAAGAAGGATTTGATGCAAGTAATTTAAATGTTAAGTTTTCAGTCAATGGATTTGATTTACCAGTAGAAGAAACGATTGCAAGAATTGATGATGGTTTGGATAGATTAATCGAAAAGAAAGCAATTGAGCTATTAAATGAAAGATTTAATAAATTGAATGAATCAATTGAAGAATTTCAAGATAATATTATGGAAAAAGTAAAGAAAACATTTAAATTTGAAGGCGAATGGGATTAATACTTCCGTTTGAATAAAATGAGAAAGGAGGTGATATCTATAAATGAGAATGCGCGGATACACACTCAAAGAAATGTCCCAAATTCTAGCACAGCATGGATGGAAACCATCTCATAGGAAAAGTTCGCATATTACTTTCCAAAATGATGATTCAAATAATCACATTACATTACCGGATCATGGTAAATCAAAAGAAATATGTAGGCCATTGGCAAAGAAGATATTGAAGCAAGCAGGATTATTAGAATTTGCTTATGGATATGAATGTTAATACATATTATAAAAATAAAATATGTTAACCATGCATTATTTATTCTAAACTTAATATATTTAATCATAAGTAATTACGTGTTATTAAGTAAAAGGGGTGATACAATAATGAAAAGCATGAAAAATAAACTCTTAATTGCTCTTCTAATCGTCTTATCTGTTGCGGTGTATGTTAGTGTCAATGATGATAGTAAAGAAGCTTACAGGTCTAATTCTGGGCTTACAGTGAAGATATAATGAGAGGAAGGTGATTGTTTTGAATTAATTATATGGTTTTTAAATATAAAATAATAAAAGAAAGAAGGTTTGTTTTTGGCTATTATGAAAAGTGATAGAGTGGGAGAAGTCAGCATTAATAACAATGGTTTAAAGATGGAAATAATAGAATATAATGGCGTAAGAGATATTAAAATTAGATTTTTTGATAATAATTATATAGTCGATCATGGTAATTATAGGTGTTTTATTTCAGGACAAATTAAGTCACCTTATGATAAAACAGTGGCAGGAGTTGGTTATTGGGGAATAGGAGATTATAATCTTTCAGATGGGAAAGGAGAAATGCTTCCTCGATATTATACATGGAAAAGTATGCTGTCAAGATGTTATAACGAAAATTACCATAAGAGAAGACCAACGTACATAGATTGCACAGCATATGAAGAATGGCATAATTATCAAAACTTTGCTAAGTGGTATGAAGATAATTATTATGAAATTGATGGGTATAAAATGTGTTTAGACAAAGATATATTATATAAAGGAAATAAAATCTACAGCCCAGACACTTGTATTTTTGTACCTGATGCTATTAATAATATATTTATAAAATCAAGACCAAGTATGAGTTCTCTTCCGGTCGGGGTTGCATTAACTAGAAATAAAACAAAATATAAGGCTACTTGTGCATTGGGTCACGAAGATATTCATTATTTAGGTCAATTTGATACTCCAGAAGAAGCTTTTACAGTATATAAAGAATTCAAAGAAAACCACATAAAACAAGTTGCAGATAAATTTAAGGATAAAATACCTAAAATATTATACGAAACTATGTATAATTATGAGGTAGAACCTACGGATTAAAATATATACATATATTGACTTAATAATACATATATAATATAATTAACACCAAGGAAAGGATTTGATTATTTTGAATACTGTCCAACCAATACGTGATAAGAAAAAAATTGAGCAAATGAAAAAATATCTTAAATCAAAGTCTCTTAGAGATTGGGCATTATTCATTCTAGGAATTAATTCTGGATTAAGAATATCTGACTTACTTAAATTTAACGTTTCAGACGTAATAGACGAAAAGGGCAAGGTAAGAGATAGACTGATTGTAAAAGAAAAGAAGACATCTAAAACAAAAAACTTTCCTTTGTCTGCAAACGCATTACAAGCATTGACGGAATATATTACATTTAGTAAACCAAAAACAGTTCTATTTTACTCTAGAAAAGGAAACGAACCGATTACTAGGCAACACGCATATCGCATCATTAATGAAGCAGCACGATCTTGTGGTGTAAAGGAAAATATTGGGAGCCACAGCCTTAGAAAAAGCATGGGTTATCATGCGTATATTGCAGGGGTAGATATTGTTATAATTCAGTCCATTTTAAATCATTCTAGTCCAAAGGAAACGTTGCGATATATCGGTATTACTCAAGATGAATTAGATGATGTATATATGGAACTTAATCTATAATTACCATTATCAAAACCAATTATATTAAATAAAATTTAAAACGAAAGAAGGCAATAAACATGGGATATCAAGAATCATATATCAAAACAAATTCCACTAAAAACTTCATCAAACTAGTCAATACAATTAAAACTAATGGCAAAGATTCATTCGACATGCACACTCCAGTAGAGATTATCACTCTTCAAAAATCAATTGATACAGAGTACGGTAAATTCAAGAAAGGAGAGAAGTTCATATATGTAATTGGTGAAAGACATGGACAAAGAAATTCAAATAACTTCTTTGAGTATTGCGATAATGTTCCAGAAGTGTTATTTAATAATCTTGAGATTTATTTTACTGAAAGTTTTCCTTCAGAAGATATTTTCAAGAACAATGAAATAACTAAAATAGCATTACATGAAGAATTTGTTTGGGAGTAGCTTAAACTAAGATACTAAAATAATTATAATTAAAAGAAGGAAACAAAAATGCGTATTGACTATGAAAGAAAATTAACCAAACAAGAATTAACAAATCTAACAGCCAAATTAAACATTCATTTTTCTCCTGCCTCTGCCATACAAATATTTGAACACATTATGGAAACTGGTTCATTTGTTTGGCAAAAAGGTGGATTCACAAATAAATTAGGATTGCTTTATAAAGATCATGCAGATATTATTCTACATAAGGCAACTTCCAATAAACCAGAAGACTTAACAATCTTTAGAGATATGGTTGAATCTGAACAGGGAACAGATAAACATTATTTTCTATTTATCAATTATCATAAAGCACCTCAGATGTGGAGATTAGAGGACATGAAATTAATATGGGGTGTCGGAGTACATCATGATTATGGTAATATGCAAGGTGAATATTTTGCTAGATGGAGAAAGATTTTAGAAGATAAGAAACTAGAAAAGGTTAATGAAATTTATAGTAAATATGCTGAAGTGTAATACCAGAAAATGTTGATTTCCTTGGATTATTAAATAAAAAGGAGAGATTATAATGAATTTAGATCACGAATCAATGATGAAACTTATTAGAGAAGATACAAGGTATGCTTCACAAGAAGTAAAACCTACTTATATGGTTAGTTCGGGAAAAGTATCGATGCCTTTCACAAATCCACAATTAGCAGTTTATTGGCAAGAATACATGAAAATTCAGGGTGTTGAGACAGTTATTTATGAATTAAAAAATTATGATTGGGAAACAAATTTAGCAAACATAAGATTCCATAATACAAGTACACCAGATGGAGAAAGAGATTTATTTAAAACTATCAGTGGTAAACCTGTAATGAATTAAATAACACGGGAATTAAGAAAGGATTGATAAAAAAATGAGTGTTAAAAATGAATTATCAAACAAAAAAGAAAAAGCATTATTATGTACTTGGAAGTTTAATGACGTTGAACCAAATGAAAGAGTAAAAGTTAAAGAAAAGTCTGAAGCAACCCCTATTAATGGATTGGATTTATTAAAATATTGTGCTTTTTGTGGTGCAATGATTGATAATGCTGAAGAAATTAATTTAGAAGACGATTATTTTCTTGAGTTTGTAGGTTGTGGAACATATAAAGCAACAAAAGCAGAAAAATATAGGTTCGTAAAAATTGATGCAGATACAGCATTAAGAAAAATATGTTCAGGAGAGAACGTATATCAAAAATATAATGATACTTTTAAACTAATGAATGGAGAATATGATATCTCAGGGTTAGCATATTTGTTTTGTCATGGTGAATGGTATGCCGAGAACAATTAAATCCTAGTAAACTTAGCTTTCACGGTAAAATAACTAAGAAAGGATTTACATATGCAAACTCAACTAAAACCACAAACTCAAAATATAAAACTAATTCAACCTAAAGTATTCAATTTCCGTAAACATTGGTCTAAAAAAGTAAAACCATATTTATTCCATAAAGATGTTCAATATGCTTTAGATATTGGTATGGAAGAATTAATGGAAAGTTGGAGATTAGAAGCAAAAATATCTGATGAAGATTTAGAAAAAGATGAATATATCAAGTATAGATTTACTTGGACTAAGGGTAGTCCTCCATATCATAAAACATCTTCAGATTATTGGTGTTATCATCGAAAACCATTGAAACATTCAGTAGGCTGGTATCAATGTCGCCATTGTTGTCATTGGATTTGTTACTTTTGTATTGAACTAGGTAAGAAAATATATCCTCAATTAGATTGGTATATTGTATCTGGCAGAAGACATTCAGTAGCAGTTGGATTTAAATATGATCAACCTTATATGATATTTGATATACTTAATTTCGAAGATATGTCAGCAGAAAATATATTGGATTTTGCTGATAGAAAGATGACTAAGAGGGTTTATGAAAAGAAGTGGAAGAATAAAAGGTAGATAGAAAGGATGATTAAATTATGCGTAAACTAGACAATCTTATCAACTTAATTACCGAAATTAATAGTGATCGGTATTTATCTTATCAAGAAAGAAAAGACAAACTAAAAGAACTTAATTTAACATATGAAGAAATGGAATCTATTTTAATGTCTGCGTGTGAAGTATGGACTAGTATAAAGGAGTTGTAATTATAATGATTGAACAAAAACAATATGATGTATTATGGAAAGCATTTGAATTATCTTGTGACATGCTTTCTAATGCTAATATGGAAATCACTAACGACAATAAAGATATACTGGAATTTAAAATTTATGGAAGTTTAAAGGGTTATTTTCTAATGAAAGCAGAAGCAGAATTAAAGAAATAAATCTGAGATTTGTTGATATTTTAATTTAAAAGAAAGAAGGAATGAGAATGAGTAGAACAACACAGTTTATTGGATTAAATAGTGAGGCACTTGAATTTATTTCAAAAAATAATGGAAAATTATTATGTAAATATGAAGGAAACACAGGGATGTTTGATGAACCATTAATGTATGGAATTTATGAGGTTGAAATCCCGTATAAATATTATGATATTCAGATGACTAGAAAAGAAACTTATGTAGAAATTACCCAAGCCGAACCTTGGAGTAGTGGGCCATGTATTTTTACTTGCTTGAAATATATTATATCAGATAAATACGTTGGATTGTGGTCTGATGAAGAGATTAATAATTGTTAAGAGTTCCTTGCAAACTGCGATTTAAATTGATAAAAAGAAAGGAAGTTATCATTATGATTTTTGGGACATTAGTGTTTATATTCTTTATGGCAATTTCAATACTTATTACTGGTAGTATTTTTATTGGAGTAGATTACAGAACTCACATAAGTATGGTAAAAAGTAGCACAAAGGAATACGGTAAAGCAAATTATAATATATTCTTTCAAGAGTTTAATAAATGTAAATGGGATGTTAAAAGATGGAAAGGAAGTTTATTCGATAAATCTACTAATTCTGAGATACACGCTAGTATTATTCAATTTAATGGCGTTGGAATGATTATGCAAAATTCTATTGAATATTTAAAAATGAGATTCCATTTATATCAATATCTTAAAGAAATTAATAAAGAGGAAGAAGTTAGAGTTAATTATGTATGGAAAGAAGAAGTTAATAAACTTTAGGAGGAATGTAATATGAAAATCACTCAAACATTAGAAGTCAGTAAACAAGAGAAAAACATAATCTATAACGCATTAGAATCCTATATTAAATACCTAACAGAATTGATACCTAACAGAATTGATACCTAACAGCCCAGAAGGTACTTGTAAGGCTTCAATTAGCGAAACCTTAACTCAGACCAATAGATTATTATCAGAGATGGAATTAACGATGTAAAAAGGAGATTAATTTTATGAGAATTAAAATAATTAAAGCCAACACAGATTCTTTATGGTATTCTGAAAAACATGAAAATTGTATAGATAAAACATATGTAGTATTAGAAGTCAAGGAAAATAAATATGGTTTGTGTTACTTAGTTAAAACCAATGGTCATTTAAATTATACTGTTGAAGCAAGAGATTGTATTGTTTTGGATTGAACTTTTACAATTTAAAAGAACGAAAGAAGGAATTATAAAATGGAAAACATTATGAAGATATTTGATGCTTAAGACAAAGAAGAAATGAAAAATGCTTTCATTGAAATTATCAAGGAACATTTCAAAACAGAATTAGAGGATATGGGAGTATATCTATTCGATCCTAATGAAATAGAAGAAAAGATTAATGATGCATTTTCAGAAGTTGTAAAAGAAATCAAGGCAGAATTCAAAGAAAAGTTAAGAGAGCAAATGGCTGTATTTTATGATAAAAAGGTAAGTAAGATAATGAATGGGATTAAATAAGGAAGAAAAGTTGTTCATTAGAAGAATGTGAAAGAGTTGTTGGGATAATGATTGGTTAAGGGCATTAAAAACCTATACATCATCTAAAAATAATATTTTACAACTCCATTGACTAATCATAATAAATTGACTATAATAAGACTGTCAAAAGGTGGTTATATTATAGTCAATATTAATTTAAAGAGGAGAAATTAATATGAAAATTATTTACACTCGTTCAAAGATTAAAGGTAGCCCTAAAGGTAATGCCAGTGTCAAATATACTATAAATCATTTTCTTGATGAAAATAATCCAGATAAAGCCATTTGTGGTTTTAATCATGTGGAAAGTATAAATGTCATTGGAATTTATAAAGAACCTGAAAATATGGTAGAGTACATTACTTGTAAGAAATGTTTAAAGAAACTTAACTCCAATTTAAAATAGTCAATATCATAATAAGGAGCGATCATAAATGAAAACAATTGAACTCTATCCTCACAATCAAGAGACATATGATAAGATTCAAACACTATGGAAAACAGAAAACAAAGTTGCAGCAGTTCAGGCCACTGGCACAGGAAAGTCATATCTGATACTAAAGTGTATCTATAATACTCCTGAAGTAAATAAGGTAGTTCTAGCACCTTCTAATTACATATTAGAGCAATTGATAAAAGAAGCAGGAGAAGAATTACCAAACACAAAAACTTTAACCTATTCTAAATTATCATATATGAGTGATGCAGAAATAAAAGAGTTATATATTGGATATATTTTCCTTGATGAATTTCATAGATGTGGAGCCGAACAATGGGGAGATGGAGTACAAAGACTATTAAATATATTTCCAGATGCTAAAGTTTTAGGTACTTCTGCAACTCATATTAGATTTCTTGATAATGCCAGAAATATGGGAGAAGAATTATTCAATGGAAACATTGTTAATAATTTATCTCTTGCTGAAGCAATTGTAAAGAAAATATTGCCTATGCCTAAATATATATCTGCATTGTACACTTTTGACGACGAGGTAAATAATCTCAAAACAAAAGTAAAAAACAGTAAGAACGATGAAGAATCTAAAAAGGAAATGTTAAAAGAAATTGAATTAATGAAACATAAATTGAATAAAAGTAAAGGAATTCCAAATATTCTCAAGAAACATTTATCTAAGAATTACAATGGAAAGTTTATTATCTTTTGCAAGGATAAAATTCATTTAGACGAAATGAAAGAAACTGTAGTTGATTGGTTCAAGCAATCAAAAGTTACAAAACAAGTTGATGTTTATTCAGTTTATAGTAATTATGAATATGGTGATGCTGAAGTCGATGCTTTTATTGAGAATAAAAATCCTAAATCAGTAAAGCTTTTATTTAGCATTGAAATGTTTAATGAGGGAATCCATATTGAGGATGTAACAGGGGTTATTTTATTAAGACCTACTGTATCACCTATTATTTATTATCAGCAAATTGGTAGAGCTATGCAAGTTGGAAAGAATAATACGCCAGTTGTATTTGACTTGGTTAATAACTTTGATAATATCGGAGCTAAGAATTTTGTTGAGGATTTAGAGAAGGAAGTTAAGTTAGAGAATGATAAGTTAGGTAAAGATGATGATTTTGGCGACGATAAAGATAAAGGATATGTTGATATTTCTGAGTTTATGATTTTTGATGAAACTCTTGAAGCTATGGATTTATTTTGTAATATTGAAGATAAGTTAATTGATAATTGGGATGCTAGATATGAACAATTGAAAGAATTTTATAATGAAAATAGACATAGTAATGTCCCAAAAAATTATAAGGATATTGTTTTATATGTTTGGGTTGCAACGCAAAGACGTTATTATAAAGAAGGGAATATGAATATTGATAGAATGGAAAAACTTAATAACTTAGGCTTTGTATGGAGTTCCTCGGAAAACAAATGGAACTGTATGTATGAAAAATTAAAAGAATTTTATAATGAAAATGGACATACTTATATTCCAATTAATAATAAAGATCGTTCTTTATATAACTTGGTTAGAGTTCAAAGATATTATTTTAAAAAAGGATTAATGAAGATCGATAGAGTTGAGAAATTAAATAATCTGAATTTTATATGGAATATTGAAGAAGAAGCATGGGGAAATATGTATAATCAATTAAGAGAGTTTTATTTTAAAAATGGTCACAGTAACATCGGTAGAAAAGAAGGGGCATTAGTAGTATGGGGTTATATTCAGAGAAATAAAAAAGATTTATTAAGCAAAGAAAAAATTGCTTTATTAGATAATGTTGAATTTGTATGGAATCCGCGCGAAAAATGGGAAGATATGCTTTCATTATTAAATGAATACAAAAAAGAATATGGGAATACAAGAATTAAAAATCACGAATCTTATAAAGACAAGTCCCTTGGTGTTTGGGTAGCGAATCAAAGGACTGCCTTTATAAAGGGGAAGCTTCCTGAAGAAAAATTATTAAAGTTATTTAGTGTTGGTTTTACTTTTAGTGAGAAAGAGGAAGCATGGAATGAATTATTTGAATTACTAAAAGAATATAAGAATGAATTTGATAATTTGTCAATAACTGCTAAAAAAAACGTACAAAGGAAAAAATATTGGAGTTTGGGTAGCAAATCAAAGGCAATGTTATAAAAAGAATAAAATGTCTGAAGAAAGAATACAAAAATTAAATGATATTGGATTTATTTGGCGATTTACCTAATATCCAATTTATCCCAACCCTACAACCCTACTCCCATGCGACTTTCAAAACTACAATTTCCGATAAAATTCGACTTTTATTTGATTTAAGAAAGGAAGAGATAGATATGAAATACTGGGAAGTTGTTATTGATAAAAATTTATCCTTTGAGAACGTTAAAAGACAAATCAAAGAATATCATCCTTATTATACTACAAGACCTTGTTGGGATGGAGTTCATTTTTATAGCAAACAAGGACAGTATTGCATATTACTTCAGGATGGAAATGTAATGATTGATCGTTTTGATGATGTTTGGTCAAAGAATGAAAATGACTGGATGATAGTGACAATTTCAAATGAAGCAGTTAGAATATTAGCGGAAAATAATTTATTGGATACGGATGAGTTTATATTTGTTCCAGATTTAATTTGGGAGGAATAAAAGATGGCACATAAATATTTTAAAGAACTAAATGCGTTTGGTAATATATCTGGATTATGTAGTCTAGAATACAAAGGTAAGAAGCAACTTGAAGATTATAAATTAAAGTGTAAATGCAAAGTTGTTGAGATTACTGAAAATGAATATGACAAACTAAGGAGGGAAATAAGTAAATGAAACAAAATATTACTATCGAGCAATTACAAGAACTAACTCAAGAACAACAAAACAAACTGAGAGATTGGTGGAATGAGCATCAACAACAAGGAGATGTATTTATATGTCTTGGAAATGATTTTCTAAGTGGAAAACAATTTGTATGGGAAGGTCATAATGAAACATTTAATATGCCAATTCCACTTTTGAGTATTGGACAAATGTTTGAAATATTATTAGGATGTAGTTGTATAGATTGTACTTTAAGATTACTCGATGAAAGAGTTAAAGGTAAAATTTATGGAATGGAATTATGCGATGCATTGTGGATTTTGATAAAAGAGTATATGGGAAATTAAAAAGAAAGAAGGAATATAAAAATGAGCAGTTCAGAAATTATTAAATGTGACCTATGCGATTATCAGTTCAAAATATTCGCAAGACAAGAGGAGGAACTTCATGATAGAGAATATTATCCAGTAACTAGATATTATCCCTTACCAGAAGAAAATGCCCATCTAGTTAGAAATTACATATGTGATACTTGCTATCATAATATTGGTGATATAGTAAAAACAAATCTCATCAAAGCAGGAGAAAAATATCTAAATGATGTAGAAAGTAGAAAAACTAAGAAATTGAACGAATATCTAAAATATCTTCAAGATATAGATAAAGAATATCAGGAAGTTAAAACTTATTGTGATAAACTTAAATCTATTAATAGTATTCTTGAGTTAAATAAGCAAACAATTAAAGATTTGTCATCTATGTTTTCTAATAAATATCCACATTCTGATGGAACTTATTATTTAGAACATGCACTGGATATTGAGAAAATAACTAAACATAATATGAAAGAAGTTGGTGATTGGGAGAAGGAATATAATATAGAAATTTGTGAATATCCTGATGGATATGGATCTTGGGATGTTGTAACTAAGGAAGAATTTAAGAATGTGTTGTTGGACAGTGAGATTGAAAATATGAATGCTCGAAAAATTGTTCAACTTGTTAATAGAATTTAAGGGAGGAAATGATTAAATGTTTGAAGTTTATAATTACCTAATTAATGGGAAACAACCAATATTTAAAGAATGCACAGATGAAAACAATGAAGAATATGAAGGTGCTTTTTGTCCATACTGCGGTGAGCAAATGTATTATGTTGAATGCTATCTGAAAACTCCTATTAAAAATGAAGAGTATGATCCAGACGATATATGCAGTAGTCAGACAATTGCATTTAATAAAATTCTGAACTGTATTCAATTATCAGAAGAAAATTATAATGGATGTGGAGCTAAATTTTCATTAGACAATGAAGAAATAGGTTATTATGAATATACTAGTAAAGGTTATGCAACTACTTCTTGTTCTTCGATTTTGGAAGGAGAGTAAGTCATGAAATTATTTATATTAGTTTACCGCATCAAAGATAAAATGTTCCAAACAATTAATAATAGTAATGACCTTGAAAACAATTTGACAATGATTAACAACACTGATGATTCAGAAATAATTTCAATTGAAACTATTAGATAGTCAAAACCTAGAAAAGCATTGTTTGATGCTATAATAGAAAGGATGATACATAAATGAAATTAACTAAAAAAGTAATCGAGAAGAAATATAACTGTGAATTAATCAGAGACTTTGGGTTTGATGATAGTCACTTATACTGGGTAGCACATGAAAATGAATCAAGTGATAAAGGGTTTAAGTTTGCTGATGGGTTGACACTAAAAGAATTAGTTGAAAATATTGAGAAAAAGTTAAAGAAACAATAATTTCCAACTAATCAAATTTACATTTTAATTGATTCGGATTGTTTATTAAATTGTAAAATAAATGTTTGCATAATTGAATAGAATATGTTATAATTATTAAGGGAGGATATTTAAGGAGGTGAGAACATGAGAAATGATGGATTAACTTTGCCAGAAGGAATTATTATGGATCATTTAGTTGAAGCGTGGAATGCATTTATAATGTTAAGCAAACAACATCCAAGTGAAGTAGATGATTTTGCTGATGGAATACATAAATGTCAACGTATGTTGATGATGAGAATTTTAAGAAGAGATTATCCAGAAGGGTATCCAACTTATAAATAAAATAGAAGGAGAGATTAATTATGAAACCATATCAATGTGATGCTTGCCATAAAGATATAGAGGTTTATGATGAATATGAACCTAAAATGTGTTGTAGTGGATTAAGAGAGCAATGTGCATGTATGGGATTACCTATTAATCCTATATTCTGTGATGAATGTGAAGAGAAAATTTATGGTAAGCGTATTAGTGATTGGCCTGAATCTTTAGTTATGCCAACTGATGAAGATATTAAAGATATGGCTGAATTGAGTGAAAGAAATACTGGATCTGATTTCTTTGAAAAGAATAGTAAAATATAAAAGGAGTACACATAAAATGATTAAAATAATTGAAACTAATCTATCTATATTCACCCACCAAGATGGTTGCGAAATAATTAAAGATCATCAATCAAGGGTAATAGAAGTAGAATCTTGGGAAGATTATATTGAAGAAATAAAACAATCCAAATCAGTTGTTAGAAATTCTATTATTGGAAGTTTACATGGTGTTACTATTTTACCTGAAGCAAGAGTGGAGAATTTAACTTATGATGATTTTCATTTGAATTGTGATGTAATTAATCGTTTTGGAATTATGTCAAAGAAATTGGCTTTTAGATTATAATAAATCCCATAATGTTGGGATTATTTAAGGATGTGATGATACATATGATTGTAATAAATAAATTTTAACAAATATGAAAGGATGATTAAACAAAATGATCTCTAAACAAACAAATATACAACAAACAAAAAAAGATTATTGTATAATGTCTTTGCAATTGGCTCAAATATTAATGAATAAAGGTTATGAATTACATAATACAGCACCAAATAAAAAATTTCCAAATCTAAATGTTTATTATTTTTATTACAATGAATCAATTGAGCAAGAAGTAAAATTATATGAACAAAACAATAAAAGAAATAAATTTAATAAAACATTTTCTAATCGCGTTTAGCGAGTAGGAGAACATTAGTTACTCTTATTAAGAATTAGTTACTCTTATTACACCTTATTAGGCGTACTGAATTTGACACGGGTAAAGTTAGGTATACCTTAGATTAGGCGTACTAGATTTAGTACGGGTAAACTTTTACCTTATTTATGGATTAAAATTTAGCAAAGGACAGTGAATTAACATTAAACAAATAAACAAACAACAAGATAGAGAATTTTCTAAGATCCCAAATAAACTTTTCTATATTAAAGGCGAAGGGGAGAAAAGTATTTTAGAAAAAGCAGACTTTAATGAAAAAGCATTATGTATTTTAGACTATCTATATATGGGAACTGATAGAAGAGGTATAATTAGATTTACAATTGACAATATGATAAAACAATGTAGATTTAAAATAAGAACTGGAGAAAAAGAATCTGCATCTCAATTTAAAAAGATATTACATATGTTGCAAAGACAATCAATAATACAAATTCTATCAGACGATGAAAATTTAACATGTAGTCCACTGATAGAAAATTATAAACTAAAAGATTTAATTATGTGTTCTTTAATGATAGATTTGACTGAACAATTTGTTGTATTAGATACAAAAGAGAAAGATAAAATATATGGATATGATGAAGAGAAAATTAATCATTTAAGACTTTTATTATATTATTGTTACTTGAAATGCAGAATGTATAAACGTCCGAAAGGAGATGAATTAGTTAAATCAGGTGGTAGGGCTGAAGTAGCATATCCAACATTTCAAAGAATTAATAAAGATTTAGGTCTTACCGATGATACAATTGATAAATATAATAAGATTCTAGTTGCTTTAGATATGATAAGATATAAGTCAGCAGGAACTTGGTATTATAAAACAGATATTAATAAAATAGTAAGAGAAAGTGTTAATTTTTATACATTGTTTACTGATGAAGAAAATACACAGCATCATTTAAATGAAGGAATAAAATTCTTTAAGAATATGGAAAGAAATTCTGATAAAGTGTTTACAGGAAGTAAAAATTATAAAAATAATAATAAAGTATTAAATGGTGAGCTTGGATCTATTATTAAAAAGGAATTACATGGTAACGCTACAGCAGAGGATATTATTAGAAAGAATCAGATAATATTTTCGATTACTGCTAATGAAGAGCAACATGGTATTCAAGCTTTGCTAGATTCCAATCCTGATACATTACTTTCTGATATTTATAGTAGTTTTAATAGTGAAGAGAAAGCAGATAAATATTATGAATTAGAGAAGTCATTAGGGTTACTGGACACTGGCAAGGAGTTTGGAGTTGATTTTAAGTATTATAAATGGATAATGATGAATTATGATAAGGAAGAGCATGATAAATTCGTACATTGCGTTAATAATAAAAAGAAAGTTCAATTAACGAATGATGATATAATATATTTTGCTGATTTAAAACCACAAAAACATAAGGGATTTGGATTACAAAATAAGAAAAAAGTTGTAGAGGAAGATATAATTATAGATGATGAGTCTGAAATAAGCGATATTGATTTCATTAAAGAAATGGGATGGGAACCTAAAGAGGATACAGGAGAAGAAGATTTCTTTAATTGGTCAGAAAAAGATGAGGATTTATTTAGTTAAAGAGTAAAGAGGGGCGGTTAACTCCGTCCCATATAATTCCCTATAATATATAAAGGAGGTGATTACATAATGTACGCTGATAATTATCAAATCGGCAAACAATTAAAGAATATTAATACAAATCAAATTTGGGAAGTCATAAAACTTGATGGATTAATGTTTGAGAATCCAATTTATGGAGATTTATCCTACTCATTAAATGATGATTATTTTGTGTAAATATAAAAATAAATTAATAAAGGAGGAATTAAAAAATGCTAAAATTCATAGGTACAGGTTCAGCATTCAATACTAAACTAGGAAATACTTCAGCATACATCAAAGAAAATGGTGTATTATTACTCATTGATTGCGGAGAATTAACTTTTGATAGAATACTATCCCTAAATCTATTATCAGATGTTAACGAAGTGCATATTGCAGTTACTCATTGTCATCCAGATCATATCGGAAGTCTAGGAAGTTTCATATTTTATTGTCATTTCATTAAAAATATTAAACCAACATTCCATGCAGCTAATTCTGATTTTATTGAATTGCTTGAGATTATGGGAGTCACAAAAGATCATTGTGAATTTGATAATTGTTCATTTGATCCTACTGTGGTAATAGAAAATCTAGATTTGGGTTTATTTTTTATGGAAAATAATCATGTAAAAGAGTTAATGACATTTGGAATATTATTAGTTAAAAATCCTTCATTAGAAGAACATGAATATATTATTTATTATAGTGGAGACAGTTGTAATATAGAAGATAATATATTAGAAGCGTTTGTGAGTGGTAAGATTAATTATCTGTATCAGGATACTTGTAAAGCAGATTATGACGGAAATGTACATTTATCATTGAGAAGACTTGCAGAGGTTATTCCTTAAGAATTAAGAAAGATTGTTTATATCATGCATACTGATGAAGGTTTTGATTTTGATGAGGCGAAGGAATTAGGATTTAATATAGTTGAGATTGAGATTGAGAAAGGAAATAAGTAAATGAGCAAAAATATATCAACATACACAAGAAAACAAAATATCAAAAACATAATCGACAAAATTATTACCAAAACACTAGATATAATTCTCTATCCATTACGCCTAGCATATTCAAAATATGATGGTTCAGATTTACAATCTAGGAGAAAAGTTAAGAAAGCATATAAAAAGTTAAAGAATAATATTTATAGAATTTTATTAAATGAAGGTGAGGTTTATATTGCTGATTTTTATGTTGGTCAAGAAAATGGTTCTTATGATATTGTTTCGATAGGTGAGGAGTATATTTTGTTACATCACACAAAGAAATCTGCAAAGACTATTTTTGATGAAATTGAGGATAGTTTAAGAGCAGATGATAGTTTAGTTGTTGAGAGTGTCGGAGTCAGGGATTTGTTTAAATATGGTTATTTTAAGGAAGATGGAAGAGTTATTAAGGTTATGATTGTTGATAAGAAAGAAATATTTAGTATTAATGAGGAGGTTTAAACAAACAATGTTTAAAGAAAAAGTAATTACTATTACTATTTTTGATCCTAAAATTCTAAAAATAGGCACAAAAGTACATGCAAAATATCGGAATATTGTAGAAGATGATTATGAAGATTGGTTATTTGATTTTAATGGTATTGTTAGTATATATGGAGAGGAGGTTTTATATATAGAGAATTTAAATGAATCTGATCAATATAGAGTGGATTTAGAGGATGTAGAAGATGGATATTGGGTATTAGAGTTGTTAGAGTAGATAAAATGTATGTTTCGAAGCAAATCATGAAGGAGGTGTTAATTATGAGAAAGGGTGTCAGATGGAGAGATGTTAAATCAGAATTACTAAAAGATGATGAATTTAGAAAAGAAGTAGAAGATTCTAAATCTGGATATGAAATTGCTTGCAAAGTTATGGAAGAATTTATTAAGGAATATGGTGTTGAGGAAGAAAACATGAGTACAGTTAGAGGTATGAGAGGATTAAGATCAAAACTTGAGTATCTTGATTAATAATTTAAAGGAGAGATAAACAATGTTATCTGATATTAAATATTATTTGGAAATGAGTGCTATTAAATTTTGTGAAGATTCATGTCCTTATAGATTAGCATTTGCTTCATATGATGATGGATATGAATTACCTTGTAAAGTAGATAAATGTTTTGTTAAGGAATATGCTGAGTATTTGTTAAGGTAATTATATTAAATTTAAAATTGAAAGAAGGAAATTAAATGCCAATTACTGAAAATAAATGTACCTCACCATTCACAGAAATTTGCCCAAAGTATAAGGACGATAGGTGTTGCAATAATTGCACTGATCAATGTTATGACCGTTGTGAACAATATTGTGATCCTCAAGTAGATTTAGCATTTAGGAAGGTTTTTGGATACATAGAGTATTGAGGAAAAGGAATTATTATCCATTCAAAGTCAATTTTCAAAGTAATTCTAAATTAAAGGAGAAATTAATAATATGAGCGAAACAGTTCATTATAAAGGCAAATTACAAGAAATTATAAAGTTAGGGAATGAAACTCTAGAGGAACAATGCAAAATAATATTAAATAAAGAATTAGATGATAATTTTATGTCATATCAGGAATATTTACTAGATGAATATTATCAGAAATATATTGTGCATGATGGAATTTTATATTCTGTTGAAAAACAAAATGTAGAACAAGATCAAGATATTTTCAATATAAGTTATAGTGGGTGCTGTTCTTTTAATTTTGAAGTTAAATATTACAATGGTGGTTGTAGTTTCGATGAAGCAATTGAATATGCTTTTGAGAGAAGGAGATAATTAATGACAAAACAAGACAAAGTAAATTTCATTAAAGAATGGTATGCGTTTAGAGAAAATAAAGATAATATGTGTAAAAAATATGTTTCCTGTACAGAATGCCATTTATATGAATCAACAGATGGATGGCCCAGTGGAGAAAATGGTGAATATAAGTATGTTGACAATTGTAAATGTGACTTTGAAGATACTTATGCAGAAGAAATAATTGAATTGATGTGAAACAATTAAAAGGAAAATTTTAAAGGACATATGTATTAGAAATATAAATAAAAGGTGGGATTATTATACAATATTTTGGAGGAAAAACAAAAACAGCAAAAGAAATTGTTCAATATTTAAATGATATTAGAAAAGGGAATCAAACCTATGTAGAACCATTTGTAGGAGGTGGTATAATATTGAGCAAAATATTAGATAAAAGATTGGCATATGATAAACATCCATATCTAATAGCGATGTATAAGGAGTTACAAAATGGCTGGATACCACCAGATACTATTACTAAAGAAGAATATTATTACATAAAAAATAATAAAGACGAAAAGCCATATTTAACAGGATTTGTTGGATTTGGGTGTAGTTTTGCAGGTAAATGGTTTGGTGGTTATGCATCTAATTCAAGAGGAGATAATTATTGTTTGAACTCTAAAAATTCTATATTAAGGAAAATGAATACTCTAAATGATGTTCGTTTTGAAGTTGCTGATTATAAAGATTTGATATTTAAGGACAGTTTAATATATTGTGATCCTCCATATCAAGGGACAACACAATATGGATTGGTTGGTGAATTTGATTCAATAGAGTTTTGGGAGACAATGAGGATGTGGTCTCAATATAATACAGTAATAGTTTCAGAATATAACGCTCCTGAAGATTTTAAATGTGTTTGGCAAAAGAAAACAAAAACTGAGATAAGAAATAGGGACAATATAAGAGAAGATAGAGTTGAAAGATTATATACATACATAAATTAGGTACGATAAAATCCAGATTTCGAAGCATTATACAAACCTCGAAACCCTTTCATAGCTTGATTATTGATTTAGTAAATATTAATAAATAAAAATAATAGGAGGAATTTAATGTTAGAGCTAAATAAAGTTTATAAAGAAGATTGCGTTGGTGAAAATGGGATGTGTTTAATTGAAGATAAATCAATTGACATGATTTTATGTGATCTTCCCTATGGTCAAACAGCAAGAAATAAATGGGATGTTGTAATTCCTTTTGAAAATTTATGGGAACAATATTTAAGAATAATAAAAGATAATGGATCTATAGTATTATTTGCAAATGGAATGTTTACATCGGATTTGATGCAAAGTAATAGGAAATTGTGGAGATATAATATTGTATGGAATAAAATTATGACAACCGGATTTTTAAATGCAAATAGAATGCCATTGCGTTGTCATGAAGATATTTGTGTATTCTATAAAAAGTTACCTACATATAATCCACAAAAATTTAAAGGCGAAGGCAAAAGTCATTCTAAAGGTAAAAAAGATAGAGAAGACATTAGTGGAACTAATTATGGTAAAGCTGAGATGGTTGATAAATCAGAAGAACATGGTGATATGAAATTTCCTGCATCTATTATTACATTTTATAAAGTTCATCCAAGTTTAACTATTCATCCAACTCAAAAACCAGTTGAATTATGTGAGTGGCTAATAAATACATACACAAATAAAAACAATTTAATTTTAGATAATTGTATGGGTAGTTTTACAACGGCAGTCGCATGTAAAAATACAAATAGAAATTATATAGGTTTTGAAAATGATAATACATATTACGAATTGGGTCAGAAAAGATTAGAATATTTAGTGTAAATTAATAAATAATTTTTATACACCTATTGATATTGGAATGCATTAGGTGTATAATTGTATTAAGAAGTAAATCAAAAGAGCAATACATAATTTTTCAATTAAATAAAGAAAGAGGTTATGTAAAATGTCAAATTTAACAATCAATTTAACAGATGAACAAACTAACCAAATAAAACGCCAATTACTCAATAATTACGAGTTGACAGAATTAATTGGAGAAGTTATTACTAGATTAAGTATTAAAGGAGATTTAGAGCTTCTTAATATCTTGTGTGAATATCAAAAATCATTATAAAATTAGAATGAAATTATATTTTTAAGCTATTTTTAGAAGGAGGTTGCATACATGGAAGAAGTAACTCTAACAAAAGAACAGTTATTAATGAAATCAGAAGGAGTTAAAGATTGCGTAAAGTGGTTAGAAAAGAAACTAAAAGGCGAAAAGAATGAACTTGAAAACGACAATAAGAATTATGACACTTGGGGAATGTTTGATGATTGTGGGCCATCGTATGAAAATGCTATTGTTGAAAGAGAAGCCAGAATGGAAGCATTGGTTGAAGTAAAAGTTAGTTTAGAAAAGTATATGCGAAAATTACGACATATGGCAGATGAAGTTTAAAGGAGTGAATTTGCATAATGGAAACAATTAGACAAACAATTCTAATCAATAAACCTAAAATTCTTGACAATAAAGAACACTCATTCTATGATTGGGGAAAATTATATCAAAGAATATGTAGAAGTATTAGATAAACAACTTTGTGAATTATTTTCTAATGCTCATAAATATTTCTGTGAAAAAGAGAATAAATTAGTTGGAAGAGATAGTTGGTTAGAGAATCATATCAGACCAAATAAACAATTGTATATTTATGATTTCTGGGAAATGGAAAATATCGAAGAATTTAGTTTTGGATTTCATTCAATTAGAGGTAAGGATATTGGTAAATTAGTTGTAGATATTAAGTGGGTGTAAATATTTTGAATATTAAGGAGTTAATATTGTGCACAGAATTTGTAAAAAGTGTGGATTTGAGGGAGATTGTATCAGTGCGGAAAATGATTTATGCGCCGAATGTGATGAAGATATTAGACAATGTGAAATTTGTAAATTACCATGTCGCACTATAGAAGAACAAACTAGAAAAATTGGTTTGAAATCATGCTTAAATTGTAGTTGGGAAGGTTGTACTAGTTATGGACTTAATGAAAAGATTTGTGATATATTTATTGTAAAAGATAATTTAAAATGATGTTTTTATATGTATGAAAGGAGTATATAATGAAGAAAATAGAATTTAATAACGGAAGTGTAATAGAGTGTATCAAATTATCAAATTCGATTAGAGGAAAAGTAAGAGAGTATATCAATTGGGAGTGCAAAGATTGTGGATGGCAATGGGTAGGAGATTATTCTGATACATGGTGTCCTTATTGTGATGAGAATAATATCTTTTCGCCTACTCATATTATTGAAGATTGATACAATCAAAGAATCGTTTTATGTTATTTTATAAACCACAAGCCCCTAGTCTCATAAGGGTTTTAAAATTGAAGTAATTAAATTTAATAAAGAAAGAGGTAATTAAAATGAATCAATCAAAGAAAAATAAATTCTATAGTCAAGGAAAAAATAAATATGCTAATAAACCATTTCAAGGGAATAAAAACAAAGAAAAAGATAAGGAAGTGAAAAATATGTCTATGCCAACAGATGATATTTGGACTACAAATTCAAGTGATGGTATTGGTATTCATGATTTTAGTAAGTTTTCTGAATATGTTTCAAAATCAATTCTTTCTTCCTATTCTATGCCTAAATCTATGAGTTTTGAAATAAAGTCGGAAAAATCAAGAGTTGAACAAAAACAAGAACCTAAGAAAATCATGCGTCCGAAAGAAATTAAAGTACATTTGGATCAGTATGTGATTGGTCAAGAAGAAGCAAAAATTGCTTTATCTGTCGCTGTGTATAATCACTACAAACGTATTGAAACGGGACTTAACGATAATGATGGCATTGAAATTCAAAAAAGTAATATTCTTATGTTGGGAAATAGTGGAAGCGGAAAAACTTTGTTAGCACAAACAATTGCTAAAATACTTAATGTTCCATTTACATCAGTTGATGCTACGGCTTTTACTCCAGCAGGATATGTTGGAAAAGATATTGAAACTATTTTAGAAAATCTATTGAAATCAGCAGATGGTAATAGAAGTAAAGCTGAAACAGGTATTGTTTACATAGACGAATTTGACAAAATTTCATCAGGTAATAATGCATCAAATATGGCATATCAAACAAAAGGGTTTGGGGGAGATATTCAAGCTTCATTTCTAAAACTAATCGAAGGAAGTGAAATGGAAACTAAATCAGATTCTCGTTCTTCTATGTTTGGTTCATCTTCAATAAAGATAGACACTAAAAATATATTGTTTATTTGCGGAGGTGCTTTTGCAGGGATTGAGAATTTGATTGAGAAAAATAAAGATGATAAAGTAGTTGGATTTGGAGCAATAAATAAAAAGAGTTTAGTTGAAGATATAAATGTTTGGGATAAAATTGGAACTGAAGAAGTAATTAAATATGGGATGATGCCAGAAATAGCAGGTAGATTACCAGTGTTATTAAAATTAAAACCATTAGAAAAAGATGACTTAGTGAACATTCTAACACAACCCAAAAATGCAATTGTTAAACAATATCAAAAACTATTGAGTATGGATGGAATATATTTGGATTTTTCAATTGACGCTTTAGAATTAATTGCTGAATTAGCTATCAAGAATAAAACAGGCGCAAGGGGTTTAAGAGGTATTTTAGAGAAAGTTATGACTAAGTTGATGTTTAATATTCCAGATGACGAATATGAAAGAAAATGCGTCCTTACTTCTGAACACATAAGAAATAATATTATACCAGAATTGTGTTTGACTGTTGATATGAGTGTAATGAACTGATATTATTAAGCATGTTTATCAAACAACTAGGAGTACAACCAATGAAAAGAAGTATCGAATGGCAAAATACACGCAATGCTAATTATATCTATATTCACAAAAGAATATCTAATGTTTCTCCAGGAATTGTAAGTAAATTGGGACATAATGAATCAAATAGAGTAATTATAGGATTTTCAGATGATAGACAATTATTGTATATTAAGAAACAAGATAATGGATTAAAATTGTCTATCATCCATAAGAATTGCTTTGGAAGGACTTTTAGTTCTGTTGCTCTTATTAAGAATTTTGGTGATATTATTGGTACTTATGAATTTGATAGTATTGATAATGAAGGTGTAGTGGTATTGAGGAAAGTATGAGGGAGGAATTACAATGTATAAACACAATGGACAATTATTAGCAAAAACCATCAAAGAGCAAAGAGAAAAGTTAAATCTTACTCAAGAAAAATTATCTGAACTTACAAACATATCTATATCTAAAATAATTCAATATGAAAATGGTGACAATGCTGATATACCATTCTGTGAAATTAGTATCCTCAGTAATTTCTTTGGTGTTACAATCAATTATTTAATCAATGGCGAAGAAAGTAAATTCGATGATAGTGATTTCGCAAAGATGTTAAACAAACCTTCAAGACCTTGCTATTGTGGCAATAGTAATTTAGTTGTAGATGCTAATGAAGCAGGATTTTTCTTCATATTCTGTCCAAATTGTCAGAAACAGGGGTTAAGAGGGAAAGGAATTGAGGAAGCAATTAAGATGTGGAATAAGGGTAAGTGAAGGAGAGATTATCTTGAATTATAAAGATTTATTACTAAACACATTATCAGATGATAATATTGATTTAGAATCTGGTATTCCATCCCTAAATAAACCACTTTTAGATTTCACAAAAAATTATCTAGAATTAAGATTCTCTAATAATCTAAAGCAATACAATTATGACGAGTCAAAAGCATATGATTTATTTTCTGCTAAGAAAGCAATGGAATATCTAAATATCTATGTTGAAGAATTTTTCTTTTTAGCCAGAGACAAAAATGATGGGAATTATTATGAAAGAAAATTTTTCAGACAATTGATTCATTTATTAAATTTAACGATTTCAGAGGTCGGATACGATAAGTAGTGTGATTGTATGATTTATCACATTAGTTGGTTAGAACAGGCAATTGTGAAGATTAGAGAAGGTAATACTAAGGTTGGTTCTGTCAATGGTAAAAAGAGGTAGTTTGGAATGATAAAATTAGAATGGATTTGTGATAATTGTGGCACAGTTCAGATTTATGAAGCTTTAAGTAATGATCCATTAGATATTAGCGAAATGATAGGATTAAGATGTAAGAAATGCAAAAGTATATTTGAATTAATTATAAGACGTTGTTAATCCCTTCAAAACAAAAGATTCAATTGAATGGAGGATAAAAAATGAGCAAATATAAATGTGATTGTGGTGGAAAATTAATATTAATCCAAGAAAGAACATATGAAGAGAGTCGTAAAATTTTATCAGATGGTAAGCTGTCAAAGAAAAAGAATCTTAGAGATGTAGGGGTAAACGGAGCATCATGGTTACAATGTATTGAATGTGATAAAGAATATGAATATGGGATGCTTGAAAATGATAAAGTTGATAAAATGGAAGAAAGATTATAAATGCACATAAAAGTAGAGACTTATGGGAAAGTGAGGAATAATTAATGGAAAAATATAATATCAATATTACAATAGAAGTTAAAGATGGAATGGAATTTGATAGAAAATTTATTGATTTTCTTGAAACCAATACTAAAGGATATGAATTAGAATTAACTAGAATTTATACTGAGGAAGAAGAGTTAATTATTAAAGATTTAATTGGTGAAGCAATAAAAAATAGTAAAGGGAGAGATAATTGTGAGTAAATTTAATGTTAATTCATTTTTATATGGAATGATAACAGGAGGTATAATAGTAAGTTTATCTTGGTTTATTGATAAATATTATTTAATACCATGTATTACGATAAAGTAGAAGGAGGTTTATAATATAATGCCATCAGATAGGTACATGGATGACTATTACGACAATGTTGATAAAACTAAAGCAAAAATAAGACAGCAAAATAAATTAACTTTAATTGAAAAATTCTCAAAAATGTCATCTGAAGAGAAATTGAAGTTTCTTGTTGCAAAATATATTGAAGATCATATTTGATGTCCGTGGAAATAGATATTTAATAGGGGTTTTAAGATTAGGAAATTTAAGTATTTAAGAGCGTGAGTGAGTATAAAAGAGGTGAAAATTATGTATGACCATAACTTGACAGGTAAAAAAGTAAAATTTACTTTTGTTGACGAAGAATATAAATCTATTCACGGAGACAAAGAATTTGAGGGAGTAGTAGTTAAAAAAGGTTGTAAAAAACTATATTGAATCTACGACAGGTGGAACTCCAGAAGAGATAATTCATTGGGGTTATGACTATTATGATTTAACTGAGGTTGCTTATGAAGTGCAATAGAACGGTGATTCTAAATCTCGAATTATAGTTAGGAGGTAAAATTGATGGATATTGATTACTCGAAATTCACGTTAAAATGTGGTGGAAATGGTTATAATGATTGTGGACAAAATGAAAAGAAAAGATGTTGTGTATCGTGTGATATATATGAAAAATGCAATAGCAATGGTTGGTCTTGTTCTCATTTAGAAGAGATTAATAATGATCCACAGGAGTGTACTGCATTATACTTGGAGATAGAAAGGAATGAAGATTAAGTGCCAGATGTAGAAATTGAAGAGAGAAGGACAGTAGTGGTAACTAATGAATTTGGTAGGGAAATTGCTACTTTATATAATGCTCTACAAAGTTGCGATCATAATATTGTTGATGGAGATAATTGGAGTGGTATTAAGTGTGCAAAATGCGGTGGTTGGTATTGTGCTTAAACATGCAAATGTAAAATAAAACAAGTGAAGGAATTGGTGATAATAAATGAAATTATTAATGTGTAGACATTGTGGAGATGTTTTTAATCTTGATTATCAATATAAATATTGTAAATGCAAAGCAGTTAAAGGAAGATATTTAAATGATTTAGACGCAGAATATTCAGGAGATTATGCTATTCCTTTAGGTTTTGCAAATAATAGTATATCTGTAGCCATTAAAAATCAACCAATGAGTGGTATGGGATATAATTTTAATGCGTTTGTTATTCCTGCAATATGTGATACTTTTATTAAGAGGTAGTTATATAATAATTGTGTTGAAAAATGGAATTTAATAGTAGAATATCTACACAATTGCATGTTATAATAATACATGAGAGGTGCAAAAAATCATGCAAGATATTATTAATGCTATTAAACTTTCAACTAATCATAATGAAGTAAAGCAAATTTTAAAACCATTGAAAATCAAAGAAGTCATCAAAATTGCAAAATGTTTAGGTATTTGTATCAGAGAAAATGAGAACAAAACTGAAATAATTAATAATATTATTTTAGGAATTATAAAATAGAAGGAAGTGAATATTAATGCAGACAGAAGTAGAAATAATTCATACAAATGAGCTTAAAAAATCAGAATATGTCTGGGCGGTAATTATTTGTGAAACAGAGGAATGGTTAGATACTTTTGAGACTTATCAATTAGCAGAGAAGTTTTGTGAAGATAATGGATGTGTTATTAAGGGGTATGGAAAGCGAACTGTTCCTAATGGATTTATGAAGTAAGAAATAAAATTTATAAAAGTGGTTGACTTTGATTCTTGTAAATGGTAGAATAGGGTAAGAAGAAATTTGAGAGGTGGAAGAAATTATGGAAAAGATAACTGTTAGAGATTGTAAACTTGTAACTATTACTGCGAAAAATAGTTCATTTATCATTTTTATTGGAGCAGAAATTAAATTTTTGAATAATAACGCTCATCTAAAATCTGGTAAAATAACAAGTATGTTGACAGAAGGATTTTATCTAGATAATGAAGATTGCTTAATTACGTGGGATCAAATCTCAGATATTGAAGAAGTTGATACTGAAGGAATATTAATGGATTTTTGTAGTTAAAGCAAAACTAATTTGCCCAAATTACCTGTGCTGAGATGCGAAAGGTAGGCTAACTTATAAGTGACTAATATAAGATAGTTGAAGTGTTATGGCAAACACCCAAACCGTAAAGGGCGGTGGGTGAAAACTCTCCTACCCCAAGGAAATGAACTTAGGGGATATTACATATAAATTGAGAGGTGATTATACAATGTTAAATATTTTTGAGATGGAACATTTGAAGGTAAATAATTTTGTTATTATTAGAGAGTTAGCATTTGGTCACTGCGTTGTTATTACAGATGAATTATGGGATGCTTTATTAAGCAATGAAGAAAATCAGAAGTTAATCAATTCAATGAAGACAACTACTATTAAGGAATAAAAGACGAATTTTAAACCAAATCGAAAGGAGTCAGAGTTTTTATGATAGTAATTGAAGGACGTAACGCTTCCGGCAAGACATGTAAAGTATTAGATGAATTTAACAATGAAGATTCTATATTGATCATGCCACATAGGACTATATATTTTTACACAAAAGACAAAGAAATGGTATGTAAATTAAAAGGAGCATCTGATTTTAGTGAAAGATATTCAGATTATTTAGATCATTATCACAGTAATTCATTTGGAATTCAGCGTAGGGAAAGACGACTAAGTAAGGAAAAATTTGCTAATCGTATGATTACAGGTTATTATAATTCATTCAAAGATGATTATAAAACCATTGTTGTAGATTTAGATATTCCCAAACAGTATATTGAAGGATGCAATATTGACGATGATAAATTGATTGTAACTGTCATTAATAATCAAATGGATGGATTTAGGGAGTATATTAAAACCTACGAAAATTAAGATTTAATTGTTTTTAGAAAGAAGGCTTTAGAAATGGCAAAAGTAACAAAACCAAAAATCCCAAAACAAACTCCTGAAGAACAAGCAAAACAACAAAAGGAGTTTGAACTAAAACAACTCGTAGAAAGACTTCATTTGATACCAGAACCTACATATACATTTAATGTAGGGGATAGAGTAGAAATAGGTAATCTCAAAGATGTTTATGTGCTTGATGTTATTAATGATGGGAAAATATACGAAATTGACTATACATCTATTGAGAACAATTATGGAAACCCCATTACCCATACGCATCAAAAAAGATATGTCCTTTGGTTTAATATTAGAAAATATCAGGATTGTCAAGTCGAACCATTGGTTCGTAACACAGATATTAAACTAAACTATTTTCAAACGGGCATGGGAGATATTTTTGGTAAAGCTTATCATTTTGGTATTAATTTTGAACCAGAATATCAACGTGAATTTGTATGGGAATTAGAAGATAAAGTTTCTCTGATTGATTCGATTTTTAATAATGTTGATATAGGGAAATTTACCTTCTTGCATTACGATGATCAAAGATGGACAGAGACAGGATTTGGATATGAAATAATTGATGGCAAACAACGACTAAGAACTATTCTTGATTTTTATGAAGACAGGTTTGCTTATAAGGGAAGATTGTTTAGCGAATTATCTCATAGAGATAGGAACCATTTTAAAAATTATCCTATCATGGAAGCAGAACTTCATAATTTAACTAGAGAACAAATTCTAAGATATTTTATTATGCTGAATACTGGTGGGCGCATTATGGCAAAAGAACAGATTGATAAGGTTAGAGGTATGTTGGAAAACCTTTAAAGAAAGGAATTGATATATTGTGGATCTACTGCGTAGAATAGCAATGTACTTAATTTTAGTAATGTGTGCTGTATTATTACAACTTTGTTATTATCCATCTTTTTATCTTGGCAATATTCTTGCAAGTTTGTTCTTAGGATTTATAGTTGCAACTGCTATTGTATTTGCAAGACCAGATATATTTAGTTCAAAGAAAAGATAATCCAAGAAATTTATTATTTAGATGGAATTGAGGCGAAAAACAAATGGATTATTCCATATTAAACAATGATAAAGTAATAATTTTTGGAGGTGTGGATTCGTGGCAAAGAAAAGTAAAGGCTAGACTCCCCAATATCACATTAATAGACGGTAATTTAAACTTTGACAAACGACTAATAAAGAACGCTAATATAATATTTATAAATGTTAAAGCAAAACTTTATCATGGATTATATTATAGGGCTAAGAGTGTAATAAAAGAAAACAATATCACTGTCAAATATATAGCTACTACGAATATTGATTTTACTTTGAAAGAGATGTATAATGCGTTAATTAATAGTGGATAGATTTAGATTTAAATGCAAATATAAATATTGTAATATCCTCTACAGTGTGTTACAATATTTATATCGACTTAATAGGAGGAACTACATATGAATATATTTGTCCTAGACTTAGATATTAAAAAATGTGCAGAATACCATGCAAATATTCATGTGAATAAAATGTTGATTGAGGCAACGCAAATGTTATGTTCTGCTTATTATTACACAAATGAATCTCACAAATCACCTTATAAACTAGCACACAAAAATCATCCTTGTACTGTATGGGCAAGAGAAAGTTTATCTAACTGGTTATGGCTTAGAGATTTAGGATTAGCTTTATATGATGAATATCGTAAGAGATATGGCAATAAAGATCATAAGTCAGGAGACGTTATATTGGCTTTAGATGCTCCAAATTTGATTGATAAGGGGTTAACTCCATTTGCTCAAGCAATGCCTTTAGAATACAGGAATGAAGATGTTGTGAGAGCATATAGAAGTTATTATAAGGGTGAAAAGTTTGATATTTTAAAGTATAATAATTGTGAGTGGCCTGAATGGTTGAAAGTTGGATAGGGGGAGAAAATTATGATTATTAGTTTTGAAAAAATAGTTGAAAGATTTATATCTGCACAAGGAATAAGAGCAGTTGTTGTATCTAAATATATTGATGGTGATGAATGCTTGATATCTTTACGAGGAGGATTTAAAACATCTATAAAAGTGGTTGAAGATAAGTTGTATAAAGATGATGTATTATATTGAAGTTGAGGAATTATTTAGTTAGATAGATTGAAGTATAATGAGTTGAATAGATTATTATAAAGGAGGAAATTGAGATGATGTACAAATATATCAATGAACCACATGATGAAATTCAAAAAGAGGTATTATGGAATCCTGCTTCGATACTTGTTAGTTATTTAAAACCAGAAGACGATGCAAAATTAAGAGAAGAATTTAATACTTATAGGGATGCTCACGCTGAAAAAGATGAGGAATTTGAGCCTTGGTATGTATGGGTTATGAATAGACTTGATGAAAGTGTTATGATTAAAAAGTAATCCCATAAAGGTGTGGTTTTAACCTAAGTAAAAAAGGAGTGAATTTAAAATGATTCAAAGAAACATAACTTATTGGGGTAAATCAGTAATTGTTGCATGTGATGAAAAATGTAATAAAGCATGGGGAATGAATAGTAGACCAAAAGTATATTTTAGTGACAGTGATGAAGATGATTATGCTTATCTAACTGATGATGAATTAGATATTGCACCTATTGATCCTGGCACTTATGAAGGATTTGAAATGTCTGGAAAACCACAAACCGAAGAAGAAAGACTAAATAAATGGTGTGTTAGAGAGTGTGAAAGAAGTTATCGTGGAGAATTACCTATTAAGTTAAAAGATTTCAGTAAGAGAATTTATAATATTCCATCGTTGCATACCATTGATGATGTATCTAAAATGGATTATTCTGTTTGGATAACTTTAGATGGTGAACGTTTAAAGATATCTGAAATGACTACAGATCATATTAAGAATTGTATTAAAATGATCAAGCGTAGTAAATTTTTAGATGTTATGGAGCGTTATGATACAGTTCCAGAACCACCTCCAAGATATGTTGTTGATTATGATCAATATAAACCATATTTAGATATTTTTAAGAATGAATTAGAAACACGATAAAAAGTAATTTGAAGGGAGGTTTTATAAATGGATAAAGACGATCTAATGCTTATGAGAAGGTCTACTTGGTGCAAGACAAAAGGAGAATTATTATCAATTCTTGAATAAGATATGAGTTCAAGAGATGGTAAGCAAGAAGAAGAAAATTTTCAAATAATGTATCGAAAAATACGTGAGTTTATTAGCTGGATGGATGAAGAAAGTCCAATAGCATGAACATCTAGTTTTAAGGTATTTGAAAGGAGTGTTAAATATGATTTGTATATATTGTGGAGAAACTATGGAATTTGATTCAAGTGAAGGTGTTGGATACAGTGAGGTTCGTAATTATGAGTGTATTATGTGTGAATCGAGTGTTACTGTTCATGAGAATGGTGAAGAAGATACTTGGGAACATGGAGGTAAATAAGTAGGTTAAGAACAATTAAAACCAAGATTTAAAGGAGGGAAATATAATATGAAACTATGCGAAATTGTCAATAGTAGATTTTGTTATTTCTTGAGAGTTGACGGACAATCCATAAGTTTTCAAGGAAGTTATAATGCTGATTATTTTGCTAATCATTATGCTAATCTTGGATACAAAGTAGAGAGAATTGATCAACATAATGATTAGTTAAACCTTTGATATTCTGGGGAATTAGAGGAGGAAAATAAGAAATGAGTAAATTAACTTTAGCTGAATTCGAAGCAATGGATAGAATCAAAATTGACTCTTTAATATCTTTACTTATTAATGAAGACATTATTGATAAAAGTGAATTATCAAGACTTATGAAAAATAGTATTAATAACCTTGTTAATTGCAGTAGTAAAGAAAACATCAAAGCAGAAATTAGTATATTTTTAATGAATTTATAAAATATAGAAGGAGATTACATAAATGAATAAAGAAAAACAAGGAACATTTCTATGGGTTTTGCAAGAAGTCGCTAAATACGAGAGTGCTTTAGCCAGTTGTGCTATTGAAGGAAATAAGTTTGGAAGAAAACATTTGGATGCTGTTAAAGGAATGGAATTAGTTGAGAAATATAAATATTTGAAGAAAGTTTTTGATTTGTTGGAAGAGAAATATAGTTGATTATTGTAAAATAATGCTTTACATAAATCAAAAATAATGTTATACTAAACACATGAAGAGTTAAAACATTACATAAGTCAAACACCGAAAGGATGTGAAACTGGTTATGGGTAGAGGAAATTATACATAACTAAAATCTTATCTTTTAACCATATTGAATCATGAAATAAAATTAAAAGGAGATTGATTAAGATGAATTTCAAAGAATTTAAAGGTATAATGCAAAAACACGTTGCTGAAATGTTAAAGGATGCTACTCATTTATTTGAGGTAAATGTAGATAAAGATCAAATGTGGGGCGTGTATCTTGAAAACTTTTTGCCAGAATTCAATAAAGTTTTTAGAGAAAGAAGAGAACATGATTGTTCTTGTTGCAGACATTTCATTAAAAACATTGGTAATGCCGTAGTAATTAAAGATAATAAAATTATAACTATTTGGGACTTCGAAACAAATAGTGAAGAATATCAACCATCTGTAAACGCAATGTCTAAATTTATTAAATCTCAAGTTGTTTCAGATATTTATGTTACTAAAGAGAAAAAGATTGGTACAGATAAAAATTTTGAGAAATCTGCAGATGGCAGGATAACTGAATGGCAACACTTTTATCTAGATTTGCCTTCAAAATTCGTTAACACAAGTGGTAAGTCAGAAGGAGATATTAAAGGTGGTTTTAGGGATACAAGAAATGTATTCAAAAGATCATTAGAAGAAATCACAGAAGAAAGTTTGCTTACTGTATTAGAACTTATTTCTCAGAACTCCCTATATAAAGGAGAAGAGTGGAAAGCAGTATTAACTGAGTTTCTTAAATATAAGAAGCAATATGATAAATTAAAACAAGAACAAAAAGAAAATTACACTTGGGAACAATCTGTAAAAGTTGGTGGTTCTATTGGTCGAATCAAAAATCATTCGATTGGAACATTGCTTATGAATATTAGTGAAGGTATGGATTTAGATTTAGCAGTTAAGAAATATGAAGCGATTGTGGCTCCCGAAAACTATAAACGCAGTAAGCCTATATTTACCAAACACATGTTAGAGGATGCTAAGAAAACAATTATTGAACTAGGATATATGGATTCAATAAATGGTCGTAGATTCGCTAATCCAGATGATATCACAGTTAACAATATCTTGTTCTCTAATAAAGATTCTGCCAAGAGAATTAAAGGTGATATATTCGATGAAATGTCTAAAACAGTACCAGTTAATCCTAAAAAGTTCTCAAAAGTTGAGGAAGTATCAATAGATAGTTTTATCAAGGATATTTTACCAACAGCAAAAGAACTTGAATTATTTCTAGAAAATAAGCATTCTAGTAATATGGCATCATTGATTGCTCCTGAAAGCATAGACCATAAAACAATGTTTAAATGGGACAATAATTTTTCATGGTCGTACTCAGGAAATATTACTGATAGTTCTATGAAAGAAAAAGTAAAATCAGCAGGAGGTAATGTAGAAGGTGTTTTAAGATTCTCTATTCAATGGAATGATAGTGAGTTTGATGGAAATGATTTAGATGCTCATTGTATCGAACCAAATGGAAATCTAATATATTTCAGTAAACCATTAAATAGGAATACTACTGGTCAATTAGATGTTGATATTAGAAATCCAATTAAAGGTAAGTCAGCAGTTGAAAATATTACTTGGACTAATAAGAATAAAATGCAAGAAGGTGTTTATAAGTTCTTAGTTCATAACTTTGCTCATCGTGGAGGAAGTGGTGGTTTTAGAGCAGAGGTAGAGTATGATGGACAGATATTCTCTTTTGATTATGCTAAAGAATTAAGACAAGATGAAAAAGTTCAAGTTGCAGAGGTTACTTATGACAAGGTTAAAGGATTTAGTATTGTAGAAAAATTACCTTCAAATGTTTCATCCAGAGAAGTATGGGGATTAAAAACAAATCAATTTATACCAGTATCAGTTGTATGTTTATCGCCCAATTATTGGGATAGTCAAAATGGTCAAGGTAATTTACATTATATGTTTATGCTCAAGGATTGTTGTAATCCTGAAAACCCAAATGCCTTTTACGTGGAGTTTTTGAAACAGGAATTAGTGCCACATAGAAAATTCTTTGAAGCATTGGGAGCAAAAATGGCAGTAAAGGATGTTAGCGATCAGTTGTCTGGAGTTTCTTTTTCATCAACAAAAAGAAATGAAGTATTAGTCAAAGTTAAAGGACAAGCAGAAAGAGTAGTTAAAATTAAATTCTAAAAATAAATTAAAAATTGAAGGAGTGTGTATTTATTATGACAAACGCAAAAGATACAAATATTTTCGAGGTTGCTACACGTAATGGTTATAGGTTTCAATTTAAAGGAATGATTAGTGTTGAAGACCTTTGGCAATTATCATCTAAAGAATTAGATTCAATTTACAAAACTTTGAACTCTGAATTGAAAAAAGTACAAGAGGAAAGTCTACTCCAAGTAAAAACACAGCAAGATCAAGAACTTGATATCAAAATTGAAATTGTTAAATATATCTTCCAAGTTAAGCAAGATGAAGCAGAAAAACAATTGCAAGCAAAAAGTGTAAAAGAACAAAAGCAAAAACTTATGGAAATTTATGCATCCAAAAAGGATGAAGATTTGTTGAAAAAGTCTCCAGAAGAAATTAAAGCAATGATTGATGCATTAGATATTTAATGTCTGATTAGTTAGATTTGTTTATAGGTAGGGAGTTAATTCTTCCTGCCTATAAAATACATAAAATAAAAGTTAAAGAGGAATTTAACGAAATGAGATATTTAATATGGTACATACGATCATTATTTTGCAAACATGATTGGAAACATGAAGAATGCAAATGGAATACTAAAGATATATATAGATGTACAAATAATGGATATACAGTTAGTGCAACTTGTAAATTATGCGGTTGGCATAGGTCTTATGAAAAATATTAATTCCATTAAAACAAATAATTTATGGGAGAAAGGAGGACTAAAATAAATGGAAGAAATTAAAGAAATACAATCAATTTTTATTGCGAAAGATGGAAAGAAATTTAAAAGTAAGATTGCTTGTCAAAATCATGAAGATACATTAGATAGAGCTGAATATAAAAACAAAATTAAAACAATGAATCTGGATGAATTAAATATTCAAATGGTAAACTTTTTAGGTGAGAAAAATAAACAATATGCTAATGATTTAAATGATGCTTTTGAGATAGCAGAAAAAAGAGGTTTATTTAGCGGAGAAGAGTATTATTTATACAAAGATTATACTAATAACTGGTGTATTGGACATAAGGAATGGGAGTCAATACAAGATGATGTTGTAACTGATACAATTCCAGAAGTAATTTGTAAGTTTGCTTTATTAAAATTTCATGAATTACTTTAATGTCAATAATTTATGTGGAATGAGGTGAATAAAAATAATGTTATGTCTAAGAAATGAAACCTGTCACAAAGATACGTTATTCTGTTGCTATTCGTGCGAAGTGGTATGTTCAACAAAAAATGATTGCAATGATGAAGAATGTGAATATAATCCAAATAGTATTGAAAATAAAAAAGAGCAGGATATTAAACAAAAAGACGATATTAAATGGTTATTAGTAGCACTTCTGAAAGCAGGTAAATATGCAGAAGTAGATTTCAATAAGATTACTGAGGTAGCTAGGCGTAATGGATATAAAATTGATGAAGATTTAGATTTGGTTGAAATTGAGGAAGAGTAATAAAGGAGGAAATAAATGAAAACAACACTATTTTCTATTGGAACGTTATCCTTATTCATATTTTCTTATTTAGCAGGAATGGTAATGATGGCAGATAAGAAAATATATCTTTCAGATTTGTCAAAAACTTATGTGGTATTCAAAGGTAATGGCAAATTGTTTGTAATATTTTACGGTATATCATTAATGTCTACTGTTTTAGTTTGTTATTCATTTTGTAAACTTTAAATTAACTATGGGGGGAAAATAACATGTTAAATGAAAAGAACAGTGTAAAACTAGACAAAGTTAAAGGAATTCTTGACCAAAGAGGAATTATTTATGATGAATATGCTAATGGACAACTACAAGTTGATGGAGTAAATTATTGGTGTACTTCTCAAAAATGGTATGATCCTAAAAGTGGAGAAAAAGGTGTAGGTATAAACTCATTTGTAAAATTTATTTCTTAGAAAGAGAGGAAAAATAAATGATGAATCAAGATTTTAGACATGAATTAATGGTATTAGCAAAGAATTTAGAAGAATCAAACGAACAATTAAAAGTAGATTATAGTAGAATTCTTCTTGGTCAAGGTATTTCAGGAGAATATAAGGGTAGTAGATTTCATATTACATATCTTCCAGATATATATTGTCTTATTAGTATGGAAGACCATAAAGAACATTTATTAATGGAATTGGTTGAGTCATTGGATGAAGCATTAGACTATAAATCATTTGTTAAATATCATGAAGTTGGCGACACTCTATTAACTATTGAATGGGATAAAAAAGACCCTGTTGGGAGATTAGCAGAGCTAAGAGATAAACTAGATAAATCAGAACTTTATGATCTTAAAAGCATTTAAAATATTGATTTATAGGAGGTGAAACAAATAAAACTAAGTGAATATAGACATATTTTTATAGAACACCTTAAATCTATTAGTGATGAGGATTTTGATAAAGAACTAAAAGATGCAGGAATAGAAAATCAACCATCTTGTTTAGAATGTACTTGTTTTACTTGTAATGATAGATGTGGGAGTCCTACTTACAGAAATTGTGGTTTAGGTAATTGTGGATTATGTAATTTAGAGTTTTGTAAATTTTGTGACTATAATATTTGAATTATTGAAATATACGAACCCTGAAACACGCTTGTAGCAAGGGTTTGAAAACCAATATTTCCTATAAAAATCAAATTTTATAGTATGTTAAGAAAGGAACTTAATATGAATTATTATTTTACAGCAGATACTCATTTTGGAAGTGAAAGAGTTCTTAAATTTGGTCGCAGACCATTTGATTCAGTTGAAGAGATGGATAATGCAATGATTAATAATTGGAATAGTCTTGTTGATCCAGAGGATACTGTATATCATCTAGGAGACTTTGGTAATTATGAGGTATCTAAATCATTAAATGGAAAGATAGTTTTACTTTGTGGCAATTATGAAATGGATGATTTAGGAATGTCAATTGATGAATTTATTAAGTCTTTTTATTATCCACATTTTAACCAAAGTAATATAGATATGATTAATGCCGGATGCAGAACATTAGAGCATGATTTTAATTTCCATAGAGTATTTTATAATTGCGGAGAATCATTGCCATTCTTAGGATATAATTGTACTCATAGGCCAGAGGATTGCGATAAGAGTAAGTTCAATTTGTTTGGTCATGTTCATGGACTATGTAAGATTAAGAGATATGGATTAAACGTTGGAATCGATTGTCATAATTTTAAACCAGTAGGATTGACTGATATTGAGTTTTTCAGAAATGCAATTAATAATGTATATGATAAAAATGTTTTTGAATAAAAGGTTGACTTATCTTGCTAAATTGTGGTATTATGAATCAAGAAATAAATATTAGAGAGGAGAAGGATAAGTGAATAAATACGATATAGGATTATTGGTTGGTCGTTTCAATGTATTTCATATAGGTCACAAATCATTATCAGATTTAGCTTTAACTATGTGTGATAGATTATTAATTCTTGTAGGATCTGCTCAAGAAAGTGGCACATTGAGGAATCCATTTAGTGTAGAAACAAGAATTAAAATGATTAAGGAAATTTATCCTGATAATAATGTTATTGTTCGTGGATTGCCAGACTTAACTAATGAGAATGATATTTCGGCAGAATGGGGTAAATATTTACTTGATAAAGTTCATGATATTATTGGCAAGAATCCAGATATAATGATTTATGGCAATGATGAATCTAGGTCAGGGTGGTTTGCTCCAGAAGATATTAAAGATATTATGGAAATTGTTGTGCCAAGATCAGGGATTCCAATATCCGCAACAGAATTAAGACAATTAATGGTAGATAATAATTGGTTAAAATGGTACGAATATCACAGTCCAGAATTATATGAACATTATTATGATTTGCGGTTAGAATTAATGAATTGCCCTAAGTATAAGGAGAATTAAACCATAAAATAAATACTTGACAAACTACTCAATACCGATGTATAATGAATCATAAGGTTGATTCAGGAAAAACTTTATATATATTGAAAGGATGTGAATTGAGGCATGGGGAAAGAGGTATATACATAACCAATTTAAAGTAATGTAAACTCCATTTAACCAATAAATAAAATTATGAAAGAAGGAAACTTAAAAATGAAAACACAATATAATGAAATCGTAGATGTACAGGCAATTGGAGCACCACAAAACACTCGTAGTCTTAATGAAATTCTTGCAAAAGCAAATCAAGAAAAACTTCAACCTGCATCTAAGAACGTAGAGCAAATATTGGTAATTGGAATTGATATCCAAAATGATTTTTTAGAGCAGGGAGCTTTAGCAGTACAAGGCAGTTGTGCAGATACAGCAAGATTCACACAATTCATCTATGATAACATGGATAAAATTGCTCAAATTGCAGTATCAATTGATACTCATAACCCATTCCAAATCTTTCATCCTTGTTGGTGGGTAGATACAAATGGTATTAATCCTACTCCATTCACACCAATTACTTTAAAGGATTTAGATGATGGAAAATGGTTTCCAGTGGTTGATCCAATTCGCTCCAGACGTTATGTTGAAGGATTAGAATCAAAAGGTAAGAAAAACTTATTAATTTGGCCTTATCATTGCCTTCAAGGAACTCATGGGGCAGCACTAGAAAATCAATTTGCGAACATGGTTTATTTTCATTCAGTTGCTAAGAAAACAATGGTTAATCGAATTGTCAAAGGGACAGATTGTTTCAGTGAGATGTATGGACTGTTCGCTCCTGAATTTGATGAAAAAGGATTTATCAACTTAGATGTTTTAAATAAAATAGCTAAATTTGATAAGATCGTAATCGCTGGTCAAGCTTCTGATTTCTGTGTATATGAAAGTATTAAACAATTACTAGAGTTCCATAAGAGTAATCCAGAACTCTTAAAGAAAGTTTATATCTTAGAAGATTGCATGTCTTCTGTAATGGATACACCTGAACAGAAAAAGATTAGATATGATGAGCTAAAGAAAATCTATAAAGTAAACATTGTAAAATCAACAGACTTGGTTCTGTAATTTAAAAATAATAAATAAACCTAAAAACTAAATATAAGAAATGAGGAATATTAAAATGACAGTAGAAACAATGGATATTTTAGGACTAGATGATATTGAGCAAGAAAATACTTCAATGGATGATCTTAATAGTGAAAACATTAATTTAATCTTTATTGCAATTGATGAATCCGGCTCAATGGGTGGATATATACAAGACATGAAGAAAAATCTTTCAGAGTTTAAAAGTGCATTGACAGATTCTAAAGAGTCAGATGAAATGCTAGTGGCTAGAGCTAATTTTCATGATAGTAGCATTGATATTGGTGGATATAAAAAGATTGAAGAATTTGATACGGCTTACAATGTTTATGGTATGACACCGTTATATGATGTAGTTGTTGATGGAGCAGAGAAATTAGTTAATTATATGACATATCTAAAGAATCAAGGTATGAGAGTTAAAGCTGTATTTGCTGTATTTAGCGATGGAGAAGATACCAGTTCTAAAAATAGTGTTAGTCAAGCAAAAAATATTATCACAGACTTAAATAGTAAAGAGGTCACGACTGCATTCATCAGTTTTGGTTCAAGTGCTATGAGAGAAGCAAAGAATATGCAATTCAAAAATATTCTTCAAGTTGGTTCTTCTGCTAGTGAGTTGCGTAAAGCATTTGATTGTCTATCTAAATCAGTTATTGAAAGTTCAAAATCTGTTGTTGCTCAAGCAGATGATTTCTTTACAATGTAATATGTAATAATTTAATTGGCTAGTCTTGTTTGAAATATAGCAGGACTAGTCACAAATAGGAGGTTATAATGTTAATTTGTAAAATTGGTTATGAGCATATTGAAAAAGGATTGAATTGTCAAGATTTTGGTTTTGAGAGTGACAAGCATAAATGTATAATGGATGGTTGCTCAGAAGGTAAACATAGTGAAGTTGGTGCTAAATTGTTTGCACATTTGTTTTCTAAAGGATTAGATCCTATTGAATGTTTTGAAAAATTATCTGAAATATTTCATGATTATGAGGATATAAGAAATCATATGCTATTTACCGTATTATTTGTTTCCCAAACTGATAAAGAATACATAGTTGATATTTGTGGAGATGGATACATAATTAAACAAAAACATGATGATTCAATTGAGTACGAAAAAATAGGTGATGAAGGTAATGCACCTGAATACTTTGCTTATAATTATGTTTCATCAGACCATTTATCAAAGTATAAAGATGGTGTTGAAATTAAGCGTCACTTCTTATCTAAACATGAATATAAGGCCGTAGGAGTGGCATCTGATGGCTTAGAATACATTCTTAATGGTCCATTTAAAGATGAGTTTGAAAAACATCTAATAGGAAGAAAAGAATTTGCAATCAGAAGATTAATTAACCGTGAGCATAAATATTTTAAGGATGATATTTCGATTGTAATTTGAGGTGAAAGTAAATGAATGTAAGTGCTAAAATATTAAAACAAACTCCATTGGCAGAAGGTGGAGAAGGAATTATTTATGATTTAGGAGATAATGTTCTCAAAATTTATAAAGATTCCGTTAACAAGCAAGAAAAATTACAAAAAATTAAATTATTAATGACTAAATCTTTACCTTCAAATATAATTAAACCTATTGATATTGCTTATGATTCACAGAAGAAATTCATTGGTTATATCATGCCGAAAGCAGAAGGTGAAGATGTTAAGAAATTAGGAAACAAGAAATATGTTAAAGTTAACAACATTACCATTCAAGATATTAGTAAATTGGCATTAAGGATTAAAGAAACACTATCTATTCTACATACTCAAAACATTCTTATCAGCGACTTAAATGATAGCAATATATTATTTACTAAAGACTTTGAACCATATTTTATTGATGTAGATAGTTGGTCTATTGATAATATCAATTGTACTGTTTGTATGGAAACATTTAAAGATCCTAAATTAGTTTCCAGTAATTTTACTAAAGAGACTGATTCGTTTTCATTTGCTGTGTTATTATTTAAGATGTTGACAAGGCTCCATCCATTCGGTGGTACAACTAACCCAGACATGGATATTATTCAGAGGATGCGTAAAGGAATTTCAGTAATCGAAAATTCTAAAGTAATTGTACCAAAGAATATTAATAAGTGGGAATTTATGTCTCCAAGTTTGCTTTTAGATATGAGAAGTATTTTTGAGCAAGGTAAAAGATTTATGATAGACCAAAACTTAACAGATTTTATTACTAACTTAAAACTTTGCAATATTCATGGTGATTATTACTACGGAAAATATAAAACTTGCCCTATATGCGATGGTAATGCAGTAATTGTTCAGGTTCCTACTAAAGTTGTTGCCAATGGAACTATACCTTATATTGTTTTGATTGCCTCAAATGGTGTAAAAATGATCTTAGGCGTAGATGCATTTATTGATGATAATGATTTTGTAATTCACAACAGGACAAAAAAGAAAGTCAAATTGATTAATGGTAATAAATATTATTTCTCAAATGATGGAAAAAATGTTTTTACTGTATCAAATACTGATATTGGTGTAAGCAATCAGAAAGGTACATTTATATTTGAGAAGATTAATAGAAGCCAAGTTGTTGTTAAAGATTCAGTGGTTTATTATCTTAATTCAAGTTCTAATCTTGTTGAATTGACAGTAGGGGATATCGGAAATTCTTTGAGAACAATCACTAAAACATCTTTTAACGCTATATTTGAAGTATATGATAAGGATAATTACTTTGTATGCAATAATTATGATGGATTTAAAATTGTTAATGTTAGTGGATATAATTATCAAATGAATGACAATGCTAAGATTATTAATTATGGTATTCATTATGACGCAACGAAGAAGAATTGGTTATTTATTACTGAAGATGATAAGGGTAATTTTAAGACGTTGATTTTTGATAAAAATAAGGTAGTTTATATCAGTGATTCAATTAGATATCAAACTGATTTAGGGAATTTATGTTTTAGTGGTGGAGTTATTTTTAGTCCTAGTGATAAGGTTATTAGAGGATTTGGATTTGAGAAGAATATTTATAAGGATTTTCCTTGTGATGTGGTTAATGATGGATCTAAGTTAATTAGAGAAGGCAATAAATTTATTGTAATTAATGAGAAGGAAGTTTATAGATTAGGGTAAATATTAAAAAGACAATTTCTAGAATCTGCATGGGAGTAGGGTTGCAGGGTTTAGTAATTCCATTAAAAGAATAGATTCATTGGAATAGGAAAGGAGAATTAAATTGATTAATGAATTTAATCCAAAATTTCAAGATGGAGAAAAAGTATTATTAGATGGTAAAATTGTCACGGTAAATGAATGGGGTTATACACTGAAACAAGCTAGATATACTTATACTATAGTGGAATATCCTGCAACATTTTATTTTGAACATGAATTAAAGAAGTTGTTGGTTTAGAACAAGTCTTTGATCTTGTTATATTAAAGAAAGGAGAATAATAAAATGAGACAAATCTACCAATGTGATTTCTGCTCAATGTTACTTCCAAAAGAAGAATGTGAAATCCATGAGAAAATTTGTGACTATAATGTAATAAATAAAACATGTTTAACTTGTAAAAATGCTAGGATGAGAGATGGGAGATTGCAATATTGTAGAGTTGGAGAGCAAATGAATGTACAACATGGGTTTATAATTAAGATTTATCCGGTTGTTGATTGTGATAAGTGGGAATTTGGGATTCCGAATGATATTAAGGGGATTTGATTATGAGCGAAGAAGAAACACAAGAAATCAAAATAGTACCATTGTGGGCAAGAATTATATCATGGATATTTGGTGTAATTACTACACTTATTGCTGTTACTATTTTTATCATAGGTTCATGGACATTAGGTGTTAGCATGGTTAAAGAGATTAAAGAATTTGGATTATTAATGTCTTTGTGTACTTTTGGTATTGGATTGTTAATGTGTTGTTTTCAGCGATATTTGCTACATTGTTTGTTATAATATTGAAGCGTCTTGTAAAATTAAAATGGTTATAAATTCCAATAGAGTAGATATAAAGTATTTAAAGGAGACAGAATATAAATGTTAGGTAAATATCTTAAAGATTTAGGCATACAAGAGGATAAGACTCCTCAAGGGTGGTGTCCTAATGATGACAGACAAAAGTTTTGGGATAAAGATAGAGAAACCTATGGATTCGATTCTAGAGAAACATGGAGTTTACATTTAAACTCTGGTTATATGAGAGATTATCTATGTATAATGAAGTAAATTGTATTGACACATTTTTTCATAAATACGAGTTTAAAGGTGAGACAATTACGTTTCAGGAGTGTATTGATAGAATGTTAGATGGGTTAAAGATTGAGTTGACTATTGATGAATATAGAAGGACAGATGAGCAAAAAGAAAAAGTAGATGATATAGTTAATATATTTGCATTGTGTTTGCCTAGTTTGTGGTGGTAGGCAATTAATATGTGGTATTGAAATGGAAGGATGTGATTGCAATGTAGAAATAAATATATTGTTGGACAATGAATAAAAAACAAGCTGTGGGGAATAATAATTATCACAAGGTTAAATAAGAAGGAGTGATAATTATTATGCAGAATGTAATAAATAAAGTTCAACAACCACAACAATTTAATCGAGGAGAGATATGGTTAGTTGACCTTCCATTCACAGGTAATTCAATTCAAGGGGGTGGAATTAGACCAGTTGTTTTGTGTAGTAATAATATGGCTAATTTGCATAGTCCGATTTTGCATTGTGTGCCATTAACGACTCGCAAAAAACCATCCCTACCAACGCATTCAGAAATTGACACTAATTGTGGAATAGTAAAAAAATCTACTGTATTGTGTGAACAAATTATGCCACTTCCGAAAAACATTTTTAAAGAACGTATAGGTTTCTGTAATGAAAAAGTAATGGATAAAGTGGATTTTTGTTTGAGTGTTCATTTGGGTTTAATCAAATTAGTAAGAAGAAATAATGTTGCTTATGCAAATTAAGAAGGAGAGATATAATTAGTATTGGGAGTAGTAGGAAAATTTAAAAAGACAACAGAACAATATAAATCAGAATTAGAGGAGAAGAATAGAGTAAATAATACAAATATAAAATTAAAAGATGGAGTTGAGTATAAGGGAGTAGATATTAAGATTGCTCATATTTGTTCATGTGGTAAAGAGTGGATGGTTACTCCTTCTCAAATACTTAATCAGAATGTAAAGAGTTGTAGTATATGTTATACTTTTGCTGAATATGGAATTGATACTTTAGGAGGTAATTTTTTAGAAAAATATTGGGATTATAAGACAAACAATGAGTTGGGTATTGATCCTTGGAAGATTAGTTATAAATCAGGGAAAACAGTATTTATAAAATGTCAAAGAAATGACTATCATGGGAGTTATCCTATTCTTTGTCCTGCTTTTGTAAATGGTGGTAGGTGTGGATATTGCAATAGTCGTGTAAAAGTACATATATTAGATAGTCTTGGAACATTGCATCCAGAAACTCTAAAAACTTGGTCTGATAAAAACAATAAATCTCCATACGACTATACCCCAGATAGTGCTAAAGAAGTTTGGTGGAAGTGTGAAAAAGGCAGACACGAAGATTATTCACGAGTAATTAATGTTGCAAAAAGATATGGATTTAGATGTCCAGAATGTTCAAAAGAGAGTTTAGAATCCATAATGGCAACAACACTAAAACAAACTTTAAAACATGAATATCCAGATACTTTATGGGAATTTGATGCAGGTTTTAAAACAGAGAACAATTATACTAGTAAATATGATATATATGTTATATTTTTAAATTTATTAATTGAATGCCAGAGTGTGTATCACGATGATGATATAATGAAAGCAAGAGATAAACTAAAGAAACAATTTGCTCTTGATAATAATTATAATTATATGGAATTAGATAGTAGAGATTATACTCCATTGGAAGCAATACAGTTATTCTTCCCATACATAATAGAAATTCCAGATTACATAGAATTTGATAAAAATACTTTAAAAGACTGGGACAATAAAGATGCACAAAGATTATTAGATGAAGGATTTACATATATAGAAGTAGCTCATGCACTAGGAGCAACATATAATGCAATTTGTCATGCTATTTCAAAAAGAATATTAATAAAACCAGATACATACATTAGACAAGGACTCCCTGTGGTTTGTTTAACAAAAGATGATAAATTTATAAAAATATATGAATCCAGCAATGTCGGAGCCAAAGATTTAGGTGGTAGTAATGGGTCTAGTATTAGTTCTTGCTTAACTAGAACACCCAATAAAAAAGGTAAGATTAAAGAAACTGCTTTTGGTTTCAAATGGATGTATTTAGTAGATTATGAGAATATGATTAAAGATCAAAATAATAAACCTCCGTAGAATACATAATTATAAATAAATACATAGACTAAAAATAAATTATAATTAAAGGAGAGGCGGGTTAATAAATATGGATATAATTACATCACTATCTAAGAAAACAATAAACTTTATCAATAAACATAATTTAATAGAGAAAACCTTTACTCAAGAGGACTATACATATGTAGAAAATATAATAAAAAAATATAGACCTAAGAAAGAACCTACTAAAATTACTTCTGATCATGTAAAACAATTAGCTGAAAATGGAGTAATGATATTTTATGGAGAATTGTTTAAATACCTAATTGTATTATCTATTGCATGGTGTTTTGGAATATTTTTAGAAACTTTTTTAATCATGAACACGTTTTCATTCCTCAGAGGTCTTGCAGGTGGCATACATATGAGTACATTTAATAAGTGTTTTGGTGTTATGATAGGGTGTTTTTTATCACTAGGATATATGGTCAGTCAAACATATAATATGCAATTTATTATAGGAATTTTTACTATAGGATTTATATGGAGCATATATGTAGCTATTAAATATGCACCTCAAGAGCGTCCTGATAAAACTGACAAGGACTGTGATAATGGGAATAAAATCAAGCATAGGACAATTGTGTTTATTATTGTGAGTTTTGTAATTAGTATGATATTAATATTGCTTACTCAAAAATACATAATTGGGATTAGTATATTTGTAGGGGTATTACTTGAGGTATTTACGATTTCTCCTGTTGGGACGAGACTATTTAAATTTATTGACAATGAAAAGTCGGTGGTTAAATGATAGAGACTGTATTTCTTGCGTTTGCTTTTTCGTGGTTTATTTCGTTGGTTAAAGGAATCGAATGGAATGGATTTAAAATATTTAAACATTGGAGTATATACCCCATAGTCTTGACTTGTTTCTTACATATATATACTGTCTATCTAATGTTTCATGCGGAATATTGGTTCTTAGAATATTCTAAACCTATAAAAACAATATCTTTATTATTATACTTCCTTCTAATTTTAAAATATAATTTATTATACATTTCAGTATTTAAAAAATTCAATTATAGTAATACTAGAATTTTAAAATGGTTAACTTCTCCAGTAATAGTTGGTGCATTATTTTTGATTATAGGTTCTGAATTAAATAAGATAGTAATGTTCTATAATAACCAAAAAATGCCTGTTTTTATTTCAAATTCTTGGTCAACGGGTTACGCAAAAGTTGATATGTTCGAAAAGGCTTCAAACTTTAAAGACTTTCATACTATAGGTACGCAGTTTTCTAATATGATATTTTTATCAGATACTTGGGATCTTGGTTATTGCTCTATGAGTATCGGAGATATAATGGTAAGAATTTTTGCTTTCATTATAATTTACTATTCAATAGAACAAATTAATAAATCGTAAAATAATAATTGACAAGTATTAATTAATATTGTATACTCAATATATAGAAAAGATAAGGAGTGTACAAAAAATGAATAATATTATGAATGGTTTATTAAGTTGTATTTTTATTACTATACCAGAAGTAACATTTATGGCATTGCTAATAATTAGGTTTTGTAACAGAAAAGAATTGTTGGATGTTTATAGATTTAAAGAAAATATAAAATGGTATATAATTCTAATAATTCCTCCTTCATTATTAGCAGATATCTTAAATTTTGGTTTAAAAGTTCCCAAACGATTTAGTACAATTTCTTGTTTAATATTATTATATGTTTTAGCAATATACATATTTGATAAAACAAAAATAGAAGAAATAAAGTTCTTAAAATGTAAAGTTTTTATTGCTTTAATTCCATTATATATGATATTAATTATGGTTGATATTGGCGGTGCTATAGTCTGGTTTAAATATTTAGGACTAACATATATGCAAATAACTTCAGATATCTTTTTAGTCCTCAAATGTTCTGTATCATCAAGAATTTTAGAAATTTCAATTGCAACCATAATTTTAATAAATAGGAATAGTAAAGTTCAAGCAAGTGTATTTTACACAATTAACAATAATACTTTTTTTAAAAGATTTATGATAGGGACTTTATTATTTTTATTATTCTTTGAAGTATATATTATGGATTTGATTTTATTTAACAATATACTACAGAATCTCCAAGGTTTAAACAGTCAAATGTTTTTTACAATATTCTTTGTATATCTTGTTCCTTCAGTTATTTTTACGGGATTTTATATGATAATAAAAAACTGTATCAATATTATATACGGTGAGAACAAGTCAAATAATCTTTAATTAGATTATACTTGTTTTACATAAAATATAAATATAGGAGGTGAAAAAATGAATAAGTTAGCAAAAATCGTTGTACTAGGTCTAGTAGCGACTGCTGTTGTTACATCTGTTGTATCTTCTTTGGCAGTATGGCATCAACCAGCAACCCCATCTTGTATTGCGTAGTACATACCCATTTACCTAGAAGAGAGTAGTAATACTCTCTTCTTTCAGTTTATAAATAATATTTTATAAAAACATATTGACATAATATTACCAATAGTGTATTATAATAGATGTGAGTAAGAAATTACGAAATATTATATTTACTTAATTAAGAAAGGTGGATGATTAATATGTTTTTTAATGCAAAGAAGAAGATTGAGGTAGTCAAATCAACGGAGGTAAATAATTTTAAAGAACTTGCAACACTAACTAAAAAGGCTATCGGAAATAACACTGTCCCAGAGTTTGTAGGTAGATGTGGAATTCCTAATTATCTTAAAGATGTTCTTAATATTATAAATGCAAAAATAACTACATACCCAGAACTTTGGCTCCTTCAAAAAATTTCTAATGGATCAGAGATGCGAGTATCTTTTGATGAATTAAGAATTGCTTGTGGTTATAGTTTAAATGATGGAGATGTTAATTTAAAAGATATAAAACCATTTTGGGGTGGCTTGTATATGGTGAATTTTGGAAACTTTGTTGATAGTATCCAAGGGGGCATTCGTCCTGCCTGTATCGCGCAGAACAACATAGGGAATGACATGGCTACGATAACTTGGGCCATACCAGTTTCCAGTAAGCTCGGTAAAAAGATGCCTATGCATATAAAAATAGGTAGAGAGTGCGGATTAGAAAGAGAATCGGAACTTCTTATAGAACAAATGAGAGTTATTACAAAAAGAGATTTGCTTATAGATGGACATATTAGATTCATAGGAGAAGCAAATGATGAGATAATGAGACAAGTATCTATCGCAATTATGAAACAGGCTGGCATGGTACACACTAAAGCTAAAGAGTCTACAGTGAGCAGATTTTTAGATAAACTTAATGAATATGTTAATAAAGAGGAAGAAAGTCGTATCCGTCATATAAGAAATAACAACTTTAGCACATCTGTGCCACAACAACAAGTAGCATATTAGTATGAAAATAATTAGATGGTCATTATACTACTCATAAATATTAAATCAACTTAATAATGACCATCTCTACACTAAAAATAAAATAAAAAGGAGCGAACGCCAATATGCAATCCATAACAAATGCCATTCTAAACACCATATTCGTTGGCCTCCCTGAACAAATGTTCATTGTAATCATCGCATTATCACTTCTAAAAATTAATGATCTATTAGATATTCTAATGTGGAAACGTAGTCTAACATGGATTATGCTCACAGCATTACCCGTAGCAATAATGGCAAATATATTCAAATATATTATCATAGTACCAAAACAAAATTCTATATTATCAATTATACTTCTAATGATAATCTTAATGGAATACATAGTTATCACAAACAGTTTTGACATAAACATATCATTAATATTTAAAACAGCAATCTACACAGTCGGAAGCTTCGTCATTGTAGGAATAATAGAATACGCATACTGTCCATTTTTATTATCATTATTAGATAAACCATATAGTTTTTTTAATGATAATGTCATGTACAATATCTTATGGGCCATTCCAATTAAAATTTTACACCTATGCATTGTTTCCTTAATTCTAGTTAGAAAAAACAGCAAAGTAAAAATTAATCTATTTAGTTCGGTTATCAGAAATAAATTTATTATTAGTGGTTTGTTTTTAGTATTGTCAACTAGAGTTCTAGTGGTAAATTATATGAACAAATTAGTAGAAAACAATAGCATTATAATTAAATTACAATTTATTGATGAACTAATTGCCATTGTTATAATAACATCTATTCCAGTAATATTTTTAACATGGTTACTAATGGTAATTAATCATTATTTATGCAAAGAAAAAACAGCACAATTAGTTTGTGAGAATGTTGGTAGTCAGGATTATGAATAGTAAGGAAGGTGATACGTATTTTTTAACCACAACTATTTTCTATTAATCATATAATTTATTAAATAAAATAAAATAAAATCCTGTCGAAATACAGAACATAGTAGAACATAAGGTACAAATTTTTGGTAATAAAGTGCTTGTTCCCTGAACAAATGTTCTATATAATATTAACAAGGAGGTATTAAGAGAATCAAAATACAATTTGTAGTAATTTCCATAAAATAAAATTAAAGGAG
>Ga0209727_1000314_pt1 | contig 56872 bp, 48 predicted proteins | sample RifGroC1_FD_183995 | JGI IMG/M metagenome (GOLD analysis project Ga0209727, IMG submission 183995) | Groundwater microbial communities from Rifle, Colorado, USA - Groundwater C1 (SPAdes) (version 2) | ecosystem: Environmental > Aquatic > Deep subsurface > Groundwater | place: Rifle, Colorado... | reverse complement strand
CCGCGCCGGAGAGGACCGTAATCCCCTCCCCGAAAAGGCCTCAAGCCTTTCCGCTGCTTCCTTCCCTTCCCTATATTACCAAAGAACTTCGCGCCCTTCCGGCTCGGCATCCGCCCCGCCGGCTTCGCGCTGCATAGCCCACCAGCAACTTCCGTGCCAGTCGACTGCCGCTCCGCAACTTTTTTGCTGCATCACTCGCGGCGAGGCGGACATTACCACGCTTCCCGCTTGTAGATCAAGCGCTTTTCAAACTTTATTTAGGTTGCAAAAGCGCACCTTGAAGACCGACGATCAAAGAACCGCACGCCGAAGCGTTTCAGTCCTACATCCATCCATTGAAGTGATCCGCGTATAGCTTTTGAAACAAGGGTTTCTACGGCTGGTAGATCAGGCACTTGAAGGTAAAAGTGAATATATCACCACCCGTAATAATGTTCAAGCCTTTCGGGGACATTTCAGATGCTTTGATGCAATTCAGCCTCTTTCTTTTCTATTGCTGCGCGGATCGACGCTACCTCAGCGAGAATACCCCGAATCGAGGGATCTTCTGAGGAAATGGTCGCTTTGCGTTGTTCGACAAGGAGGGCGTAAGCCTCGGAGCCGAGGCGGGCGACGAGCTTCTGGGCTTGCGATTCCAGTTGCATGATTTCGATCTTGAGGACGCCTTTCTCACCGGCATCTTGCGCCGCGGCGCCCGCCTTCTCCGCAAGGTGCTTCGACGCCGAAACGCCCTGCTCCACCCAATTTCGCATCCTTTCCGAAAAAGTCACAGGAACCTCCTACTTCTTCTTGATCCCGAGAATGGTCAGGTCATCGTACTGATCGTCTTCCCGGATATTGGTATAGTACATGTATTCCGGCAATTCGCCATGATCTCTCGTCCGGGAGCAGTAGGTGCGGTACTGTTCGAAGCACCCCTTCAGAAAAGCGTCGACCTTACGGTCGACGAGCACCTTTGAGTCTTCTCCCGCTTTCGGATCCCTGAAAAAGCGGAAGATGCGCTCAATTGCTACGAGGGCCATGATCCCGTCCTTGAACGACCGGTCGCCCCTGCTGAAGTCGAAGGAGAGCCGCTCGGAGGGATCGGCGGGGTGATGCTTGACGAGTTCGAAACGCCCTCCGGTCAGTACTGCGTTAAGAATGGATTCGACCCTCGGATATCCGAATTCTTCGTTGTTGTCGCCCTTCTGATGGTTGTCATGGGCGGCTCCGTCGGCTATGCCCGGTTCCTTGCAACTGATCATTTCCTGAGAGGAATTCCTGAAATACCGTTTGCCTTCTTCGATACCGTCAGTGTAAAGCAACAGGAAATCACCGGAATCGAGTTTGAGCGTCTGCATCGGGAATCCTGATTTCATTTCGATCAGCTCGTTCGGGAAGGGTCCCGCGGCCGGTGTCTGCGCAAGGGTCAGGATCTTCATGCGCGCCTCGGAAGCGTCGTAATAATGGACGAGAGTATCGCCGGCGTTGCAGAACCGGACCAGACCCGACTTGGTGTCGAGCAGGCAGAGGGTGAAGGCGGCGAACAGGCCTTTGTAGCCCTGCGAATTGATGAAGTCATTGATTCGATAGACGAGGGGTTCCAGGTTCAGCCCTGCCGCGTTGTTGGTCCAGTTCTTGAAATGATCCAGGAAAAGGGTAGCCACCTCGACCATGATGAGGGCGGCGGGGACGCCCTTGCCGGAAACATCGCACTTGATGACGGCGAAGTATCGGTCGTCCAATTTCAGATAATTGAAATAGTCGCCCGAGACGCCCTTGGCTCCTTCGTAATAGCCGAAGAATTCCGCCTCGTCCGTGATGGTGCTTCCCGTGGTCAGTTTGCGTCCACGTTCGTCGGTCTCCAGCGGAATGAACATTTTCTGGACGTCCTTTCCGACCGTCAGGTCTTTGGAGGCAGCGGCGGCTTTTACGAGTCCGTGGGTCATGTCGTTGATCGTATCGCCGAGCTCCGCGATCTCGTCCTTGCTTTTGACGACGATATCCTTGCCTTGGAGATCCGCTTTATTTTCCGTATCCCGGATCATGCGTACGTGACCGACGAGCTTCTTGATAGGACCGATGATGATCATGGACAGGAACAAAGCGCCTATGACGCCGATCCCCACGGCGATGAGGGCGACGATGCTGGTGATCCGGATCAGCTCGCGGCGCCCTGCGGCGATCTCGGCGATGATTGAGTCGGTGCTCACTTCCAGGCGGACGAGGCCCCGGAAGAATAGGTCCTCCGAGCCCTGCCGGTACATGACCGGTTTGAAGAAGATATAGGTCCGGGTTTCGGGAGATATCTGATCCAACGAGAACTCGGGTTCGGAGCCGATCTCGGAGGCGATTGCCGTCAAGCGTTCATTGAGGCGGGCTTCCAGTTCCCGGGTCGTCGTCTGGATGTCGTCACGCGCCCGGACGCTCGCCGCATCGGTGCGGAGCGCGAGTTTGAGGGCTTCCTGCGTGAAGCCGGCTATTCCCGCCGACAGCTCCCCGACCTCCGACCTGGCCTGATCGTCCAATTCCTTCGCTATCCCGACAAGGCGGGGCGTCAGCGGATCCTGCAGGCGCGATACGCCGGCCTGGAAGGCTGCCGTATCGATCTTCGATCCGATGGCCGGATCGTTCGTCGCCCAGATATGGTCGCTGAAAATTGTCGCGTCGGAACCGAAACCGGTGATCGTCGCGTATCGGGCTTCGGGGATGGCGGATGCTTGCGCGGGGAGAAATCCGAGCTCCAGAACGTTGCGGCTGGGGAGGTAGGCTCGTGCTCCGGATGCAAGGCTTTCCAGGAGAACTTTTGACCTGTCCTTCAAACCGCGGAGGAGGGTCGTTTCCTGGGTGCGCGTCATCAGAAGCGACAAAGGCAGCGATACGATGACGACGACCATAACGACGAGGATGGTGGTGAAAGTAGCCAGTTTCAGGCGAAGGCTGATTCCTCGTTTGCGAATCGACGCGGCCCGTTTTTTCTTTTCCGATGGCATGAGATCCCCCGTGATGAGAGCGGCGACTTCGTCGCGGACGGCCATGCCCTCGCGCAGGACGTCGCCGATACCGCGAACAGATACGAACAAACCGATGAGACCGAAAACGAGGACCGCGGCGAGCACGAGAACGACCGAGTCGAACACGAACCGGCTCTTTTGGGCGACGATCCAGGAAGGCTCCCATTCTTGGGAGAAATCTCCGAACTTGACGGTCCCCGACTCGTCGACATTCACGAGGGGCGCGGTCACATGGATGCCGCGGGTCGGATGGATGAGGCCGATCCGGTACCTTCCGGCCTCGAGGTCCTCGACCCTGAGTCCGGATATCTCCCGGTCCGATACGACCCGGTATTCGCCCCGTTCCAACAGGAATTCCCGGTCGTACGGAGCGCGCCCGTCGCGGTCCAGGAAGATGCGTTCGACGAGCCCGCCCACGGAGAAGCCGCGGCCGACGATCTTGAGCGTCAGCGTGCCCTGATCATCCCGCAAGGCGTCGGCGAAGGTGATGTAGGTGTAGGGTACGTACTTGTTCGCCTTCATATAATAGCTGGATGCCTCGCCGATGTTCCCTACCTCGTCTATGACGGCCACGGAAAAACGCCAGATTCCGTCGTCGCGGTTGGAAAAGGAAGCGGTGACCGCGGAACCCAGGGCGCGGGGAGTCGGCGCCTTCGCCGGGAAGCGCGCGGCGGCCTCCGTCTGGAATTCGGCGTCTCCCCAGAGCGCTGCGTAATCGAGGGGGGCGAGGTATTCAAGATCCCAAGCGTACGAGGCGATGTCGGAGGCGGGCGGAGGGTTCCATTCGATGGAGAAGGTATTGGAAGCGAGGAAACCGCCCTCATCGAGGGGAGGCGGGACGATGTTGGCCTTTGGAGGAGGGGTCGTATCCCGCACGAATTCTATGCGCGCGGGGCGCGACCAGTTGCCTGCGAAGTCCTTGGCGATGATGGAGAAATACCAGGAACCGTCTTCCGGGGCGCGCCGTTCCGCGCTCGTCGTCGCATCGGTGGACATGGCGTTACGCGGAGGCTCCGCTCCCGGATCCATGCTCCAGGAGAATGAATAGGAAGAGATGCCCGAGGCGTCTTCAGGCGCTTTCCAGGAGAAACGAGCGACGTCCCGCCTGACGGCCTTCCCGCTTTCGAAATTTTCCGCCGCGAGTATCGGCGCCTCGACAGTACGGTCCGGTCCCGCGACGTAGATTCGGTCCGTCCCCCGAGCCGTCGATTGCCAGAACACGAATAGCCCCGCGGGGGTGGGAACGGGCCGGGCGAATGCGGCGTCGCCGCGGGCGCCCGAGAGGTCGCTTTCCTGCCATACGATGCCGCTCCGCTGGGCGAAATAGACGCGGTTCTGTCCGCGTCTATTGTCGAACCACACGATCGACGCTTCCCCGTCGAATTCGAAACCGATCGGATTGTTGCAATACGAGCCCGCCGAACTTACGCGGTCGACCTCTCCGAGCAGGGATCCGTCCCCCGCGATCTCCGCGGCGTACACCTGCGGGGAAGCGGAACCGGACCGGCGTTCCCAAACGAGGAACAGCGAATCCCCGAGCACCGACAGGTGCGGCCGTTGGTTGTCGAAATTCTCGGCTTGCGTGCGGGTCTGTGAGAACGGATCGTCGAAGGAGGTCACCAGCCGCGCGGGGGACCAGGTCGCGCCCCCGTCGTCGCTGCGCTTGAGGTATAGCTGGAATGTCGGCCGGACGCCGGACGACAGCGACTGGAAGACCACGAAATCCGAGCCCGCGGCCGCGGCGTGCGTCGGGAGGAAATTGAGCCTCAGCCCTGCTTCATCCACGAAGGGAGCGAAAGGAGACCATACCACGCCGTCCTCCGACTTCGAAGCATGGATCGTGAGCGATTGGTCCTGGCCGCGCGTTGCGAAAAGGATGTACCCCCCGTCGGCGCGGACGTAAAGGCGGGGCGCTATGGAACTTTCGGATCCCCCATCGAGGACCGCCCGGGAGAAACTCGCGCCATCGTCGCCGGAAGCGAGGATTTCGGTCGAAGAAGGCGAGGCGGCGATAGCGATGAGAATGCGCCCCTTCCCGTCGATGGCGAGGCTTGCGACGGAAGGCTCGTTTCCCGAATAAATATAGGGTCCGGCGAAAGACCTGCGGATGCGCCAGTCGGCATCGCCCCGCTTGGATGCCATCGATAGGCGGACTCGCAAGGCACCGTCCTCCCCGACGGCGGTCTCCTGCCACACTACCGCGGCAAGCCCGTCGCGGTAGGACGCGATCGGGAATCGACCGTTCCCCTCCGCGAGGGGAACCGGAGTCTCCCAATAGATGTCGGAGAGCGCGGATACCCTGAATATGGCGAAGAGGAACAAAGTGAAAGCCAGGAGCGGCTTGCGGACGGTCGAGCTCATAGGCGGGCCTGGATCCTTCGCTGGAGCTCGAGTATGCGCGGGGAGTTCTTGTTCCGCGGATCCTGCAGGAGCTGCTCTACGATCGCCAGCGCGACGATGGTGTTTCCCTGCTGAAGCTCCTGGACAGCCCGTTGGTAGTCCTTCTCGGAGGCGCTCGTAAGGACGACCGCGGCCAGGCCGCCGACGTCGGTCTGGATACGGTCCTTCAGGGTAACCGCCTGCTCGTTGTTGGGATTCAGCCTGAGCGCCTCGTTGAGCTGTTCGAGCGCGACGGGGAACTGGCTGCGCGTGTTCGCGTCCACGATGCGGCGAGCGGCGCGCACCAGTTCGTCCGAGCGCGTCAGTGACCGTGTATCGGGCGGCGGCAGGCGAAGGCCGAGATCGATCTCGGCCTTTTCGATGGCGGCTTTGAGTCCGGGGAAGCGCGGATTTATTTCGGCGAGGTCCTGCAGCTCGGAATACGCTTCCTGAGGACTCGCCTTCATCTTGGCCTGGGCCTCGGTCACCTTCCGGCGGAACGCCGCGTTGAAAGCGTCGGGATCGATCAGCTGATCTATGCGCAGCTCCAGGAGTCCCGCTTCCTGGTTGATGGGGAAAACGATTCGGACGGTCTGGAGTTTTGATTTCGCCTCTTCGAAACGCGCCAGGGCCTCGGTCTTCCGCCGCGCGGCGAGCAGCGCCTTGCCTTCGTCGAAGGCGCGCAGGGCGAAGCTGAGAAGCTGGCTCATCTCCGCGTAAAGCGGAGCGGTCTTGGGAATGGTCCGGCCGGTCTTGATGGAGAGGGCTCCGCGCACGAGGGTGAGCCAATAAGCCACCTCGCTTTCATCCTCGACGTTCGTCGTCCTCCAGCGGTTCTGCGCCTGTATGAGGGAATCCTCGGCAACATCGAAGGAACCTGAGAAATAGAAGGATTTGGCCTGGGTAATGAGGCGACGGACGTCCCTGACGACCACTTCGTTCTCAGTCTTGGAAATCTCGGCGGACAGCGCCAGAAGCCGGCGATCACGATCGGCCCGAAGCGAAGCGGATTCCTGGATGGAAAGCGACAAGTCGTACCGCTCTCCGGAACGCTGGAGCCGCTCCCGCGCCAGGTCGAAGTTGAGACGGGTAAGGGCCGAACGCGCTTCCTCGTAGCGCCGGTCGCCCTCCTGCCGCGCGGCGGCCGCCTGCGATACCCGCTCACGAGCCTGGGTCAGGGAAGTCCGGATCGAAGCCTGCACCGTAGCGAGGCCGGCTCCCGCATCACCGGTCCGTTTATCCAGGGCGATAATGCGCGGATCGGTTGAGATGCGCTCATTCTCCCGCCGTATATCGGAAAGCGCGGCGGCCGCGGCCCGAAGGTCGAATACGATGGCCGTGTCGGAGGCGACGAAGAAGGGGATGCTCTCCGCCGGGAACTTCGGCCCGGTCGCTCCGCTTGCGTCCTTTTCGCCTTGCAGCAATGCCAGGGCTTTGGCGTATTCGTCCCGTCGGGAAGAAAGGACGCGCTCGAGCTCGGCGGAGGATATTTCGTGGCGCAAGACGGCCGCATCGCCCTCGGCGGCGAGCGCTCCGTCCAGAATGGCCTTCAAGGAGGAACGCGCGGTTTCCAGGTATTGCGCGGACTCGGTCCCGACAAGCTGGGCCGTACGGTACGCGTCGACCGATCGGGCGTAGGCGTCCAGTTCGTCCAGCTCGCCTCCTATCTTTCCGGCGAGGTCCAGGAAGCCGCGGCGGTCGTCATCGGTCCGCGCAAGCGCGTCGTCCGCGCTCAGGGTGCCGGAGTCCCAGGACGCGGGAACCTCGAGGGCCAGCGTGCGCAGGGAAGCGAGCGAAAGGCCGTCGCGGGCGGCGGAAGCGAGATACCGGGAAGCACGGGCGAGGGTGCGGTAACGGAGGAAGGCGGGCGGCTTTCCGGCAACGATGGACCTTCCGTAGCTCGTGAGAACAGGACTCGCTTCGACGCCGGCCACCGACGACCAGAGTCCGATGGTCTTGAGCGCGATTTCCGCGAAGTCATAGGATCGGTCGAAGGCTAGCGCGACGGATTCCCTCTCCGCATCCTCGGTCAGGGAAAGAGCCCGGGCATAGCTCCGGTCCGCGGCGGCGATCGCGGCGGTCTGCGCCCTGTTGGCCGCTTCGATCCATAGGGTATCCATCGCGCCGAGCACGCCTTCCGGCCGGATCTCGGTCTTGCGTCCGAGCACGAAACGGTAGGCGAAAGGAAGGAAGGAGCTCTCCCCGAGATCCTTGTCGGATCCCTGAAGGAGCAGGAATTGGGTCTCGAAGGCGCGCCCCGCCGCCGCGACGGCATTCCGCATCGCGGCGTATTCCAGGAGGACGGCCTCGGCCCCATCGTATGCGGCCTGAGGTGAGTCCATGCCCGCCGAACCGTCGTTCTGGCTCAGGACGGCCTCGAAAGCGGCGATCGCCGTTTCCAGGCGGGCGATCCTGTCATCGAACTTGCCGATCTCCGATTGCACCGAGCCCAACCCGCCTAGCACGCGCGAGACGACCAGCTGGCCGTATGCCGCTTCGTCGAATTGGTCGCGGTACAGGGTAAACCCGGTGGCATAGCGTTTGGCCGCGTCAGCCCAGCTGCGCGCATCGATGAGTGCGCGGCCTTCCGCCATGATCCGATCGAACTGGGCCCGGTTGAAGGTAAAGAGAGCAGTATCCTTGGTACGGCTGAGAAATTCGCGCGCGGCCCTGTTGGGCGTCGTTTCCAGATCTTCCAGTCGTTTGATCATCGCGAGCTTCCGCTCGTCGTTCGTGGGATCGTTGACCAGCACGTCGAGCAGTTCCCCCGCGATCAAATTATATTCGTCGCGAAGGCGGACGATGCGCTGGAGACGCCGCTGGGCTTCGTCGAAGCGTTCGGGATTTTCCTTGATAAAAGCGGTGAGCGCAAGGATGGCTTCATTGTAGCGCCTTTCGGAGATGAGCTGATCCGCCTTCGGGAGACGATCCTCCCTCCGACCGCCCGCATGGACGTTCTGGACGATCGCCAGGAGGAGGACGATCATCGCGGCGAAAATTGTCCGCGACCGATCGCGGGCGATGAGGATCATGCGCTATTCGTACCCATCTCGGTATAGTATCGGACTTCGATCATGGCCTCTGTATAGTAGAAAGCGGGACGCCGGCGCTATATACTGTTAAGGAATACCATGCAACGGGCGAAATTAGGCCTCCTGATGTTCATGATTCTCCCCGTTATCGCCGCTCGCGCGGTCGACGTACCCTCAGTTCCCTATGCGACGATCACGGAGCTGCTGGAGTGGTACGGCATCGATGTGAACGAAGGCCTGACGGCCCTCCCCTCCCTGAACGTCCCGATGGGCGGCAGATCGGAGGCGATGGGCACCGCGTTCGCAGCGGTAGCGGACGACGCCTCCTTTTTGGAATGGAATCCCGCAGGTTCTTCCACCCTCCCGGTTACCGAATTGGCCTTCTTCCACAACAACTGGATCCAGGACTCGAAGGTCGAAGGTGCGGTATTCGCGACCCGCAAGAACGCCCTCGGCCTTGCCGTCGGCGGGAAATGGCTGTATCTGCCTTTCACCGAAACCGATTCCTTCGGGAATCGAGCCTCGAAAGGGTACTACGCCGAAACGACCGCAGTCCTCAACGCTTCCTACAACCTCCTGGCGGGCTACTATTTTTCGGGGATATCCCTCGGCGCCAACCTGAAGGGGAGCTACCGATTCGTCCCCGATTTTTCCGACAATGAAGGCACCGTAGTGCCCGGTTCCGGCGCATCCCAATCGACTTTCGCGGCGATGGCCGACTTCGGATTGCTCACCCGGTTCAATCTTCTTAAATTCTACTACGCCAGGGAAAGGAATTCTTCCTTTGCCCTTGTTATCCGCAACTTCGGCCCACCGGCCCTCGACGAACCCATGCCGACGGTCGCGACGGCCGCGGTATCGTATCGGCCGATCCGCCCCGTTCTCGCCGCCTTCGATTTTTCCGTACCGATCAACCTCATGGATCCCGCGCTCTCGGAACGTCCCTACGCAGCCATCGGCGCCTCGGCCGCCATCACCAAGTTCCTCTCGATGCGCGCGGGCCTCCTGTACAGATCCTCGAACCTGCGCCTTTCGGTCGGAAGCGGGATCGCGCTCGAAGGGATAGACCTGGACGTCACTTATACCCTCGACCTGCTCACCCAGCTCACGCCGCTCAACCGGGTGAGCCTCGCCGCGCGCTTCGACTTCGGCGACGGCGGAAGGGCGGAACGGGCCCGCAAGGTGGACGAGCTCTACCTCAAGGGACTCGAGGAATACGCGAACGGAAACCCGGATGAGGCCCTCAGGCTCTGGAAAGAAGTCCTGGACATGGATCCCCGCTTCGATCCGGCCCGCGAGGGTACCTCGGCCCTGCTCGCCTCCCGTGCCCTTGAGAAAAGGATCGACGAAATCCAGAAGCTGGAGTAGGAAGGCGAAGCTCAGCGCTTGGTGCGGAACACCCGATAATTCACATCGCGGAACAGGTTGTGCCGGCGTTCAAGGTTCGTCAGCCATTCGGTGCTGATGTAGTTCCCCCCAAGAGAATCGTAAATATTGGTGAAGTTGGCCACGCTCTCTTCGATCCGCCGCCTCGCGTATTCGGGCGAATTATTGTTCCTGAGCATGACCGCCCAATCGGACGATTGTGCGAGCAGGATCTCCCTGGCCGCTTGGTTGAGCGCGCGTTCCTTCAGGCCGCCGTCGTCGGGGAAGCGCTCGGCGAGTTCGATCATCCTGGAAACCGACCGCATGATATGGCGATACGTCCAATCGTTCGACGCGTCCAGCCAGGTTTCCGCGTACCCGTTCGACCCCCAAGTGGAAAGTTCCGGCGTCGTCGTCTGGAGCGGCCCCGAGGAGTTCAGGGCATCCGAAGGGGTAACGAAGGCCAGCGAGGAGCGTGTCGCTCCCTCGCGGAAGAGTTCTTCGATGAAGGCGGGACCTTCGAACCACCAATGGCCGAACAGCTCCGCGGTATACGCGCACAGCGATACGCCGCTTTCCCCCGTGATCGCGAAGGCGCTCTCGGCGCGCCGTTCCCTGGAATCCAGGAAATCCGAGGCATGGTCGAACATGCGGATCATCGCCTCGTCCGGATCGTAGATCCTCTTCTCCGCTCCCCGCCCGGTAATCGCCCAGTACTTGAAGCCCGTCGCGGTGCGGACGCCGTCGATTTCCAGAAAATCTTCCATGTCTTTGGAAGGAAGCTCATATCCGACGTCCCGATGGAAATCGCGGTACGCAGGGTCGGCCGGATACCCGTTTTCGGCATCCCAGACCTCCCTGGACGCGGCGAGGTCGCGACCGAATACGGCCAGTCCCGAGGCGGTTTTGACGGGCGCGAAGGTCCCCTTCCCGGGAACGGGGTCCGCGAACATGAGGCCGTGGGTATCCACTATCGTATACGCAAAATTGTAGGAACGGAGGTACTCGTCCACCCCGGGAAACCATCCGAGTTCAGGCAGCCAAAACCCTTGCGGATTCCGGCCGAAGGCGGCCCGGTGGACGGATAGGGCCACCTCGATCTGGGCCTGTATGGCTTCGGGACAGGAAGCGTAGAACGGCAGGAACGCGTGCGTCGCCGCGGTCGTGAGCAGTTCGATCCGCCCTTTCTTATGGTAGAAATCGAAGGCCCTGAGTATATCGCGCTCGTAACGTTCGGCGTAGAGATGGCGGTCCTCGACAGCCCTGTCGTAATAGAATCGGGCGAGGCGGTTCATTTCCGGGTCGCCGGAAGTCCGGTCAACCTCCTTCGCGCCGAAATCGATGAGCCGGTCCAGGTGTTCCAGATACCGTGCGCGCAGGGACTCGTCGGCGAGCATCTGGCAGAGAGTCGGCGAGAACGACATGGCGAGCTTGAAGGGTATCCGGTCGGCGTCGAGCCGTTCGAACACGCGCAGAAGCGGAAGGTAGGACTCGGAGATAGCTTCGAAAAGCCAGCGTTCCTCAAGGAAGCGCGGATATTCCGGGTGCCGTACGAAGGGAAGATGCGCATGCAGGACCAGCGCGATCGAATGCGGATTTGTCATCGGCGGTTCACCTCAAGCTTCGCAGCGGGCAGGCAGGCGTGACTGGCGATCCACCGCCTGCAACACGCGCAGTTCGGAGATGCCTGAAAGCGCAAGCATCTCGGCGGCGGTAACGGAAAGGTCCGTTTCCGAAACGGCGATCCTTCCTCGCGGCACGCGGAACGGAGGCGACGAGGCGAGGAGGTCCTCCGACTTTCCCATGACCGCGCAGAGGTCGATACGATACCAACCAGTTTCACCGGGCAGGCAAAGGTACCAAGCGTCATCCAGCTTGCCGACGGGAACGACGAAGGAAGACTCTACCCCTCCGGCTTTCGCTCCTCGCGGTCCGCTGACGCGCAGGAAATACCCTTCGAAATCCGCCTCGTGCTCCCGCGCCTGACGATCCTGCGTCTTGATTTCCCAGAAAACGTACGCCCAGACGGGATCCCGGAGCAGGACGTTTACGAAAGTTTCGTTATAGGTTTCGGGAATTCCCTCAGGGGCTTCCTCACCGTCCTCATCGCGCAAGGCTCCGTCTTCGACTTCCGCCGAATCGACATCCGCGCTCGCTTCCAGCAGCTCCTCGACGACGAAGCGGCGGTTCAGCTCACTCGGCATATCCAAACCGTAGCGATCGGCAAGCGAAACGAGATCGCCGTTGGACAGGGTCTCAAGGTACGCTCTGGTCAAGGAATGTTGTTCCATACGCGCTTGCATCATGGGAAAAAGGCGGTTTGGTGTCAAGCCGCCGCATCAAGGCACCGCGACGTCTCCGAGAGGCGGCAGAGGCGGCGCCATAAGGTTATCGGCGTCCAGCGCGTCGGCGTCTATCCGGTCCTGGGGGCGTCCGGTCGCGCGCTTGTTCTTGAGCAATTCGGCACGGCCGATGAAAAACACTTCCGCCCCACCGAAAGACCCCGGGAAGCGGCCTTTCCAGGCCTCCTTCCAGCTGACTCCGTCGATCGCGCTGACGATATCCACCCGTTCGGGCGGATAGCCGAGGGAGACGAGCCGATCGGGTGCGGAAAAATCTTCCGGAACGAGACCGAGCCCGGCGAACCCGAATTCGTCCAGAGCGGCGAGAAGGCGGCGGGCGTTATCCGGATCGGGATTTGAAAAAATATCCAGATCGCCGGTAAACCGGGGGTAGCCATGGAAGGCGACGGCATACGCGCCGACCACCAGGTATTCCACCTTATGGGCGGCGAGCGACCGAAACAACTCGACGAAGTCCCGCGGCGCTTCGACCATAGTACTGCCTCCTCAGGAATTCGACGGCTCCGAGCCGTTCCTCCGTCGGGCGGGATAGCCAGTACTCGAGATTCTCGCCGCCCGGCGAGGCGCCGGCGGCCGGATCCGTCGGCCGCCGGATGCAGGCGCGACGAACATACAGTTCTATCATGCCGGCATTATACAGCTTAGGACCGTAGATCGTCAAAGGCAAGCGGGGGGCTCGTCAAAACCTGCGAGATAGGGCCGGAAATGCTCGGGATAAGGCGCGACGAGGTCCAATGTCCCGCCGGCGCGCGAGGGGATGGAAAGGCGGCGCGCATGGAGCAGCAAGCGGCGCAGGCCGAGGTCCTTGCGGAAACGTTTGTTGAGGCTGAAATCGCCGTACTTATCGTCCCCCAGAACGGGACTGCCGATTCCCGCGAGATGGATGCGGATCTGGTGCATCCTTCCCGTCCCCAGATCCAGCTCCAGGAGGCTGAACCCCTCCGCGGAGGCGAGGACGCGATAGGAGGTCTCCGCTTCCTTGGACGCGCCCCGGACGCTCACCGGATCCCGGATAGTCCCAAGCATGGGCGCGGGGCATCCGGCGCAGACGGCATGATAGGTCTTCCGGACGGCCTTCCCGACCAAGAGACGGGAAAACTCGGCCGCGGCTTCGCGGGTTTTCGCGACGATGAGAAGCCCGGAAGTGTCCTTATCCAGACGATGTACGAGGAAAGGTCGGAACGACAGCTGCCGCTCCAGGATGTCGATGAGGGCGACGCTCACGCGCTCGCCGCCCTGGACGGCGAGGCCCGCGGGCTTGTCGACGACGAGAATCTCTTCGTCCTCGTACACTACGGGCAGATTTTTCATAGGCGGCTCCACGGCTCGCTCTCGCGGAGAAAGCCGATGCCGATTATAGTAGTACCATGCGACCATCGTCCAGCGTTCACTTCCTGAAGCTTTTAGCGATCCTGTTTCTTTGTCGGACCGCCGTCCATGCCGAGCCCCTGGTCTCTCCGACCTGGGGTTTCGCCCTCGATCTTCCCGAGGGCTACGCCTTTTCCGGAGGCGACGGAAGGGACCGGTTTTCCTTCATCGCCGATTTCGACGAGCCCCTCCATTTCGACTTGGTGGCTTATAAACCCGGACGTTACGCATCCGTCGCGGAACTGGCGACCGATGTGGCCAAGAGGCTGTTATCGGAGGGGGATGCCAGTCCGTTCATGTACCGTGGGAAGGAAGCCGTGCTCCTCGAACTCTCCTTCGTATCTCCATCCGGCCCCGCCGAAGGCTGGGCGATCTGCGTCGAGTTGCCGGTTATCGGGGCGGATGCGGGTAAGGCGCCCGGCACCAAGAGCGGACATCTCGTCGCCCTCGCCTACGGCGTGGCCGGCACCGAAGGGTACGACAAATTCCACCTCTCAGCCCTCGATTCCTTGGCCCCCGCCCCCGCCGACCGGAACGAGCCGGGCCCGATCACCGCCTTCGCCTACCCTGGCGAAGGAAAGATCCAAATCCCGGTCGCAGGACTCCGGGAGACCGCCTTCATTGACGCTTCGGACAAGGAAGCGGCCAAATATCTTGTTGACAGGGAATTTTCGGTGCTGCGCGGCTACGCGGGAACGGAAGTCTGGCAAGATGCCTGGCGACGCTTCTATCGCGCGGTGCGCAGGGATGCGTTCCCCCGCCTGGCGGGCATAGCCTTCGCGGTGGAACGCGAGCTATCTTCAGGGCCCCGTTCGGCGGAAGGCGCCGCACGGGGCGCACCGTCCGGGAGCGTGTCGGCCGATCGCGAGTTCGCCGAGGGAGTGCTCGGTTGGACTCAATCTTTCGCGTACGAGCGTGACCTGCTCGGAAGCGATTTCGTCGACCTCGTGAGCGCCGCGACGGAGGGGCGAGGCGATTGCGACAGCCGGGCCCTGCTGGCGGCGATACTCCTGCAGAGAGCCAACATCGATGCGGCCATCATGGTTTCCAAGGAATACGGCCATGCGATGCTGCTGGCGGACCTGGACGGGGAAGGAGCGCGGTTCACCTTCGAAAACCGTAAATGGATGGTAGGCGAGACGACGGCGAAGGTTCCCTTCGGCATGATAGGCAAAAACGTCGCCGATCCCATGAAATGGCTGGGCATCCTTTTCGAATGATGAACCGGAGCGGAACCTCCTCTCAGAAGGGGATGGGGCGGCGGTTGTCCGCGAGGCGGCGGGAAAGGTAATCGGCATCCAGATCCAGATCCTTCGCGAGGCTGCGCGTCTGATCCGCCGAGACGAGATTCTGTTCCGCGAATAGATAGCAAAGAGCGCGTTCCGCGATGCACGGCACTTCGAGCGCGGCCATATTCTCGTTGACCGGGTCCTCCCGGTCCAGATAGCGTCGGCGAAAGGCGCCGAAAAGCAGGGATTTTTCGATATTTCCGTGCATCAGGGCAAGTTCTTCGCGCAACGGGGACAGATCGCCCCGACCGGCCGCTTCCCCCAGGGGCTTCAGCGTGAAAAAGGTATATTCCTTGCCCGGCAGGTAATGGTGGGCATCGCAGCGGGTACAATAGTTCGGTTCGCGCGGATCGTCTTTCTCCCGGTCGCCCCCGACGATGATGAGGGGATCGAAATACAGGGCCGGGCATTCCCGTCCGCCTACGAGGTAATAACGGTACGTGTAAAAGGAATCCTCGATGCAATCCTGATGCTCGCAGTAGGCGGTAAGCGGATAGACGTCGGTGGCCGTCTCCACCAGCAGGCGAGCGGTCGGATTGAAAATTTCCCGCCTGAAGTTGAGGATGAGGGTCGGACACACGAACACGAGGCCCCTCCGCTCCGATTCGTTGCGCATGAGGTAGGCGATCCGTTCGTCGTAGAAGGCGGCTTCGTCGACGACCCAGGTGCCCGTCTCCGGGTGCGCGAGGATCAGAGCCTCCAGATCGAAGGAATCCCGGACCGTCGCGATCCTGTCGCCGCAGCGCTCATAACCGCCGCGGAAAGCCAGCGCGTCTTCGGGGTAGTCGGGAAAACGGGCACGGTCGAGCCGGGACCGAACGAAGAAGATGTTTCGGCGATCGGCGTCGCCGAGCCCCTCGTCGGCGCGGAAAAGGCTGGCCTGGGAATCCAGGCGCGTCGTGAGCGCCGCGACCGCCGCGCCCTTACGTGAGGCGACCCGCGCGTCCCGCCAGAGCCGGGCCGAGTATTCGGTCTTGCCCGAACCCATCGGTCCGATGACGAGTATGCGGCGGGACGCGATGCTGAAATCGAAATGGCGCAACGCCTCATGGACCCGGAGGGCGGGAAAGCCGAGGCTTTTCAGGAAGCTGTCGGTATCTCTCCCGATCGGGTCCGCCACCGCCGGAAATCCGCTAGAAGTCCTGGCCGGTCAACAGCGCGTAGCCCTCGGCCGGCGTCTTGACGGCGATCAGCGCGGCGCGCAGATCCTTGTTCTTCAGCTTGGCGCTAAAATACGAGAGGGTCTGAAGATAGTAGGCATGCTGATTATAGGCCGCCGCGATCATGAACATGAGCCGGACCGGCTGATCGTCCAGGGTCTGGAAATCGACGACGTCGCACTGGCTGATGCCGACGGAAACCACGAGGTCCGTGACCGAAGAAAGCCTCACGTGCGGTATCGCGATGCCCCGCCCGATCGCGGTGCTCATGAGTTCTTCGCGCTTCAGTATCTCGGAGGCGAGCTCCTGGCGATTCTTCACCTGGGGAGCGTTCGCCAGGTTGTCGGCGAGGGCCAGCAGGGAATCCCGCTTGGATCCATGGTTCAGGAAAAGGATGCGGTCGGGGGAGATGATGTTCTGGACCTGGATGGAAGCGAACTGGGGGGTCATGCGGTTCATCGACAGGCGATCGTTCACCCATTTCTCGATCTCGGCCTTTTTGAAACGCCACACGGTGCCGATCTTGCCGGACGGGATCTCGCCTTTCTGCGCCCAGTCATACACGGTCCGCTCGGAGACTCTCAGGTACTTCGCTACTTCTTCTATGGTAAGGATATCGTCATCCATGTATGGTCTCCTCGAACTTATTTCCGTATTTGACGGGACTATATTGCAATGAACCGCATAATATGTCAAGTGAAGGCATACGGCTGCGAAGGCTTCGGGAGGGAGGAACAGGCGTCAGTAACCGGTAGCCGGGTAAGGACAATCTTGCCGGGTGACTTGGCAAGATACCTCTTCCCCGCTTCCTGTTGTCTACTGGATTCCTTCTTCTTTCTTCCCCCCCGCCAGATCGTGCAGGGAATCCAAAGGGAGGAGCTCCCCGATGGTGGTGTCGACAAGGCCGCCGCCCTCGCCGCCTTCGCCGCCGAAGCGGACAGGAGCGGAGGGATCCAGGAACTCGGAAAGAACCTGGCGGCAGGCACCGCAGGGTCCGACCGGGCTCCGTGAATCCGGGGTGGACACGGCGATCGCGACGAAGCGGCGGGCGCCCGCGACGATCGCCGCCGAGACGGCGCTCCGCTCCGCGCAGACGGTCAAACCGAAGGACCTGTTCTCGACGTTGGTTCCGACGAAGATCCTGCCGTCTTCGCTCAGCAGGGCCGCGCCGACACGGAAGCGTGAATAGGGGGAATAGGAGCGCGCTGCGGCTTCCCGGGCTTTGATGAAAAGCGCATCCATATCGATTCCCATCACGGTACCCCCGAAGTTGACAGTTATAATGATACTATATACCATCCCTGGCAAGCATAACAACGAGGAAGCGATGCCGAAAAAAAAGCGGAAAAACTGGATACTGCTCGGTTCGGCGTTGGTCGCAGCCTACCTCATCCTCGCCTCCCGCCCGGTGAGAACCGAGACGGTGCTGATCCCTGCATGGATCCGCGATCTGAGGAGCGCTTCGGCGGATGCCGAGGCGGCCGATCCGTTGATCCCGTTCCGGAACGGCGCGACGATGGGCTACTTCGACATCGAAGGCCTGTTCTCAATAGTCCGCGCGGCGGGCGGAAACACGGCGCTCTCCGACACGGCCTGGTCCGCGTACGAAGCCGTCCCCGACGGCGTCGCCATTTTTGATCCGCACGGACTCCCCGTCGCGAAGACGGCCGAACGGGGTTATCCCTGGTTCGCCGACGGAAGAACCTTCATGGTCGGTCCCGAGCAGAATTCCATCGCCGCGATCGATCCCGCGGGAACCGTAGCCTGGAACCGGGATTTCACCTCCCAGATTACCTGCGCGGACGCGGCGGGCGGGTCGCTCATCGTGGGGCTTCTTGACGGCGGCATCCAGGTGCTCGACGCGAAGGGTTCCGTCGTTTTCGCTTTCGAACCCGGCGGTTCCCGCCTTCCCGTCATCCTGGCCGCGAAGCTGTCGGACGACGGGAACGCGATCGCCCTCGTCTCCGGAATCGATCCGCAACGCTTCCTTTATCTGGAGAAATCCGGAGGTTCCTTCAAGGTCGCCCACCACGAATACCTGGGGGGAGCATTCCGGCGCCCGGTGAAGACGGCCTTCGTCGGCGGCGGCAAATGGGTCGTATTCGAGCGGGACGACTCGCTCGGCGTGTACGAGCCCTCGACGCGCAGGAGCTATGTCCTGGATATCGGCGCCCCGGTAGCGGCCTTGGACGGAACAGGCGATGATGGGATGATGTTTCTGCTGACGGCGAAGGGCGAGGATAAAGCCCTTGTCGCGATCAGGATGCCCGACGAAATTTTCGCGCGCGCTTCCTTCCGGAGCGAAGTATCATTCCTGCGCCGGTTCGGGAACCGTCTATTCATCGGCGGAGATTCCAGAATCTCCGCGATTTCCATTTCTTCGAGGTAACGCAATGAATGGGAGAACCCAGGCTTCCCGCACGACGCTCCTCTTCCTCGCCTTATCGGCGGTCGCGGCCGGCGCCATGGATTGGCCCAGTCCTGAGACCCGTGGCGTCTCCAGCTTCGGTCAGAACGAAGCGGGACGACCTTCCGTCGGCTACGGTTTTTCGGGTGAGGGCACCGTCCGTTCCGCCGATGCGGGAGAGGTTGTCTATGCGCGGGGGCCGCAGGACGGAATCGACGGGTTTCCCTCCCCCCTCGGTTCCTGGATCGCAGTGGACCATGCCGACGGCATCGTTGCCGTCTACGGTAGACTCGCCGACTTTGAGGCGGAAAACGCAAAGACGGTGGTCGAGAAGGGTTCCGTGCTGGGACGAGCAGGCAAAAGCGGATGGACGGACGAATCCGGCTTTTTTTTCTCCATCCTGGACCGTTCCGGGCGCAAATGGGTCAATCCCGCCCTCATCATCCCCTTCGTAGCGGACAAAAAGCCGCCCGTCCTCAGATCTGTCCTCCTGATCGGCCGCGACGGCATCCCCGTCAACGCGGCTCTCGTAAAAAGCGTCCGTCAGGGCAGCTATCGCATCCTCGTGGATGCGGTGGATGCCGAGGACCGGTCCGTCGCCTATCCCTTGGCGCCTCAGCACATCATTTGCGTGGTCAACGGTTCGGAGCAAGGCGCGTTGCACCTTGAGACGATTCAGACGGTGGAAGGCGCGCTGCGGGTGATGAGGATCGCATTGTCGCCCGCGGCCGCAGCCTACGAGCACGTACCCGCCTACGACCTGGGCGAGGCCAGGCTGACGCGGGGTCGCGCGCACATCGAGATCACCGTGCGCGATGCCGTGGGGAACGAGCGGAGTTCCGCCTTCTCGATCATCGTCGAATAAGGATCGAACCCTGATGCGCCCGAGGAAACGAGATTCGGTAAAGACCTGGTCTACGCCCCGGGCGACGGAATCGGCCCGTTTCATCCCCTGCGCCTTGTGCGGCGGCCGGAACTTCCTGCCGGATCTGGATTGCGGAGGCTTCGGCTTCGTCCGCTGTTCGGACTGCGGCTTACTGCAGAGCAATCCCCAGAGCGATAGCGCCGAGGTCCGCGCGCGATACGGCGAACGGCACGGAGAGGATTACTTGGCCTACGAGCTCGCCAACGAGGCGCCGTTCCTGCGGCTGCAGCAGCTGGCCCTCTCGGATGCCGGTTTCGACCGGATCGAAGCGGAAGCCCGCAAGAAAGCCGCCCCTTCGGCGCCGAAAGTCCTGGATGTAGGTTGCGCCACGGGAGCCCTGCTGGAGACCTTGCGCGCGCGCGGTTGGGACTGCTCGGGAGTCGAGCTTTGCGGTGAATCGGCCGCATGGGCCCGCGAGAAACGATGCCTGGACGTCCGCAGCCTCCCGATCGAGGAGGCGCGTTATCCGGGCGGTAGTTTCGACCTGGTCCACGCTTCCCACCTGATCGAGCACCTGAACGAGCCGCGCTCCTTCCTGCGGGAGAGCCTTCGCGTGCTGAAGAAGGACGGGATCCTGCTGCTGACGACGCCGAACGCCGACGGCCTGCAGGCGCGCCTGTTCGGCTCCGCCTGGAGGTCGGCAATCTTCGACCACCTGTATCTGTTTTCCCGCTCCACGATCCGGGCCCTCCTGGAATCCGAGGGCTTCGGCGTGGAAAAGATCGTGACCTGGGGCGGCTTGGCGGCGGGAACCGCGCCGCGGCCTATCAAAGCGCTGGCCGACAGGGCAGCCAAACGCTTCTCGTTCGGGGACGTTATGCTGATCCTTTCACGCGCCCGGGCCGATCATTCCCCGTAGATGTGGACGAACCCGTGCAGCAGCTCCGAAGCCTTGTCCTTGCAGCCTCCGCAGACGGTGCCGATTTTGGTCGCATTCTGCAGATCTTCCCAAGTGCGCGATCCTGACTTGACCGCCGTCTCGATATCCTTGTCAGTGATGCCCAGGCATTGGCAGATAACGACGGATTCTTCCTTGAAGAGGCCTTCCCGCCCGGTTTTCTGCAGGTAGTCGTCTATCGCGGCGCGAAGGGCCTTGTCGCCGAGAACGGAGCAGTGGACTTTGTTGTCGGGGAGGCCGCCGAGCTTCTTGGCGATATCCTCCGGCTTGATACGGTAGGCCTCTTCCAGGCTCATGCCCTTGACCACTTCCGAAAGCATGCTCGTGGATGCGATGGCGCTCGCGCAGCCGTAGGTCTTCCACCTCAAGTCGACGATCCTGTCGTCCGCGATCCGGAGCAGGATGAGCATCTGGTCACCGCACTTGATATTACCCGTCATGCCCCTGCCGTCGGCGGGGAACGAGGCTTCGTCTTCCATGAGCGCGTTGCGGGGATTCATGAAGTGGTCCTTGACCATGTTCGAGTAAAGCCATTCAGACATAGAAAACTCCTCGCGAGCCGCTCCGCGGCCTAATTTACAGTGGACATCGCCCGCAGGCGCGCGATGATGGGGGGGACGGTATCCAGCACGTAGCGAACGTCCTGTTCGGTCGTGTCCCGGCCGAGGCTGAAACGGATGGAACCGTGGGCGAGTTCGGGACCAACGCCCGTCGCCATCAGCACGTGCGAGGGGTCGAGGCTTCCGGAGGCGCAAGCCGAACCGGTGGACGCCTGGATGCCCAGAAGGTCGAGGTGCAGGAGTATGGATTCCCCTTCGGCTCCGGGAAAGGAGACGTTGAGGGTATTCGGCAGGACTTCCCGCGGATGGCCGTTGATCTTGATGTTCGGCACGCGCTCGATGAAACCGTCCCGAAGAATCGTGCGAAGGCGCGCCAAGTCATGGCCGTAGGAGGCGAGTTCAGCGAAGGCCAGTTCCGCGGCGACGCCGAAGCCGAGTATGCCGATGTTGTTGTAGGTACCCGCCCGCAGTCCGTGTTCCTGGTGGCCTCCGCGGATTAAGGGCTCGAAGGGCGCGCCTTTACGCGCGTACAGGGCGCCGACTCCCTTGGGACCGTAGATCTTATGGGCCGACAGGGTCAGGTAATCGACGCCGAGCTTGTCGACGTCGACGGGCACCTTGCCCGCTGCCTGCACCGCGTCGCTGTGAACCCAGGCGCCGGCCTCCTTCGCGATCGCGGAAATGGCGCGGAGATCCTGGATGGTGCCGATTTCGTTGTTGGCGAGCATCACCGAGACGAGCAGGGTACGTTCGTTCACGACGGCGCGCAGTTCGTCGAAATGGACCTTGCCGTCGGGATCGACCGGCAGGAAAGTCACTTTCATCCCGCGGGATCGCAGGAATTCCGCCGAATTGATCACGCAGGGATGCTCGATCGCGGTAGTGACGATCTCGTTCCGATTCTGCCCTTCGCCGGCGAGCAGCATGGTCTGAAAGACCGTATTGTTCGATTCGGAGCCGCCGGAGGTGAACACGATCCGTTCGGCCGGAGCGCCGATGAGCTTTCCGACGGACTCGCGCGCCGCCTCGACCCGCGCGTGCGCGGCCCGTCCGGCCTCGTGCATGCTCGACGCATTTCCGAAAATCTCCAGATCTTTGACGATGGCGGAACCGACTTCAAGCCGCAACGGGGTAGTAGCGTTGTAGTCCATGTAGATCCGCTTATTTTCCATCGGTTCCTCCGCTCGCTCTAGAATTATAGACGCTCATTCAACCCGATTCTACGCCGTCGGCCGCGCGGCGCCTTCGATCACCGCGCGGCGCCTTCGATCACCGCGCCGCCCGCGAGGATCGCGCTTCGAGGCGACCGGCCGTCAACGGAAGCGGCCTCATCCCCTTCGATCCGTGCCGCGACATAGAAGGCGGCCGACTGGCCCGGCGCGACCGCGCGTTGGCCTTCGTCGAAATCAACGCGGATCCTTCCGCCGCCGAGAGGGATAACCGAGGCGGGAGCGGCTTTGGACGCGAGCCGAATCTTGACCAGGGCGCGGAAGGGTTCGGTGCCGAAGCGGGGAGCCCAGACCGCGTCGGCCGCGGTAAGGGAAGGCGAGAAAAGGCTTCCTTCCCGACCGACGACGACCCGGTTCAACTCCGCGTCCAGGCCGACCACATACAGGGGCTCGGCGCCAAGACTCAAGCCGACTCCGCGTCGCTGGCCTATCGTATAACGGATTATGCCGCGATGTTTGCCGAGGGTTTTCCCCTTCTCGTCTACGATATCCCCTTCGGGAACGCCTTCGTCGGCGAACAGGGGGCCGTAATCCTCGGCCGCGATGAAATCCTGGCTGTCCTTCTTGTCCGCCGTTTCCAGATTCCGTTCCCGCGCGAGCTCGCGGACTTCGGTCTTGGCGAGGTTTCCGAGGGGAAAGCGCGCGGTACGGAGGGCCGCCTGTCCCAGGCGCTGAAGGAAATAGCTTTGGTCCTTTTTCGGATCCGCGGCAGGAGCCAGCCAGATCCCCGCCTCGGGATCGCCCGCTTCGACCACCTGCCTGACGTAATGACCCGTCGCGTAGTAATCGAACGCGACATCTTTTTCCCGCAGCGCCTGCGGGAGAAGGCCGAATTTCATGAGCGGGTTGCAGCGGAGGCAGGGATTGGGCGTCCGCCCGGAACGGTATTCGGACTTGAAATTACCGAGGATCTCGCGGGCGTAGGGAGCCGAGAGGTCGACCACGTGGTATTCCGCGCCGATCGACGCGCAGATCCGCCTGCATGCCGCCTCGTCCTCCGCTTCGCCGGGACCGTAGCAACCATTGCCCGTGCCTTCAGGAAATTCGATCGAAGCGTCGTAGACCTTCATCGTCGCGCCGATGACCCGGCACCCCCGTTCCGCCATGAGGACGGCGACGAGGGACGAATCGACCCCGCCCGACATCGCGACGAGTACGGTCGAACCGGGAGGGGGGAGATCGACGGGGATATAGGTCCTGGCTTCCATATATGACTACAATAGTAAACTTAGAGTTTTTCGACAAGAGGTCGAAACCAAGCTGCCTGATCGGGCCGAAGCGACGACTAGAAACGTACGCGGTTAATGCGCTATAGTACCATTCCCCGCGTGCAAGGCTACATACGCCACGCAAAGTATACCACGCTCAAGATGAGATGGAGAATAGGATGGCGATGATTCGACACCCCCTGACGGGTCTTCCCGTCGGCGATCCCGACTGCGTCCCCCTCGCGACCTCCGCCGCGAGGCCGGACGAGGCGGAACTCGATGCCGCCCTGGATTCGCTCATCCTGTCGGCTTCGGGCTGGCGTACCGTCTTCGCGGCCGACCGGCAAGAAGAAAGCATCACGACGAAAATTTCGGGTTCGATGACCGTGATCGCCGCGACCGCCGCCGCCGCCTTCGCCGCCTACCTCCGCCCGCTCTCCAAGGGACGGGCTCCTTCCATCTTGGTCGGCATGGATTCCAGGCCCACGGGACAGGCGATCGCCGACGCGATGATCCGCGCCTTCATCGCCGAAGGTTGCGCGGTTTCTTTCCTCCACATCGTCTCAGCGCCGGAAATCATGGCATGGGCGCGCAGCCGACCGGAAACCGACGGATTCGCCTTCATCTCCGCCAGCCATAATCCCATCGGGCATAACGGGCTCAAGTTCGGGCTCGCCGACGGCGGCGTTCTTCCGGGTTCGGAAGCCGCAAGCCTCATATCCGACTTCCGCGCGCGCGTTTCCCGCGGCGACCGGATAGCCGCCGCGGCCGCGCTCATGGCCGGGGCGGACACGAAGGACCTGGAGCGCGTGTATACCGCCTGCCTTCAGGCCAAGCGTGCCTCGAATTCCGCTTACACTCTTTTCACGCGCGAGGTCGTCACCGGTTCGGCGGAAATCGCCGTCCAGGATATGATGCTGGACCGGATCGAACGCGGGGTGGCGGAACGCCCCGTCGGAATCGTCGTGGACTTCAACGGCTCGGCGCGCACGCTCTCCATGGACGTCGACTTCCTGCAAGGCCTCGGCGTCAAGGTGGACGCGCTCAACGATACGCCCGGAGCCATCGCCCACCGCATCGTGCCGGAGGGCGAATCCCTGGAAAGCTGCAGATCCCGGCTGGAGGCGCTCCATGCCTCCGATCCCTCCTTCATGCTCGGCTACATGCCCGACTGCGACGGGGACCGGGGCAACCTCGTCGTCTGGGACGACGCGGCCGGCGCGGCGCGAAGCCTGGAAGCCCAGGAAGTCTTCGCTCTCTGCTGCGTTTCGGAACTCGCCCACCTGGTCTGGACCGGCGAGTTGCGCTACGATCCGGAAGGGAACGCGCTGGACAAGGTCGCCGTCGCGGTCAACGACCCGACCTCGATGAGGATAGACCGCATCGCCCGCGCCTTCGGCGCCTCGGTCTTCAGGGCGGAGGTGGGCGAAGCGAACGTCGTCGGCCTCGCACGTCGCCTGCGGGAAAACGGCTACGCGGTCCGCATACTCGGCGAAGGGGCGGCGGGCGGGAACATCACGCATCCGTCCGCGGTCAGGGATCCGATCGACACAGTCTTCGCCCTCCTCAAGCTGCTGACCATCAGGGACGATTCCGGGCGTCCCGGTTTCTTCCACCTTTGGTGCGGGCTCTCCGGAGCGGGAACGGCTTACGACGGGGATTTCTCCCTTTCGGACGCGATCGCCACCCTCCCCGCCTTCACGACGACGAGCGCCTATGAAAGCGAAGCCATCATGAAAATCGAAACGGCCGACCATGGCCTTCTCAAAGATCGGTATGCGGAAATCTTCAGACGCGAATGGGAAACGCGGAAGGAACATCTACATGCCCGCTTCGGCTTCGCCCGTTGGGAAGCGATAGCGTACAACGGCTTGGAGGAAAGCAGGGACATCGTCCGCTTCTCCGAGGCCGGAAAAGGCGGACTCAAGATCCTGTTCCTGGACGCCTCCGGCAACGAACGCGCCTTCCTCTGGATGCGGGGGTCAGGAACAGAGCCCGTATTCCGCTTGATGGCGGACCTGGCGGGGGCTGACCGGCAAGCCGAGCGGGAATTGCTGGAATGGCAACGGGCCATGATCACGGAAGCCGATTCGATGCGATGAAGAGGGGCGAATCCGTCTCTCCTTGCGTATTGGGTCGATTATCTTTAGAATCTCCAGGGAAGACGATACGCGTATCGTCTCTCCGGAACCGTCGACGAGCTATCCCGAAAGGACGCGCGCGCGGAAAGGAAAGGAATTTATGGGCATACGCGGAGAACTTTACTCCACGACCGTCTCCCTTCAGAACAGGACGTACTTCTTCAACGTGAAGGAGAACCGACTCGGCGACCTGTACCTCAACATCGTCGAAAGCAAGAACAAGGATACGGGCGGCTTCGACCGGCAGTCCGTCGTGCTCTTCGCGGACGATCTCCAAAGCTTCCTCAAGGGTTTCGACGAATCCCTGAAAGTCATGGAAAAAGCCGTACGCGAGAAAAACAAGGGCGGGTCGCCGACCTTCCGCGCTCCACGGGAGCGCGATGGCGATTCCGGAACGGAAAAACGCGAAAGCGCCCCTCGGGAACGGGAAGACCGGGAAGAAAGGAAGGCCAATCCTTTCGAGAAACGTCCTTCCGGCGACCGCGAGGAGAGGAAATTCTCTGAGCGCCCTTCCGGCGACAGGCCCTTCGGCCGCGAGCGCCCTTCCGGCGACAGGCCCTTCAGCCGCGAGCGCCCTTCCGGCGACAGGCCTTTCAACCGCGAACGCCCTTCCGGCGACAGGCCTTTCAACCGCGAACGCCCTTCCGGCGACCGGCCATTCAACCGCGCTCGGCCCACGGGCGACCGGCCTTTCAGCCGGGACCAGGATTCAAGGGACCGACCCGCGGCAGACCGGCCGTTCAACCGCGACCGGCCCGCGGGAGACCGACCGGCCAACCGGGACCGCCCCGGCGCCTACCGCCCCTTCAACCGCGATCAAGGCGCCGGCGAACGCCCGGCCCACCACGACCGTCACGACCGAGCCGAAGCGCCGCGCTTCGGCGCCGGCCAGGATAGGACGCCGACGTACGGGCCTTCCGGCCGGCCGCCCTTTTCCGGGGATGCCGGCCCGCGCAAGAAATTCATCCGTTCGGGAAAACCCGGCGGCTCGTACGGCGGACCGAAGAGCGCCGGCGCCGGCGGTATCGGCAAGCCGTTCCGCAAGGCCCGGACGGTCAAATCCGTACGCCGCGACGAATCGCGGGACAGGACCTGATAAGGATTAAAAGTCCAGCTCGCCTTGGGCGGGCGACGAGACGCGAAAACTGAGCCGTTGCAGAGGCGACGGTCCGAATGAGGCTATCCGGAGGAGATGTTCCCTCGTCGGATAGCCTTTATGTTTTTCGTAGGCGTACTCGGGATAGATCCAGGAATATCGCACCATCATCCGGTCGCGGGCCGTTTTGGCGAGTATCGAGGCGGCCATGACCTCGTAGACGGTCGCGTCCGCCTTCACGAGGGCGCGGCAGGGGATGCCCAGCCGCGGCGAATAAAGTCCGTCGGCTATCGCCTCGATTGGGCCGAGGCCGTCAGGAAGGCGCATGCAGGCGAAGGCGCGCTCCATAGCCAGCAGGCTGGCGCGGAGGATGTTGATTCTGTCGATCTCGGCCGAGGAAGCCCAGCCGATGCCCCAGGCGAAGGCTCCAGCATAGATCGCACTCATCGCGGTCTCACGCTTCTTTTCGGACAGCTTCTTGGAATCGTTCAACAGTGCGAATGGAAAGTCCGGACCGAGGATGACCGCGGCGGCGCATACCGGTCCCGCGAGCGGACCCCGGCCCGCTTCGTCCAGTCCGCAGACCAGGCTCATCGGCGCGGCGCCACAACCAGGCGCGCGGCGGGAAGGGCGGCGTCCGCCTCTCCGAGGAAGGCTGCGCTGACGAAATAGTCGCCTTGAGAAAAAACGGTCTCCACAACCTTCTCCGCCCCGAGGTAATCGATGTTGGAAAGGCGGAAGGCTCCGTCCGGTTCGAAAACCGCGACCAGCCAGGGGTTTCCGCCGACGCCGTCCAGGTAGAGCCGGTACGGTCCCTCATCGGCGATGCGGACGCGGAACAGGGCGGGCCTGGAACGTTCCACCGCGGTCCGCGGTCCGTACGGATCGATCCTTCCGAAACGGAGTTCGTCATCCGAAGACATGAGCATCGCGGTTTTTCCCTCCATCGCCCGGAGAGCCTGTGCAGGGGGCGCGATCAGGGCTTCCACGATATCGCCTGCGGGAACACCTGCGGGAACGCCTGGCTCCTCATCCGTCCTCAGCGAATAAAGGCCGAAACTGCCGTCCGCGTGAAGGGTTCCGAGAAGCATTTCCCCGGGCAGAACCACCAAGGGCCCGTACGCGGGGCGGTCCATGGGTCGCTCCAGGACGGTCTCAAAAGTGGAGGGGTCTACCGCGATGAAGGAAGGTGCGTCTGTTGCGAACAGGAGGAGATCCGAGAAGAGGACGGGGCCGGCGACGACGGAATGCTTCATGTCGCGGCGGAGCGGCGGGGGTGACCCGACGGTCTCTCCTTCAAGCCCGGCCGAAACGGCCTTCTCCTTGACGACTCCAAGGCCATCCGCCCGGTATAGGTCGTTTCCGCGTTGGGCCTGGAGGGAAGCGCCCACGGAATGGACCAACGGGTCGCCGACTTCCGTTCCGACTTCGGTTCCGACTTCCGTTCTGCCCCCACCTTCGCCCAGGATCACCAGGGTCTCGCTTTCCTCGCCGTAACGGATTTCGATCCGCGCTCCCGAAATGGCGATCGAGGACGGGAAGGGGCGCGCAAGCCTTTTCAGCGATACGCGATGCAGACTCGCGGCAGCGAGAGGAAAATCGAAGGAATGGGTCGAAGCATCGCCCGGCGCCTCCTGGACCGTCGGAGGCACCGGAAGTTGCGGAGCGGCGGCGGGAGGCTCCCGGTCGCAACCGGCGAAAAGGAGCGCGAGGCAGGCTGATACCGCAAATCGGGCTCGGCGATCGGGGATCATTTCGGAGCCGCTCCTTCGCGTTGGATGCGGGCCAGGCGCTCGGCCGTCGCGAGGAATGCGACAAGCGAACGCGTATCCCGAACCGCCGCGGAAAGGGAAAGCGGAAGGCCGATCAGCGCGGCGCGTTTTCCTATGACGAGCCTGATCGTGGAGGCGGCGCGGGCATTCGATCCCGCATTCCCTCCAATGACGTTCGACGAAAAGGCAGCTGACTTTTCAAGCAAAGCCAACTCCGTTCCCGACGGGGCATCGCCCGAGCAGAGGAACGGCAGGGTCGCGACGACGGCGGGAAAACGGTCGCCCGGAGGGAAGGCCTTGGCGAGTATGCCCGGAGCGAGGGGCATTCCCGAGATGCTGGCTGCCACAAGAAGAGCGGAGAAAGGATCCACCCCTTCAGAGTTATTCCGCACGACTCCGTTCCCGCCGTCGGCGAGCATGAAGCGGAAGTCGGTTCCGCCTCCTTGCGCCGCCGCCTGCGCTGCTGCCTGAGCTGCCGCCTGCGCTGCCGTCGCCGCCTCCGCTGCAGGCAGCGGCTCACCCCGTATCGCACCCTGCGCTGCTTTTCGGGCAGTTTCCAGGGAAGCGTCAACGGATTTCCGGTACGCGGTCGCGAGCCGATCCCTCAGAGCGGCATGGCGTTGCCCAAGCTTGATTACCGACAAGGCCGGCGGATCGTCCGCCAGGGCGGAAAAATCGTCCAGAAGCGCCTCATCGGCGACTGCGGAATCGGATGGCGCGGATTCCGCTTCCACAGCGAAACGTTCGGCCCGCAGTACGGCATCCCAATCGACGAAAGCCGCCTCGTCGTCCGTTTCCGGATTCTCCGCCGTTCCGGTTACGTCCCTTCCCTCCGTCGCCGCCCAAGCCTTTTCCAGGGCGAGTTTGATGATCGCTCCCTCCAAGCCCAGATCGGCGGAGAATCGATCGCCGGAACGCGTCCAGGCCACCCAGCAAAGGGACACGGCCTCCGAGAAGGCGGCATCGAACTCTCCGTCTTCAGCCAGGAATGCCGCGAGGGTCTCCGTCCCGCTTTCGGCGACGCGGCGCAGGAAAGCCGCGAGCGAGGAGAGGGCGGCGGGGTCGGGAGGAACGAAGGCGCCCCCGCCGATGCCCTTAACGCGCGATGCCGCGAAATCGACGTACCAGGCAGCGCCCGCGGCAGCGGGAAGGGCGTCGGAAAGCGCGGTGCGAGAGGCGAGTTCCAGGGCGAAGGACTCAAGCGCGGTAGAAAAGACGGAGTTCGCCGAAGCAGCTGTCCTCAGGGAAGCGGAAGCGGCGAGGGTCTCCGGGGAGCCTTCGGAGAGCGCGAGCAGCCAGGCGCGCGATGACGCCTGATCGAGGCCGCGGCTCGCCTCGCGCAGGGCGACGAAAGCGCGCGGCGGACAGGTGCGGCTGGAGGCGATCCGGTCTTCGAGCGCTTTCGCAACCTTCAGGAGGGCGGCGGTCGTGGCTCCCTTGAGCCGGGGCGAAAGGAGGGCGGACAGGGCCTTCCCGGCTTCCACGGCCTCCGCTTCCCGCGAAGCCGCGGTGCGGAAACCTTTTGAACTCGGCCTGCCGTACCGTTCGCCTGAAATCTCCGCCGCGCTTTCCCAGCGGAGCCGCCGGGCCTCGCCGAGCCGGGCGATCGCGGACTCCCGCCCGGACTCCCGCCCGGACTCGCCGCCGCTCCGGTCCAGGTCCGCCGCCGTGGCGCGGGCTGATGCGGCATACGCATGCTCCTCGACTACCGACCGAATGCGATCCTCCGCGATGGAGGCGCGCAAGGTATCCATGGCTGAGATCCGTGAAACGGCTTTGGCGCGCTCCGCCTTGGGCAGGAAGGCAAGCCAGGAAACATCGGCGGCGAAGGAGGAGGACGCGGCGATGGAGAAGGACACGACGAAGAGTCCTAAAACGAAAAAGGCCTGAAGGCGCAAGGTCAACAGCCGGCCCCGTCCCGGATCACCGCGTTCGGACGCCTGGGCGGCGCGAATGCGGCATCGAAGGCGGCCTGATCGGCGGCGCGGAAGTCCCGTTCCCACAGATATTCGAAGCCGGTGAAGGTGTTGGAAGCGATGGATGCCGCGCGGGGGCGCGCGCCGGCGAAGGCTTCCGATCCGCGGGCCAAGCCCGTAGCCGTGAACGAGGAGGTCTCGATCGAGGGAAAAGCGCCGCGCGCCTGGACCGCCCGGCAAACGCCCGAAGCGTCCACGCGCGCGCGCAGGTTGCCGAGAACCGCGGGCGTGGCGTCAAGGGACAACAATGCCACGTCCCGGGCTTTGGCCGCGAGGGATCCGCCTTTCCACTCCGCCCGGCCGCCGGATGAATCCAATGCCGACGCGTAGGTGGACGCTTCGGCTCTCGCGTCCACCTCCCTGGCGACGAAGTCGGCATCCCTCAGCGACGCGCCGGTCGCGCTGTCCTTGGCGATCGCCACGAGCACGACTCGGTCCAGCTCGATCTTGCCGCCCTTCGCCTCGATCATCGTTGCGGAGAAGGGCGAGAGTTCGTTTTCCATCCGGACGCGGACTGCCAAAAGCGTCCCTTCCCGGGATCGTATCGCGACCGAGGCGCGGGAAGGGCGCGGCGCGGGTTTGAGGTAACAATCGCGCAGCTCCAGCCGGGAATTCTCGAGGGAAACGAGCAGGGATGCACCTGAAAGGGTCGAATCGGAAAGCTCGACGCGCGCTCCTTCAGATAAGAGGAGGAGCGGCCCCTCCGCGGGCTCTCCCGAGAGTTCCAAGCCGTAAGCTTTTATCTCCGAACCGCGCGCATGGATGGACGAGCCGGCCTTCACGACCACCGTGGAGGTGGAATCGACCTTCATCCAATCACCGGAATATCCGCCGCGCAGTTCAATGGACCGGGGCAATTCGACGGCGGCGTTCAAGACGGTGGTTCCCGAAACCAGTATCCGCCGGACCGACGAAGAGCGCGAAGCCGCGAAAGCTTCATCGAGGGTCGCGAACGGATGCCCGCGCGAGCCGTCGCGTCCTCCTGAGGTCGCGGACCCAAGCACATGGAGGGTGGAGGAATCCACGACGAAATCGCGGGATATCGTACCGCTCCGGTTGCCCGCGGCGTCGGTCGCAAAGGCGCTTACGGCGTACCGCACCGGTCCTTCCGCCGAAGGAGGAAGAAGGACTGCATTATCGAAGGTTATCTCCTCCGTTGATCCGTCGCTCCGCAGCGACTTGATCGACGCGGTGACTATCCCTTCGCCCTCCAGGCTCAACAGGGGCGGCTCTGCGAGCCATGAACCGGAAGGCGGGGCGGAAAGCCGCGGCGTATCGGGGGGACGCCGGTCGATGAGGAACGGCGTTCCGGAGATGTTCCATTCAAGCTCTTCTCCGTCGCATACGTCGAGGACAAGCTCGGCTCCGCCTTCCAGAAGCGCTGAATATCCGCGGCCGCGGGGCCCGTGGTCTTTCTTGCCATGAGGGGAGAAGGTGATCGGGAAAGCCGTTCGCTCGGCGGCCGGGGAAGAGCGGACCAGCACCCGTTCCCTGTTCGCGGATCCGGGTGCCGCAGTGAAGTTCAGAGCGCCATCGGCGGGAGCCGCGGGAACGGAATCCAGGCTGATCGAGTAGGGTCCTGAAAAAGAACCTCCCCTATCCGCGATCCATTCGAAAGTACCGCCTGCCGTTCCCACAGGAACCGGCGCGGAAGCGTCCCGCCAAAGCCCGTCGCCCGGCGCGCGGTAACGGAAACGAAGTGCCCGTCTCGGCCAGGCAAGTACCTGCGATGCGCCGGCGCCGTAGAGCGCCGGACGCATCTGTATTTCGACCGGATCCGTGCCGGCAGCCGCGGCCGCTACGGCAGACTCGACCGCCTTCGTTCCCTGTTTTGAAAGGGACGGAGAAGAAACGGCGGATAGGGGCTCCAGAAGGTAGGCGTAGCGACGCAGACGCGTTCCGTCCCCGAGAAGCAGGGCGACGGTCCGGGAAACGAAAGCCACTGGACGGAGGACGACATCGCCTCCGCCTTGGAAGCGCAGCTCGGATGAAGCGGTAAAAACGCCGTCCGCCGTGATGTCCCAGCGCTGGGAGGCGGGGACCGGCAGCTTCATCTCGGACCGAAAGGGAGTCAGCTGGGCCTTCTCCAACAATGGGGAAATACCTGTCTCGGCCTTGGCGCCGTCCTCCTCGACGCTGTAGCTGACTTCCGCCGAGGCGACGCGACCGTCGGGAGTCCGTGCGGCTGCCCGCAGACGGACCGCGCCGGCTTTATCGACCAGAACGGGACCATTCCAGCTCCGCCCGGCGGGTCCCAGCGGATCGGATCCGTCGTCGGTCCAAAACAGCTCATGCGCGCCTTCGGCATCAAGGGAAAGGACTTGGCGGTTTGCCCAGGTACCTTCCGAGGGGTTGGCTATCAGCAGGGAGAAAGGCTCGAAGGCATAGGCGACAGGATCCGAACAGTTGCCCGCGGAATCGACGGTCCAGGCTACGACGTTCAGGCTCCGCGCGGAGCTTCTGAACCCTTCCCCCAGGTTTCCCCGCTGGGATACGACGCCGTCCTCGTCAACCACGGCCTCCACCCGGACCGCGGGATCGGCTTCTACCGCGATTGTCCACACGGACTTCTCGTCGTTCCTTCCCCGCAGGACAGGGGAAGCGGGCGGCGCCGCGTCCACGACCACCTGGTAACCCCTCGTTTCCAAGAGGACGTCCTCGGGATTGGCGCTCAGCCTTTCGGCCACGAGTTCGTAGAGGCGCTCCTCGCCTTCCTTCGCGGCGAGCTGGGCGGAAGCGGGACCCGCGCCGAGGTAGGTCTGGACGCCGTCCAAGACCAGGCGCAACCGTTCGCCTTCGGGAACGGCAAACCAGAATCTTCTCTCGGAGGGGAAAACGCCGCCTTCGGCATTGGTCGCAAGGACACGGACGCCGGAAGGACGCCGATCTTCCTCGGCGCCGCCTGAGAGCGGAAGGAGAGCGATCAAGAATGCGGCGAACGCGGCGGCGACCTTCGGCATGGGCGGACTTCCTCCCGTTGTTTATCGATGGAAATTACTTGATGGCATTAAGGATTTTCCGCAAATCGGGATCGTCCTTGTAATAGTGCTCCTCAAGCTCCGTCTTGGAGAGGCCGATGAGCTCATGGCTCATGTAATGGATCCAGCGATCCTCGTCGGCCATATGGAGCTCGTGCTTGCGGCACCAGTAGTCAGGATGGATGGGAAGCTGGTCTTCCTTGTCCACGAAGTATTTGTAGTCGTGCACTGCGACGACGAGATCCTTCCGCGGGATTCCCTTCTCCAGAATGATCTCCCCGAGGCGGTTGATCGTCCGGCCCGAATCGAAGATGTCGTCGACGAGAAGGACTTTGTCGCCCGTACGCAAGTGCTCCGGATCGTAGGTCCAGCCGTCCACCATCACGCGTTCCTGCTTGCGGACGTCGGTGTATGAGCGGGCGACCACGGCAGCGTAGTAGACCGGCCGGGCGTCCTTGCGCACGATCTTGAAGTATTCGCTGATGACGTTTCCGAGATAGGCGCCGCCGCGAAGGGATACGTAAATCACGTCGGGAATGAAGCCGTCCGCATGTATCCTATGCGCAAGCTTGATCGCGTTGTTCCGAACTGCATCGTAGGGGAGGAATTCCTTCTGCATGGGAGAATTCTACACGATATCCCGCAATAAAAAAAGGCCGGAGGCCGCGGATCTGCGGATCCGCGGCTTCCTCCGACCTCGTTTACCGCTTGTAACGCATGGTCTCCATCTTGGCGTCGCCGCGGATGACTTCGAACCAAAGCTCCTTGTTCGACTTGTCGTTGAGGGCGGCGAAGAAATCGGAAAGATTATTCACGGCCTTGCCGTTCACGCCCACGACGAGGTCGCCCGATTGCACGCCCATGGTGGACGCGGCGCTCTTCGCGATGGCCTCCACGACGTAAAGTCCTTTCGCCCCATCCGCGAGCTTTGCGGCCGTACGCAGCTCGTCGGAAATCGGCATCAGGATGATGCCGGGCCAGAGCTTGGCGTTTTCGGCCGCCACATCATCCTTCCGTTCCTCGATCCTGACCTCAATATCCTTGGCGCTTCCGTTGCGCACGATGGAGAACACGGCCTTCTGTCCGGCGCGGAGATCGCCGACGAGGAGGACCAGCTGGTTCCTGTCCTTCACGGCTTTCCCGTCAAGAGCGACGATGAAGTCGCCGGGAAGCATGCCGCCCTTTTCGGCGGGGGAGCCGAGGAACATCTGGGAAACCAAAGCTCCCTTCCGGCCTTCGACGCCCAGGTCCTTGGCGACGTTCTTGTCGGCGTCGATGAGGGATACTCCCAGCCAGCCGTATTTGACGGCTCCCGAGGTGATGAAGTCGTTGACCGCCTGTTTGGCGTTGTTGATCGGTATGGCGAAACCCAGTCCGACCGATCCGCCGGTGCTGCTGGCGATCCAGGTATTCATTCCGACCACTTCGCCTTTGATGTTGACGAGGGCGCCGCCGGAGTTGCCCTGGTTTATCGAGGCGTCGGTCTGGATGAAATCGTTGATGTTTCCCGCGGGTCCGCCCGTCCGGCCCACCGCGCTCACGATTCCCATGGTGACCGAGGAAACGAGCCCGAGCGGACTGCCGACGGCTATGGCCCAGTCGCCTACCCGCACCGCATCCGAATCGCCGAAGACGGCGACCGGGAAAGCTTCGTCCGACTCGAAAGAAACCAGACCCAGATCCTTGCGGGTGTCCTTGCCGACGAGCTTGGCCGGGAACTCCCGTCCGTCGTTGACCGCGATCACTATTTCCGAGGCGGTCCCGACCACATGGTCGTTCGTGAGCACGTAGTGCGTTTTCCCGTCGCGGCGCACGATCATGCCCGAGCCGAGCCCCTGAGAACGGAATTCGCGCTCGTTGCCGCTTCCGCCGCCGTTCCCGTCCCCCTGACCCTGGCCATCGGGATTCCCGAAGAAATATTCCCATGGAATCCCGTTGAACTGGGGGACCTGCTGCTTCTTGATTTCGGTGACCTTGACTTCAACGACGGCCGCGAGGGTGCGGTCCGCGATGGACCGGAACGCCGTCTGCAGGCTTTCCGCCACCGAGATGGCGTCCTGCGGCAGGGCGACTATCGGCGCCGCCTCCGCGTGAGCGGTTTTATTGGCGCCGGGAGTGGAACAAGAGAACGAGAGGAACGCTAGGGAAAATCCGAAAATGGCGCCGAGAAGGACGAGATTGAAGATGAAGAAGCTTCTCGACGACAATCGTTCGTTCAATTTCATTATTGATTCTCCTGTGGGTTGAAAATACGAATTTTAAACGAAGATGTCTAAGGAAAGTTACGTCCGCCCTGCCCGCGCTTCAGTCGGCGGTCAGGATCTCCGTATGATCGCGGAAGATCGCAACGGTATGCTCGCAATGGGCCGAAAGCTTGCCGTCCTCGGTCACGACGGTCCAGTCGTCCTCCAGGACCTCGACGTTCCCCGTACCCGCGTTGATCATCGGCTCTATGGCGATGACAAGCCCCTCCCCCATGCGGGGATTCGCGCCGGGGCTGACGTAATTGGGCACCTGCGGATCCTCGTGCGGGGAAAAACCGACGCCGTGGCCGCAGTACTGGTGGACGATTCCGTAACCGTGCTCTTTCGCGTGCGCCGTCACGGCCCGCGCTATCTGGTGCACGCGGTTCCCCGCGGTAGCCTGGGCGATACCGCGGTACAGGCATTCCTCCGTCACCCGGATGAGGCGGGAGGCTTCTTCGCTCGCCTTTCCGGCGATGAGCGAAATGGCCTTGTCGCTGAAAAAGCCGCCGAGGTCGATGCCGCAGTCCAGGGAGACCAGGTCGCCGTTCGCGATCTTTCGCCTGGAAGGCAGGCCGTGGATTACCTCTTCATTGATTGAGACGCAAAGGGCAGCCGTATACCCCATGTAGCCGAGGAAGGCAGGTTTCCCGCCCGCCCTCGCGATCCAGTCACGGACCCAGCGATCCAGATCCCTCGTCTCCGTTCCTACGACGGCCAGGGGTTTCAGTTCCTTGAACATGGCCGTGAGCATGCGGCACGAGGTCCTGATTCCGTCTATCTGCGCGGCGTTCTTTAGCCGGATCATATCGTTTTCTCCTGAATCCCGAGCCGCCGCTTGAGTTGCACGACGTTCGGCAGCGACGGGTCCAATCGGATCGCCCGCCTCAAAGCGACCGCCGCCCCGAGTCCATCCCCAAGGCGCTCCAGCGCTTCCGCGATGGTCCTGAGCCAGCGGGCTTCTTCCTTGCGAGAATATCCCATGTCAAGCAAGCCCTCCAAGCACTCGACGAGCAGGTCGTCCCCCGTGCGGCTCGCCAGCCGGACGCGGGCGATCTCTTTGACCAGGGCATCGACCTCGCCCATGAAGTGCCGGAAATACGGACGCTTCCGTTCTTCCGCGATGAGCTCGAGGAGGATGCGGAAGGCCTCGTAGGATTCCCCGCGCGAATCCAGCTCTTCGGCGAGGATGAACGAGCAGTCCATCCAGTCCTCCCGATCCAGGTATTCGTCGAGCCGGAAACCCAGGCCGCCGTTGCGCCGCCAGATGTCCAGCGCCTCGTCCTCCTCAAGATGGAGCAGGTCGAAAAAGAGGAGTTTGGCCTGGCTCGCCGGATCATTGCCCTTCTCCTTGAGGAAGGAGCGGTAATCGAAGCTGCCTTCCTTCCATCGCGGATCCGACCGGACGAAGCGGAAGTAGGCGCGGTCGTATTCCTGTCTGCGGTCGATGTCGGAAAGCGTCTCGTAGGCGGTGAGGAGCCGGCGCATGGCGGCATGCGCTTCGTCGCCGGCGATATCCGGATGGACGCGTTTGGCCTGTTCCCTGAAAGCCCGCTTGATGTCCGAGGAGGAGGCGTCGGCGTCGACTCCGAGTATGCCGTAGTAGTTTTCCAAAGGAAAATGGTTCGCCCGCGCGCGCTCAGGCGCGGGTCCGAACCGCTCCCGTCAGGCCCCGATCCGCTTCCCGATCGCTTCCGCCAACTCCGGGCTCGCGATCGAATCGGACCAGTTCACGCACATCCCTTCCTTTTCCATGGCGCGCATGAGGTTTCCCATGGCCTTTCCGGAAAACAGCCCGCCTTTGCGCAGGAAGGCCGCGCCTTTCTTCCCGACGAGGGAACTCGCGGACGAAAGGATCTTCGGGAGCCGCTCGGCCAGCTTGGAGCTGATCGGGGACAGGGATTCGGCGTAGATGACGATGTACTCGTAGCCGGGAAGACGCGATCCGTCCTCGGTCCAGGCATCCAGCTGGTCAACCCTGTGGCCCATGGACTCCATGCCCCTGGCGAGCGCGGTGACGCGTTCATCCTTTTTCCCCCGGACGGAAAGGGCGTAAATCAGTGCGATTCTCATCGGTTTATTTCCTATGCCTGTTTATAGAGCTGGTCGATCTCGGGTTCTTTGACGACGAAAACCGAGCATCGGGCGCTCACCATTATCTCGCGATGGGCGTGCGAGATGATATCCCGCGCGCTCCTGTCCTTTTCCCACCCGCCGAGCACGATCAGATCGGCCTTCTTTTCATCCGCCACGCCGAGGATTTCAGTATAGATGGCGCCCCGCCGAAGTTCCTTCTCTATCTTTACGCCCTTCGCCTTGGCGAGCTCGTCCACGAAAGAGAGGTAGCGTTCGCCGTTCGCCTCCAGGCTGCGCTCGTATTCGGCGCTCTCCTCCTGAACGAAGATCTTGCTCAGCGTCAGCTGACGGATGGTAGCAGTATCGACAACGTACACGGCCGAGAGCCGGCAACGGTAGAGTTTGGCCATGATGATGGCGTACTTCGCCGCATGGATGGACGCGTCCGATCCGGAGACGGCGACGACGATGTTCGAGAAAAGCGGCTTCATCATCCTTTCCCGGCCTTCCTTTTTAATAGTTTACTCGAAAAAAAAGATTCGCGCTCCCGTTCTTCCAGGGACGCCTGTATGTACGTCATAGTATCGCGCGCGGTGGGAATCACCAGCTTTTCCAGGGCATTCACCCTGCGCTGGGTTTTCCTCACTTCCCGCGCCAGTCGCCATGCGACGGTGCGCACCGCCGCAGTCTCGGTAAGTATCTTCAATAGCTCGAAGAATTCTAGCACGGTTTCGTCGCATTCCGCAAACGAATTTGCCGGAGAGTACTTCAGCTCGACGGTCGGCAGTTTGACTTCCAGGCTCGGCAGATCCATGCCCGCCACCGTCTCGCGCCGCTCGCGGATGTCGAAATCGTAGCGGACCCCGCGCGCCAGGCGGTCCGCCTTCTCGCGGCCCACCGTGACGAGCATGCGCTTCAGCGCCGGATACGCCGTATCGATGCGCCGGTCCAGCTCACGCTCCAGAAGCTTCACCCGTTCCACGGTCCGCATGAGCTCCATGACGAGGATCTCGCGCTTCTGGTCCAGAAGGTCATGACCTTCCTCGGCGGTCGCGAGGCGCTCCTTGACGCGCATGAGGTTGCTTTTGGTCGGCGCGATCGTCTCCCGTGCCATTTTCTTCCTGCCGGCTTACGGGCGCGAGGGCGCGTGCTGCTGGGCCGATCTGAACCGGGCGTCGTCCGGATCCTCCTCGTTCAGGTCGGATTCGTCGATGCCGGTCTCGGCTCCAGCCTTATCCAGGTATTTTTCCAGATACTCCCGCTTGACGCGGAGCAGCTCGTCCCGGGGAAGCACCGACAAGGTCTTCCAGCCGATTTCCAGGGTCCGTTCGATGCTCCGGTCTTCGAATTCGTCCTGGGCAAGGAAGTCCCGCTCGAATATTTCCCCGAAACTCAGGTAGCGCTTATCGGCGGCGGACAGTTCCTCCTCTCCGATGATCGAAGCGAGGTTGCGTATCGCCTTGACGCGCGAATAGGCGGCGAAAAGCTGGCTGGAGACGTCCTTGTGGTCCTCCCTCGTCATTCCCTCCCCTATCCCGTCCTTCATGAGGCGGGACAGGCTCGGCAGGCCCGCCACGGGCGGATAGATGCCGCGTTGGGCCAGCTCCCGGTCCAGCACGATCTGGCCTTCGGTGATGTAGCCGGTCAGGTCGGGAATGGGGTGGCTGATGTCGTCGTTCGGCATGGTCAGGATGGGCAGCTGTGTGATGGAACCGGTCGATCCCGCGATCTTGCCGGCGCGCTCGTATAAGGAAGCGAGATCCGAATACAGATAACCGGGATAGCCCTTTCTGCTGGGTACCTCGCCGCGCACCGAGGACACCTCGCGCAAAGCCTCGCAATAATTGGTCATGTCGGTCATCACCACGAGCACGTGCATGTTGCGCTCGTAGGCGAGGTATTCCGCGGCCGTCAGCGCGCAACGCGGCGCCACGAGGCGTTCGATGGAGGGCGCGTCCGCAAGGGACAGGAAGACCACGACGTTGGAGAGCACTCCCGAACGTTCGAACCCGTCCAGGAAGAAGCGCGCGACATCGTACTTGACGCCCATCGCGCAGAAAACGACTACGAAAGGCTCGCTGGCGGTCCTTATCTTTGCCTGCCGGACGATCTGGGCGGCGAGACGGTTGTGGGAAAGGCCGTTGCCGGAGAAGATCGGAAGCTTCTGGCCGCGGATCAGGGTGTTCATCCCGTCGATGGCGGAAATGCCCGTCTGGATGAAGTCCCGCGGATAGGCCCGGGCATAGGGATTCATCGGAAGTCCGTTCACGTCGCGCCTGTCCGAGCTGAAGATCTCCGCATAGCCGTCCGACGGGCGGCCGAGGCCGTCGAAGACGCGGCCGAGCAGACCGGCGCCGACGCGGATTTCCATGGGCCGTTCCAGGAATTCGACCCGCGAATCGTCGGCCGAGAGGCCCGAGCTGGAACCGAAGACCTGGACTGCAGCCCAATCTTCCGACAGGTCGACGACCTGGCCCAGGCGCTTGCCGCCGTCGCGTCCGTAGACCGCCACCGTCTCGCCGAATCCGACCCCCGCGCTCCGGGAAGTCATGATCACCGGTCCTTCTATCCTCGTGAGCCCCCGGTATTCGACTCCCCTCATAATGCCTCCATCGGACGCTCGGAGCGATAGCCGCGCTCGAGCTCGTCGAAGGAGTTTTTCAGCTCCCGTTCGAATTCGACCAACGCCAGCGAATCCTCGTTCCCAACGTCGCTTTTCAGGCGCGCGAGCCTTTCCCGGATGGGAAGCGAAGTTATCTTGATTAGTGGCGCTCCGAGCTTTATGCAGGCGGCCGCCCTTTCGTGGAAATTCATCATGAGTTCCAGCAACCGTACCTGCTTGGCGGGGGCGCAGAACATGTCCACCTCGTCAAAGGAATTCTGCTGCAGGAAGCCGTTCTTCACCAGGTCGGCCGTCAACAGCACCAGCCGCTGATCGTCCGGAAGGGCGTCCGGGCCGATAAGGCGGACGATCTCGGCGAGCCGTTGCTCGCGCTTCAGCAGGTCCAGGGCGGAGCGGCGGGCGCGCGGCCAGGCAGGATTGACCCGGTCCCACCAGGTACGGACTTCGTCCGCGTACTCGGAATAGCTGTCGATCCAGCTCACCGCCGGGTAATGCCTCGCGTTCGCGAGATCCCGGTCCAGGGCCCAGAAACAACGGATGAAGCGCTTGGTGTGCTGGGTGACCGGTTCGGAAAAGTCCCCGCCGGGGGGAGAAACCGCGCCGATGATGGTGACCGAGCCGATCCCGCCGTTCAGCGTGTCCACACGGCCCGCACGTTCGTAGAATTCGGCCAGCCGGGTCGGCAGGTAGGCGGGAAAGCCTTCCTCCGCCGGCATCTCTTCCATGCGCCCGGAGAGTTCGCGGAGGGCTTCCGCCCAGCGGCTCGTGGAATCGGCCATGATCGCGACGTGGTAGCCCATGTCCCGGTAGAATTCTGCCAGGGTCACGCCCGTATAAATGGAAACCTCGCGCGCGGCGACCGGCATGTTGGAGGTGTTGGCGATGAGGATGGTCCGTTCCATCAAGGAACGCCCCGTCCGCGGATCGACGATTTCGGGGAATTCGGTCAGCACGTCAGTCATCTCGTTGCCGCGTTCGCCGCAGCCGATGTAGACGATGACGTCGGCGTCGCACCATTTGGCCACCGAGTGTTGGGTCATCGTTTTGCCGGTACCGAAGCCGCCCGGGATGGCCGCCGTCCCGCCCTTGGAGAGCGGAAAGAATATGTCGATCACCCGCTGGCCGGTCACCAGCGGCTCGTTCGGCGGCAGCTTCCGCGCGAAGGGACGCGGAACGCGGACCGGCCACCATTGCGCGACAGTAACGTCCTCTCCCGCGTCCGTACGGGCGACGGAGTCAGAAACGAGATAATCGCCGGCGGGCATGACGGACACGATGCGGCGGCCACGGAGGCCGGGGGGCGCCATGATCTTGCAGACGACCAACTCGCTCTCGCGGACCGAACCCAGCGGAGTCCCCGGCGCGGACGGCAGGGTTTCCCCGCGTGCCAGCAGAGCGACGGCCGCCGGATCTGGTTCGAAGCGCCACTTCTTCAGGGGATCCAGGGGATCGCCGCGGGCGCCGGGCTGCAGGAAGGCGCCCGTCGCGCGGAACAAGGCCTCCAGCGGCCGCTGGATGCCGTCGTAGATGGTGCCGATGAGGCCGGGTCCGAGTAGCACCGACAGGGGCCTGCCGGTGGACACGGCCTTTGCGCCCACCTTCAGGCCGGTCACGTCCTCGTAGACCTGGACGACCGCATCCTTGCCTTCCAGCCGGACGATCTCGCCGATCAGTTTCTGTTCACCTACTTCCACCACGTCGTACAAGCCGGCGCCGCCGAGGCCGGTCGCCCGTACGATGGGTCCCGAGACCCGAGCCACCCTGCCTTCAATCATCGACGACCTCCTGGCCGAGCAGGGCGGCCGCAAGTTCCGCGCGTTGTTCGGAAAGGGCTTCCTCCGCGATGTCGGCCACGCTCGCGCGTATGACGACATCCGCCGACTGGATGCGGAGCGCGGGGAACGCGTCGAAACGGCCGAATGCGGGACCGGAGCTGTCCGCGGCGTCCGCAAGACGCAAATCCGCGTCCGGCAAAAAGCGGTCCAGCAAGGCACGCGCTTCGCCCTCGTCCATGCCGCTGAAGGAAACCACGGCGCCCTCCGCGAGTGCTTCATTCGCCAATATCCCGGCAGCGAGGACAAGCTTCCTTTCCAGCAAGGAAAGCAGCTTCCGGCGGGGCAAGGATGAAAGCCAGGAGGACATCCGCTCGGTGAGCAGACGTTCCGATCGCGCCGATCGTTCCCGCCGCACGTCCAAGGGCACGCGCGCCATCGTCTCCGAACGGAAGGAGGCGGAACGGGCGGCGTACGACTTGCCGAGCGCGGCGATATCCGCGTCGCCCTTGGCCTTCCACGCCGCGGCGGCCGCGGCCGCCGCCTGATCCGCGGCGCGTAGCACGCGATCGGCCTTTTTCCGAGCGTCCTCCAGGATTTCCCGGTCAAGGACTTCGCTTGATTGCAATTCTTCCATATCGCGTCTTCCGCCTATACCCGCACGCCTATCGCTTCCCGAATCGCGTCCACGAGAGTCTTCCTGCTTTCCATCCTACCCATGAGTCCGGGCAGCTCCACCACCAGCGGATATTTTCCCGCAAGTTGCCAATCGGCGAGCTCGGCGCCCAGCCCGTCCGCCACTTCCTCCGTGAGCACGAGCACCCTGCAGCTCCCGGACTCGGGCCATTCCACGGAGAGGGAGGACGGCAGGACTGAACCCGCTTCCTCGATCCAGCCCGTGGTGACCCGACGGAAGGCGGCCTGCGCTTCCTTGATGGTCGAGACCGGCGCGCTGCCGACGCCCACAAAACGGAACGCGGTCGCGAGCTCGCTCTCCCCGATGAAGAAGTACTGCACCCGTCAGATGAGAAGGATGAACAGGGCCACCAGGAAACCCCAGAGGCATATGCCCTCCGCAAGGCCCGCATACGGCAGCGCCTTTCCGGCAAGCTCGGGGTTCTCGCTCATCGCGCCCATCGCCGCGGCTCCGATCTGGCCGACCGCGATGCCGCCTGCGATGCAGGAAATGCCGACCGAAAGCGCGGCGGCGAAATATTTCCACGGCGACTGGGCAACGGCGCCAGCCGCGGCGACGGCCGCGCCGGCACCCTCGGCCGTTCCGGTCTGGGCGAAGGAGAGCGCCGCGGCGGCGCACAGGAGCGCGGGCACGATGAGAAGCATTTTGCGTTTCATGACTTGACCTCCCTGCGGAATCGGAACGGAGCGTACTCGACGCCCGTCTCCGTGAAGAACTTGCTGAAGAACTCGTAATACTGCAAACGGACCACCTGTATTGCCACGATCAAGCCTTCAAGCAGGATGATCACGGCGTTGCCGAACACGGCCACCAGGAAGGCGAAGAACGGCCCGCCCGGCGCATTGGAAGCGACCATCCCGGAAAGCGTGAAGACGATGAAGGAAAGCACGGCGTGCGAAAGAGCGAAGGCCCCGACGCGCAGGAAGCTGACGGTGTTGGAAACGTAGGAAGAAACCGATTCCAGCAGCTCCACGAAACCTTCCATGAAGAAGACGAGGAGACCGTGCTCCAGGACGGGACGCTGTCCGGAAATGAGCCTCCACAGTGCCGGCCCGAGGAAAAGGGCGGCCGCGGGAAGGGCGAGTCCGAGCACATCGAACCAGGAGAAGGAGCCTCCGAGAGCCAGGCGGACGGCCAGGAAGAGGGCGTACCAGAACAGGCTGGCGCCTGCCAGGCCCGTCTTGGCGAACAGGGCTTTGTCCCAGCGTTTGAGCAGGGCCTGGTTCACCATGTTGATCAGGAGTCCGATCGAATTCAGGACGACCCCGACCGCGACGGTGAAGGCGAAGAACATAAAGAGTTTGTCCATGCTCCCCTTTTCCGGCATCAGGTGGAGCACGCGGTCCACGGGGTGGCCGGTGAGCAGTCCCGTCACGAAGCGGGTCGGCCTGATGAGCAGGGCGTCGTCGGTGAAGACTTCCCCGTCCAGGAACCCTACGGCCATGGAAGCGAGCCCGACGGCGATCAGGGGGTAGGAGAAGCGGGAGAATGACGAAAAAAAAGATTTTCCCTTGCGTCCTACAAGGAAACCGAGCAGCAGCAGGACTGCGCCCTGGCCGAGGTCGCCGAACATGAGACCGAACAGGATAGTGAAGGAAACGGCGACGACGGGCGTCGGATCCAAAGTGCCGTATAGAGGTGCGCCGTAGGAAAACACGAGGCGTTCGAACCCCCCGACGAATCGTCCGTGCTCAAGGGAAACCGGGACCTTCTCCCGTCCTTCCGTCACCGAGGCGACCTCGTCGGGATCGAAGGATCGTATGGCGACCCGTCCATCGGCGATGCGCTTGAGTTCCGCAGCCAGGGATCTGAGTTCCGCCGCGGGAACCCAGCCGGTCAGCCGCCAGGCGCTCCGCGTGGATTCCAAACCCGCCTTGAGGGATTCCACCGCGGCCGCCATCCTCCAGGACTCGCAGAGTTTGCCGAGGAGAGGTCCGATTTCGGCTGATAACGCCAGCCGTTCGCTTTTCAATTCCTCCACCGCCGCTTCGGTAGCCGCGAGACGCGCACGCATTCCGTCCAGCATGTCGGCGGGGATTCCCGAAAAGCCTTCCGGTACCGCGAGGGGGACGAAGCCGGCTTTCTTGAGTTCGGCGTCCAGCGCGAAACGGCCCTTGCGCGAAGAAGCGGCGATGAGACGGTCTCCGTCTCCGAGCGGTATAAGTAGGGCACGATCCTTCAGGGAAGCGACCGCGTCCTCCCGTTTCTTCCCTTCGATACGGCCGATACGGAGTGTCAGGTAGGACAGCTGTTCCAGGTCCGAAAAAGGCGCATGAAGATTTTCGAAGGCGGAAGCCTCGGAAACGGCTTCCGAGATCCTCCTTGCGTCCTCCATCGCCGCGGCTTCGCGTCGTGTCACCGAGTCGACCCGGAGGGCGATGGAGTCCAGGAGAGCCGCATCCTCGGCGCCGGGAAGCCGCGTATCGGCTCCCGGTTCCCCGGGAAGGGCGAGGCGCAGACCGGCGGCGATATCCTTTATTCGTTGGAGACGATCGGCGGCCGTGGGTCCGGCCGGCTTGGATGCTCCTTCTTTCTTTCCGTTCCCGGCCTCGCCCCCGGCGGCTTCATCCGAGAGGTGGATTGAGCCCCGTTTCCCGAGCGCCTCGATGACACGGTCGACATCCCGTTCCAGGACGGTGAGCTCCACCCTCTTCATCCGCCGGGGCCGGATCATGCCGAGGCCTCCAAGGTTTTGACTACGTCATCCGCGGAGATCCCGAGCGATACCGCCTCGGCCACGCTGGTCAGCAGTTCTTCTTCGAACTGCATCAGCTTGATGAAGCACGCGGTCGAATCCACCGCGAACGGCCGTCTGCGGAACAGGAGCCGGGCTTTTCGGTACAGGTATTTCGCGGCTTCGTTCTGGAAATGCCTGGGATCGAGCTTCCAGGATTCACCGGAGACCGCCGGGTTCAGAAACCGCTCCCGCTTCCAGCCGCGCCACTCGTCCCGGGCATCCAGGGACAGCGAAAACGCGGCCCGGGCGTCCGCGGTAAGGGATTTGCCGGCACGCGCGCCTTCCACGAGGCGTTTTTCGATCTCCTCGACGGGCGCGGCATAGTAGGTCCTCAGTCGAAGGGTCCAGGCGGCGTTCTTGAGCGCGATCTCCTCCGCGGTGAGTTCCTCGAAACCCGCGCGGTCGCGTCGGGGCAGGGACAGTATTTCGCTCCAAAGGCTCCGGTAATAGCGAATATCCAATTCCGACTGGAGATCGACGATCGCTGAGGCCGCGGGTGTTTCCGGCAACCAAGCGTATTCGGTACCGGCCACCATGCGGGGAAGATCCGGGTAGGCGTCGAATTTCACCGTCGCGAAGCGTCCTATATCCACGAAGGACGGACTCTGCGGATCGCCCGCGGCGAACGCGGCCAGATGGGTCTTCAGGTCGGCGGTTTCGTAGGCGCGGACGAGGCGCACGAGGGCGGCCTGCGGCTCGGCGAATACGGACACGATCTTTACGATACGGGACGCGGCGCGCGCGCTGATCCGCTGTTCTATCCTGGCGGACAACTCGCGTTCGGGAAGGTCCAAGGGGGATTCGGGGAAAACCAGACGATCAAGATCGGCGGGGCGGGAAACCGCTTTCAGGCGCGAGGCGCGCTTGGCGATGAAGGACTTGCCCAGGATGCCGCAGGCTTTCGCGTACGCATAGGCTCGTTCACCGCCGGAAGTCATTTCAGCGCGTCCCGAAGAGGATCCGGTCCGCGAGCGAACGGAATCGCTCTTCGTGGATCGGCCTGGCGCTCAGCTCGTCGCGGCATCCGGAAAGCTCCGCTTCGTAATCGTCTTTGGCCGCGGCCGCGGCTTCGACGTACGCCTTCTCGAATTCGGCGGATTTCTCGGCATATCGGCGCTCGTACGATTCGCGCTCGCGCTCCTCGCTCAGAGACTGTCGGCGATCGGCTTCGCGTTGGGCTTCCAGTACCAAGGAGGAGGCTTCGTCCTCAATTGCGAGCAGATGTTGTAAAATGTCGCTTTCGGCCATGCGAATCCAGCTTTATGATGCCTAATCAAGGGCGATGAGCACGTCCTCGAACTTGCGTATAACGGCGTGCGCGGATGCGGCGTCCTTCTGCGATACAAGATCCGTATAGAATGCCGGATTGTCCAGCAACTCGGCGAGCCGTTTCAGGAGACGGAGATGCTTCTCCGAATCCTTCTGCGGCGCGAGCATCAAAAACAGCAGGTAAACGGGCTCGCCGTCCAGGGCGTCGTAATCCACGCCCTTCTTGGAGACGCCCAGCACGCCGTAGACGCGATCCACGGCGTTGGTCTTTCCGTGCGGGATCGCGATGCCCTTCTTGATGCCCGTGGACATCTTGGCCTCGCGATCCTTGACCGCTGCGAGGATTTCGTCTCGCGCCGGATTCCCGGTGGCTTGGCAGAAAAGGGCGACCAGTTCCTCGAAGGCCTCGTCCTTGTCCTCCGCCTCGAGCGGAACCTTGATCAGGCTCGCAGGAAACGTCTCATGCAGCAGCATCGGTTCCCGCTCTCCGCACGTTAATTGGCGGGCGCCGCAGGGGCGTCGGCGGGAATTTCGGTTACGGGCGCCGTTTCGGGAGCGGAGGCGGGGGCTTCTTGGTTCCACCACTCCGCGGAGGAGCCGGCTTCAAGTTTCTTGGCGGCGGCTTCGACGCCCGTATCGCCGGGAGTCCTGTTGATGAGGGCGAGGCCGAAGCTCGAAAGGAGGAAAAGGGTGCCGAGGACGTAGGTCGTCTTCGTGAGCACGTTTCCCGAACGCGAGCCGAACGCTGAACCGCTACCGCCGGCGAAGATGCCGCCGAGGCTGTCGCCGTCCTCGTTCTGCACCAGAACCATGAGGACGAGCAGTATGGAAACCAAGACGAACACGACCAGGAGCAATATGCCGATCAGACCCATGTTTGCGACTCCATTCGAAAATCAATAAGCCGCGACGCGCCGAAGCATCCGCGCGGACTAACGCGAATGATAAAGCAACGGCGCGACTTGTTCAATACGCGTCCCGTCAGCCGAACTTGGCGATCGGGACGAAGGTTTCCGGTTTGAGGGCAGCGCCGCCGACGAGAGCTCCGTCGATGTTGGCCTTGGCCATGAGCTGGGCCGCGTTGTCCGCCTTCACCGAGCCGCCGTACTGGATGCATACTGCCTTGGCCGCTTCCGCTCCGTAGAGCCTGGAGACGACCTTCCGTACGTAGGCGTGAATGGAATCGGCATCTTCGGGCGTAGCGGTCTTTCCGGTGCCGATGGCCCAGACGGGTTCGTACGCTATGGTGACCTTTTCGAACTCCGCGGCGCTGACGCCGTCCAGGCCCTTTTCGGTCTGGGTCTCGCACACCTTCTCGGCCTTCCCGGACTCCCGCTCCTCCAGGGTCTCGCCGACGCAGAGGATCACCTCCAGGTCGTGCTTGATCGCGAGTTTCACCTTCTTGTTGATGAGCGCGTCGTCTTCCTTGTACACGTGCCTGCGCTCGGAATGTCCCAGGATGACCACCTGGACGCCGAGATCCTTCAGCTGCAGCACGGAAACCTCGCCCGTATGGGCGCCGATTTCTTCGGCTGCCATGTTTTGGGCGCCGAGAAGGATATTGGATCCCGCGACGATCTTTCCGACCGTCTCAAGGGAGGTGAAGGAAGGCGCCACCAGGTATTTATGCTTACCGTCCTTGAGCTGGGCGACCAGGGCGGTCGCGAGCGCGGCGGATTCGGCGCGGGTCTTGTGCATTTTCCAGTTGCCGGCGATGAAATAATTGCGCATGGAAGAACCTCCGGTAGTAAAAAAAGTGTATCGCGATGGTCGGATGCTGTAAAGCCGCGGGCTCGAATTCGGGACCCGCGGCGGATTCAGGCGCTGGAATCAGCGGCAAACCTCGATTCCGGGAAGTTTCTTTCCCTCCAGAAGCTCAAGGGAGGCGCCGCCGCCCGTGGAGACGTGGCTCATCTTGTCGGCCAGGCCGAACTTGTTGACCGCCGCCACCGAATCGCCGCCGCCCACGACGGTGATCGCGCCGCGGCCGGTCGCTTCCGCGACCAGCTTGGCCACCTCGCTCGTGCCTTTGGCGAAATTCTCGAACTCGAAGACGCCCACCGGGCCGTTCCAGACGATGGTCTTGGCCTTGGCGAGGACTTCCTTGTATTTCGCGACCGTCTTGGGCCCCACGTCCATGCCCATCAGGTCAGCCGGGATGTCCAGGCCGTCCACCGGCTTCGCCGCGGCCGCCGCGTCGAACTTGTCCGAGCACACGTGATCCACCGGGAGCACGATCTCGGCGCCCTGCTTCTTGGCCGCGGCCAGGATGCTTTTGGCCGTTTCCAGCTGATCGTCCTCCACCAGGGACTTGCCGATCGTGTGGCCCTGGGCCTTCAGGAAGGTGTAGGCCATTCCGCCTCCGATGACGAGGGCGGAAGCGTTCTTCAGCAGGCTTTCGAGCACGGCGATCTTGGAGGATACCTTGGCCCCTCCGATGATGGCGACCAGGGGCTTGGCCGGTTTGGTGACGATGGGCTCCAGGTACTTCACTTCTTTGTCCATCAGGAAGCCGCCGACCGAGATCGGGAGGAACTTGGCGATGGAGGCTGTAGAAGCGTGGTCGCGGTGGGCGGTGCCGAAGGCGTCGTTCACGAAAATCTCGCCGTAGGTCGCCAACTCCTTGGCGAGCTTGTCGCGCTCGGCCGATTCCTCGCTCGTCTCTTCCTTGTGGAAGCGGGTATTCTCCAGCATCACGACGGTCCCGTCCTTCTGGCCCTCGATGAAGGCCTTCTTCCCGAAACAGGAATCCTCCCCCGCGAACACGACTGGCCTGCCGAGTTTGTCGGCCAGGTAGGCGGCGACGGGGGCCATCCGGTGCTTGCCGGCGATGTACTTGGCTTCGTCGAAGGCCTTGCCGTCCTTCTCCGCCTTCTCCTTCGCCTTCTTCATGTCCTTCTTGGGATCGCCGAGATGGCTCATGAGCACAATGCTTTTCGCGCCCTGCTCCAGCGCGTATTTGATGGTGGGTATGGCGGCGGTGATGCGGGTATCGTCCTGGACCTTGCCGTCCTTCATGGGAACGTTGAAATCGACGCGCATGACGATGCGCTTGCCCTTGAGGTTCACGTCTTTCACGGTCTTGATCATGGTTTTCTCCTTAACAAATAAAAAGGCCCCGACCACGGGGGACGGAGCCTTTCTGGGTCACGATAAGGCCTGCTTACTTGGCCATGTGGCGCAGGAGCGCGACCACGCGGTTGGAATAGCCCCACTCGTTGTCGTACCAGGAAATAACTTTGAAGAATCTCTTCTCGCCGGGCAGGTTGTTCTGCTTGGTGGCGAGGCTGTCGTAGATGGACGAACGCTCATCGTGGATGAAGTCCGTGGAAACCACTTCCTCGTCGCAGTACCCGAGAATGCCCTTGAGGTAGGTCTCGGAGGCTTTCTTCAGAAGTCCGTCGATTTCCTCGATGGAGCTGTCGCGGGCGGCGGTGAAGGTCAGGTCGACGACGGAAACGTCCAGGGTGGGAACCCGGAAGGACATGCCCGTCATCTTGCCTTTGGTTTCGGGAAGGACCTCGCCGACGGCCTTGGCGGCGCCGGTCGTGGACGGAATGATGTTGTTGGATGCCGCGCGGCCGCCCCGCCAATCCTTCTTGGAAACCCCGTCCACCACTTTCTGGGTCGCCGTGGTCGAATGGATGGTGGTCATGAGCCCCCTGTCGATACCGACGCCTTCCTTCAGGAGGACATGGACGATGGGAGCCAGGCAGTTGGTGGTGCAGGAGGCGTTGGAGACGACGTCATGCTTGGAAGCGTCGTACTTCTCGTTGTTGACGCCCATGACGAACATCGGGATCTTCTTGGTCTCGTCGGCGCTCTTGGCGGGAGCGGAGATGATGACCTTCTTGGCGCCGGCTTCGAGGTGGCCCCAAGCCTTCTCGTTGCAGAAAAGACCGGTGGACTCGATCACGTAATCGACGCCGAGCTTCTTCCAGGGAAGGTTCTTGAGTTCCTTCTCGGCCATCACGCACTTGACCTCGTGGCCGTTCACGACAAGCATGTCGTCTTCGGAGGAGGACGGATCGCTTTTCTTGGAGGAAAGCTTCGCCTTCATGCGGCCCTGGATGGAATCGTACTTGAGCTGGTATGCGAAATAGGCCGCGTCGGTGGAGACGTCGACGACGGCTACGACGTCGATCTTGTCCTTGCCGAGCAGCCCCTGCTCGACGATGGCCTGGAACACGAGGCGGCCGATGCGGCCGAAGCCGTTGATCGCTACTTTCATGACGGAACCCCCTGAATCTATAAAATTGTGCTGAAACAGTACGAAAAAATGCCGCCTATGTCAATCTATGTGCAGAAGAACCATCGGATGCGAAATACCGCGTCGAATCGTCCTCACCCGAAGGTGCAATTATTGAGGAAAGCGCGGCGGGAAGTGACAAGGCTGACGAGTTCGCGGTGCATGGCGGGATTCACTTCCTCGGAGAGGGGGTAGATGTAGCGTTCGGTTTCTTCGGTGTATCGTTCGATGAACCCGGCGTTGGTGACGAAGCCGAGGGAGATCATGTTGGATATGCGGTCGGCGACCTTCAGGGTTTTGGCCAACCGGGAACCTTGTTCGCGGATACGGGTCAGGAATACAGCCTTCGTCTCGTCGCTGCGACGGGAAACCTCCTGCACGAGGCTATAGACGGCCGGACTTTCATAATCGATCGAGAGCAGGAGGTTGTGGTTGAATTCGGGCACGTCCTCAAGCAGGTCGTGCACCACCGATGCCTTCAACAATACCGAATCTATATACCCGTAGTCGAGGAGTATGGCCATCGTATCGATCTGATGGCGGAACATGTTGCCGCCGCCCTCGCGGATCTTTCCGATGAGGGCGGTGGCCAGCTGCATGTAGGGAGCGATGTGCATCCCTTTGAGCTTCAGCATCTCCTCCGTGTTCATCTTCCTGCCTTACGCCAGATCCCGGGCGTACGCTTCGAATTTCGCGATGCGCCGCAACAACTCGTCCAGCTTTCCCTTCTCGGCGTCCACGAGTTCCACGGGAGCGTTCTTCACGAAGTTGTCGTTAGCCAGCTTGGCCTCAAGCGTGGCCAGGAACTTCCGGTCCTTCTCGATGTCCTTGGCGAATTTGGCGGCGAGCTGGGCGGGATCCACCGCCTCCCGGATGAAGACGAAGGCTTCGAAACCCTTGCCGACTACGCCGATGGAACCGGCCGGCCGGGTCGCCGCGGCGTCGCGGGAGAACTCGAGGGCGGCGATTCCCGCGAGCAGCTCGGCCAGCGGGGCGTTCGCCTGCAGGGCATCGGCCGAAGCGAAGGAACCCTCAAGGCGCACGAGGACGCGGATCTTCCGCTCCGGAGCTATTGCGCATTCGCCGCGCAGGGCGCGTACGAGCCGGACCAGTTCCTGGACGGCGGCGAAGTCCGCTTCGACCTTCGCGTCCCTCCGGCCGTCGTCGCTCCGGGGGTAGGCGGCGGTGATGAGCATCCCCCGGACGTTCGGGAGCTTGCCGTAGATTTCCTCGGTCACGAAGGGAAGCAGGGGATGCAGCAGGCGAAGGGATTCTTCCAGCACCGAGAGGAGCACGGTCGTCGCCCGGTCCTTCTCGGCCCTCCCCGCTTCCGAATCGTCGGCGCGCAGGGAAAGCTTGGTCGCTTCCACGTACCAGTCGCAGAAATCGTTCCAGAAGTATTCGTAGGCGGCCTGGGCTGCGTCGTTGAAGCGGTAACCCGAAAGCGCGTCGGCGATTGTCCGCGCGGCGGCGTCAAGCCGGGCGTAGATCCAGCGGTCGGTGCCGGAGAGCGCGGGAGCAGCGACCAGCTCGCGGCCTTCCAGATTCATGAGGATATAGCGGCTTGCGTTCCATATCTTGTTGGCGAACTTGGAGCCGAGCTTGAAGGATTCCTTGTCGATCAGCAGGTCCTGTCCCTGGGCGCACATGAAGGCCAGGGTGAACTTCAGCGCGTCGGCGCCGTATTCGTCCACGAGCTCCAAGGGATCAAGGCCGTTCCCGAGGCTCTTGGACATCTTGCGGCCGTGCTTGTCGCGCACGAGGCCGTGGATGTAGACGTCGCGGAAAGGCGCCTTGCCGGTGAACTCCAGGCCAGCCATGATCATGCGGGCGACCCAGAAGAAGATGATGTCGTAGGCGGTGACAAGGGTCGAAGTAGGATAGAACTTGCGGAAGTCCGCCGCGTCCTTCGGCCACCCGAGGGTGCTGAAAGGCCACAGCCAGCTGGAGAACCAGGTATCCAGGACGTCCGGATCCTGTTCAAGCTCCGTGGACTTGCAGTAGGGACATTCCAGGGGATCCTCGCGTGAAACCACCGTCTTGCCGCAATGCGCGCAGAACCAGGCGGGGATGCGATGGCCCCACCAGAGCTGGCGGCTCACGCACCAGTCGCGGATGCCGGTCAGCCAGTGCTCGTAGGTGTTCTCCCACTTCTTGGGATAGAAAACTATCTCGCCGTCGCGCCAGGCCTTCAGGGCCTTCTCCGCCAGCGGCTTCATACGCACGAACCACTGCTCGGAGAGGTACGGTTCGATGACGGTGCGGCAGCGGTAGCAATGGCCCACGGCGTGCGTGATCGCTTCCTCGCGGACGAAGAGGCCTGCGGCCTTGAGGTCCTCCACCACGGCTTCCCGCGCGGCCTTCACGGTCATGCCCCGGTACTTCTCCGGCACGTTTTCGTTCATGAGCGCTTCGGGCGTGAGGACGTTTATTGAAGGCAGGTCGTGGCGCTTGGCCACCTCCCAGTCGTTCGGATCGTGGGCGGGAGTGATCTTGACCGCCCCCGTGCCGAAGGTCCGGTCCACGTAGGAGTCGGCGACCACGGGGATGGCGCGGCCGGTCAGGGGGAGGAGCACGGATTTTCCGACGAGCATGGCGTAGCGCTCGTCCTCGGGATGGACCGCGACGGCGGTGTCCCCGAGCAGGGTCTCCGGCCGCGTCGTGGCCAGCTCGACGTATCCTTTCCCGTCAGCGGTCACGCCGTCGGCGTACGGGTAGCGGATATGGTACATCGCGCCCGGCAGGTCTTCATGTTCGACCTCGTCGTCGGAAAGCGCGGTGCCGCAGGAAGGGCACCAGTTGACCAGGTAATTGCCCTTGTAGATGAGATCGCGTTCGTACAGGGTCACGAAGACTTCGCGGACCGCCCGGGACAGGCCTTCATCCAGGGTGAAGCGCTCGCGGGACCAGTCCAGGCTGGCGCCGATCTTTCTGAGCTGGCGGGAGATGACTTCGTGGTGCTCGTTCTTGACCTTCCAGGTCTCCTCGACGAATTTCTCGCGGCCGAGATCGTGGCGGGTCTTTCCTTCCTTTTTAAGGCGCCGCTCAACCACGTTCTGGGTGGCGATGCCCGCATGGTCCGTGCCGGGCACCCAAAGCGTGGGTTCTCCATTCATGCGGTGGAAACGGACCAGGATGTCCTGCAGGGAATTGTTCAACCCGTGGCCCATATGCAAGACGCCCGTGACGTTCGGCGGAGGAATGACGATTACGAAGGGATTCTTGCTTTTGCCCGCTTGGGGAGCGGAGGGCTGGAACGCCCCTTGTTCCTGCCACATGGCATAGATCCTGTCTTCAAAGCCCTTGGGATCGTAGGCCTTCTCCAGTTCCACGGCGTTCATGATGGACTCCTCCCGACGGCGACGGACGCTTGAACGTTCGTAATTTCTGGAGAATAGTACCGAATTGGACGAATTGAATCAATGCGCGATATTCAGGCTTCCCCGTTCCAGCGATCGGCGAAGACGACGGCCTCGCGCGGTTTGCGTTGGCGTTCGCCTTTCTCCCGTTCCAACTGCCACTCGACCAAGTGCTTGTTCTCTCCCCGCTTGGCGCAGACAACGACCGTGATGAGCACGAAATCGGCGGGAACCCCGCAGGCGGCCTTGGCTTTCTTCGGATTGAATCCGGCGATAGGATGGGCGATCATGCCCTCCCTTTCGGCTTGCAGGATGAGGTTCATGGTAGCCAGCCCCGCGTCGAAAAGCGCGTAATCCCGACCTTCCTCCAGCCTGCAATCAAGCGATGGCTTGGTGCAGACCAGCACGAGCAGGGGCGCCTCGGTAGCCCAGGCGTTGCCTTCCGAAAGATGCGGACGGACGGCGGCCAAAGCCTCGGGAGAGGAGACGGCGATGAAGCGCCAGGGCTGGTTGTTGTAACAGGAAGGAGCCAGCGTGGCGGCCTCCAACATCCGCGCGACCGCTGCCGGATCCAATGCCTCGGAGGAGATCGAGCGGTACGCGCGCCTTCGGGCGATTTCGGGAACGATATCCACGGCCCCCCCCTAAAAAAATCCTATTTCGAAGCGAGGGCCGCCTTGGCCTCGGCCTCCAGAGCGCGGACTATCTCTTCCTCGTCCGCAACGAAGGGTGCGTTTTTGCGCGCCTCGGCGAGTACGGCCACCGCCTTGGCCGGAGCCGCGGAATCCAGATATGCCCGCGCGAGCAGGATGGCGCGCGGCCCCGCCCAGGGACCGGCGGAAGGTATATCCCGGAGCGCCCTGATCGCGCCGATCGCGTCGCCGTCCATGGAAAGCGACCAGGCCTGCCCGTATCGGTACTCGTCGCGCGCGTCGCCCAGGGCCTCCCCCGCCGCTTCCGCGAACAGGGTAGCCGCCTGCCGGTACGCACCCGCCTTGACCTGCGCCCGCGCGTCCGCCGCGAGCTCCTCGGGCCCCGCTTCGTCCTCTGCCCAGGTAGTCTCCGCCGGCGCCCCCTCAAAGTCGCCGCGGACTCCCGCGACCACGGTCGACCGCGGCTTCTCGCCGGACACCATGCGCGACATCTTCGCCGCCGCCGAATTCCCGTCCGCCTGCTTGGCCGCCATATTCTTCAGCAGATCGTCCAGGTTGTAGGTCCCCTCGGCCGACAAGGATATCCGCCGTCCGCCCGCCAGGAATTCCGCCATCGAATCGGACGAGAGCCGAACGAACGACGCGCTGTCGACCTTGTCCCCCATGGAAAGCTCCTTCCAGGCCGCACCCGTCTTCACGGATACGTCGCCTTCGACCCAGGAGGCAGTCAAGGGAACGGCGAAGGCGACAAGACTGCAGGCGATCAGGATGAAGACGAAGGACAGTGATCTTTTCATGACGACCTCGTATTTTCGGAGATTTTAAAACAAAACATCAGGATATCCAGACTATACCGCATTCTTTGCGCCCTTTCCGCGCCATGCGCGAAGTAAAAGAGCCAAGCCTGCTGAGAGCGCCAATACCGCAACCGCGATGGAGACGATGGCGAGAAGGGGAATGGTGCGATCGGCAGCCGCCGGTCCGGCAAGCGACACCTCGCTCGCGGCGAGGGAATCGGAATCGCCACCGCGGGGACCCGCGTCCCCGGGGGCGGGCAGGCCGGAGGGGGGAAGGAAGGAAGCGGGGATTCCATCGCTGGCTGACCCGTCAAGCTGTCGCGTCGTTTCAGGATTTGCGCCCCACTCGGTTCCCTTTGATTCCAGGCCGGTTGCATTTTCGATAGCCACTTCCGGAACCGCTGTCTGCGGGATCGCGGACTTCATTGCTGCCGACGTAGCGGTCGCCTTGGACGTACTTTCAAGCGGTACGAAGCGGGCGACGTTCGTGGCGATGAAGGCGGAATACCGAGGGCCTCCAACAGGAAGCAGGTTCACGGCAAGCGCGGATGGTTTGGATATGGACCGGATTGGGTCGAAGCCAAAAACGGTCGCGATACCGACCCCCGTCGGAGTATCTGAGGAAGCAGGACCGGAGGGCTTCTTCATGCCGGGGATCAGGGAGATCCCGCGGGTACGAATGGCTGAAATCGGGATACTAGCACCACAAGCTACACCCGCGGACCTATTTCCGGCGGCATCCAACCCGTACATCATGAAGGAGTACGTTCCGGCCGCGAGAGTAATCTGAATATTCGTCGCGTTAAATGCCACTATGGCGCTGTCGCCCGAGCTTGTTCCTGTATACGACACCACTACATCCGAATAATCGCGCCCCACAGGATTGGACCATGTGAAAGTGGTGGTGAGGCCGTACGTCGGCGTATCGGGGACTGGGATTTTCGTCGGCCGCGTCGCATCGATCGTCGGTGTGACCGCCGCGGCCGGCGCCGTAGTGAAGGCCGCCGCCATCGCGTTCCCCGCGGCGTCGCTCATCGTCACGCTCACCGTGCACTGCCCGTCCGCCGCGACATCGTCGCCTTCCGCAACTTCGTACGTCACCTCGTAGGTGCCGTCCAGGTTGTCGACGAAGCTGCCGGCCTCGTACGCAGTCTCGTTTACGCTGATAGCCCCGGCCGTCATGCCCACCTCGGAACCGCCCGCCGTGATCGTCATCGTCATCGTGTCGCCGATCTTAAGGGTACCCGTCGTCGTGCTG
>Ga0209727_1000311_pt1 | contig 57553 bp, 73 predicted proteins | sample RifGroC1_FD_183995 | JGI IMG/M metagenome (GOLD analysis project Ga0209727, IMG submission 183995) | Groundwater microbial communities from Rifle, Colorado, USA - Groundwater C1 (SPAdes) (version 2) | ecosystem: Environmental > Aquatic > Deep subsurface > Groundwater | place: Rifle, Colorado... | reverse complement strand
AACCGTGAGCCCCGGCCACCTGAGTGGTATGCGGCGTACTCCGCGGCGATGGAAAAGGCAGAGACCCTGATCAAGGATTTTGGTGGGATTGTTGCCACGCCCAAAGAAGGCTACGAAGCTGACGATTTGATCGCCGAGATTTCAAACAGGTTCCGGCACACAATCATTTGGACGCGGGACCGGGACCTCCAGTGCCTTGAAGGCGACATCTTTCTTGAGGGGCAACTCAACCCTCCTCACCCCTCCGGATTGATTGAGCCCAACCACATCAAGGTCTGGAAGGTCTTGGTCAAGGGCGATTCCTCTGACAACGTCCCCTCAGTCAAGGGCTTCGGTCAGCAGAAATTCATGCAGCTGATCGAGGCCTTCGGCGCCGACGGCTTGGACTTGATGGCAGAACTGCTTGAGAACGACGAACTGCACCGGCTCTCTGAAGACGTCGCTGACTTGCCATGCCTACAGTTGATCCTGGACGACATGCAGACGGCCTACACAGCCTGGGCACTGTTCTCTTTCCAGCATGTGCCGGCCTACAAAGTGAAGTGGGGAGGCGGAGTGCAGAAACTCCGCTTCGAGCCCGGCATGGAGAAATGGTGGCCGTCTCGCCGGCTGATCACCGACGCCAATATCGAGACCCGGGCCGAGACAATTCGCAAGGCGCTGGAGTCTGCTCAACACGTCGCTCTCGATATCGAGACTGACACGCCTCCGGAGTCGAAGGTTTGGTTGGAGAAAAACGGTGAGAAGATTGATACCTTTGGCTCGGAACTCGCCGGCTGCGGGCTGACGGCCGGCCCGCACAGCTTCTACTTCCCGATCCGGCACAAGGACACTGACAACGTCGACGTCGAGGACTTGAAAGAGGTCCTCAGGTGGATCCCAAAGACGACCCCGATCCTCTGCCATCGGGCAGGGGGATTCGAGTTGCCGGTGCTGTTTCGGGAGTTTGGCGAAGACCAGACCTTCGGCGATCACGGCTTCCTCCCAAATGTTCACGACACCAAGATTGCTGCCAACTATGTCGACGAGAACACGCCGATCACCGGCCTGAAGTCACTGTCAAAGAAGTGGTTGCACTACACGCAGCTGACCTATGAGGAGACCCTGGCCGGCCGGTCCGGTATGTTTGAAGTCACCGGGCAGGAGGTCCTCAACTACGGCCTTGACGATACTCTTTGCACGGACTCTCTGTGGAACCTGTTCACAGCCATCATGGAGTATGAACGTACTTTGGATGTCTTTGTCACCGTTGAGCAGGACTGCCAATACACTGCTGCCTTGGCTATGCACCGTGGTGTTGACTGCGACCTTGATAAAGTTGAAGAACTTTCTGCCCGGGACCAGGCTGCTTATGATGAGCACTGGCAGAAGTTCTTTAACTTCTTGATGGATCTATCTTGGGAGACTCGGGAGCTTGTTGAGGTTGACGGAAAGAAGATTCCGAAGGCAACCCAGCATCGTTGGCCCGGGACCTATTTCGAGCCCTTGACTGAACTCAACGGCGTCCAGATCAAGAGGATGTACGGAGTCCTCTACGGCGAACCATTCAAATGTCAGGCCCGGAATCTGGATGCACTGGCTGCGTTCTTCACCGAGGCCCCTCTGGCTGAGGCTATTGCCGCTGGGGATCTGGACAAGGTTAACGCCGAGTATGAGGCCCGGTGGGTGCCCAGCCCCAACTTCAACCCCGGCAGCCCGATGGACGTCACTCGGCTGATGTACGACGCCCTGAATATGCCTGTCAGGATCAGGAACAAGCCCACTGACAAGATGCGCAAGGAAGGGCGCGGCGGCACACCCTCGACTGACGAAGAGGCGGTCAAGAACGCCATCGCTTTCGGTGACGTCGGGCAGTACGAAGATGCTTTCAAGACGCTGCTGGAGTTGAAGAAGATCATCACTCGCTTCTCGCTTTTCTATGACAAGTACCCCGTGTTGGTGCATTGGAAGGACGGCAAGCTCCATCACCACCTCAACCAGTCGTCGACGTCAACAAGACGTTTCTCCCATGGGGCTCCCAACCTCGCTCAGATGCCCAAGAAAAAGGGGAAGGAAATGCGGGGCATTGTGACTGCCGGCGACGACGACCACGTTATCTGCAAGCTCGACATAGATGGGCAGGAGCTTAAGCTCCAGGCTTGGGATTCGCAGGACGTCAATTTCTTGTCTTGCTATATCGGAGAGAATAAGCGGAAGCTCCACTCGTTGACCGGGTTCAGCATTGATCAGAAAAAAGAAAAGCGTTGGGCCACTTATGAGGAGTTCCAAGCAGCGGTCAACGCCGACGACGAGATCGCCGCCAGGGTCTACCATCAAGGCAAGGAGACCAATTTCTCCACGTCGTATCTTTGCATGGCGAAGAAGCTGGGCAACATGCTTTGTGTTCCTGAAGATGAGGCCCAGGCATTCATGGACGCCAAGGCAGCAGCATTCCCCGGCCTGATGCCCCACGTTGAGAAATACATTGCTGAATGTGAGAAGCGGAAGTACTCGTTGACGTTTCTTGGCGGGCGCCGTCACTTGCATGTGCCGTTCTCGACGAATGATAAGTTCTACCGGGCCAAAGCTGGCCGGTGGGCTTGGAGTTTTCGGATCCAAGGTTCAGCATCTGAGCAGACAAAATTGATTATGGGCGCCCTTTGGCGGTCCGAGGTGTTCTTTCTGTATCGGTGCTCCCCGGTGACCTCGGTACACGATGAAGTCGTCAACAGAATTCACAAAGGCGACGTTGACGTCGTCGTCCCTATCTTGCGAGACTGCGTGTGCATTCCTTATGGCTCGATGGGTATCCCGACAACGAGTACCCCTGAGGTCGGGCCGAACTATGCCGATTGTAAAAAATATGAGTGGCCGCTAACAAATGAGGAGGTAGTTTGATGACAGAGTTTAAGTTTGCTCTTGGTTCGGAAGTGAAAGACTTGATTACTGGTTTTTCTGGTGTCATTGTGGCTAGAACTCAATGGCTGTACAACTGCAACGTGTATCGGGTACAACCAAAAGACCTGAAAGAGGGAGCAATCAGAGAGGCTGGTCAGTTTGACGAGCCCCAGTTGGAGTTAGTGCAGGCGCCAGTTGTTCAAGAACGCCGCACTACAGGTGGACCTGACCGCCCAGTTGCTCGAACAAACAGAGTTTGAGGAGCCGACATGGAAACATCAGTAGAAGCAGCCATCAACAAGAAACTGCACGAACTCGCCAAAGAGATCTTCAACGAGCACAGCATCAGGATCGACAACGTTCAGTTCGACTATCAGATTGTTGAGTCGGTTGGGCAGAAACCTTATGCTGCCCGGGCCTCGGTCAAGATGCTGACAATCTACATGCCGGAGGGTGAAATATGATTATTCTCGCAATTGACCCGGGTATCAGCGGCTGCCTTGCCCTTTTGGATGAGAACAACGTCCACGTCGACCACTTGTTCATGCCCTCAACCAAGATCGGGAAGCGGAACCGGGTCAACGGCGCCGCCATTACCCGCTGGCTGGAACAGTATAAGATCGATCATTGCTACCTGGAGGCGGTTCATTCCATGCCAGGCCAAGGGGTGTCTTCCGTATTCTCATTTGGCCATTCTGCAGGGCTTGTGGAGGGTATTGTGACTGGTTCTCACATACCACTGTCGTTGATTACTCCGCAGGCGTGGAAGAAATGGGCGGGCCTCATCAGTCAGGACAAGGATGCTGCCCGGGCCCGGGCTATTCAACTCTTTCCTGGGATCTCTGATCTTGACTTCAAAGGCAAAGGCCAAGCTCTGGCGGACGCCTTGCTGCTGGGGGTGTTTGGTAATCTTCAACGAGTGGGGAAGGTATGAAACTCACCAAGATCCTGCTTGAGAACTTTCAAGCCCATCAGCACACCGAGCTTGAGCTTGACGCGATCACTCTGATCACTGGCTCTAGCGACTCTGGGAAATCATCGTTGGTCCGGGCGTTACGGTGGGTATTCTTCAACCGGGCGCCCAAGGGCAACTTTATGCTGGACCGCAAGGGCACGACCCGGGTTACCCTGACCTACGACACTGGCGACGTCCTGATCCGGGAGCGAGGTCCAAAGGTGAACCAGTACCAGTTCAACGGCGACGTCTTCAAAGCGATCAAGGCCGACGTCCCTGCCGAGGTCAGCAAGTTCCATGGGGTCACTCTGGACAACTGCCAGTGGCAGCATCCCCATTATTTTCTCTTGGATGAAACCGGAGGGAATGTGGCCAAGCGCCTGAACGAGGTTGCTGACCTGAGTATCATGGATGAGTCGTTAAAGACCGTAAATGCTCTTGTGCGAGACGCCGACGGCAACGTCAACGTCATCAAGATGTCAATCACTGGGATCAACGACCAGCTGGACGGGCTGCAGTGGGTCGCTGAGGCGAAGAAACTAGTTGACCAGGGGGTTGGGCTGCAGGAAGCCTATGATAGGCTCTCATCGACAAAAGAGAGTCTCATTGGGGTCATCGGCACTATCACCGACATTAGCTCTGAACTGGACCAGTTTCCAGATATGTCAGGATTGACATATATCGAAGACATCCTCGCCCAACAGCAACGTCGTGATGATCTCTTTGCCCAGGGCACTGCCCTGATGAACGCCGTTGACCGGGTTGACGTCTTGCAGCAGGTTATTGAGAAATTCCCTGAGATCAGTATCTCCGACGTTGAGGTCGGGATTGACCTTTGTGAGACTCGTGCCGTGGTAGAACTGGCGCGAAAGAACCTTGTTGATGCACGTCAACGGATCGCCCAACTTCAAGAGAAACTCGACGTCCTGCCTGACGTTGACGTCATGCCCGACGTCGCCGGCTTCGAGATCAAGAAACGCGACCTCACCGCCGGCAGATCCACCCTGCGTGGCGCCCTGGTCGCTGTTGATAAATGGCAGGGAAAATTGAAGGCTGCCGAGCTTGCTCTGGTTGATGCTGAAGAGGCCTATGAGGCCCTCAAAGTCGACCTCGGCGTCTGCCCGGTGTGTGGTAATAACTTTACAGAAGGATGCTGCGAATGAATAACCTGAGAATGCAAGAACTGATCACTCTCGAGTGCGAGAAGCTGGCGAATTTTCTTATTGAGAAGAACAAGGCCTATGGCAACTCTGCGGCCGAACCGGTCAGGATTTTTTCCAAGGCCGACCCGCTGGCCCAGATTGATATCCGGATCGACGACAAGCTCTCCCGCATCGCCAAGGGCAACGAGTTCCACGGTGATGATACTGAGCTTGACCTTGTCGGCTATCTGATTCTGAAGAGGGTGCTGCGCCGGAAGAAGATGGAGGACAAAGAAAAAGAACTGAAAGCGTCGATGCCGGCGCCAGCTTTTATGGGGTTGGGGAAATGAACATACTACCAAATTGGACGGTCCCCTTTTTGGCTCTTTGCACCGGGATACACGAGGTTGGGAGCCGGGTAACATGCTCGCCACCTGTGATGAACACTGACTCAGACTGGCTTTGCCTTACAGGAGACTGGCACGAGTTTCTAAGCGTAGCTATCCGCGAAGGTTTTGAGGTTGGAGGTTCCGTGCCAGCAAACAAACTAGAGCAAAGAAAAGAGTTGACACTGTTTACCTCTTTCAGGCGCAAAAGCGATGACCTTAATTTAATAGTTACCGACAGCCCAGAATTTGCAAAGAAATTTCTTGCTGCAACGAGTGTTGCAAAAAAGCTTAATCTATTAGCTAAAGCTGATCGAATTGCGTTGTTTCAGGCGGTACTTTATGGAAATAGCTGCCAGTAAACCCAACACAAAGGAACACGAGAATGATTGATCTACGACAGAAAGAACTTGACCAGTGGCAGAAGAGAAACTTTGGCAGCCATAATGACGACCTTCTCAAGTGCGCTCTGGGTATGGCTGAGGAAGTTGGTGAGGTCTGTCATCACGTTCTGAAAGGAACCCAAGGCATCCGTGGTGGGGTTAATGGCCTCAACAAGGCAGAGATCGCTGACGGGGTTGCTGACACAGTGATCTACGGGCTGCAGCTTTTGTCTATTCTCGGGCTGGACGCCGAGGAAGAGATCGCGGCTGTGATTGCTCAAGTCTTGGCCCGGGATTGGAAAGCCGATCCGGCCGGGGCCAGTGCAGGGAAACCTGTCAACGGAGGGCGATTCGCATGACCGACGTTAAGATGGTTGAAATCTATTGCAGGCTGGTAGCTGAGACTGATCTGGCAATCTGCATCACTGACGATGACGAGACAGATTACTGGATTCCCAAATCACAGATCGATGATGAGACTGAGATTATGCCTGTCGACGGCACTATGACATTGGTGATCCCGGAATGGCTGGTAGAGAAGAAGGGTTTGATATGAAAATCATAGCCACCGCCGACCTCCATATGACAACCGCCCGGCCAGTCAATAGGATTGACGACTACGAGGCTACCGTGCTGGATAAGTTCAGCCAGATCCTCGCCCTGGTCAAGGAACACGACGCGGTCTTGACCGTCTCCGGGGACCTGTGGGACACGTCGAAGTTGTCGAAGATCCCGTATCAACTGACGAACAAGGTCCTGCAGATGATCAGGTTGCTGAAGGTCAGGGTCCTTGCGTGTCACGGTCAGCACGACATGACCTACCATAACCCGAACCTGCAGACTTCGCCGTACTACACGCTGTTCGTCGGTGGCGGTATTGAAGTGCCTGGCGCTCTGGGCATTACCATTGGCAACGTCAGGTTCTACGGCTCTGGCTGGGGTCAGGATATTCCCATGCCCATGGAGAAGACCGACAACATCGTCGACGTCTTGCTCTTGCACCGAACCATCACCCCTGGCGAGCCGCCGTTTTTCTTGAAGGACGCCACGCCGGCACAGAAGACCTTGGAGACCCTGTATAACTTTGACCTCGTGCTCTCCGGCGACTATCACGATCCGTTCATCGCTGAGCGCGACGGCGCGTTCTTGGTCAACCCCGGGCCCATGCTCAGGTCCAGTATTGATAAACGGGATTACCGGCCCCGGGTGTACTTGATTGACACTGATACCGCGGAGATTGAACCTCTGTACCTCGACGTCAAGAGCGACGTCTGGAATGATGAGCGGATCGAGAAACAGGCCCAGCATGATATTTCCGTCAGTACCAACGGTCTGCGGGATGCCATGGCCAAGAAGGAAGACCGGCCTGACTTCTTCAAGATCCTCGACGGTGTCGTTGCTGAGGCTGAAGACGTCGAGCTAGCCGCAATGACAAGGGATGTATTAACCACGGCACGAAAAAATCTGGAGGGTATTCGATGAGCTTGGAGAAACTGAAGAAGTTGAAGTCGGTGTTGGAAGAAAAGCAGAAGGAGAAGGCCAAGGTCGAAGGCCAATTGGAGTCGGCGTTCGACCAGTTGAAGACGTTGGGCTATGACACTGTGCCTGAGGCCGACAAAGCTATTGCCAAGATGGATGAGGAACTGGATAAGCTCGACGTCGAGATCGACATCGCCGTCAAGGATCTGGAGACGCGATATGCCGCACTCCTCTAAACTTGCCGAGTTCAAGGAGAAGGTCGACAAGAAGCTTTGGAAGATCGAGGATCTCCGGCAGCAGGCCGACGCGCAGCAATGCCTGCTCGTCAGCGCAGAGAAACAGCAGAAGCTCGCCGTTGACTGCCGGGGGTTGATCCAGAGGGCCGTTGCCCTGACGCAGGAGCAGCTCAAATACAAGATCTCGAACATCGTCACGCAGGCGCTATCGCTAGTGTTCCCAGACCCCTACGAATTCAAGGTGGAGTTCGTTGAGCGCAGGAATTCTACCGAGTGCGACCTATTGTTCTCCCGCGGCGGTGAGGATTACGACCCGCTGGAGAGTGCCGGCCACGGTGCTGCCGACGTCGCTTCCTTCACCTTGCGGATCAGCTACTGGCTGTTGTCCTCGACGGCGCCGTTCATCCTGCTCGACGAGCCCTTCCGCCACCTGTCTGAGGACCTCCAGCCGGCCGCGGCGGAGATGTTGCGCATGCTGTCGAAAGAGTTCGACCTCCAGTTCCTGATCGTGAGCCACGAAGAAGAAATTACCAACTGTGCCGATCGGCGGTATGACTTCCGATTGACGGACCGGATCGCAAGAGCAACCTTGATGATGTGAGGAGGGGTGATGAAGCTGAATCGCAGGCTGACAAAAGAAATCCTGAACACGTTGGAAGAGCAGATAAGGTCTGGCGAAACAACCCGGCAGGCTGCCGCTGATATTGTCGGCGTGACCGGGCCGGTGATGTGCCGGTGGGTAACCGACGGCCGGCCGCTTTGGGATCGGTACACCAAGTTGCGAGAATATAGTTCCCGTGAACCCCTGGCCACCCGGACGGTACAGACCCCTGAGTGGGGCCTCCAGACATACGCTTACTGTGCTAAGAAGCTTCAGGTCTCTGTCCCGTCATTTGCTAAGAGACTGCACAAGCACGGGCCCGACAACCCCAGGACGTGGATCGTCGGGAAGCTCGTCGAGAATAACCTGAAAGAGTACCAAGACAAGCTGGAAATGAAATCAAACTGGGGAAACCTGAAAGGCCGGCCTCGGGATCACAACCTGAGCCGGATCCCTGAACCAACCAAATATGAGAGGCGGATGTATGGAAAAGATTCTTCATGGGTTTGACGGTAGCTGGACGCCTGGCAAAGAGCCCTTTAACTCGGAGACTTTTTCTGTTGGGGTCTTCCCAATTTTGAAAAAGTCCAGCGGGAAGGGGACAAAAAGAGGAAAGGTCCTGGTCAGAGTTCGTGGGCTGACGTCTGATCCTGAGCCTGTGTATACCAAAGCTCGGGAGATCATAGATCTTCTCGACGCCGGGAGGTACACTGACCCAAAAACTGTGAGGATCAAATAATGGAATGGTATGAATTCGTGGCCTTTGTGTTGGGGCTCTTTATCTTGGTACCGGCCTGGCTCTATATGTGTACCTTTATGATCACGTCGGCGTTCAACCAAGCACGGATGAAGAAAGCTGGCGAGATGCTGAAGATTATGAAAGCGATGCAGGAGGCAAAGCGATGAGCGGGAAATCAATTAAGAAACTGCGCAAGGCCCTCCGAGACGTCAACGTCAACGTCGACGACCCTAAGAGGTTCCGGCATCCACGGACGTTACAAATCGTCGCCAGCGACGGGCGCAGGGTCTACAAGCTGGCCAAGAAGAAAGCCAACAAGATCCGGCAGTCTGGAAAGCTGCCTCAAATATAATTCAACAGCCGGCCCGCTCGGCGGTTCCAGCCTTTGATAAACCGCACTTGCTCCGGGTACCGGTCCAGCAGGTCAGCATAGTGACTCACTCGGTACCCGATCAGCCCCCCGGCTACTCGATACGGCGGGGGGCCGGTTGACGCCAAGATCGTTTTGGGCCCGACGTTGCCGTCGACGTTGAGAAAGTTGTTCCCTTGGTTGATTGACTTCTGCAGCCACTTGGCGGCCGTGCCCGGGCCACAGTTCACCGAGGAGTCGAACAGAGCGACGGCGATGGGCGACAAGAACATGTGGCACTGTTGCTTGAGCCAGTAGTCAAGATAGTAGATCTCCAGCGCCTGCTCCCGAGTAATATTCTTCAAGTCGAGGTCAGGGTACTGTTTCTCAGAGAGCCCAAAGTTTGTAAAGCCCCCACGGTCCAGAGGATCAGCGTTAGTCCCCCCCTCTTCCTGAAAGAGGAACACCATCGCGAATAAAAATGTTTCCGGAAAATTCATTTCTTCTCCTGAAATTCTTGATGTACTCGAGATCGGAACAGTATTGTTCCCAGGTGGAGCAGGAGCGGAGCAACAGCTTTGTCAGAGTCAGGATTGGGGTATTTTCGGGCCTCGTCATTAGTCTACTCCTTGCCATTTCCTGATCCGGAGAGGGCCTTCTTGCGATGGACAAAACTTGAAAAATCAATAAAGGTCAGCCGTTCCTGAGCCTGTCCCACTCGTAGAACGGCAAAGCAGTACGGACAGTTCCGCCCGACAGGTGTGCCGTGATTGCACCGGCAGTCTTTATGCGACGATTCGGAGATCTTCACGACCCACCACGACGCCTTCCGACATCAGTCGGCAGATTTCGACAATGTTCTTGTTCCAGAGTTTCCAATTTCCTCCATGTCCGAGAATCAGATGATGTTTGCTGCAGAGCGTGATCAGATTGCCCCAGACCAACTCCAGTTCCGGAAACAGGTGGACACACTTGATATGATGCACCTGCATCATAAGCTCGACGGCGCCACAGGCGGCACAGGCCGGGTGGGCGACAATAAAATCTTCCCGGAGTGGCCGCCAACCTGACGCCCTGACGAGGAGTTTCTGCTGCTCTCTCAGGGCGCCAGACGTCGGGAGTATCGTCGACGTGAACGGAATTATAATGGCCACGGCTTAGCATCCAATATTTTTGTTATAACCTCCAAGTTCATCGGCAGCATCTCGGGATGATCTTGAGTTCGACGCAGGGCCGGCGACCACTTCGGGCCAAAGTACCAGACCGCTTTGAACATCCTGATCCGCCGGAGATCATCCACGCCGTCAAACTCCATCATCTCGTTGAACACCTTGTGGACGGCCCGGTGCGGCTCGGTGCGGCAGCCACAGTAGACGTCATGAATCACAGCGGCCCGACGGTACTTGCCGGTATAGGGAGAGCCGATGATCTGCCAGAAGATCCCGGGGACGCTCGCGCCGTTGATCACACTGCCGGCCGGTGCCTCCCAGAGTTTACCAGCGGAGTCGATAAACGTCAACGTCTCTAGCAGGCACATGTTGCGCCCGTCGTCCAGCCACTCAGCTTTGACTCGCCCGCTGAACATAACTCACCCTCTGGGCCTGCAGTGCCGCTTCAACATAAATACCGCTTCCCCGCCTTCATGCTGGAGCATCTCCATATCGTCGAACGAGATGTAGAACCGGCCGTCAACGCCAAACTTTGTGCCCCAGCTATTGAGGCCGCCAAACAGTTTCTTTTTGGGAATGACTTGGTCGATAAGGTAGCAGTGGCCGCCGATTAACCGGCCGGCGGGCCGGATCAAGCCGTCGACGTCGGGGTCGGACATGCCCTCATACCAGACGGTGCCCATGACTGCAGGCCCGTTGTAGCCTACACCAAGGATCAGGTCCTGTAGGCTGAACGCCCAGCGATAGTTATCAAAATAGCCCAGTCGTTGGGCCACTTTTACCGCGGCCAGAACACTTGACCCCTCATATCTGGGGCTGGCCCCCGGGTAAGCTCCTCCTTCCCAAGGGTCTTCTTTCTGCGCTTCCCAGTAGATTTTCTCCCGGGCGAAGTTGATGTCCAACCCGGGAACTTCCGCCGGGCAGGCAGCCAATTCGTGAGAAACGCCGGCACCGGTACACATTCCATCAACACCCTGATCAAGACGTAAACGGCACCGCCAGTAGTTTGCTCTCGGCGTCTTGGTCTCAAAAGTTGACCTGATCGGAAAGCCCTTGCTCCGGGCGTCGAAGTCAACAAGCCGCCCGAGCCGACTGTCGAGCACCTCAGTGCCGTCTTTCATGATGACAGTCATATTCCATTACCCTTTTTCAACGTCGCGATGAACTCCTCCAACTTTCCCAGAGTCACTTCAATCCTGCACCAACGCTGGTTGTCGATCTCTCTGGCACTGTGCCTGGCTGCCTCCATTGTACTGGTAGTTATTTCGAGCTTCGCCAGGTTCGAGTGGTTTTCATCAATTTGTTTGGTGATACTCTGCACACAGCGGAGTGACTGTTTCTCGTGGATCTCTTCAGTGATGTAGTTGGCCTGCTCGATCCCTTGGAGCCGTTGCTCATGTCCTCGAAGCCACTCCTGTTGGTTATCCAATCGCTCAAGGATCTTCCCCTCGATCGCCCCAGACTTTCTCCAGACAGTGATAATCGCCAAAGCCGAAGCCAACAGCGCCGCAACCGCTACCAGTGTATCAAAATCCATCACCTCACCACTCCTTTGCCCGGATCTAAGAGATCACAGACTGTTCCGGTTTGACTTCTTCTATATCTCCGCAGACTGAGCACACGTCCCAAGTTCGTGAAGACACCTCCTTGCCGTCAACAGTTCTCTTTTCTTCGTGACGCTGCATCTTGTGAGGAGCGAGTGGCTTATGCCCGCTTGGCCCTCTTGCCAGAGTAGCCTGGCAGTCTTCGCACCCTTGGCAGGGGAAAATTGGATAGCCAGAGTCCCACCGCTCTTGCTTCCCACATTTGCACCTGGCATATTGCATTAGTCAGCTCCTGAAGACTTCCTGGCCTTGTCCGCCAGCCCGATTACCCCGCCGCCTGCGCCGACGCCGACAAATATCTCAGCAACGCGCCGGATGAGTGCCGCCCATTCTGGATATCCGGCAAGGGCTACCCCGTCAGCGATCACCGGCATAAGTAAAGCAGCAACGATGACAAGCACCATACTGGCGTTGACTTTCTTTCCATCCATTGCTTCGATAATAGTCATGTGGTCCTCCTCACGGAACAATTGGGAAGTTCGGCGAAATCGACGGCGTATTCGTGGCCCGCTCGTCGGTGCCAGACTTCAGCACTTCCGGCGAAATGGTAGAGTGGCAGATCGTCAACACCCCGCCGCCATACACCTGTACCGTCAGGTTTCGGCTACTATCAGCGCAGCCGGCCAGAAGCATCAACGGAAGAATCCAAAATACCCTTTTCATCATCCCCTCCTCATTTATATTTTTGGTAGCAGTCGCCGGTATGCTTCTGATAATCGGTAAGCCCATCACCCCGGCCATCGGAATAATATTGATATTTCTTCCCGCCGATGGTCCAGACGAACATGCCAGCTGTGCCGGTTTCACTCTTGCCCCGGAAGTAATGGTTGGTCCATTGCTCTCTGCCCGGTCCCTTGTCGAGTCCGTCTTTCATGTGGAAGTGGAACGCAGTGTCGTGGAAGGTCACGCTGGTTACGTCATCCCCGGCGCAGAAGACGATGGTGGTGCCCTGGCCGCGCCATGACATGTGGTTGATATGGGCAAATCGTTTTGATGTCGTCGCTTCATCGGCAGGGGGTGTCACCGGGGGCGGGGTAGCGTCTGGCACAGTCGGCGCATCGGTTGAAGGGTAAATCACGGTAGCAGTTGCGCCCTTATATGCAGGCCCGGCAATGACCACCATATTACCTTTGGTCTGGGAGTTGCGGACCTCGATGTTACCGTCCTTGTACGATCCCTTGATCGTGTACTTTTTGCCGCCGGTGCGCAGGTCGAACTTGCCGTAGCTCGTGATTGGCTTGCTGAAGTAGAAGTCAACCTCGTTCCCGGAGATGGAGCGCGTACCCTGTTCGGTCGTTACCGTTGGAGTAGGCACCGGATCTGGAACCGGAACAGGCACGGCCGGCGGGTCATCTTTCGGGAAGTAGCCCATGGAATACGCCTCGCAGTTCCCGGCCAGCAGCAGCGCCAGTATCAGCGCAAGAATGTGTTTCATTTTTTCCTCCGTTCCTTGATTTTTCCCCATGTATCGCCAGCCGCAAGGGCCGCTATAATGCAGGCTATCAACAGAATAAATTTCATAATTCGCCATACCCAAGACAATGCTTGTATTCGTGGTTTCGGATCGTATCCCAGTCGAACATCAGGTATATCTGGCAGGTACAGATTTTATCTGTCTGCCACCTCTTGATCCCTGCGCACCCGAGCCGAGCGCACCCGAACAGAGCCCCGCCGGTGATGAGGGCCAGATACCCCTTCGGCCCGCAGTTGGTATAGACGCCTGGTCCGATCACTTCCGCCCGGATATCCACTTCGGTCAGCGGGTCCAGTGGCTTGTTGTCGTGCTTCTCCACCAGGACCGGAAGCAGGTTGTTTTGCGGCAGACCGAGTGTACAGCCTGACATGAGCAGCAGGGCGGTCAGCAACAGGGCTTTCATCATCGTTTCCTCATCAGCCACGGGACTATTATTGTCATGACTATCTGATTTTTCTCCAGTGTAGGAATAGGCATATCGTGGTGCGAGTACCTGATACACCCCTGACATTCTGGAAACCGATTCAGCGCGGCCTGGTGTGCCTCACCGACTGGTCGCCCGTCAGCCATTTCCATGAACATGAAGTCCTGAAACGACAACGCGCTGACAGACCAGCAGCCCGCACACTGAGGCGCGGCCATGTCACAGTATCCGACCGCATCTATTGCGATGTTTGCAAAAGTTCCAAAACCGGTTCTGCACAACGCCCCGCACCCGGCGATGAACGCAAAATCAAACGGCTCCTTGATATCGAATGCGTCGGCCCTTAACTCATCTTTCCAAGGATCAACCATATCGCATCCGGGCCATGATATGTAGTGGTCACTGTGCGCGGCCATGTAAAAATTAGATTTTCCAACCGCGTTATCAATTACTGCCTGTCCAATCGGGGTAGCGAGTGCAGTTGTTGGGCCGGGGAGTTGACTTGCTGCATTCAGCGCCCACATTGACCATTCCTGGTGGCAATTCCGTTCAGCCCATGAGCCGGAAACAACCAGCGTATCGCCCTGCGCTATCTTGCAGATCAAAACCAACCCGCATAAGCACCCGAGGGCAATGAGCCAGCAGTCGAACCGGAAGCGCATTACATCCCTCCCGGATCAGCGGTGCCTAATACCCGCAGGTTTTTGAGGGCGAAGGGGTAGGCTCCGTTATAACTTAAAACCCACGATGTACCTAAATTGTAACTACCATCATACGCAGTTGCCGAAGACCAGGTTGCATTAAATTTAGTCCTTAATTTATTTTTGCTTACTGACCAGGTTGTCTCTAACGCATCAGTGTCTCCAGTAACGAACGCGCCTGTTGCGACGAATGGAGCATTTGTAGAATCATCGTTCCGCAGGTAGACAGTTCCAGCCGAATTCTGTAAATAAAGAATTGAATCAACCCTGTTTGATAAACTAAAAATTGGCACATATGCTGCCACAGGAATACTCGCACTCCCGAACCCCCAGGTAATGTCAACAGAAACAGTACCTTCCCGTTGCCTGAAGTTCGTGCCATCTGCAACCGGGATGGTCAAGTTGTCTCTACTCCGAGAAGCAGCGGCACCCTCCACGACGATTCTGCTTGTTGGGACGTAGCCGGTTTCCGCTTGCATCAGACACCACGTTATCGTGTCGCCATCGGCTACGGTCAGGCGCATGGTGTCGCTGGCGTTCGCGGTCAGGGTCTGCGAGTACAGCACAGGCGCAGTAGTTACGGTCTGCGGGGTACCTCCGACTGTATTTGTACCGAGGGTCAGCACATCGCTTGCCGTGGCCCCGTAGGCAACCAGAGAGAGGGTATGCGTCGCAGCAGAGAGTGCCCCGGTAAAGTCCACCGTTGCATCCCCGCCACTGGCCGTAGTGACGTACCACTTCGTAGCTGGGGTTAATCTCTTGTACTTGTTGGTATTGGTGATTACCGCGCTGACATCGGTGACAGTGGTCGAGCCGGTCCCGCCGTGAGTTTGGCCGGGGATAGCTGCGGTAGCTGCTGCGGTGTTCTTTGCCCCGGTGCCGAGGCCGGAGACGAAAGTGCCTGCGAGGTTTGCAGCGCCGATCTCGTACAAGGTGAGGGCGGTGATGTCTACTACTGCTCCACTTGTAGCGGTCTGCAATAGCGGCCCGATCGTCGCATCAGCCGTAAAATCTACCGTTCCGAAGCCCGTCATATACAGTGCTCCGGTACTAGGACTCCTAACCTCAAAAACACCGGTGGAAACCGTACCTGCGACTGTTAGCCTGTATCTCTTCCCGGTATTAGTTGATCCTGTTTTATATATCTTCCCGTTTGCGCCCGTAGTCGTAAAAGTGTTCGCATCGTTTATCGTCGCGCTGCTTGCGCTCCACCCACTCGTAAAATCATAGCTTGCATAGATATTCGTAGTGGACAGCATATCCGGCCCAACGGCATTGTAAGCCCCGGCAATCTTGTTGGTGCTCGCTCCGTCATACTGGTATCCGGTAAGCTGGGCCTCGGGGATCGCTTCGCCCTGGGCCTCGGTCACAACGCCGTTGGCATCTACCGTGTTGCCGTTCTCGTATGCGAGGAAATCCACCCCTTTATGAGGTTGACCCCCATAATACTGGTGAGTTGATCTGTACTCAGAAGGTGCGGTTATGCTCTGGCCCGTGACTTCCTCAAGCTGAGCGTTTTTTACATCTACTGCATCACCGCTGGTGCTTATGATAACTCTTATATTAGCGGACGATGCTAACCCAAAATCTGCCACACTATACCTTACCCAACTGCTGGTTACTGGTACACCTACAGCCGTAAGGTTTGGGTCCATCAGCGATATTGTCCCGGTCCCGCTTGCCCGCTTAATCCAGATGGAGTTTCTGAATGTCCGCACATCTCCGCTAGAAACTGTAACCGCTTGTCTGATATTCGCGGTTGCTCCTGTTGCTGTTACCCTGTAAGACCCATCCCCGTTAGACGCTACAGTTGCCGAGGTTGTGCCCCAACTCGCGACCGAGAAATCCTCACTCGAATCCGCAGCAAGCAGGTTCGCTACCCGCCGGGCTTTGAATACTGCCTCGTTTACGTTGGTGGTGCGGACGTAGTTGCCTTCCCAGTCCTCGAAGACTCGGGCGGAACCTCGGGTGAAGGTGGCGGTGCCACCGGTCGGAGTACCTTTGTACTCAAGGGAGGTGATCAGGTCCGCAGTCAACTGCGGTTGTGAAGCACCACCGATGAACTGCTCAGCGTTGGCAGGAAGACCAAGCCCCGCAATCAGCAGGGCGACCAGCAGAGTATGGAGAAATCGTCGCATCTTAATCCCCCAACATTGCAGTATACTCGGCCTTGACGCCTAAAATGTTGAGCGTCGCCACTGCGGTCGTGGTCCCGGCCGCATCCATCTGCCAGCGCCAATAGAGGGTATCCCCGGCAGCGCATGGCCCGTTGCAGGTCACGGCGGCGGATGTCGTATGGTCCACTCCGCTGCTCCCGGTCACAGCCGCGTCATCGATGGCTATCTCCGTGCCCCAGGTGGAGTTGATCGTCTCTCCCGGCCCTCGGCAGGCGCAGGTAATATCTGAGTTCAACGGCCCGGTGTCGGCGGCGGTCTGGACATACTCAAGTTCAAAAGTGATCGTCCCGGCGTTCCAACCGTCGCGCATGACGGTGTTGCCGTAGATGGTGGAACTGTCGCTATCTTGGCAAATGATGGAATACTGATACGGCCCGGAGTTGATCTGAACCAGGTTGGCATATCCGCAATACACCCCATCCCCGGCTGTCCCGGCAGCGTTCCAGCGGATTGAGTCAGTTACGGTGCTGGTGGTAGTGTATGGGGTGTCGGCACCGCTGGTGATATCCACCAAGGCCGCGGTAGTACCGTTTCCAACATAGAGCAGATCGTTGTCAGAATCCCAACAGAGCTTCCCATCAGCAATGAATGAAGAGCAGTCGGTGCTGATCGCGATCTCAGGTTGAGTCCCAAACGGAGTAGAGAACCCTTGCGCCCAGACAGTTGGGGCGATCCCTAAGAGAAACCCCAGAACGATTATTTTTTTAAGCATATTGACTGGTTTATGTAACTTACAAAAAGTTACAAGGGGCTCCTTCAAACCCATTGAATTTGTGTACATTTCCTGCTTCCCAGAAAGTAGTTTCATTCTCGGGCAATTGCCCAAGAACCAGAGCTTCTCTCTCCACAGGCTTGACGTTCGGGCAACCCGCCCGTAGTATATTTTGAGCTGCGTGAAGGTCTCTATCAATAGAGACACCATTACAAGAGCACTGGAAAGTTCTCTTATTTAACGGCATGTCATGCAGCTGACCACACGCCATACAGAGCTTCGTACTTGGGAAAAACCTTCCCACGACGTGAACTCTGATAGATTTATAAACGAGTTGCCTTCTGATTTCAGAAAAAGAGGCGTCTTGGACACTTTTTGCAAGACGTCGGTTCTTCACCATTCCTGATGTATTCAGATCCTCTATACAAATATCTGAATAGTTATCAGCAAGGTATGACGTCAACTTATGCAAAAAGTCTTTCCTGACGTTTCTGATTCTAGAGTGCAAAAGGCCCAGTTTCTTTTTTGCTTTCTCTCGGTTACTGCTACCTTTCTTTTTCCTGGCCAGAGATTTATTGAGCCGTCGAAGTCTCTTTTCATATTTCTTTGTCGTCTTGGGATTCTCAAAAGTTATCCCATTCGAGAGCACTGCCAATTTATCTATCCCGAGGTCAACGCCAACGGCTGAATACACTTGGCTATCGCTGCATTCAGAACCGTCTGGAATCTCTACCGTGATAGACACAAACCAACCTGCTGCTTCCTTGCTTACTGTTGCTGACAAGCGCCGGCCCGGGAGTCTCTGAGACTCCTGCATTCTTACCCAGCCCAACTTTGGTATCTTGATGCTCTTGCCGTTGAGCTTGAACTTCAGATTATCAACATAGAAAGAGTCCCGTTGGCCTTTCTTTTTAAATTTTGGGTACCTCGACGTCTTTTTGAAAAACTTTTTAAATGCTTTCTCAAGGTCAGCAAAAGCTCTCTGTGGAGCACACTTCGTGACTTCAGAAACAAACGGAAACTCTGACTTCTTCACGGCGTTGAACTGTTTATTAAGCCCAAAAGCAGAGGGTTTCTCGCCGACTTCGTATTGCCTCTTCCACTCTGCCAGACCCCAGTTAAATGCCAGACGTCGGACGCCGCAAGCTTTCTTGAAGTAGGTCACTTGCTTATTGTTTGGCTTTAACTTTATTCTGTGGGCTCTTTGCAGCACGTTTCTAACCTCTGTCAATAAGTTTTTGTAACTTTTTACAACTTATTTGGAAGCAGTTGTTGCCCCCGGCTACGGTTTGACAACTCGACAAATAACATTTTTTATCCCTAATTTCTGAGCAACGATCAATCGATGGTCACCATCAACCAATCTATTCGCCTCATACTTTCCATTGACTACTCGACCAATCAATAGTGGTTCTTTAATACCTTCCTGCTGAATACTAGGAACAAGGTCAACGTGGTGCTTGAGAAGTTCATCACTATCCTTGAATCCTCGCCAGAGCAGATACTGATAATAAGGCGAATCCTGATGATTCCCACTCTTGCCTTTCAGTATAGCATCAATCAGGTCTGAATATGAAGGTAAAAAGCGGCTGCTCTTAAAAAATTGTTGACAGGAGAACAACTCATCGACACCTCTTGAAGTTAACGTTGGGTTCTGGAACAACACCGAAAAGTGCTTGACCCCTTTAATAACCTGTTTTTCTTGCCAATTTACAAAGAGTTTTCGCAGGAATTGTAGATCAGCCGGTGACTTGTGGACCTTTGCTGTATTGTATCTCCCAATCAAGATCACGTTCAAGGCCCGGTCGTTGAGCTTCTGCACAAGTTTCTGCAGTTGTGCCGGCGTCAACCAGTAATGGACGTTGGCCAGAAGAACATAGTCAGAGCAACCCGGATGAAAGTCATTGATGTCAGACTCAACAACTCTGACACCTTTGGGCTCATGCTCTTCCCACCAGTAATTATGCCTGAGGACCTCAGGATCACGCTCAACGCCAACGGCTCTGAACCCCAGATCAGAAAACTTCCGGCAGTAAAAGCCAGCATTGCAACCCAGATCCGTCATCCGACCAGTGCCAGGCGCACCGACCAAGGGCTTGATGAACTTGTGCCAGCGCTTTTCGTTTGTGTCATTCGTCCGCCGCTGAGGCATTTGAACGCCCTGCACATTGGCTTCCTGATACCACTTCCCCGGTGGCACTACTCCCATGACGGAATGGAAGCTTCCCCAGTGTGGCAGAGAATAACACTGCTTCTTGGCCACCCGGCCACCGGAGAAGTTCTGCCCATGCCGGATGTCGAGATTGGGCACTACAGTTGAGAACCCCTTTGCCCGATAATCCCCTGGCGCCTTGCCCAAATCCTTGCCAATGATGCCGACGAAAGCGTCTTCATTTGAGCAGACGCCCGGCTCACAAGCCCCAGGGAGCCCTTTCCGGATTTGGGCGCCTTGCCGGAGGATCGCCAGCTTCTCTTCCACCGCCTCGATTAACAGCCCTCGCTCGCAGATCAGGTTTGACAGGACCTTCCGGCGCATATAGCTGTACTGCCCAGTGTTGGTGCCACCCCACTGCACGAACCAATGATTGATATTGTACCAAAAGATAAAGTCGTTCGGCGGCTGCCAGTTGAAATGCTCTGGAGAATACAGGCAATCGTGTTCCGCCAGCGCCACATACTTCGTGGTCGCCGCTTTTGCACCTGTGAGGATTTGAGTGAACAATGATTGGTGGCTCCGGCCAATGTCGCCAACACAGATGTTATCACCGAAGTCAAGTGGCTGCTGAGAGACAGAGATGATTCGTTTACCTTGGGCAGCCTCAAGGAGTTTTTCCTGACATCGGATAAAAAGAAACGGATCCAGAGATCCGTCTGTGTAAAAAATTATGCTAGTGTCCATCTAGAGCTTCCTCCCTGCGACGAATGCCGCCCGGTCATGGTAGTGTGAGACGATATCCCCGCACCAGTCCTCAATCAAAGACTTGAGCCCTTCCTCAGTAAACCGCCAGTAATCGTTCGGATGCTCATGGATACCGAAGTCAATACTCGGCGCCGTCAAGATCACTACGCCGCCCGGCCGGAGGATTCGCCGGATCTGGGTAACAGTCTTCCAAAAGAACTTGTCGTGCTCGAATGTTTCAACACAGACGACCACGTCGAAAAAATTATCCGGGAAGGGCAAGTCGTTGCTGTTGGCGACGACGTCGACGTTGGGCCCCTCCCGCATATCGAGACCGGTGTAGTTGGTGTGGGCAAGGATTTGCCTGAGATTGCCGTTGACGTCGTAAGATCCGATCTCCAAACAGTCGCCGGCCGCGGCCAACCTGTCTACTTGTTGTTTGACAAATCGTCTAACTGATCTCTTCATAATTTTTTCAGCCAGCCTCCACCGTTGCAGGAGAACATGAACTGGGCCTCAGGCCGCTCTCGCTGGATTTTATCAGTCCGTTTGAGAAACCACTCGACAGCCTCTGCCGGGTTATCCGGCATGCCCATCTCCCCCATCACTGTGTCCTCGGCGACAAGGTACTGCCCGGGTGTGACGATCTCGGAATAACGAACCAACTCCCGCTTCACCTGCGTCCGGCTATGATCGCCGTCGAGCACCACCATAACGGAGCTGCCGTTGACCAACTCCTTCAGTTGCGTCAACGTCTCCGTTGCCGTCGACCTCCCGGTCAGGTAAGTGATCCGCGGATGCTGCGGCAGCGGATATTTGTCATGCGACTTGTCGATAGTGATCACCTGCCCGTGCCCTATGAGATCCATCATCTGGGCAAAAAAAAGGGCCGAGCCGCCTTTATGGGTCCCGACCTCGACCAAGACGTCAGGCCGCTTTTCAAAGAGCTTCTGCTGATACAAGATGAGGTCGTTGGGGTATTTGATGACCGGGTAGCCCATCCATGTGGGCATCTTGTTTCCGGACATCATATGGTTGAAAAATGCCCGGGCCGGCGAGGCTGCCGGCGCCACTGCCGATGCTGCTGGATTACCTGCCATAGCCATATCTTCCTTGCTCCATCCTGGAGGGTTGAATTTATCCAGCAGCCACTGAAAGGTCTTGGTCTGCTTGGGCCACTTATTGTTCATCCAGAGGTCATTGCTGTAAGCTCGGGCGATATTGACCGCATGCTGGCTCATGTGATACGGGAAGCCTTTCTTGTGACCTTCAGGCACTCCACCCCCGCGGAACCAGTGAGCAAACCAGCAGTGCTTGTTGACCACCATCCGACCGCCGCTAAGCCACGCCTTCGCGGATTCTTCCACACCCTGCTGACCCCAGCCACCGTGCTCTTCCATGCAGCCGCCAAGTTCCCAGAACCTGTCCAGATGCAGGAAGAACCCAGGCCCCATGCAACACATCGTGTCGTCGATCATCTTGTCGTTGTCGGGCTGCTTCTTGTAATACTGCGCCCGGAGGTTGCCCTCAACCAGCCCGATATACATGTAGTCAGTGCGCTTGTGCCACTTTGGCTGCCACGTCACGACGTCCAGGTTGTACATCCTGGGGATCATCGTCATGTCATACTCACAGTCTCGGGCCAAGATCAAGTCAAAGCCCTTTGACACGGCACAGTGCGCATCCAGCTTCATGATATATTTGCCCTTGGCAACCCGGGCAGCCTGGTTGATCGCTTGCCGCTGCCCAAGGTGCTCTTGGTTGTGAAGCCAGTGAATCTGCTGTCTGTCACTCACTGGGAACTCGATCGGCCGCTCCGGGAGCCAGCCGTCGAGCACAACGATAATCTCGATATCCCCCTCGGCGTTGGCCAAGAGGGACTCGATAGTCTTTTCCAGATATCCCTGCTCATTGCGGGATGGGATAACCACGCTTAACATAGATGCCCCCTGTTAAGACGGTGAACTTGACGGGGAAGCGCTCGGGCTGGTCGTCGGGCTGCCGCTCAGGCTTGCCGAAGCCGAAGAACTCGGGCTCGAAGAAGCGGAAGCGCTCGGGCTGGTCGTTGGGCTCGAAGAAGCTGACGTGCTCGGGCTGGTCGTCGGGCTGCCAGAAGCTGAAACGCTTGGGCTGCTGCTCAACGAAGAACTCAAGCTCGCTGCCCCAGACGGGCTTGCCGTTGCTGAGGCCGAGGCGCTTGGACTGGTCGTCGGGCTGCTCGAGGCTGACGTGCTCGGGCTGGTCGTCGGGCTGCCTGAGGCGCTCGCCGAAGCCGAGGAGCTTGGGCTCGAGGAAGCTGAGGACGAAACACTGCTACTCGGGCTTGTCGTCGGGCTCGAAGAAGCGCTCGAAGAAGCGCTGGTCGTCGGACTCGAAGAAGCTGAAGAGGAAGCGCTGGACGAAGCTGAGGACGACGGTGAGGTAGTCGGGCTCGACGAAGCCGAAGCGCTCGGGCTGTCAGAAGCTTCGTTATCGCCAAAGCCGAGGTCAGACAGAAGCTGAACCCCAATAGCATTGACAGTGGTCGACTTCACCAGCTTGATCAGATTTGTTGCCGTGAAGCTCACCTGCGTGTTGCTCGCCGACAAGACCAAGGCAGCCCCGCCAAGCTTAATCGCCCGCCACTGCTGATCAGTATCCAGTTGTTTGATCTCAACGACTTCCGCGGCACCGATGTTGGCGTCGACTTGGATCGTCATGTTGAACCTGTTTTGCGGAATCTTCATTTTGTATTCCGCAGCGGCCGTTGTCGGCGCAATGAGAACCTGGCTCATAGTCTATCCCTCCTTAGGATGCTGAAGCTGATGGTGAAGCGCTCGGACTGGCACTGGCACTAGCACTCGGTGAAGACGACACGGCTGCTCCCGGAACACTCTTCAACGTCAACGTCTGGGAACCAAGACTGTCGACTCGCTTGAACACCCCAAAGGCGATGGCCAGAGCATCCCCGCCCAGTACCGCGTCGTCGCGGTAGATCTTGACCTGCAGGACACTGCCCATCTTCTTGCCAGCGCCAGGGATTGTAGGGAAGTAGGAGATTTGTTGGATCGTCCCTTGGATGTAGGTATATTCCTGCCCTGTAGCCGTCGCCGTCGTGAAGGCCCCCACCTGCTCACCCGGGTTCAGCCAGCGATATGAGATTTTCCACACCGGAGCCGTCGCTGAAGCTTGATGCCAGAGGATCCTTGGATAGAGCGAGGTACCCGCAGCATAGTCATGGTCCAAAGCGATGTTTGCTGTCAGGAACTCGGCAGTGCTGCCGTTCGGGAACAGGAACCCGAAATTGGTCCCGTCGTAATCCGGCGCCGAGGTCTGTTCCATGGCTGTCAGCGGGGTCCACAGCCCGATGTACGGCCGGGCCAACCCTTTGAACGTCATGAGCCCCGTCAATGGGTCGATCCTGGCATAGTTGTTGCCTCGAACATTACCAAACAAATGATAGGGGCACGGTGTTTCCATTATCTCCTCCTGTGATTACGTTTTCTTTCTACACGTAGGGTTATTGCCCCTGTTTCTATATACCGCTTTTCACACCCTTATTGAAGGGGTTCTCGACATTATTTTATGGTGCTGCTATTATCAACTTCCCAGTGCCAGCTGCAGATGGGCCAAACTTCCCTGTCCCTGTTGAGCTGAGCCCCACGCGAGCTGAACTCTGAGCCAACATACTAAAACTAATAATATAATCAGTTGTGTTTGTGTAAGTCCCGTCGGTACATCTTGCATAAAAAGTATTCGTGCCTGGAGATACGGCTACACCGGATTGAGAATGTGAATAACCATCTGCGGTAGTGAAAGTGTTCGCAATCGAAGCATAAGCTGTTTCTGCAATTGTACCATATTTACAAGTAGCATTGGTTGACGTATAGAGTGATAGCGTTGTTGTTGTTGAGTAAGATAAGCTTGATGAAGGAGATCCTGCAGAACGCACAGGGCCAGGTTGCGTTAACGGATGTGGGTATGTGTAGGGAGAATATATTTCTGTCCAAACATTGGATAGACAAGAATATAGTTTCTGTGTATCTGTGGCCCAATATCCATAATTGTCTGTGCAAGTTCCCGGCTTTGCAGAACTCAGTCCGCTGGCAACCATACCATCTTCGGAATCAAAAATTTCACGACCTACCTGCACATTTGCTGCAGTTCCGCCACCCAGACCTGTGGGGCACTCGCCTACCCCTGGAGTGATATATCTGTAACTTAACACCCCATCAGCAGCGTTATTCCACATATAGATAGGTCGTAACTCATAGTCAGCATCAACATCAAAAGTGCCAGCTGCTGAAAGATCCCACCCAATCTGCTGCCCGGCAGGATAAACCCCCGGGCACCCCCGGTATGCACATAGGGACGTATCATAATGCAGTCTGTATTCTGTGAACGTGATGAACCTGTTTGGGTCTCCGCCTGTGACAGAGTTGCCCCATATATACCCTGGGCCTCCACGAAAATTTATTGTGTTTGATTTTCCGGACACCCCCGTCCAAGTATTGCCATAGATTTCAGTGGCTCTAGCCCCATAACTGCCTGCTGAAGCATTACACCAGCCATGTGAGTCTATATTCAGTGGACCATCTATACTGTTATAACGAGCAACTGTTTTCCCCGAGTCATCAGTCATAATTGCATGTTGTGATGCTGGGACAGAACTACTATACCATGTGGAGTCTTCAATAAAAAAGAAGTCAGCAGTACCAAAATCTACTGGCCCAGGGCTAACGTCCCACGGATCTTCATTAGTACAGTTAACATAAACTATTTCACCCGAGAAATTAATGAGGTCAACATTACTCATAACCCCATAGGCACAGTTAATATTAACAACACCAGAGGTACTGTGATCCCCACCACCAGTATATGATATATAAACATTATAAATGACGACAGGTTCATATGAAATATCACTATCTACATCTAGCTTAACAGTGTTGCTTGTATTAGAATAAACAAACCGGAACCCTTCTAGTCGCGTTTCTTTAGTAGCATGCCCATTAATATCAACAGTCACTGCACCCGTAGCAGTAATAGTAGTTCCGCTCCCATTTTTCCCAGCACCCACTAATCGTAGTCCTGAAATTGTTGAAGGAGCACCTGACCAGTTGGCAGAACCAGCCGGAACATTGATCGTATCCCCTGCCGAGGCCCCGGCGATACAAAGGTTAACTTCCGTTAACGAAGCATCCGCCGCTGTCCACGTAGGAGACGCTCCGCCGCAGGCGGCCCACAGCTGACCTGGGAATAACAGTCCCAGCAGAAAGAAACTAATGAATATACGGATCATTATTTATACCCCTGAAATTCAAGTGCCGCAGTTCCATAGATGAGTACCCAAGAAATCCCATCTGCGGAGCGAGCCGTATTCTCCCCATCAGCCAAACAGTCAGCATTCTCATAGTACCATGAGACAAAATTTGCAGCATCAGCTGCCCCAGTGGAATGAATAACCACATGGTATTTCGTACCACTTGTCACTGCAGCTGAAAGACCTGTAAAGGAAACATCACCTACTGAGGCCGGAATTTCTGCAGTGCCTACTGTGTTTGTTGAACAAGAAACTTCTGTTGAAGGAAAATCATTAACTCCATCATCAGTATAGATACAAGCTATCAGATTGTTAGGAAATGTCCCTGTTTCTGACAGTCGTGCAGTCAATGAGCAAATAGTATCAGTTGCATCAGCGACAAAAAGACTCGAATTCCAGACTCTCGCAGATGCAGCAGCGATATCTATCCAACTGTCATCTTGTCCAGTGCAGGCATCAGCAGGAGTAGCACAAGTAGCAGCCCGCCGCATAATAATGCCGGCCTGTGCATCCAACCCCATAAGCAGTATCAGGACTGCCGCCAATAGCCATCGCATCAGTCAGCCGTAATGTTGTAGGTTATTGTCCAAGACAACCAAGTGTTCGTCCCAACCACTGTACCTATGTCAAACTCCATCCGCTCATTGGCGGTGAAGGTGCCATTAGCAATCGTGCCGTCATCGTCAGCCCCGTCATCATCACAAGTAATGGTTTCCAGGGCATTGGTGCCGTCACTGATAATCAATTCAACCGAAGTCCCCCCATCCACTTCGCAGTGAACGTCAGTAATGGTAATAGCCTGACCGGGGTGCCAAATCGGCACATTGTCATCCGCGGCAACCGGAGACTCTAGGGTAAACGGCTTCTCGTTTTTGTAGGAGATGACTCGCTTCGCCCCGCCGTAGAGGACCAGTTGGTCAGAAGTGGTATCAACAGCCGCCTCGCCGGCCTCATCCACGGTAGGACTCACACCGTTAGGCAGGCCAAAAACATCGAGTGCGATTGCACTTGTCCACGTCGGGTCAGCCCCCACCCCGTTTGTCTGCAGCAACTGCCCCGCGGTTCCCGGGCCCAGGTTTATGATCGTCGACCCATTGTAGAATAGAATATCGCCTCGAGACAGCGTCAGGCCTGCAAATTGGGTAAGGGCTGAGTCTAGCGGCTGGAAAGACACCCAGGTCCACGTCCCGGACAAACACTGCCCGGCGTCGGCTGAGGCCTTGACCTCTTGCACTCGGCTGCCCTCAGCCGCGGCATATTTGTAGACCACCAGCCCGTCGTTCGCCGTCGCCGGCGCAGTGTGATCCGGCAAAGCCGTGATGTCAAAGTCAGCTCGGGCCTGCCCTGTAGTTAGCAGCAAGAGGATTGCTGTTATTAAAAGTCTCTTCATAGCTGTTCTCCGGCTATTTATTATAGATTTCATTGTTATCTCAGTTCGGCCCATCCTGACGGCAAAAGTGTCCCCGAGAGAGGCGCCACAGATCCTGTAGTCGTAACCCTATATACTGACCCAGCCGGAATTACAGCCGACATACAAGAGGAGTGTACAGTCAGAGTACTCGCTTGAAGGATCTTCATAATTTGTACCCCATCAACATATAGATAGCCTCCAGCAGTAGGGTTCTCATCAGCTGAATAAATCGACACAGCTACCTCGATCGGACGCCCCGTTGTGTTCGTATAGTTAGTGTTGAAATCCCGGGAAAACGACATATCTTGCCAAGTCTGCCCGAGGCCCACACCTACCGCCGGCGCCGTCAAGGAGACCGTCCATGCTGCGAGTGTCCCCGAGCCACTGAATGCCTCGGAAGTAACAACCAAGGCACCTGTGCCAGAATTGTAAGAGGTCACCGTCCCATACATATAGGTTGTCGGCGTTGCCGTCGAGGCAATGATGACCTTCATCCCGGCAACCAGAGACTTCCCATTCTGGATCGTCAGCGACTTTGACCCGGTGCCAATCGTTAGGCTGGTCGTACTCGTCGCGCTGGTGCCCGGAGCATTCACTGCCGCCTCAGCACTGGCTTGAGCTTCCGAAGCCTTTGTCGTCGCCGTTGCTGAGGCTGCTGAGGCTGTAACAGCCGCCGCCGTCGCCAGCGTTTCTTTGCTATTGACATTAGTTTCAAGAGCATTTGCCTCAGTCCTGAACGTCGACAGTGCTGCAACAAAAGCATTTGCCTTTGTATTGAACGTCGAGACGCTGTCAGTATTTTTATTTGGTGCCGCTGGAAGAGCTGAGATAGCCATGATGAGCCTCTTTAAGTTAGACCTTCGACTTCGAGAGAGCAGATGCTCCCGCCGTAATCTTGCAGTACTATATCAAAATTCTTGTAGAATCCATAAACAATTGTTAACTCGGAAAATGTACTGGTCTCAGATCCCATCCAAATACAAGGTGTGGCCCTGACACTGGCGAGTAATTTCTTCACCATTCTGACCAAACTGTGCTCCAGGAAAAGATCACAGTCCATCCTGTCTGCAAAGACCCTCTCAACAATAGAGGTCACTCCAAATTCGTCAGTCTCTTTTGTTGAGTAATCCGTGATTCCTAATTGCAATCCCCATTGAGTGTCCCCAATAAAGACAGATTTTCCAAAAGCAAACGTACCTACCTCCACACTTGTTCCTGTTAAGGTAACTTTAAGTATTGCATTAGTGTAGGTCGGCATATCAAGGAGGATGAAATCTTCCAGATTCTCTAGTGAGGCGAAGAAATACTGATACCAATCGTTATCATTCTCATCCGGAGCAGAGATCAAATCAGTCTCATAATGCCAAAGCACCCCCACTGGGTAAGGGCTGGCGCTCGCTGATGCACTGGGACTGGCGCTCACAGAACTGCTCGGGCTTGTCGTCGGGCTGCTACTCGGGCTGCTACTCGGGCTGGTCGTCGGACTCGAGGAAACACTCGCTGAGGGTGAAGTTGAAGCCCCCCCGCCGGCGGCCCCACCATCTTTCAACCTGTTGCCGGCGCCGTCCGTCAAATAGTTGCCAGAGCCGTCCGTCAAATAGTTGGCCCCACTAACACTCGGCGACGCCGAGGGGCTGTCAGAAAGGCTAGAACTGGCGCTGGCGCCTCCGGACGGGCTGACACTCGCCCCACCAGAAGGGCTGGTCGAGGCACTCAAACTGCTGGAAGCTGAAGCGCTGGGGCTTGACGAAATGCTGGCTGAGGCGCTGGTTGTTGGGCTTCCTGATACTGAAGCGCTAGGGCTCGTCGTCGGGCTTCCTGATACTGAAGCGCTCGGGCTGCTGCTCGGGCTTGAAGAAGGGCTTGTCGTTGGGCTCGAAGACGGGCTGCTGCTCGGGCTGCTTGAAGCTGACCCACTCGGGCTGCTGCTCGTGCTCGACGAAGCTGAAGTCGTCGGGCTTGACGAAACAGAAGAACTCAGGCTCGCTGCTCCGGATGGGCTCGCCGTTGCCGAAGGAGAGCTGCTCGGGCTCATCGTCCCGTAAACAGCATCATCCAGCAACTCAACAACTACATGATTGGCGACAATATCCAGCAATGCCAGAGAGTCCACAAAATCAGCATCCGTCAGCTTCACCATCACGATCAGAAAATCATCAGCAGAGGTCACTGACCCGACCGATTGATCAAACTGCTTCCAGCGATTCGTCGCACCCAGATCCAACCACCAGGCAGCACTCGCCGTCAACGTCGGGTCATTGCCAGTGTTGGCACTCTGAAGAGACTCGTAAAGCCGGTGAGTGCTGGCAACAAAAACCTTATCCCCGGAGGCATAGGTATGGGCGACAGCCCAGGCTTCAAAACCTGTCGCCAGCGTCGCCCACTCTGTCGCGGTTGGCTCCGCCACAGAACAGCCATACAAAGAAGCATCAGTAACTGGAACGGGCTTGAGAAGCTTCATTACGCAGTCCTCGTGATAGGCATACCAATCGCCTCCCAACGCTCAATCAGCCGAGCCGTCTTCAGATTGGTTTTGATATTCTGAACGTTGCCCTCAACAATCGACCCACGAAGTTCTTGCAGCTCCGCGACCATCGCCGCGGTGCTCTTCCTATCAGACTCAGCAATGTCTCGAACTGAGATCACCGGAACAGACTGCTCGTTGGCCTCCATCCGCCCTGTAGTCAACCGCTCAAGTTCGTTGACCGCTCCGATAGTCTTCCAATAATCACGGGCATAATCCGCGGCCGTAGCATATTTCGACTTGTCGATCGAGATGTCTTTCAAGACGTCGCCGATTGCCTCAACCCCACTGAAATCGCCTTTCCGGGCCTGCCCTAAAATGTTGAACAACTCCTGCTGGGCACCGGCCGACCGCACTGAGGCATCACCAAGGCTCAGCATCGAATCCCGGAATGAGCCCATTGCCGTGACGGCCTCCTTGAGCCCTTGGTTCATCGCCTCGGCGGCCTTCATCCCGTAGAGTTCCCGGATCTTGGCCAAGTCCGACTCAGAGGCGCCAAGCTCCTTGGCGCTCTCGATCATATCTTCCATCTCGCGATTCAGCTGGAACAGCGCTTTATCGGTCTCGCTCATCCCCAGCATCGCCATCTGATCAGTGACATCCAGCATGAAGTCACCAAGGGCTTTTGCTTGGGCATCCCGCAACTCCATTGCTTTGAGCTTCTGCAGTTCCCGGATCTTGATTAGTGCCTCTTCGCCAAGCCCTAATTCTTTGGCCTGCTTGATCTGTTCATCCCGTTCACGCCGAGTTTCTCTAAGAGCACTCTCCAAATCAGACAACCCAAAGTCATCAATCTGATCCTGAATGCCAGTCATGAAGTCTGACTGCGCTTCCTTATTGGCTTTGATAAGCTCGGCAGCCTCTGCCACCTGCAACTGACGGATCTGGTTCAGGTCAACCTCAGAGGCCCCCAACGCCTTGGCTTCCTTGATCTGATCTTCAAACTGATAGTAAAGCTCAAGCAAAGCCTTATCCAAATCAGTCCCAGCCATCAGCGACATAGATCTGGATATATCTCGCATCATATCCTGCAGAGATTTCAAGTCATCGGGAGTCCTTGAGTGGCGAACATCGCTCAGAAGATCCCCTGCCCCTGGCCTCGGGGTCGTGCCCGGCGCCGGCAGCCGCGTCGGCCCGCCGTCAGCGTAGCGGTCCGCCCGGATGTTCTCCAAGAGCCTCAAATGCTTCTTTGTTTGGTCCTGGGGCATGATGTACTCTCCACCTTGGGCTACTTGAGCCACCCCATTGACAGTTCCAAGATAAAGATCATCCCTGACCATGGAGCCACCGCGGAGCAGGCCCCCACTGGCATAACCGATGATGCCACCGTTCTTCATCCCAGCTTCAGGTGGTGCCTCAGTGGGAGCAGCAAGATCAAAAAGGCTTTCTGCGCTGTATCTTATGTGCCCTATGCCGCTGACCACTGTGTCGGCAAAATCTTGGAATTGGTCCCCGGCCGCGCCTAATGAGCTGCTCACCACCGAGGATGTCCCCAACAACTGACTTGCCTCGCTGCCAAGTTGGCCAAGCCCCACAGAAGCCATTGTAATATTTGTTCCGGCCATGAGGCTACTTTCTTCCAGCAGCTGTGTTGCTCTGTTTTGGCGAAGCATCGCAAGGGCTGTCACCTCTGAGATTTGGCCTTGCTCAAACAGCGCCCTTATGATCATATCAGACATCGACCCAAGACCTGCCCGGCCTTTGGTCAGAGTTCTGTCCAAACCTTGAATTAGCTCTGTAGTCTCCTTTTGGGTGTAACCCAAGTTAGACAAATATTTCTCAGCCTCAGCAGCGGAGCCGCCGAGATCAAGCATTGACCACTCCACGAGGTCCAGAGCCTTTTTGAGATCTCCCCCATGGGCAGCCAGACTGGCTTGGGCATCTTTGATAATCTCGCTGTTGATTCTGGTCGCTTGGCCCCACTCCCAAAGGTCTTGGACAGTTGATGCGTCTAGAGCAACCCCGGCCCGCTCCAGCGCTGCAGCATATTCCTCAATGGTCTTCGGCGCACTCTCGTGCCCCAACATCTGAAACAGCCCCTCCCCACGCAGGATCTTCTCAGCTTCGAAATTACCAGTACGCTCCCAAGTTGTTGCGCTCGCATTCCAAGTCATACCTGAGATGCCTGTTGCTGCCGGATTAGGAAACTCCTCAAGGTCCGAACGGCCCCGATCTCTCTGAGCTTTGAACGACTCAGGGCCTTGTGCCAAGAGCATCGTGGATGTTGCCACATCCCACTTCGCGTTGGACTCGCCGAGAACTGGGAGGACTACCCGCTTGAATCCCTCGCCTATCAAGCTGGCAAAGTCGGCTGGGCGCAGTCCCATGGCATTGTATGCGTCTGCTTCGTGCGGCTTCTGCTTCTCGATCAAATGACCGACAAACATTACGGCCGCGGTGACAGCTATGGCTGCCATTCCGGCCGCGCTGGAGAGGCCAGAAAATCCTGCCCCGGCCCCAGAAGGTGCCGCTGGCGCAGCATCAGAAGCCAGTACACCATAGGTTCCTGGGGAAGCTCCTGCCTGTGAAGACAGCACTCCATATGTGCCTTGGCTCGCCCCATATGTCCCGAGTCCGCCGCCAGCCCCAGCCCCTATGGAACTCCCTTGGTAAATACCCAAACCCTCAGCGGCCCCTTGGGCCGCTGGAGCTGCCTGGGTAATCCCAGCCTTTGCTGCCGCCCACTTTGCTGCCGCGGCAAGTGCTGACTCACCGGTGTACATCTGATAGCCAGTCGAACCGATTGAGGCTGCTGCGCCCAAATAACTCCCGGCGCCACCACCGCCGCCTCCACCGCCAAAAGCTCCTGCAAGCCCACTGAGTGCACCACTCCACCCGCCCCCGAGCCCACCTAAGATTGCACTGCCCAATGCTCCCATGGCCCAACGAGCAAGCAGGCTGGCGATCCAATTGATGAAAAGGTCCAACATCCGGTCGAGGAGGCTATCCCAGAGGTCACCAATACTCTCGAAGTCACCTTTGATCGCGGCGACGAACGTACCTTGAAAGGTCTCCGTAAGTTCGTTGAAAACCTTATACCCAACTTCACCCAGACCGTTCAGAGTATTTGCTGCCTCAAGCGCCCCCGCGGCAAACCCATCAAAAAACCCTCCGGCACTCCGGGCCCACTTAATATACAGTTCCTCTTCGCGTTTTTTCCGGAGTTCCCGAAGAAGATCCTCATTGACTTGCATTGACTCATAGTCTGCCAGACCTTCATCGATCGCCTGACGTTGAGCCTGGTAGCTCTCCCAAGACATTTTTGCTGAAGAGTCTGCTAATTCTTTATAGATGTCTTGATAAGCTTTAGACCGCTTACTTGCTAAATCTGCTGCAGCCTTTTGCTGTTTCTCCCATTCTTCAAGGTTTTTCTTAATCTGCTTGACTTGCTCAGCAGCCTCCTTGGATTTATCCTTATAAGCTGTAGTAGACTTAGTAAGATTGTCAAGAGCTACAACAAGTTCATCAGCAGTGATCTTACCATCTTTCTGCGCTTGGATTAAGATTCTTTCAGCTTTGTCGGTTTCTTCCACCTCTTTTTTTAGCGGCAGATATTTATCAATAGTATTCTGAATCTCATTGCTATGGTCTTTAAAAGCTTTTGTAGACTCTTTTGTAAATTTTGTAGATTCTGTGGTGGATTTTTTCAGATTCTCCAATGCAATATTGTAGTCAGTCGTAGACATCCCGGTCTTTTTAGCCAAGACATCTAACTCTATGAGCCCCTGAGCAAAATCTTTCTGTGCTTTCTGCAAAGGCAAAAGCCTATCAAGCATCGCTTGCTCGTCTGAAGACAAGGCATCTCCGATTCCGCCGGCAGTCAACCCGGAACCATAAAAAGCTGCCAGTCCTCTTGAAAGCTCATCGAGCGATTGCAAGAAAGTCTGATGAGAAGACACTGCAGAATTTACACCAATTTTTGTCTGATTCGCCAACTCATAGATTGAATCAGCATAAGCAGCCACCCCCCAAGAGAGTTCTTCGTGTGAAGGAACATCAACCAGAAAGCTCCACTGGCCCGTGTCCATATCTCGCTGACCAGACAACCCTTCCCACAGATGGGTCAGCGTTTCATTAAGACTCACAGCCTTTGGCCCCAGAGCCCCAATATTCAGCCCAAACTCTGCCAGTGCCTCGTTTATAACAGAAAGTGCTGCCACTACCGCAGCGGCCTGGGGCCCCCCGCGTAACAAGGCATACCCAATTAGACCCCACTCTCCCATCGAGGGGCCACCCAGATCCTGAAAAGTTTTAGCACTGGTATACAGAATCTCCAGAGTATCCTTAATCCCCCCCAAGGCATCTCGCACCTCCGGGGCTGCACTATGGACAAACTCTCGCAACCCAGAAACCATCTCAGCCAGCCAGTCAGTATTGACCATCCCCAAGAGCTGCTTTTCCACCTCCACTCTGAGATAGTCCAACTCAGCTCCAACGGTACTAGCCAGATCCTGATATTTCTCTTCAATAAAGCCCATGCCTTCGGCGGCTTCTTCAAGTTTCTTAATAAAAGCATCAAGCTCTTTCACCTGTTGTGAGAGAACCGCCCCGGCCTTCATTGACCGAGCAGTAAACAGTTTGGTAAATACTGCGATCCGCTTTTCGTCAGTGACCCCAATCAACGCCCGGTTAAGCTCTTCAAACGTCTCGATGACATTTTTAACGCTCCCGTCTTCATTGAAAGCGTTGAACTTCCGACCGAGTTCTGCAAACATTTTATGAACAGGATCCCCAGCTGTCTGAAGCTTCAGCATGCCAGTTCTGAGTGACGTCGCAGCCTTTGTCCCTCTGATCCCAGCATTCGCCATTATTGCGAGAGACGCTGCGACTTCTTCAAACCGCATCTTGGAAACAATCCCAAGCTCCGCCGCATGGGAGAAGGCGCTGCTCATCTCTTTGACATCAGTGATAGAAAGCATCGCCGCAGCAGCAACCATATTTGCCGCGTCAGCAAAGGTGAACATCTCACCAGTGGCAGCCTCCATTGTTGGCTGAAACGCCAGAGTCAAGCCGATGATATCTTTGATCGCTTCCCCCAGATCCATCTCGGCAATCGTCGCAAACTTGCTCATCGTTGCCAGATCCCGGAGAGCATCAGCAGGCCCGATACCCGCCTTGGCAAATTCCCTCATCCCGGCAGCAAGTTCCGTCGGGGTGTGGCGAAGACCCTCCATCGCCATCAGCTGTTGCTGAATCTTCTCCAGGGGCATTGCAGCCCCCTCAACATCCTTTGACAGCGACTGGATAGACTTTGTGGTGTACTCGAAGGCTACACCCAGACTCATTGCTTCTTTCGCCACCCGGACCCCTGCGAAAGCTGCCATCATCGGCAGCAACTGGCCATAGGCAAACCAAAGCATACCCATGGCCCCGGCGGCACCACGGACGGCTGAGCCATATGTTGTGAATGCCCCGGAAGCCCCTGATGCTGCCCGGCCCGCTGCCGTCGTCGCTGCTGCTGACTTCATATTGGCGCCGGCACTCGCATTCGCCGCCATCGCCTCAGCCTCGGTCGCAGCAGCCACTGCCATCTTGATCGGCGGGATGCCTGCGTATGCCAGCGCCTGCTGCTTTATAGCCAGAGTCTCCCCGGACCTCAACACAGCGTTGACCATCATCTGTTTTGAGTAGGCTTCGTCTACCAGAAGATGGGCTTTCTTGATCGCCAGATCAGCCTGGGTAACTGCCAGAGCTTTCCCCATAGCAATCGTCGCCGAGTCCGTGAGAGCAATCTCTTGGGCTTTGGTAGCAATGATCTTCTGGTGGATCCCAAGAAGGCTGCTTGTTACAGCCTGTTCAGCTTTTGATGTGACGATTTTTCGGTATTGTTTTGAGTAGAGCGTGTCAAACGTCCCGCCCCATAGCTGGTAGGTAGTAACCAAATCCTGAACAGCTTTCCGGTCAGTGATCGTCTGAGCAGTAGATGCCTTGAGCCCTGCGTTGAACTCACGCAGCGCTAGACCACCTTTATTGTAAGCCTCAGCCATCTGAGTGAGGCTGGTCTGGGCAGCTTTTACTTGCCCGAGAAACTCTGATATCCCTTTGGTGCTGGTCTTAAAACTCGCTGCGGTCTTCTCAGTGATCTCTCCGGTTTTCTGGAGCTTACTGACGAGTTTGTCAATATCTTGCAGGCCCTGTTGGGAAACGCTGACGCCAACATGGATTTGACCCGACATATCAAACTCCTAGAGTCAGAGACTCTGGTTGATTTCCTGCTTCCCAGAAAATAGTTTCGTTCCCGGGCAATTGCCTAAGAACCAGAGCTTCTCTCTCCACAGGCTTGACGTTCGGGCAACCCGCCCGTAGTATATTTTGAGCTGCGTGAAGGTCTCTATCAATAGAGACACCATTACAAGAGCACTGGAAAGTTCTCTTATTTAACGGCATGTCATGCAACTGACCACAACTCATACAGAGCTTTGTGCTTGGGAAGAACCTCCCCACGACGTGAACTCTGATAGATTTATAAACAAGTTGCCTTCTAATTTCAGAAAAAGAGGCGTCTTGAACACTCTTTGCAAGACGTCGGTTCTTCGCCATTCCTGATGTATTCAGATCCTCTATACATATGTCTGAATAGTTATCAGCAAGGTATGACGTCAACTTATGCAAAACGTCTTTCCTGACGTTTCTGATTCTAGAATGCAAAAGGCCCAGCTTCTTTTTTGCTTTCTCTCGATTATTGCTACCTTTCTTTTTCCTGGCCAGGGATTTATTGAGCCGTCGAAGTCTCTTTTCATATTTCTTTGTCGTCTTGGGATTCTCAAAAATTCTCCCGTTAGAGAGCACTGCCAATTTATCTATCCCGAGATCAACGCCAACGGCTGAATACACTTGGCTATCGCTGCATTCAGAACCGTCTGGAATCTCTACCAAGATAGATACAAACCAACCTGTTGCTTCTTTACTCACCGTTGCTGATAAGAGCTTACCTGAGAGTCTGAGAGACTCCTGCATTCTTACCCAGCCCAACTTTGGTATCCTGATACTTTTACCATCAAGCTTAAATTTTTGGTTATCTAATCGAAAAGCATCTCGTTGATCTTTCTTTTTGAATCTTGGGTACCTTGACGTCTTTCTGAAAAAGTTCTTAAAGGCAGTGTCAAGATCAGAAAACGCTTGGGCAGTTACTCCTGCAGGAGTCTCATAAGCAAACAGGAAATCTGACCTCTTCAAAGCGTTGAACTGTTTTCTGATTCCAGAGGTAGAGGGCTTCTCCCCAGCTTCGTATTGTCTTTTCCACTCCGCCAGACCCCAGTTAAAAGCCAGACGTCGGACACCACAGGCTTTCTTAAAGAAAGTGGCTTGCTTATTGTTTGGCTTTAACTTTATTTTGTGAGCTCTTCGCACTTAATTACCGCCCCGATTTCCGGCCCTTGGTACTGGAAGAGTTAGTTACTTTTTTCGCTTTACCTTTTCTTTCGGCCTTTTTTCTCTCAGCTTTCAGAAAAGTGCTATCCAACTCCTGCATGATGTCGATAAAGAACTCCATTGGTTCTTTACTGACTGCTTCATTGTAGGCAATAATAGAAGGCAAGTCAAGGGGATTAGCCCCAGACATGCCATATGTTCTTGATTGGTGAAGCCTTGAAAAGTCATGTACCAGTGAAATGTGCCACCACTCCACTGTTGGACGATTTCGAAGTGCTTGAGGAATGTTGCCAGATTTGGCAGCACTCTCAAGCACCGCTATGTGTTCACCCCACTCGACCGACCAGTCGATGTAAGGAATTAAGGCTTTTTTATTTCAGCCGGGTCGTCCGTGGGCCGGAAATTGCTGGCCTCTTGAGCGAAGTCAATAATTGACGTCCGCAGCGCTGGGTAGTCAAGCAGGAGCTTGGTGGCATTCTCGACAGTGAACTCCAGCTTCTTGCCCTTGACCGAGATTCCACCCCAGCCAATCAGCACGGTCTTGGCCAAGACTTCTGCCATCAGCTTCTGAGACAGCTCCTCCGACTCAGGGGTCTTCAGCTTAAGGACCTTCTCATACCGGCGATACTCCTGGCCCAGCTGTCGCTCGTAGTCCGGGTTAGGGGTTCGGCGCACGAGAAAGAACTGCTCCCCTTTGATGTCGAGGATCATCTTCACGCCGTCTTTGGCCATCTTTTCGTCAAAACCGAATACCTTGTCGATGTCGAGCATAACTGCAATCTCCTATAGAGGGGTTAAAGTTACTCTAAAGATATCAGATGCAACTTGCAATATCAAGTGGAATCGTATATAAAGAAGTCATTGAGTCATTAACTTTTACTAGAGAGGTCAAGCGTGGCGATTAAGAAAGATAACAAAATAGTGCAGATAACCCTCACACCTTTTCATCAGAAAAAGCTCGCGCTGATCTGTAACAAGACCGGGTTGAACAACTCAGCAGTACTTCAACGGTTGATCGAAGGACACGACCTGTTTGGCAGGGTTCTGGAACAAGAAAAAAAGCAGGAGGCCTGAGGCCTCCTGCTTTTTGTTGAGCTTTGAAAACCTGAGTACTTTAAGAAGCGCTCGGGCTGGATGAAGGTGAAGCCGACACACTCGAACTTGGGCTTGTCGTCGGGCTCGAAGAGTTAGAAGAACTCGGGCTCGCACTGGCAGCCCCGCTCGGCCCGGTGTCACCAAAACGATCAATACTGATCATCGCGTTGGAAACCGTGTCGATCGTTGCCGTCAGGCCCAGGTTCATGATGACGTCGGTATTGATCCCACCGGCCACGATTTCGCAGCTGGACAGTTTCGCCCGATCCAGGTTGAACCCATACCCCTTACCGTTAGCATCAGAGACCGCGATCGCGAACGACAGCGGCTGATTCAGGATCATCTTGTCATAAACCGCAGCCGAAGACGCCGCCCCGAAGAAAATGTTAAGGTTGGCCGTGATCTCAAAGGTACCCAGAACAAGGGCTGAGAACCCCAGGCCACTGCCCAAACATCGGATGCCGCGAAGCCCTGTCCCGATATTCAGAGAAAACGACTCAGCACAGCTCTCACCCAGCGATGCCCCGTCCAGAAGAACCGTGGTCCCCTGTACAGAGTTCATAACCGGTGAAGTCGTCGCTGCAACTACCGAACCCAGCCCCGAGGGGAACTGAGTAGCGGTCGCCCGGGTACAACTTTGTCCCAGGAAGTTGAACGACCCGGTCAGCATCGACCCCGTCGAGAAGTCAAGGCTGGCTGACTCAACACCACACCCGGTAAACATAAAGTGCTGGCTGACATCAGTGAACTCTTTTTCCATCGAGAATGTCCGTAGGGCAGCTACACCATTCTTCAGCCGGGCCGAGGAGATAGTCGCCATATGCGCTACGGCATCAGTCGTCACCGTCTTGACCGCGGTGTCAAACCGCAGCTTCGCACCAGTAGCAGCGACAGTCGTTGACGCCCGATAAATACCAACGTTCGCCGCGGTCCTGGCACTTGCTACTCGAACCCACTGCCCCAGAGCAATCAAGGTGTAAGGAATACTGTTGCCGGCAGAGTTCAGACTGTTATCCGTTGAGGAGAACGTCGCATCCGCCACCGGGTCCGTACTGTCGGTCCCGATCGTGGCAAAGGTTCCGGCAAGCAGAGCTTCGAGGAACGTGTCGTAGGTTTCAAACGACATCTCGAAGTTCAGGGCTCCGCCAACTTGACCGCCAGTCAAAATACTGTCAGGAGTCATCCGGTCATCACGGAGTTCCTGGCTGGCGGCAGACTCGACACTCTGGTTTAAGGACTCACCAGTAACCCTGATCTCAGTAGGGTTCCCGGAAGGAGTTGTCCCGCGGACAACTTCTTCAAGGTATCGTACTTGAGCAGCACTTGCAGAAGCAGGCATGTTTAAGATCCTCCGTTAATATTTTTCAAAAGTAAATGGCAGCACATTCCGAACCGTGTGCCAAGCCGGATAACTCACCCCTGGCAATGGGACAAGCTCCCTGAAAAGGATCTCATTGATCGTCTTCAGCGAGAAATTGGTGTCTAAAAAATCCGTATACTGGGTCTGCCACCTCGTGCCCTCCCCAGTTTGAACATTCGTCACAATATACAACCACCCGCTCACCCGGGTGAAATCACTGCCCAGGCACAACTGCTTCTGGTTATTGATCGCCAGCTCGACCCTGACCCAAGGATTAACCTGAGTCTCGACGTCGACCTTGGGCCGGTTCGGATAGTCCACTAGAGTCGTCGGGTACGACGTATCGTGCGCAGCTTGGAAGGCCGCCATAATCGTCTCTCTCAACTCTTCAAACGTCATGCTGCACCTATCCCGAGAAAGTCAGTATTCGCATAGTAGTTCCAGTCAGAATCAGAATAAGCCACGGCGCCCTGCACCCGCATCATAAACTGCTCCACAAACCCCGGGCTGTGCCCGACCTCTGATCTGAGCTTGATGTCTCCGTCGTTCACATTCGAGGCGTAGTCAACTCCATTGGCCACTTCAATCGTCCAGCCCTTGGCCTCGAACCGGTCTTTGAACGACTTTGACTTCCCTTGTGCCTTCCCCAGAGCTTCCATCACTGCCGGCAGATCCCCCTTCTGATAGGGATTTTCCGGAAAAGGAAAATTTCCGGAAACTCGGAAACTGGCCCTGTTCACTGTCATATTCCACGATGCCGCCATCGTTCCTGAATACTGCGGCGTCTCCAGCACAAGATTGACAAAGGCCTCCTCAACAATGCCAGAAAAGACCCGGCCCAGCTTGAGTTCCATTTCCCGGATCTCACGCTTTACCTGAGCGTTAAAATCTGTGTTGATGGTGAGAAAGACTCCAGCCATAGCCCTTACCTGCAGTGAAGAACCCAGTACGTCGAAGCATCCCGTACTGCCAAAACATTTCGTGCATCAACTGTGTCCCCAGCCTTAGCCGCGTTCACAGCTGTCTTCAGCACTGAGACCGTCTTGTCGCCTGGCTCGACCTTCTCAAACGCCGGGTAAGTGAACAGGAAGTTGAACCTCGTCGGCTCGATGAAGGCTGCTACCCCCGCGAGCACTGTTGATCCGTGCGTGTCCGTCGCCGGATCGTAAACCGTGCCCTTCTTCGTGTAGGTCACCGTCGTCATCGGCGACTCCAGTTTCACCGCCTCGCACATCCCGAAGCCGGCGCCGTCGATTGACGCTGCCACCTTTACCCGGAAATAGTCGTTGCCAAACTTGATGATGCTGTCGTTGGCAACAGTTTCATATGCCGAGAAGTGGATCTCATACCCGGCGTAAAACAGCGAGGACTCCTCCTCCAGTGGCACCCGGCGGACATATGTCAGGAACATGAAGACGTCTGATGAGTACCCGGACCCGGCGAGGTGCGTTCCGACATTGCCCAGTCGTACCTGCGTATCCACTGGGATCATCGGATACTTCTTCCGGATCACCCCATTAAACCAGTAGTCCTCGTTGAGGATCCCGACGATGTAATTCCGGCCGGAACTGACCATCTTGACCACTTTCCGGGCCGGGATAGAAACGTCAGGCGCCACCGACAAGACCCGCCGCGGTGTTGCCGGCCCTGACCTGGTGCTCTCAGCGAACGGGCCAACCTGCCCGTAAAACGTCGAGGAGCTGTAATAGTCCTTGAAAATCTCTTTGTCAAAGAACTTGGCGGCGTCTCGCAAGTCCATGGCAACCCTACTCGTAAGCCGCGTTGGTCACAACGTCAATCGCCGGAGCAACCACACCCAGATAGGACTTGTCTGCCAGCGTAGTTCCGAACAAATCTTGGATCTTTCGCTTCAGATCGGACTTTCGATAATTGACATCAGCAACTACTGCCTCGAAAGTACGCTCGGAAGAGAACCGTGTCGTCAGTGCCTTGCCGTCGGAGATCGTCTTCGGCGCCAGCAGTGATATCGACCCGGAGACGTTCGCCGCCACTGTATAGGTGGCAAAGGTCCTGATGTAGCTCAGCAGCAGGCTTTGATTTGCCGTCGGCTGTGCAACCGGTGCAGTTGAAGCAGAAGCACTCGGACTCGATGAGACTGAGCCACTCGGGCTGGTGCTGTTCGACTCGCTCGGGCTCGCCGAAACAGAAGCACTTGGGCTTGCTGAACTGCTCGGGCTGTTGCTCACACTGCTGCTTGGGCTGCTGCTCGGGCTTACGGAAGATACTGCTGAGAGAAAAGTAAACTGCTCGATCAGGTTTCTGGACACCGTGTCCGGCGCCAAGATGCCACTGATCGAAGACAGTTCTTGATAAAGAAACTCCCCATAAATACCAAGAGCCAGCTGGGTGTCAGTGAGTTCCAAGGCAGAAACGCCCAGAACTGCCCTGACTTCCGCATAGCTGGTATAGGTCGTGATATTCACAGGGAGTCCCTCAACCTAAACTTCAACGATATAGCCGGCCTTGACCTGACAGTCCAGCCAGCTATCCATCTCCAACACAACCCCGTCGCCACCCAAAGGGATGGCCTTGTTCTGGAAGGGGTGGTAATAAGCGAACCTTTTGCCGACAAAGCGCCGGACCTTCTTCTCGACCTTCTCCACCTTCTCCTCCGGGGCCGCTTCGGAGGTTTCCGAGTCTTCTTTTTTCAACCTTGCCATAATGACTCCTTGAGAAAGGCGGGCCCGACGTCGGGCCCGCTCTCGGGGTGTAAGTTTAGGTCAACGTCAAGCTCAGCACGGAGAATGCGCCGTCGAACATACGCTCGTACATATTGCCGAAGTCAAAGCGCAGGCCCTGACCCTTCCGCAGAGCGAATCGCTCCATGGCAGAATACTCGGCCGAGGAATTCACAAACTTGTGAATGGCGTAGGCGCTCTGAATGCCCATGATGGTGTTGGCCGTCCAACCCCAGTCAGAGGGCACGATGAACATCTTCACATTCTTCACCAACTGCGGGAAGGCAATGTTGAAGATGGTGTCGATCCGCGGACTGTTGGGATCATCCCCGGTGATAACCGGCTTGCCGGTCCGGTTCTCGATGGCCAGGGCGCCGGCCAGGTCGGTGAAGACCCAGTCGATCTGGCGGGACTGCAGGTTGGTGTAGAGCCACTGCACCCATGCAGACTGAGTCAGCGCCCCGGCCGCCACGATGGTAGAATCCAGCGTGTCAGCTTTTACCTGAGACAGGGCAGACTGCCCGTTGTCAACGTCGCCGCTCAGCATATCGATGAGCGCCTCGCCGGCCATAGCATAGCCCTCTACCTCCGTCTGCCGGCGCAGGGCCAGCCCAACCAGATCCAGGGTGGTCGACTGCAGGGCCTCATCAGAGACCTCAAGGCCGATCGACCGGGTCGGGATCTTCTTGGTGACCTCGGACGCGGTGATGGACAACATCGCCGGCGGCTTGGTCAACTGAGAGATGACCTGGGAACGGGAGTCCTGCGGGCCGTCTTTACCAGCATAGCTGATCACCGGGCGCTCGATGCGGGCATTGGGCACGGTGGTGGTCAGGGCCACAGTCTGGTCAAAGGCCGAGATGACCGAGGTGCGGTCGACGGCCATCGCGTTCTCGATGTACTCGAGGATCGCTGCCGGGAACAGGATGCGGGACTGAACCGGGTTGGTGTTGCCGGTGATGCCGGCGGCATCAGGGCTGACCGGGCCGTCAAGAATAACCCGCAGCGGGGCGCTGTTGACGCCCAGGGTCTTGTCCTGCTTAAACTGCAGGCCCGCCGAGGCGCACATCTGCACGAAGGTGTCGTGCTTGGCGTCGGCCGCGGTCGGGAATTCGCTGTTGATGTACTGCCGAACCGTCATGTTCTTGTCCATGGCGGCCCGGTACAGGCTGGGACCAAAAGACGCCTCCTGGCGAAGCCCTGCTGCATCGGTGAAATATACCTTTGTCTTATCCATTTTTGTTTGCCCTCCAATAGGCTCGATGAGTTACTGTTTCTCGATGATGCAGGTAGTGTCGCCGGACAGGCCAGTCCCGGAGATTACACGCCACAGTTTGCGGGTCGCTGTCACATGGGTGTGCTCGACGACAACGCCCAGGCCATTGGTCGGCGCCACGGTCCGCGCCGCGTTGGTGCCAGACTGCACGAGGGTGCCGACGGCGCTGTTGCCGCCCAGCTCCACCCGGCGCCGGCCGCTCAGCTGTACGGTGCCGACAGCATAGCCATCAGCGGTGTAGGACTCCACGGAATACAGGAAACCGTCGATCTGGTCACCATTGGAGCACAGGCCGTAGGTGTCGGCCGCGGTCAGCTTGACCGGCTTGCCGATGTCGTTACCGTTGAGGTCGCCGGAAGCCGCCACAGTGCCGGTTCCGAGTTTGGCGGTTGTCAGGTCGCCTTCAGCGACCATTGCCTTGAAAGTAAACTTTGACATGATTCAATTCCTCCTGGAAATTTCGTGTTTTATTTACAAACCAACCGACTTGCAGCGAGCTTCGTCGATGTTGGTGATCTTCGCCTTGTTCTTCTCGGTGTCTGGCATATCCGCACCTGCGGTCAGGCCCCCGGTCTTGAACGTCTTGCTGAACTGCTCGCAAGTCGCTTCATACTGCTTGATCAGGGCGCCCTCATCCATGGCTGCCATATCAGTCCTGGTCATGCCCAGGGCGACGTGCATCCGATTGATGGCTTCGGACACGATGGTCTTCAGCTTGGGCAGGACCTCTTCAGTCCGGGCCTGTTTGGCTTTGAGTTCCTTGTTTTCGACCGTCAGATCAGCGATCTTGTCGGCCGACTTCGCGAGCTGGGACTCGAGATAGGCAGATACTGTCTCACCCTCAGCCTTTGCCGGTGGAGCCTCAGTGCCTGCAGCGGCTGCCGCGGCCTCAGCATCGGCCTTAGCTTTGGCCTCAGCGTCAGCAGCGACCTTGGCGTCGGCTTCAGCCTTCTCCTTGGCAGCCAGAGCCTCGGCGTCGGGATCCGCTCCTCCGCCGGCAAGCTCGAGATCCTCCAGCTTGGCACCGGAGGCTGCTGCCGCCGCTACCTGTTCTGCTGTAAAACCTTTCTTCATAATAGTTGAACCTCCATTGGATTCACGTTGAGTAACAATATGAGCCAGGACGTCGTCAAACGTCATAACTCTATCCACAAGCCCCATTGCCAAGGCTTTATCCGCTACAAACTCCGACCCGTCAAAGGTGTCGGGATTGACCTGTGCCCGATGTGCGAGCACATGTTTCTTGAACAAGCCAAACAAGTCGTCGACCTGGGCCTGCAGGTATGCTTTGTCCTCGGCAGAGAGGTCTTTCTCGGAAGAGCCTACTTGCTTCTTCTCACCAGACTTGATCTTGGTGATCTTGATCCCTTCTCCTTCGTAGGCTTTTTCATAGGACGCGTGGGTGATCACGACGCCGATCGAGCCGACGAAAGCTGTCTCGGATGCGTAGATTTTCCGAGCCGTCACCCCCACCCAGTAACCCGCGGACAGAAGTCCGCCAGCGACGTAGGTGTCGATGGGCTTGATGCCTTTGATCTTGTCTAAGAGCCCGGACAATTCTCCGAGCCCATTCACTTGCCCGCCCGGGGTGTCGGCGTCGATAAGGATGCTCTGCACTTCCTCGTCCATGACCGCTTCAACGAACTGGGCGCGGAGGTCTTCGTAGGACATGGCCCCCATGAACCGCGACATCCAGGTCGTCCTGGCGACGAGCGGCCCCTTCATCTCGATGATCGCGACCCCCTCGTGGACTTGATAGGGCCGTTCTTTCTTCTCCTCGGCCTCATCTTGCTGAAGAGAGTACGCCGCAAGGGCCCCACTGTCCCCTTGCAACTCGAAGATCCGGTTCTCTAGGCTGAGCAGTTCCTGTTCCGAACCTTCCGAAATCAGGCAGATCTTGCGGCGTAAGTGGTTTTTGTTCATGCTATCTCCCCTGCTGCCCGCCGGTGCGCTTGGTGCCGGTGGGTGCGGTCGATTTGGTGTCTTTTTGGTTTTTGGTCGCGGTCACGCCCTCACCGGAGACGGAGGTGTTGGAGTAGGGGTTTTCCACCGGCGCTTTCGCCTCGAAGAACCCGGTCCCCGACAGTGGCGTAAACTCCCCTGATGGCAGCCGGCCAGTGAGTTGAACCGAAGCTTCTTCGTCAGAAACGAACCCGAGACTGAGCCGCTCCAGGACCGTGCTTTGTTTCATGGACTCGAACGTGGCCAGTTCCGACTTCGGCCGAAGTTCCGGGTCCGCATATTTGAAGTTGCAGTAGACGTCAAACCCGGAGAGACGAGCTGCCAGGGTGAATTTTTTTGAGTAATGGGTGTTCAGTTTTTCCTGCATGCCCTCGACATAGCGCAGGTACAGCATTGATTCCGTTGAAGCCACGTTTTGAGACTCACCTCGGCCGAGGACGCTGGGCAGGGTCTTGACGCCAGCAGCAACGTTGGCGTTGATGAGGTTCCCGTACTCTTTCACATTCTCGTGAAAGCTGATGTTCCCGGCGGAATGGTGCTCGATGTCCAAGATGTCGAAAAAGACCAAGGCGTCTTCAGGGTTCAAGCCGTTGAGTTTGGTTTCGAGATCCGTGATCAAGTTGTCCATGTAGGCCTTGAGCTTGGTCTCGTCGTAACGGACGGCCGCCGGCAGAGATTCCTGGAATTCTTTGGTCTTGATCAGGGCCTTGATTCGAGGCAGCGCTGCTTTGCGGAACGCCCGGCGAAGGTCATTTTTGAACTCCTCGTTAGCAAGCACGGGCTGTACGGCCGACGTCATGGGGGATATCGGGTAGGCCTCATCAAGATCCTGATCGAGCGACGTGTAGAAGAACAGCGGCGAGTCGAGCGACAGCTTATTGTTGGCGCCACCAGTGTTCAACTGCAGATACGGGACCGCTCTGTTGCCTTTATTCTCAAACTTGAGATCTTTTACGGAGATGGCCCGAATGTGGGAGGCGTCTCGGGCCTGTGAGAGGACCAGTTCACTCGACATAGCTCCGTAGGTGACAAGTTGGCGAAGTAAAGACTCGGATGTTGACCTCAGGTCTGTCTGTGTGTAGAAACCGTCGTAGTCAGGAGGGAGACAGTCAAACCGTGCAGCCAGTGCTTGCGTGTAGTTCGTGGCGTTGACGTCGACCTTGCCGTCGAAGGTGTAAGCGACGATCTGGTAGGCGTCGGTGATGGCAAATCTTAACAACGAATTGATCGCCTGCGACCAATCCGGTGACGCATACGACAACGACTTGATGACGTCGAGCTTGGTCGAGAGGTTGCGATATTGAGTGAGGTCGATGTTGGTGACATCAGGGGTCGTGTTGCTGATGTCGGCGCCACTGCGGGTCGTTGCGGAACGGAGATATGATGGAAGAGCCAGCCCTTTGGTCTTTACTTTCTTGATCGACGTCAGCATCCCGCTGAAAGGGTTATTCAAAGCCACGTAGTCGTCTCTTTCTCTCCCGAAGTTGCTGTCTAAAGTACTGTAAAAGTCAAGTACTCTAGTACGTCCTGAGATAAGTGTAGAGGAAAGCAGGTAAAAAGTCAAGCGATGCAGTGATTTTTATTGATGTGTTGCCGGGAGTGTTACAGTTGATTGGTCATTTTAATGCGATGGAGGAGGACTCTGGGCAAGATAACTGTAGAATTGATGGTGTCTATGAGCTTAAATGCCGCAATCCCGTAGTTGATCGCATGAAAGAAGTGGTCCGCGCCTTTTTTCGATTTCACCCATTTGTACCGCATGTCAGAGTATCTGTGGTCCCTGATCCTGCGCATATCAAGAACATGGTTCAAGACCTGCAGGTCATAGGGTCCGGACTTGAATTTGAGCTGCTCCGACTGCAGCAGCCCTGCGGTGTAGTCGAAAAAGGGGTTTTTGTTGATCGTGATCTGGCGCACTTTGTAGTCCGCGACCCTGTTCGCGATCTTGTAAGGGTTGTTGGCGTCTTCCGGTTCTTCTTCAGTCTTCAACCAATAGAGTTCGGGTTTGGGCTGCACGGGGACGGAGTAGAGCGCTGACCAAACCTGCGGATGCAAGGTCACCAACTTGTTCACGGTGTCGGTATAGGGCTGGCTATCAACGACCAACGAGGCGATGTGCCGGCTGCTAGGGCCATGGAAAAGGTCCTGCATCTCTTCCGGGATCAATTCCAAGGGGATGATCTCCGGCGAGTGCACGATGATGTGGTTGCTAGGGGTGATCGAGAGCAGGATCAGGTGACACAACTTGCCCATATCAAGCCCGGCCACAGTCACGGCGTCGCTCGGGACCTCGACGTTCTCAAATCTGAGGAGGTTTCTGTCGATAGAACTGTCGGAAGCCTTGACCGGCAGCCCCAATGCCTGGTTGCGAAACTCGTTATTGTCTGAATAAATAAAGCTTGAGCGGATTAAATCAGGTGTTTTGATGAAACCGGGTGCGTCAAAAGGGCTCAGTTTGATACAAATTTTCCGCTCAATCGTTGATTTTTGGGCTGTTTCTATGACGAACTCACGGTGTTTTGGGCTCAAATCCGGCTGTTTTAAGCACTTTGGGCAGAATAAATACGCTTCGTCAAGGTTGATAGCGACGTTGCTGTCGACGTCGGCCTTGGTGAGAAGCTCAAGAGGCTGGTCAAACCCGGGCAAGCACACGTGTTCATAGTAATCAGGAAAGAAATGGTGGGAGCAATGGCAGCACTTGACCACATTCCTGTGAATTTCAGCATCCTCACTCTCGCCGTCGATACCCAGGCCCTCATAAGTCGGTGTTGAGATGTAGATGCGGGGTTTGTGGACAGAATGCGTCTGCCGGGAACGGAAACCAGTTACGATATCCATCGAGCATCTGTCCAACTCGTCGATACACACCAATTTGATCGGGCGGTTGATCAAGGAAGATTCGCCCGACTGCTCGCCGGCGCCCAAGGCATACAGGATAGAGCCGTTGATGAATTGCTTGACGGATGCTGAGTCTACTCGTGGATCGCTGAGTTCTCTCAGGACTTTCGAACTTCTCACTATTTGAGAAATTCTTGTTTTCATCACCTCTTGAGAGAAAGTCTGTGACGGCATGCCCAGGAGTGTGGAAAAGCCTGGTTCAATACCCATCATTGACAGAATCAGCCGGTGAAACACCTCTGAGACGCCCAACTGCGAGCACTTGTAGAGAAGAAGGTTGATATCGGGGTCGGCGTTAATCTTGCTGATGATATAGGGCTGATACTCGTGGTTGACATAGGAAAAGCGCTTGACGCCGAGGTAGGTGTAGCGCGTGATATAGTCAGAAAGGCTGATCTTTGTTCGAGAGAGGCCTGCTGAAAGACGGGTGAAATGCCTGGAGTAAAGGTCATTCATCCCTATGTTCCAGTAGGGTCAGGCGGCGCTCATATTCCGCCATAAACTCTTGTGTCTGGTCGTCTGAGAGAAACTCGGGCAGTAGGTCAATCAGTGTCTGTTCCAGTGCTTGCAACCGTGACATGTTGATCACTTCCAACTGCGACTTCGTGATCTCTTTGAGCAGGTTATTGAGCGTTGTCAGGGCGGCGGCGCGTTGACTGAGAGGGCTCTCGCCGTCTTCCGTGGCGTCATCAGCCAAGTCCTTGCAGCGCTTCAATTGTGCGTTTATTTCAGCGTTGAGGTCGACGTTCATACTGCCCAGTATAGGCGTTTCTATTGACGTTTGTCAAGACGTCTTGTGTCTGGGAACGTCTTGCCTGCTCCTGCTCCCGACGTCTTGAGGACGTTGACGTTACTGTCGGGCTTGGTGTAATTTTATGCTACATTCTGCAGAAAAAGTTGTCAGGTTTCTGGGGGTACCTCGTGGGCCGCCCTGGGCGAGCTACCACATTGTAGGCGGTATACGTCTTAACGTTAAGCTATACAATAACAAAGAGCAGAAAAAAAAGTTATCGACAACAAATTATTTGTTGACATCTTGGTAACGATGTCGTATATTATAAGTAAGAGAGAAGAACAATCAGAACAAAGGAGCACTAGGCCATGACGACATCAATCCATCACACTACCAACGCCGACCAAGTGCGCCACTATCTAAACCCATTACACATACGTGTTTGGTTACGCCCTTTGGTCGGAAAGTACTTGGCACGGGTAATTGCATTAGGCTATCAATCCTTCTATAATTTAACATTAGGGGTGTAATCATGGGCAACTTGTTATTGACAGCGGTAATGATAGCATCATTGCAACAGGGTATGACGTTAACAGGAACAGCCACAGTCCGACCTTGTATCGAGAACGCCCCGAAAAATGTGGTGTGCTTGCAGGTAGGGTCAGAGGTATGGGGGGCAACAAGCCAGGCACACTACGCCATAGGCGACAAGGTAACAGTAGCGTTTACCCTCCACCCTGTCGAGTCCGCTGATGGGGATACCTACAAGGTAGAAGGGTTATCAATCAAGTAGTTTAACATCAGACAACAGGAGACAACATCATGAAAAAGAAAGCAACAGCAACAGACCTCACGACGATTGACTGGTTGAACCACTTCAGTCGTACCGCCGCGAACCTCGTGAACAGGGAAGCCGTGACAGCGAGCAACAAAGCGTTGTCGGTGGAACGCGTGGCCATGATTGGCGAGTACGGTAAAGATCATGCCCTCCTCGTTGACCACCTGTCCCTGTCCATGGCTGTCTTTACCGGAACAAAGGCCGCCAAACAGTCGCTTAAGCGCTCCCTCGGTCTGGCCATGGTAAAAGCCAGCGATGAGACGTACAGCCTGCATTTCGCCGGCGATAACTGCACGGTCATCGCTCATGTTGCGCGCATCGAGAAGGACAAGCTCAGTGATGCATGGGACGTCCTGGGGGAGAGTGTCCCGGCTCATGTCATTGACACCATGAAAGCCATGCACAGCAAGGCGGCTGTTGCTCTGCGCGATGCTACCAAGGAGTTGCGCGAAAAAGCCGAGGCTATCGCGCATGACGAGAAGGAGCAACGCGCCCGTGCTATCCTGTCCCAGAAAGGGCAAGAAGTCAGCGCCACCAATATTGCCGTCATGGTGGCTTGCATGTAGCAGGGTAGTTTAAAACTACCTCAGAGGAGGGAGCGGGCAGGGTGATTGTTCACCCTGCCCGCCTTGCGTTTGGAGTATCGGAAATGCCGATAACACAAACGCAAGGCGGGAAGTAACAAATAGCACAAAGTGTGCAAGACGGTAGTTTTAAACTACCTAGGAGGAACAAAAATGAAGAATGCAATAACAGAAATTAAAGAAATTCTGACCGCATATGACGAGGGATTGAGAACAGAGGGCGAAGTATTGCAAGCTGTTCTGTTAATCTGCGCAAGAATTTTAAAAGTAATCTAGACCTAACAAGGCAATTTTAAACTACCGAGCAACGTCAACGTCAACGTCAACGTCAACGTCAACGTCAACGTCAACGTCAACGTCAACGTCAACGTCAACGTCAACGTCAACGTCAACGTCAACAGCTCGCCAGACAGTAAAAGGAGAACACAATGACATGGAATCTGCTGGGAACAAATTGGCCCTTCAAGGATGAGGATGTCAGACAGCCGAAACCAGCTAAAGAAAGATGGTTCGTTGACCTGGCCGGTGTGACAATCTTCGAGGGAAAATCAAAAGAACAATGTCAGGAGTATCGACGTCAACATGGTGGAATTTTACGCCACTATATAGGAGTGAGTGAGGAATATCTGGCACAGAAAAGGGAGCAAACAAGATACCAATGGACAGGTTCAGGAAGGGCCCAAAACATGCCGGCTGATGATTCGCCTGGAGTTGTCTGGATGAATGGAAGTTGCTATAAACGTCGACGTGTCTTGTAACGTCAATCGTGACGTTACAAACTTTTTTCTAGCCTGTCAACAATAAAAAAAGGGGTGCTCGATTGGGCGCCCCTTTTTTCGTGTTTTGTAACGTCAATCGTGACGTTACAGTCTTTTTTTCATCCTGTCAAGCATAGAAATTTTTTGGCGAGTGGGCCGGCCTAACATCCTCAAGACGTCGACGTTAACGTCCACAATGTCGCATAATGTTTTTCACTTTCCTGAAATAGTCCCAAAAATTCTTCTCCAATGTCGCATAATGTTTTCTAGAGACTCATAAACCTTGTAAAAGATTTCTGTCGAGCTTCAGGCCCAAAAGTTTAATCAAAAAAATAAGTGTGTCAAAAATGACATAGTATTTTATAAAAAACATTCTGAGCATATGCACACAAAAATAGCTAAAAAATAAACTATGCCAGGAATGACAGAGCATCGGGCCTAAAAGTCAGTTTTTTGGCCAAACTCGAGAGAACTATTTCTGAACCTCAAAATGCCCCATTAACAATAGGTTAACATTTTTACTTTATTACTATTACCCTACCACTACTATAAAAAGTCCTTCGCGAGGGAAAAATTCGAGGGGTACATAGAGAATTTTTTTTTATATAGTAAAGATTTTCCAAGCCCTGGTAGGGTGACATTTTACCTAGTATTTCTGTTATCTCTGTGCTATTCTATCATTATCTAATAACCCCTTTCTTCTCTGGAGCCATTCATGGGATCAAAAAAACCACCAATTGTAGATATTCTAAGCACTTACGTAAATAAGACTCTTTTGGGACGACCACTCAAGGAAGATCTCACTGGCAAGAAGTTTGGCAAGCTCACTGTGGAAAGATATCTCGGAAGAACAGCCTGGCTTGTAACCTGTGAATGCAACACCTCCGAATCATTTTCAGTTTTGAGACGAAATTTGGTTTCAGGACACACTGAAAGTTGCGGCTGCAAAAGATATCCCCAGCGAATCGAACTCCAAAAGGAGTACGCCGAAGACTTGAAGAAAAACATCAAATACAACTTCTGGAGCCAGCTCCGGCGTCACAAAAACGTCTACACCGGACTCTGCCTTTGTGGCAAAAGGTTCACCAAGCGATCCAAGAATCCGCATTCAATTCTGTCTTGCGGCTGCATCGGCCCGGAAAAGGGTGCCTGGCCTAAAGACATCTTTAACACCTGCAAAACTAAGCACGAAATGTATACCACCTGGACTAAAATAAGAGAAAGGTCCAAGCGGCTCAGAACCTCAATGGATCCTCTTTGGGCACAGGATTTCGTCTGGTTTCTCGGTTGGGCCATTTCCCAACCAAACTTCGGAGAAGTCTTTGATCCTGACTACAACGGCAAGAAATACGTCCTCAGAAAAGACTGTAACAAAGGCTACACACCTGAGAACTCATTTCTCTCACGAGCTGGAGGCATTGCTGGCAGACGGCAAACCATTGTTCACCGTTCATAATTCGGACTCGAATCAAAACTCAAGCAGGACCTTAAACCCAATGAAATTCACACTCGAAGAATGCCTGAAAGAGTGCCTGCGGTTCACAGAAGCATTCTCAGACACATTTCCCCCGAATAATCCGCAGCAAACACCTGAGTATTACAACAACTGGCCGGCCTGCGAGTGGGTAGTTCAAAACTACTCTGGCATCACAGTAGGCTCAAATCAAAGACATTGTGAATGTGAACCTGTTTGTCCATTAAGAACTGTTTGGGATCCTGAACCACCAAGATCCCAACGATACCATTCTAAAGGTTGCTGGGGCAATCGTGGAAGGTCTCTCTACTACAGGTATGCCAATGCAGAAACAGACAAAGCCTGCTACTGGATTAAACGAGACCTCATCCTGGCCATCAAAGTGCTCATACACGAACTGGAACTCAAAACCCAGCCCACCCTACCCTAAAATTCCAAAAAGAGCAGGAAGAGTCATTCCAGCCCCCAGAGGGGACCTTTAAAACCAAACAGGAGACCACTACTATGAAAACGTTAACGTACAAACTCATTTGCTCTTGGGATCCATGTTATGACCCGATCAAGTTCATCCCCAAGGACTGGCAAGGGACCGCTCTTGACGTCCTCAGAGCTGACAACGTTCCTATCGAGGATCGGCTTTGGGTCGTGCTCAGGGAAGAGGCCATTGATTCGAAGACACTGAGACTTTTTGCAGTTTGGTGTGCCCGAGAAGCCTTGAAACTTATCAAAGATCCGGATCCGCGCAGTATTGCTGCCTGCAACGTTGCTGAACGATTTGCCCACGGGCAGGCCACTGCAGAAGAATTAACTGCTGCTCAGGACGCTGCTTGGGACGCTGCTTGGGACGCTGCTTGGGGCGCTGCTCGGGGCGCTGCTCAGGCCGCTGCTCGGGGCGCTGTTTGGGGCGCTGCTTGGGGCGCTGCTTGGGGCGCTGCTTGGGGCGCTGCTCAGGACGCTGCTCAGGCCGCTGCTCAGGCCGCTGCTCAGGACGCTGCTCAGGACGCTGCTCAGGACGCTGCTCAGGACGCTGCTCGACAAAAACAGTGTGAGCAGCTCATCAGAATGGTCACAGACTCAAAGTAGAGGAGGCCACATCATGATCATCCAATTCCCCACAAGAGAGCAACGTCAACGTCGGGAATTCCGTCGAGATTATAAACCGGAAGACCCTGCTATTAAGAAAGAAGAAAAGATCCAGAGATGTCTGGCTCAGAATGAAAGGAGGCAGCATGCTAAAAGCAATCCTTATTAGCCTCACCCTGGGGTTAACCCTGGGGATGATCCTCAACTGCCTGACGCCAACGCCAGACGTTGCACAAAACGTACAAGTTTACGAATGCGAAGACGTCTACGGTGCTATAGACAAAACCTATACTTCCGGGAAATTTAACAAAGAGGAGGTTTGCAATGCAAACAAAACTCGGCTGGCATTTCACAAATAACACCCTTCGAGATGGCTCAACCATTCCTGACGTCGGGAAGATCCTCCGGCACAAAGGTGCTGTCATCCCCTGCGAATCCGGTTTGCATATGAGCGAGGAACCTTTTGACGCCTTACAATTTGCTCCAGGAGCCATTCTTCACCATGTCAAACTCAGAGGAAAAATGATTTCGCATGGAAATCCTATCGACAAATGGGTCGGGCGCGAGCGCATTATCCTGCAATCTATCAATGTCACTCAACTCCTGCGGCGTTTCGCCTGTGATCAAGCTCTGAGCATTATTCATCTCTGTCCCAACTGCCCGGAGGTAGTTCTAAACTACCTCAAGACAGCTGACGAATCCCTACGGGGCGCTGCTCGGGACGCTGTTTGGGGCGCTGTTTGGGGCGCTGCTCGGGACGCTGTTTGGGCCGCTGCTTGGGACGCTGCTTGGGACGCTGCTTGGGATGCTGCTTGGGGCGCTGCTCGGGGCGCTGCTCGGGACGCTGCTTGGGGCGCTGCTCGGGGCGCTGCTCGGGACGCTGCTTGGGGCGCTGCTCGGGGCGCTGCTCGGGACGCTGCTCAGGACGCTGCTTGGGACGCTGCTTGGGACGCTGCTCGGGATGCTGCTTGGGACGCTGCTCGAATTGAATTTAACTCCATAATTTATCAATTATTCCAGGAGGTTGAGAAATGAAATTCAAAAATGTGAAGATTGGTGACAAAGTCTGGTCAGTGACGTCGGGCTGGGGCGTGATCAGTAACATTTACGTCGACGATATCGAGGTCATTTTTAGGGAAGATTTCAAAAGATGGTACAATCTTAAGGGTAAATTTGATCACCGGGATCTCTATCCCGATCTCTATTGGCACGAGTTCCCTCTCCCCAAAGAAACAGCGCCCCTGCCCGACCTGGCTACAGACGCCAAGGTCTACGTCAAGGACTACGCCGTCGCCCAATGGCTGCCCAGGCACTTCAGCCACTTTGACAGAGAGCTTATGCACACCTTCCAAGATGGTGGCACGAGTTTCACAACAGAACGCACCACACCATGGCTGATCTGGAAACTAAAGGAGGACTGAACCATGCCGACAAAAGATGAAGTTGCAAAATCAAAAGGCCTGAAAGTGTTCGACAATGCCCTGCCGCAACCTTGGGTGGATCGCATGGCGGAACGCGGATTTGACGTGGTTCCCCATTTCGTTTGGAGCTACGACGAGTATCCGCTCGGCGGCGTTCCCTATCCGATAACCGCCCGGGGTCTGCTCATTCTTGGACTCCTGGCCACTGCCGCGGCGTGAGGTGAACGATGTTCCCACACTTAACCGCCGACGACTGGCACAACATGGCTGCAAACTACCCGGACGCTATTGGGCATATGCACAGAATAAACAACCTGCGCGAGATGGATTATTTACGTCGGGCCTGCCGTGGGAAGCTGGCCACACCTTGGGAGCACGATCGACTTCGGGAACTCGAAAATAGTTTAGGTAACCAGTAGTTTAAAACTACCCAGACAAAAAGGAGAATCAAAATGAAAACAGAGCGTCAGGTTTGTGCAGTACAGTACTTTGAGGACAAGAGAAAGCGCCCGGTCAAGGCGGTCACCACGTTTCGGCCCACCGGCCAGCGCGTAGTCGAATTTCAGGTCTTTACCATGGAAGCAAATCGAAAGAGGGCGCGGGCATGAGAACCACGTATTACCCAGATGGCTGCCGTGGCCATTTCTTCCACCTCGGCGACATCGTCAGGGTCACCAGAAACATTTTCAAAACAAGCTTGTTTGGAGATCGATATCTGTATTGTGCCCAAGGAGAGTGGGGGCGAGTCGTTGACGCCCCTCCTGATAAGTGTAACAAATCCCAAGTTGGTAATGTGCAAATTCGCCTTGATGGGTATTCCCAGCCTTGGTGCCACTGGGAAACAGATTGGTACCCGCGGGAGATCTGGAGTTCTGATCTTGAACCTTATGGTGTTCCGGCCGGGCATACCCCCGGGCACAAACCTTGGATAATCCGGAATGAGGCTCAAAAGAAACGTCAGGCAGAAATTCGATATCAAGGCTGGACAAATGCAGGAACGTGGATGATGGCCTTGTATTTGATGCAAGAACCCAGATTTCTCCCCGGCGCCAGACAAATTCTTCGAAAAGACGGGACTCTCAACCCAAGTAAATTCTGGAGATATTGCTCTGAATTTTGTGTCAAACTTGACGACTGGGTCAAGGATCTACCGAGGGATGAAAAAGAAATCGACTGGAAAGAAATCCGAGAAGAAACAGAAATCAAGTTAAAAGAGGAGATCTGAGCATGAGCAACGTCGACGTCGTCAGCTTTATTAATGCCTACGAAGACGGCCGGCTTGACGAAGACGCCGTGATCGAGGGGTTTCAAAGCCTGATCGATTTCGGAATCGTCTGGCAACTGCAGGGGTCGTATCAGCGGATGGCAATAGGCCTGATCGAAGCTGGGCTTTGTCAAATCAAATAGGAGGATCTGATTATGTGGCATGTAGCAAAGACAGGAAACCATCAAGGGCTGGTCGTCGACGACAAAGGCAACAATATTGCCGTAACCTACGAAAAGGAACACGCTACCCTTATGGCCGCTGCTCCTGACTTGTTGGAGGCATGTAAATTGGCTCGTGCGCTCCTAATCTGCAGCAAAAACAAGCAGCCTATCGAAGATGCAATAAAGAAAGCAACCGAGGAGGCATAAATATGGGCTGGACATACACGCACCGCGGAACGCAACCGATTAAGGAATTTCTCAGAGGAGAGACCGACTGCACAAATGACAAAGGCACAAAATGGGAGATGCTCGACTGCGCTATTGTCAAGTTCAGGACGGCCTACATGGCGGTGAGGATCACCCGGGCGGGTCAAGACCCCTATGTCGTGGCCTACGTCTTTCTCTTGGATTACCGACCGAAAGACGATTACGACACCGGCTACAAGGATATGGACGAATCCGTCGGTCCATGCGAGGCTCAGTGCCCGGAACGGATCCTGAACCTGCTCACGCCCACTGCCCACGAGTATGCCTTGGAGTGGCGTCGGAAGTGTTGGGATAATATTGCCAAGGGCAAGGTGTTCAAACTCAAAGTCGGGATGCAGATCGAAACCCGGCCGATCCATTTTTCCGACGGCAAAGGCCGGTCACACTTCCTGGTTACTCAGCTGAAGCCTTTGTGCTTGGAGAGTCTGGGGGATCATGTGACAGTCAGAATCCGCCGGAACACTTTGAAAGATTGCTTTCTGAAGGAGGTAACCTGATGTCCGATCTGATCATTAAAAACGTGGACTTGGAGTTGCTCAAAAAGCAGCGCAAGAGCTTGACCCGAGCCATCAATCAATTCACGATCCCGACCTGCTTGGAGAGTAACCTGACTATGGTTAATGACTTGATCGGGCTCAGGATTATACTCGACACTGAAAGCTGGAGTGACGAAAAATTCTTTGAGGAGTTGGCCGAGGGACACAAACCAGAGATTGAGGTTGATATGGCAAAAGCCACTAGTATTAAGCCGAAAATTTCGGT
>Ga0209727_1000310_pt1 | contig 57577 bp, 85 predicted proteins | sample RifGroC1_FD_183995 | JGI IMG/M metagenome (GOLD analysis project Ga0209727, IMG submission 183995) | Groundwater microbial communities from Rifle, Colorado, USA - Groundwater C1 (SPAdes) (version 2) | ecosystem: Environmental > Aquatic > Deep subsurface > Groundwater | place: Rifle, Colorado... | reverse complement strand
AAGATTCCTACGAGGAATGGACAAAAATCGAACGGCGGAGAATTGAAGTAGTTCCGCAATATGAATTTTGTGAGCAGTTTGGAATCTCCTTTCCGTTCTTTTTAAATTCAGAGGCGACTTTAAAAGCTGTTAAAAAAGAATTAATGGTCATCACAAACCAAGTGGATGATCGGAGATTAGATTCTATTTATTTCGATAGGTTTCCCAGAGTGTGGTAAAAATGGAGAAAATAATAATTTTAAGTCACAAGTCCTGTTTTCCTTCAGCGAGGTTATTAAAAACCAAGCTGCTGGAAGCCGGGATAAAAACCTTGCTTATGGGGAGTTTGCAAGGGAAAAGTACCAAGCTATTAAAAAACGCAACAGTTTTTCGCTATGGGAATAGCGAGCCCGTTTCTTCCAGGACGATTGGAAATTCCCCGGAATTTATTCACTTAACTTCTAGCAAATTGCGGTTTACAACTTTGCTCCAGGAAAAAGGAATCCCTTCCCCTGTATTTTCCCAAGCAGTACCGGAAGAGTTTCCTATTCTCATCCGAACCAGTTTGAACCTTTGTGGTGGGAAAGGAATTATCCCCTGCAAAAACCCAGAAGAATTCAAAGAAAACTGGAGAAACTCCTACTTCTGGACAAAATATATTCCTAACAAATGGGAACTGAGAATTCATGTTCTTGGAAATAAAATTGTAAAGATCATGAAAAAAGTTCCCATTGAAGGGGTAGAAGAAGGGGAACTTCCCATCCGAAACCAAGACAGGGGATATCATTTTCAAATTCGAATTGTGGAAAAATATCCGAAACTTTCCGAGCATCTAAAAAATGTTTTACAAGTTTTAAACGACGCCGGGGGTTTTGCTTTTTCCCTGGACCTAGCCTGGACTGGAGATGGTTATTTTATTTTTGAAGCAAATTCTGGGAGTGGTTTAAATGACCGCTCAGCGGAATTGTACACCAAATATATAAAAGGTGTCCTAGAAACCGGAAATAATCTTTTTGAGGTTTTTCCGGAAAGTTCAGAAGAAGAGGAAACAGAATGATTACAATTGTTGCAACTTTAGGTGGAGGAAATTACGGAATTCCCCGGCCTTACTATCGACTGTGTGAAAAATTGAAAAAAGAAAAAATTTCGGGTGGGGCAAAAGAAATCGTCGCCTTATTCCCGGAAAATGGAATGCCCCGCCAAGAAATTTTCGAAAAGACAAAACTCTTGATTCTTCCTGGGGGAATGGATGTTTCTCCAATGAGGTATGGAGAAATTCCTGCTGTTTCTTGTGGGCCTTCTGATCCCCACCTGGAATATTTCGATACCTTCTTTTTGCGAAAATTTATAGAAAGGGGCACTCCTGTTTTTGGAATTTGCCGTGGTTTTCAAACTTTGAATGTTTTTTTCGAGGGGAGATTAATTCAGCATCTCCGAACACACCCAAATTCTGGGGAATACCGGGAGAATCTTGTTCATAAAGTTTACTCCCCAGATTTTTCTGCGAAAAAAGGAACCGGAACTTTATTGGAAGTAAATTCTCTGCACCATCAAGCAGTGCCCGAAGAATTTCTAGGGGAGGGTCTTACTTCCCTTTTAGGGTGTAATACCCAAGAAGGGTTTATCTCCGAAGCTTTTATTCACAATTCTCTCCCAATTGCGGGAGTCCAATGGCATCCAGAAGAAATTATGGATTCTTTTTCTCTGGGATTAATCGCAAAGATTTTAGGAGAATAAACATGTGTCAGGGATTTACGGACAAGAAAATATCTGGAGGGAGCTAAATTTCCTCATCTCTGATATACAAGCTGGAAGAGGGAGAAAAAATATTCTTCTTCTAGCTCCTTCAGGGTATGGAAAAACAATATTCGCTAAGGTTTTTTTATTCAGAGCCTACGAGACTTTTCAGGCGATTATTCCGACAGCTCAGGGAGAACTGCCTGAGTTTTTCTGTAAAGAAATTCTCGTCGATGAGGTTCATTTAGTAGCTAGACTAGAGCCTTTATATCCTCTAATGGATAGTGGAGAATATGCTTTTGTTTTTACTTCAAACGTGTATGGGGAATTACCGGAAGCCTTTTTACGCCGGTGTATTATTTTCCAGTTTTCTCCTTATTCAGAGGAGGAATTAATTGCAATCTTAGGAGATAATTTAGTAGAGGAAGGTGTAAGTTTTCCAACAGAAATTCTACGATGGATTGTAAAGAATTGTAAACCAGCTCCTGGGTATATCACAAATATTTCTCAGAGATTGGGTTACGTCTGTAGAAATTCTTTTATTCCGGATAGTGTTGAAGAAGTTAACGAACTTTTTTCCTCTCTTTTCGGAATAAAAAACGGGCTAGATTTACAAGACCAAGCTTATTTAGAAGCTCTGAAATCTCTTGGGGGTCTGGCTTCTTTAGATAGAATTTCTTTATATTCATCTTTACCAAAAGGTTCGATCCAAAGAAATATCGAGCCATTTTTAATTTCAAGAGGATTAATAAAAATATCCTCGAAAGGAAGGCAATATGTCGGTGGTTTTTAATAATCATCTTTTTATGGAGGAATATAAACTGTGGGTTGTAGATACTTTCTACGGTTTAACGGCTCCAGGAAAAGATTGGCGAGTTTATCCTCGAACTGCGGCAGATTGTTGCCATGTTCGGGTAACTTATATTGGGACAGAAAAAAATCCCTGGGAATTTGATATTACTTTTCTCGCTGATTGTGGGAGTAAGCAAGTCGCTGCGGAAGTAGAAAAATTTATTCTCGCAAAACATCGAATGGGAGAAGTAACCCTTCCAGGAAGATTTACCGTGGATTGGCGGGGAAGAAATATTGTCTACGAAACAAATAGTAGGGGTTATTCTGTTCTTTTTGGAAAGGATTATTGGAATATTTCTAACAACGAACCACTATTTTTACTAGATGAAATGGATAAACTCCACATCCTAGCTTCCACCCCAAACAATAAAACTAGCACGGTTTTAATGTGGATGCTAAATAATAATTTCAGAGTCTCCGGAGGAATAAATAAATTTGGGTTAGAAGAAAAACCACTCCCAACTCCATTTGGAATGCACCTGGCTTTGGATATTTGGCACGTCATGCAGGTTTTACCAATTCCGGTGTATTGGGTTTCTACCTACCAACTAGAAAATAGATTTAATTTTACCGTCCAAAATACTCCTCCAGAAGTAGAAAAAGTTACTTATGGAAAACTTTTGGAATTCGCAGAAGTCTGTATTTAAGGAGAAAAGAAATGTTTTATCATAAAACTTGCGGAGGGGCAGTTTATGCCGATCTCCGAAACCACCTGAAAGTCCTCGGGGTTATTTCTTTAGGGAAAAATGTTGGTCTAATTAATCGGATGCATTTTCAGTCTGTTGGAGATGTTTCCGAGGGAGAGTATATCTGCTCTGGTTGTGGAGAAAAAGTTTCTATTCCAGAAATAAACACAATGTGCAATCAATGTCGAGAAATGTTTTCTTCTGAGAAAATGGTAAAGTTGGTTCGTTCTGGGGTTTTGGTTTGCAATTCCTGCAAGGCAGAAAAATATCCCCTGGAAGAATCCAAACCGGTTGCTCGGATGTTGGCAAAAGTTTCCACCAAGCAGATTTAATTCTGTGGTGGTGAAGAAATATTTTATATAGGAGAAAAGAATGTCTACCATTAAATACGGGTGTGACCCGGAAACTTTCGCAGCTTATGACCTCAACGGAATCCCTCACGTAATCTCCCCAGCAATTTTAAACCGAGATTGCGGGGCGGAAATAATCGGAGGAAACAACAAGCACCCCGAATTTATTCGGACAGAAGATTTTATCTGGATGATGGACGGAGCGGCTTTCGAGCTTACGCTCCGTCATCCATACGAAAGTCCCATTAAGATGTGGAAAATGATTTCTACCGCTAAAGACGAACTGAAATCTTTTCTGGAAAAATTTGTTCATCCTGAATTTGGACAGATTTTTTTGTTTGATCGCCCGACAATTAATATCGACGTAAATCCCTATCTTTCTCGGATGGAAGATGAGCAAGTTTGGCAGGGGTTTATCTTCGGATGTGACCCCGATTATGACGCAATTCAAGGAATAAAATATATTTGTGTTACAAAAGATGTCCGGAATTATCCTTTCCGTCATGGGGGAGGACACATCCACCTTTCTGGAGAAGATTCTCTCCACGATTATATAGAATATTTTATCCAGCTCATGGCAATTTCCGTGGGGAATTATTGTATTGCAAATTCTGTTTTTCCGTCAGAAGAAAAATATCGTGTAACTTCTTATGGTTCCCCGGGGCGCTACCGCCCCCAACTTTATAAAGGAACTACTAAAGGAATTGAATACCGTTCTCCTTCAAATAGCTGGACAAATCTTCCGGAAGAAAAAGTTGGGGAACTTTTTTCCTGGTCAGAAAAAGCTATCGGATGGTTATTATCGGAACGGGCAGACATTATCGAGAAATATTTACCGGAAACGGTAAAAGCAATTACTTCCTGCGATCAAGAATTATGCAGGGAGATTTTAGATTCGGTTGAATAGGAGAAAATAAAGTGAGCATCAAAATTTGCTGTGCGTGGCCCGCTTTTGCAGAGGCTTTTTCCTCTGCTTTCGGGCAAGAAGTAAAAGTTCTTTCTTCTCCAGATGAGGTTGTCAATTTTAATTTGGTGATTTTTTCTGGTGGGGAAGATGTTGATCCCCGAAGTTATGGAGAACCAAATGAATTTGCTTACGGGGTAAATCGAGACAGGGATATTTTCGAAAGACAAGTTTTCCAGTATATTGCCTCGGATAGATCGGGTAAATATGCTCTCGGCGTTTGTCGTGGGCATCAATTTATTAATGTTTTTTCCGGTGGAAAGATGATACAGGATATTTATTTTAAACTCGGAAAAGGTCACGGCGGGAATCACCCGCTGGAAGTTCATGAAGAAACCATTATAAATTCTTTTTTCCGTGTTGGAGAGGGTTATTCAGTTAATTCAATGCATCACCAGGGAATCACCCTGGATAATTTCAACAGGAATTCTGTTCTAGGAATTAGAGCAACTGCTTCTCATAACGGGGTTGTTGAAATTGCAGAAGGAAAAAGGTTTTTGACTATTCAAGGTCACCCAGAATTTCTTTCGGGGAGATTTAAACCTCTATTCTCTTTTATTCTGGAAACGATAGAAGCAAAGAAGCATTTTTATCAGCCGAAACCAAATCCGGAGGAAGAAATCCCTTTTTCAGATAAGAAAATTTCTGGGGAAAAATCCGTTAGATTTACTAAATCGGAAAATGCCTCAGGATGGCCGGAAACATTAAAAGCAACTTGGACCACCTCTACTGCTTATAATGATGTAGTTAAATTTTTTGATGGGGAAAACAGATGATTTTCTTAGAGGCAGGAAGTATTGATGAAGAAAAAGCAAAAACCAGGTTTCGGAAATCCGTTGATAAACATATTTTCGGGAAAGAATTTCCTGGAAATGATATAGAATTTCTATCCCACCAAGCCTGTTTTGCTGACATAATAAGTTACTTTTTTGAGGGGAAAATCTACTATGCTGATGGATTTTCTCCTCTACTAGATCCTTATCTGGAACAAATTATCGAGGAATACCCGACCTACAAAATAAAATTACTGGATGAGGTACCTGTTTATTTAACTGGAACAGCGTGGAAAAAAAATTCCCGCATCCCAGAAAGAATAGGACAGGCACCGAGAAAAACTATGCGGCTTATAAAAATAGACGCTACCGGGTTTTCTGACCCGGTAGCGGAATTAACCGGGGTTTATTTAATTCTTGTCCTCATCCGAACTTTCGGAGAGGCTGAAGCGGAATCTGCGATTAATTATAAACCCATAGTAAGAAAAGCTCTCGGAGGATATCCAAAAAGATTTGAGGATTATTTAATCGTCTTGCAAGACAATCTGGGTCAGACCTGGGCTAGAAATCACGCACTTTCTTCTCACCCAAAAGCAATTGAAAGTGCAGAAACTCTTCGGGCAATTGGAAAACCAGAGGTTTTGGAAAAACTTTTTACTGAGTATTTCCAAAGGGCTCAATCCAGTGCTATTGAAAAAATTCAACAAGAACTTAAAATTAAAAGGGAACCTATGTTTATTAAACTGAGGGCAAAACAGACCCAAAAAAGGGATGAAAAGGGAAGATTTATTCCAGGATTTATTCCCGTTGAGGAGGAGGAAGAATGATCTATTATAATTTCTCCCCCAACGAAGAAAATATAATTCTCGATTATCATTACTATCTCTCAAAAGTTCATTTTGGGGATATTAAAAGATTTCCTGAATTACAGAAGATGTCTATCAACGAAAAATCTTTTAGATACCTAAGATGTCTGCCTTGCTTTGCCCGGTACCCGGAACTTTATGAGGAAGCTACACCTTTTTATTATGCGGAATGTTTTGATGAGAAAGGGAAAATATTTCTTCAACAAGCAATTGCTGCTTTTAGGGAAACGCTTTCCGTGGAATTACTCCACCCCGTGGATGTCTTTAAAACTACAGATGCTTTTTCTAAAAAATCTCGAGTACCCGGAGTTTTTTCTGAAACTGCTTACCTGATAAAAATAATTCCGAACCCAGAATTAAAACCAAAAGTAGCTGAAAACACCCTTTATATGTTCTGCGTAATTATCAGGAATTTTTCTAAAACAGAACTTCTCACCCACGACTATGGTAAAGCTGTGAGTAGAAAAGATTATCTCGTTTTTTCTGATTGGCTCTTTGATTTACACCGGGAAGCCGATAATAATTATTTTAATCGGTATGGTTCTGCTATGAGCACCGAGCAATCTCTAGTAGATGATGAAAAATACTTCACTAGAAAAGATGCTCTCTCGGTTTTAAACCAACCAGCGGTTTTAAATAGCTTAAAAAGTATGTATGAAAGTATTGGTGGAAGAAAAGCTAAAATCCGGCAGAGCTTTTTTATGAATTCTTTCTGTGAATATCTGGATAAAAATTCTATCCCTATTTCCAACAATCCCTGGTGGAATGAGGAAGAGCCACTTCCAGAAGCAGAGACAGATTTTCTTTTGGAAGAAATAAAACTCCCGCCCCCTGCTTTTCCTGATGATGACTGGCACTGGGCAGTTTGTAAAAAGAATTGGGATTCTTTCCGCGGTAAAAGATATATGGTTCTTACAACTTTTTTTGGAGAAACTTTTGTAGAATTTCCAGGATATTTTAGAGATGTGGCGGCGGGGGTTTTCCAAGTTAAGAATTCTTCTTCAGTTGCTGGTTGGCTTATGACGGGGGGTGGAACAATTCTTTCTACCGAATGGGTAGATATTCTCCCTGATCCAAAACCGGGTTTTATTTACGCAAAGGTAAAAGAAATCCACGAGACATTAGTAACAGATGGGATAAAGTTTACTGAGAAGAAAAAAGCTTTCTGTGGAAGGATTATTCAGGTTCTTGTAGATGTTAGTGACATAAGAACATACTTTACTGAGGAGGGAAAGAAACTGTTTTTCCACGCTTCTTGGTTTGAATAGTAGTTTTTTCAGGAGCAGGAATTATTCCTGCTCCTCATAAAGATTATTATTCTCTGTGTTGGAGAATAAAATAGGAGATCTTATGGACGTTGTTATTAGAAACTCAATAGCAAAAGTAAAACAGGGCTGCCCAAATAAAGGAGAAAATGATGACTGGAGGAAAGTAAAGGTAATCAGTAATAAAATTATCTCCCGCCGTCTATTTTCTCAGTTGGCAAGGGAAGAAGAAAAAGCTCTAAGTAAAATCTTCGGCATCTGTGAAGAATATATTTTAGACAATTGTCCATACCGTAGGCCGGAGTTTATTCTTTTCTGGGATCATAAGAATGCATTTACTAACTCCTATTCTCGTCATTATTTCTTCTGGAATAGTATCCCAGATGTATCTTTTTCCTGTTTTCCAGAAGATCTTGAAACAGAGATAAAGCACCACTGCACGAAGAAAATCTCCCAAGAAAAATTACAACAATTCTGGGAGAAAGCGGCGGGGTCTTTTTTCAAAGCTTTTATCTATGATTTCCTACAAAAAGGTCCTATAAAAAACCCCTTTAAATTTCGTACTCGATTTAATACAAGGCGCTACCCTGTAGAAATAAAGACTGACGGAAAAACTACTAGGATGGTAGAAGTCTCCGCTTGGGCCTGGGGTGGGGAATTTTTCCGAAAAGGACCAATTCCCTGGGACTCAGCTTGGAGATGGAATCCCTGGGTATATATGAAAGAAAAACCCTTTCTCTACAAAAAGAGATTTATCTCCAGAAAACACTTTATTTTTTGTGGGTGGGAATATAAAAATGGGAATGCTATTCCACTCTTTGAATGGAGAAAGGAAAAATCAAAGGGAACCACTAAAAGATATGATTGGCATTATATCTACAAAGAAGAAAAAAGAAACCGCTCCGTTGAAAAACGGAAATGGAAAAAAGAAGCGTTAGAAGAATTATTTCCTGAAGAGAATAAAGAATGAACGTAATATTAACTACAAACGCAAAACTAAAAAGTGGTGGAACAACTTCCGCTTGGTTTCATACAAACAAAACTAAAATTGATCCGGAATTAGAAAAGGAATTCCTAAGCTTATTTCCAGAAATAGAAAAACTCGGTTCGCTTTCCCTACAATCAAATAAACGAAATAAATTTAACTTACCAATATATTTAGACTGCCAGAGGGAACGGTAAAATGTGTGATAACAGAATGATCTATGTTCGATTAAATATCTCTACCCCAAGAGAAATTGAGGATTTTTATTCCTACTGGGAAGAATTAAATTATGAGGGACACCGTGAAGCTTTAAAAATTCACGATATATTTTGGGTAGAATATCCTCATGGGTGGGCTGTTTATGCTACTAGGAAAGTGTTGAAAAAACATGCCCCAACCCTCTATAAATGGATTCAAAAAACTCCAGAGAAAAAAGGAATTGGAGAAACTTTATATGAGAATAGGAAAAAAAATCCTGAACAGGCTTACTGGATTCCTTTTGAGGAGTGCCAAAAAATCCGAGATGAGGCTCGCACTATTCTAACCTGCCCAGAATTTAAAGGAACTTTCATGATCGAGAAACCATATTTTAATAAGGAAGATTTTATTACTCATGAGGAAAGAAAATGATTTATATTCTACTATCTGATGGCGGGTATAATGGTGAGCAAACTTTTGCCGGGATTTTTAAATCTACAGACGCTATGCTAGAATATGTAGAACAAAACGCAGTAAAAACCTGGGGAAAGAAAAGTAAGATTATCCTTGATCGGGATAATAAAACATTCATCGAAGTTTTTGATATTTATCGCGGATCTGTTGGTTATTATTATTTCGTTTATTCCCTGGAGGAATTAAAATGAGCGGGGAACTCGGGATGACTGTAAATCAAATGATTGAATTTCTCAAAAAGATTTCTGAAGCTGGTGGAGGAGAAAAAACAATAAATATACGGTGTGAATACACCGTCCCGGTTACAGAAAAATATATTTCCATTACAGAAGAAGAAATTATCTTAAGGAGTTAGAATGACAGAACTAAAAATTCCCGGCTATAATATTATTCGTAGTTCTTTTAATGAAGCCTATCCCTATGAGGTTTTAATTGAATTTGATCTGGTTGGACGAACTGACTACGGAGAAAAACAAACCGTAGAAAAATCTGTTTTTGTAAAAACTGTCCAAGAACTTCGTGAGCTTTTAATTGTTGTAGAAGAAATTAATTTCATCAGGGATTTAGATCTTTCAACCGGGGTTAGAAATATTCCCCTGTTTCGAAAGTTTTTTGATCCACAGAAATACCCGAAAAAATTTCCCTATCAAAAGAACTGGGCAGCATTGCCTCGAGTATTAAAAATCATGCACCACCAAAAAAGTGGTATTAAAACCTACTGGGTTGTAAAAGGAAAATAAAATATGTTTATTGAAAACGTTCGTTTAGGTCATGCAAATAATTCTTCCTCAAGCCATTCTATCTGGTTGACAAAAACAGATAAAAAGACTCGATTTAAAAAAGAACATTTCGGGTGGGATCGGTTTATTATTTCTTCTCCGAAAGGGAAGATGGCTTATTTAGCGTCCACAATTTTCTCAAATATTTCTCAAAATACTGGAGAAGAATTAGCCAGGGTTGTAGTAAAAGAATTAACTGGTATCGAATTAACCTCAGATTATCCTTACGTTGATCACCAATCTTTAATTGAAATTCCTGTCCGCCGGGATGGACACCCAAACGTAGAATTTATCCAAGAACTAATAAAATATTTCCAGGAAAAAGAATTAACCATCCTGGGAGGAAATGATAACGACGATAAACCCTACCCTATAAAAAATGAATTTCACCGTCTCGGGGTACAGGAAAGTAAATTAAAGGCAATCACCGATATTTCTGCTTCTATTGCAGAAAAAGACGGGGATTTCTGGGTTCTTTACCAACCAAATACGGGGGCAAAAATTCGTTTTTCTTTTAAAGATAATCCTGTTGAAGAACATCCCCGGTTAATTGAATTAGTAGATTTAAAAATTACTAATTTTTGTGCTTACGGCTGTGAATTCTGCTACCAAAACAGTACCAAGCAAGGAAAACACGCCGATTTAGAATTTATCCGGGATATTTTATACCAACTCCCAGCTTGTGGAACTTTCGAAATTGCAATTGGCGGAGGAGAGCCTACCACCCACCCAGAATTTCTTAATATTTTAAAGTTTGTAAAAGAACACGGAATAACACCAAATTTTACTACTCGAAATATAAAATATCTTCGAGATCATTATAATGAATTAGTAAATATTGGGGTTGGTTCTGTAGCAATATCTTTAGAGGATATTTACACAGCAAAATCTATTTACGCCCTACAAAATCTTTTTGGGGGTAGTCTTAAACTAACCGCACAAATAATTCCAGAAGTTATTCCCCAGAATTTCCTTAATGAGTTAGTAAAATATCTTGCGGAAGCGGGTATTCCTACAACATTTCTAGGATTTAAATATTTTGGTCGTGCACAAGAAAGGCATCTATACGGGGGGAATTTTATTTCTGCGATTGAAGCTGCTGGGGGCAGATATTTTAGATATTCAGTAGATACTGTTTTAGCACAACGGACAAATTTTGAGGAACTAGGGATTTGGAAACCCTCTGTATATCTTCTTGAGGGGCACCGGTCTTTTTATATTGATGCTGTAGAGGGATACTATGCAAAATCTTCTTATACGGATGAAGTATTTCCTTTGGGAACGGCAAAAAACTCTTTTCCCAACGTTCAAGAAGCACATAAAAACTTTCTAACCTGGTAATCTGTGGTGGAGGAATAAAATAGAATGAAACGCTCAAATCTTTTTATTATTGTTGATGATTTAGGAAAGGGTCGATTTCTCACTTTGGGGAAAAATGGTAACACTGTTGGATTTTTTGATCGCTCTTGCGGGTTTCTTTTTCATGGAAAGAAAAAAGCCCTAAAATTCTTATCTCTTTTTGGGGCACTTCGTCCTGAGGAATGCTCCATAAAAAATATCAAAATTGTAGAGGCTCCCTTATTCTTAACGGTTATAAAATATAAACACAATGAAACAGGCTTCTTCTACAAAACTTCTCTAACTCTATCAAAAACTAGAGGAATAACCCAAATTATTTTCCCAACAACTGATATAAAGAGTTGTTTAACACCGGATTTTGCTGAGAAATTTACTCCTGTTACTGTTGGGAGGGTAAAGATTACCAAGACCCCTGGTTTTTATCTTTGGGGAGAAAAATAATGAATGAGACCGATTTCTTACAAGGAGAAACAAATACAAGGGAAAGACAGAAAAAGAAAGAAAAACTTATCTTTTACTCCCTAAAAGTTCTTCTCCCAAAATTAGAATACTTAGCAGAACATTCTGGAAACGGCTCTATAATCCACGATGCTAACGTAGCAATTTGTATTATTAGCGGAAACGCTATGATGCTAGAAAAGAATAAAGACGCCGATGAAAGAGAATTTTCAAGAACTCGTCTTTACCAACACCGAGCAGAAAAATTCCTAGAAGAACAGGCTACTCGGTGGGACTCTATTTCTGTAAAAGATTTTAAAGAGGAAAAATATATGAGGAATTAATTTCACACGCAGAACAACTAGATATTTTATTTAATTCTTGGTATGAAAGATCCACTCTTTTTCATTCCCCTTGTAGGGATGATATTGATAGAAGTTTACCAAGAAATAATTTCATACAACCAAACGGAGGAATAAAAAGAGAATGTATAAACTCTGTTATGTTTCTAATGATGTATTATATTTTACCAATAAAGAATTATCTGAGCAATGGGGAGATGATTGGAATGATCATCCCTATGAACATAATGCTGGAGAACCTTATTCAGATTCTCCGGAGCAAATTAAAAAGTTTATGTTTTACGGGAATTTTGCTATGCCCCATGAAAAATATCAGTATAATTCTCCCTACTCAGTTCAGGAAATAAATCAAAAAGTTGTACCCTGGCTTTGGAAAAACCAGTCTTGGGGTAATCTACCTAACATTTATATTTTCGCTGGGGATAGTATAAGCACTGTCATGCGGAAAATTATTAATGGCGGAGGAGAATTCTTTCTCCCCGCTAGCTTCTTTAAAGATGATGACTTAACAAAACTTATGGAGGAATTAGAATGAAATATTTATTTATTCTCTATGATATTATTGGAAATAACGACTTCCAATTTTATTTATTATTGGATGTAAAAGAAGATTGCTCAGAAGGATTGGAAAAGGCAGATAAAATCTTTCTTGAACATTATGTAGGAAAGGAAAACATGAATAAGATTTCCGTTAAGAACACCAGAAACGATAATAAAAAAATGGTAACTTTAGAAGAAGAGGTTTTTTTCTTTTACCGGAGTTTACGAGAAATAACTGTTGGGGAACTTTTGGAGATTTAATAAAATGAAAATCTACTTATCGGAATATGAATATACTATTCTAAAATATAAATTCTTTGAGATTATCTGGCAACATGGTAGGCCACAAGACTGGGTTACAATTTCAACCAAATATCTACAGCTAAACTACGAAATATTCTCTAAGAAATACCGTAAAAGCTGGGAATTTAGTGTTGGACTTGGATACTCGAGTTACGGTAAATATTTATTTTTCCGGTTAAATTTATTCTGGTGGTGTTTTGAAATCAGACTCGGGAAAAATAAAGAGTACCCGTTTAAGGAATTTATTACAGGTGAGGAAAACTAAATGGCTTGGTTAGCAGTAAATAAAGAAGGTGAAGAAGTTGTCTTTGAAGATAAACCAATACGAGAAAAACATATGATGGGAAATAGAATGATGTCTTTGTTTTGGGTTTGTTATTTCCCAACCAGCAATAGCTACTACACAGATTTTGGATTAGAATTAACGCATGGGATTTCTGAGAAACTACTTGGACATAAGATGACCTGGGAAGATAATCCCATAGAAATATAGGAAAATAAAATGATATATAAACTTTGTTTAATTCTTAATGATGTTGCTTATTTTACCCCTAAATCTTTATCCAAACAAAAAGGAAGAGGTTGGGATAAAAAACCCTATGAGCATAACGCCTACCCGCCAACAGAAGATTTCCCTGGGCAGGTAAAAAAGCTAAAGTTTTCTGGGGAATATTTCACTCCCAAAGATTTAGGAACTTCCTATTCTGTTGACGAAATTAATGCCAGAAAATTTAATCCGGGATGGTTAGTCCGGACTACAAATGGAATAATATCTAGGATTCATTCTGGAACTTCAATAAGAACTTTTATTTCTTATATAAAAATTAGTGGTGGTGAGGCTTACTACCCCTCCAAAATGTTTGATCCAGAAACAGAAAATATTGCTTTAAGTATTTGGACGGAATAATAAACTATGGAAACCTATGATGATGGTTGGTATCTCGCTTATGGGTGGAATACTTTTTGGAATATGCCCTGGTATTCAACACTCTACATAAAAGACTCTACAATATATTTTCCAATGGATTACGGTTCTTTGGAAGATTTTATTTCTGGTGAAATGCCGGACTGTGAGAATATTGTTTTAAATAAGCTTGTTCATAAACCCTAAAGGATAAAATAAATGACCAGAAAGAAAATTAAAAACTATAGTTCTAATGAGTCTGCAAATATTTCCGAGCAGGTTTATGTAATTGTTCTTAACCAAAGTGATAATATCACACAATTTATATCGGGGAGTATGGAAGTTCCTGTAGGAAGTGTATATATTCCGTGGGTTATTCATCCTTTACTAGCTAAAATATTCTGGAAGAAAGAGGATGCCCAGAAATTTATTAGGGAAAAAGAAATAGCTGGGGTACAGATAAAAAAGATATCTATTACAACACATTTAGAGGGTTCATAAAGTGACCTACCCTTACCACAATATAATTATTGTCCCACTAAATCAAAGTGTAAAACTTTCAGGAAATACTTTTCCCTACTTGAGAAAGGGATTCTTAGGTGCTATAGAAACCAGAGGAAGCCCGCAAGAAATAAGAATTTGGAACCACAAAGTAAACAGGTTTTTAACTTTCTGGGGAGCATGTAATTTTACAATAGGAACACATAAACTTTCTTTTCTTGCACACAGATATGTTAAAAATAAAAACGGAGAACACTGCGAAACGTATAGCATATTTTTATATTTCTAACAATTAAATAACCGCCTCAGGTTTACGAGAACTAAAATACCCCGGACACGTGTCCGGGGTATTTTCGATTTAACCTACTTTCAAATTTCCGCTATTCTTTTTTCTGCTAGGGAAAAAACCTCTGGATTATTTTCTATTCCAATAACAGCCCGGTTATTTTTCTTAGCCCAAACTGCTGTAGTACCACTCCCCAGGTATGGGTCTAAAATTACATCCCCCTCGTCAGTAATGGGCAGCAAAAGTCTTTGGACTAATTTCAAGGATTTTTGCCATTGAATATTTTTACCGTTTAGTTTTACCCTTTCCTTACTCATGGTTGAGAAATTCCCGAGGTCATAAAAATTATCACAAGGAATTTTCATACCACCATTTTTATCAAAGGCAGTTCCAGCGGTCTTTTTAGGGATTTTAATTCTATCGCCATAGAATTTATAATCCACATTTCCTTTGTAGTACATAAGAATATCATCATGCTTCTTCCCGAAGCATCTCCGACTTCTCCCTCCCCAATCCTCTAAAGTTACAATCCAGTTAATCATATTCTTTTTCCCGAAAATAAAATCCAAAAAGATTTTCATTTCGGCAACAAGTTTTTGATCTAACTGCACATAAAAAACTCCACCATCCCGTAGGAGTTTATAGCAAAGACTTACCCAAGAAAAATTTGGGTCCTCGTAAATCATGTCCGCATATACACAATCTACAATTTCCCCATTCTCTAATAAATCTTGCATAACCCTTACATTGTCCCCACAGTATAACCTCTCAGTCATGGATAAAAATCCTACCTTTTCCCTGTAAAGGGCTCATTTACTTTCAGGAATTTTTCAGCCTGATTTCAGATTCCACAAACTCCACCAACACAATCTTCATTAGCCTCAAAAATCACACCTTTCCGCTGTCTGGCATATTCAAAATCAACCTGGGTAAGTGGCTGCCCGCCTCTCGCACCATCCGGGTATGCAGTAATTCCTCTTAATTGGGGTAAATACTTATACAAAATTTTTCCAAAATATTCCGGATTATCATTACCAACAGTGCCAAATGCAGGGAGATTCACTGTAGAGGAAATAGAATTATCCACATACTTTTGAACAAAGCTCTGAAAAGCTACCCTCCGCTCTACATCTAAAGAAAGAGAATAAGCATCCTCGATATCATTAGGATTAATCCCCTGCTCTACTAATCTTTCTGCGACAAAATCCACCACGTATTGCTTTTTCCACCCGTCAGGAGTTAGATATCTTCTTTGATATGCTGTAGAAAAAATAGGCTCAATCCCAGAGGTAGTCATCCCACCAGCAATTGCTGTAGAACCATTTGGAGCAATTGCACGAATTGCTACAGGGGTATTATAAGAAAGCTGACCCGCCCATTTTCTAGCAGATAGATCAGACGTGGATTTCCAGGTAGCAAGCCATGAAGCAAGCTCCTCACTTTCACCATAAGGTTTCCCCCTAAGAACCATCCACTCATGCATCCCCATTAAACCTAATCCAAGCCTTCTCTGTCTCCGTTGGACTTCTTTTGCCTTTGATGTGGGAACATCGGAATATTCTGTACCGACTAAAAGAAATAAAGTTGCTAAATCAGTAACCCACGACAGCTCTTCTATCGTAGAAATCCTACCGAGATTTAAGCTACCCAAGCAACATACATCTGAATCCTCAGAAGATACAACCTCTGTGCAATTATGCGCAACAACCCCTTCAACAACTCCCCAATGATATTCTGGTAGGGTAAAGTCATATACATCCTCATTAAAAGTAGGCGTTATTGATTTAACAAACGGTGCTCCTTTAGTTAGTAATTCTGTAAGTTTCTCCACTTTGTACAATTGATAGAAATTTATTTTATTATAGAAATTTGTCCGACTTTCGAAATCAGAAATATTTAAATCATAGCTCTCTTTTACTGTATAGGTACCATTTTTAAAAACAACCTCATGGGATTTATTCGTAGTTACATAAGAAGAGATAGAAAAACTGTCTTCTAGCAACTCTTGAAGTTGTTTTATAAACCTAATACTCGTTGCTTTATAACAAATACGCCCATAATTATTAATAGTACCATTAGCAGAAAAACACCCCCTTAAAAAAGAAGCAAGTTTATTAGTATCCCAAGTTTCAATGTTACTAGGAAACTCCCTTTCCGGAAGCTTTTTATTATCAAAACCTAGGGCAAGTAGGTCCTCTTTTATATCTTGTAAATAAATAGACCGCTTCCCCGTGGTATACTTTCTGCCCTCTAGTAGTTTCAGAATATCTGAGTCCTTAGCTCCAATATTAACCTCAACACCACGATGTTGGTCAGATTTTAATCTACCAAGATCCCCATCTCCCTGAATAAACCCTAACAAGGTATAATAACCATCTAATACCGGATATCGAAGATAGGGCATAAGCTGGGTTCCTTTGGCATTTCCAGCTTTAATTTCATTTCCGGAAGTATCTCGAAAAAGGTGGTCTTCTGTACAGCGTATTTTTTTATTCGTCGACAGATTTAATATCACAACCGGTTTATTTCCGGTTTTTCGGACAACCCCAAGAACTTTGTTTCCTAAGGCATCGACGAGCTCTTGTTCACCCAGTTTAAACAAGTTTTCTAGGGAAACATAGCCGTTCGGAGTAAGGATTCTCATATCTCCAGTAAAACAAGCGTTCCGGAGTGATTCTTCCCGATTACTATAGTCTACAGAAAAACCGGGTTCTCCGGTCTTTACCATCCTGTTAATTACACGCCAGTAGATTTGCTGTGCCTGGGAATACTTGGGATTATTCTCATCCTCAAAAGCCTCGAAAAAATCTTTGGTTAAGATTACAGAGATATTGGTCATATCCATTGCTGCCGGAAAATCAAAATCCTTTTCTTTTAATTTACGAACATCAGGACTCCAATTTTTCATCTCAATAAAATCAAGAATATCGGGATGTGCCCAGTTTAGCCCGGCCCAAATTGCCGAACGACGCTTACCACCAGACATAACTCCTCTACCAATCTCATTAATTACATTCATAAGTGGAAGGGGGCCAGAGGATTCTCCACCGCTTCTTTTAAGTTTTGCTCCCCTCTCCCGAATCCTAGAGTAATCTATTCCAATCCCCCCTCCGGACATTAGCATAACCGTCGATTTACTCGCTAAGTCGCCCCAGCCTTCACGGGAATCTTCTGCACGTAAAAGATAGCAATTGTTTACCTGGTGGTATTCTCTCCCAGCCTGGGCTAAAAACCTTCCACCAGGAATAAATTTTCGTTCTGAAATAATGAGTTTAATTGCATCTCGAATATCCTTACTAATAGAAGGAGCCACAAAAAAAACACTGTCTACAACCCTGCTTGCAATCTCTTCCCAAGTTTCGAAACTCCCACCTGTTTTTGGGTGGGAGTATCTTAATTGCATAATACTATTAGCGAAATCTGTCAGCACTTATTAATCCTCAACTAGCAGAAAGCAACGATGCCAGATTCATCCCCTGCTACTGGAATGTCATCAGCGATAATAAAACAACCTGTATTATTAACAGAAAAAGTATACAGTGGGAGGTAGCCCCCCTCACTAATACTGACAACTTTGTGGTTCTTCTTAAAGAATCCTTTAGCTTTTCTAAACGGGTAGTGTACTCGATTATGGTCAGCTACGGAAAGTAATTCAAGATTATCCAGATTATTATTAATCTCTTGGAAATCCTTGTGGTGGATAATCATTCCTTCCGGAACCTTCCCGTGATAATACTCCCAGATAAGGCGAGCAATATACCGGTGCTGTACTCGACCATTAGCCCAACCATAAATTCTCCAATGCCCATCTCTATGTATGGAAGCGGAGAATGCCTTTACGGACATACCCGGTCTTAAATCTAATGCCTGGATTGAATCTCCACGAAAAGCTGTAAAATGGAAATCTTTCTTTACCGAAATTTTCAGCCCACTATCAAACTCAACTTGTACAGTGGGAAACTCTCCCACTGCTTGTACACCCTCAATTTCCCCAACACCCGGTAATCTGGTTTCTGGATTCCACGAATAGACTAAAACTCCCTCTGTATTTTCGAGGGAGCTAATCTCCACCGCCTTTTTATAAACGGTATGAATTTTTGTATTTCCTGCAATCATTTCATAATCCTTTAGTTGTTATTAAAATACAGATATAAAGCACGTAAGAAAATAACCATTCCATTAGTCATAGCTCCGCCAGTGACAACATCAGCAGCGATACTAAAGGCGGTAATTGCTCCAATAGCAATTTCAGCACGATAACCGTCACGACGATAAACTTCATGCAGTACCGAAGTGGGAACGTTACTATCTTTTCTTTTCCAAAGTGTCATATTATTCTCCTATACAAAACAATAACCTGTTTCACAAGTCTCATCTTCTACTTCCGTAGAAGCCGTTTTTAGTTCCTCTACAGGAATACCTTTCCCAGTTAAATATAAATCTTCTGTGAATCCCCTGGAAACCATTTGATTTGTAGGTTTTCTAATCCTGTTATCAAACTCTACCAACTTTTTCCACTCCTCCGGAAAGGCTTCTTTAAAATAAAGAAACCTACTAACCGGGGAATAAGGACAGCAAACACAAGCAGATTTCGGAGGAACCGGTAAAGAGTTTTTAATTAGAAAATCTACGCAACCCTGTCTAGTGATCTTCATATCCACTCGTGGATATGAATTTTCTATCCAAGCTAGGCGAGAGGTTTTCATTCTATAAAACTCATCAAAAGAAATCCCTAAAGACATCTTTATAACCCCTACAGGAATTCTTCCCCCTCTTGGGTGGGTATGCCCAAGATATGCCCGGAGCCACTTATTAATTGGATCTATCTTATACTCGTTTGTACACTGTCTTCTTAGAGGTATGCTTTTACTTCCATATCTAGCTGGAATATACAAGGAGTGTTTATTTACCTCATCCTCATAAATATTCCCATTACCAACCGTTTGAATAGTAGATTTAACCCTGCTTCCTAACCACTCAAAATAGAAATCTCGTATTTTATAAGTAATCGGAGATTCCCACCCGGGGTCAGAAAACAGAATAATATCAAACTCCGGTATCTCCCCCAAAGCAGACATCACTGCTAGGGTGGTTGACTGCACACCCATTCCCAAAGACAGTACCCTTTTTGGCTCTCGGATAATATCCTTTCTAGGCTTTGTCATTATAGCTTTTATACTTCTGTAGAGTGTCTGCTAAACATTTTTCACAATAAACTGACCACCATCCACCTACCCGTTCTAATTGTCCAGAGGCCCCACATCCCTCACAAGTATCCTCAGCAAGAGTTTCATACTTCTGGATTACATCATCTATTTCTTCTGTAACATAGGAAGTATAAATTCTTAATCCTCCCCACTTCTCTTTAATTTGTAGTATGCTAAAATCTGGCGAAAGATTTAGTTTCGCCAGATCAAACAAGCATTTTACAACTAGAGACATCCACCCGTTCCCAACAGAACAGCTAAGAACGGGGAAGGGTACCTCTTTAATCTCCGGTTTCTGGTAATCCTTCATCATCTTCATTAACCTCCGGATGTGTCAACGTTACAATCATGGTACTAGAGCCCTCTCCGAATTTGAAGTTAGCCGCAATACCAGAAGCTACAAGAGCTTCAAACTCTTCAATACCAACCTCAAAAGTAGAGATGTCAAACCGATCCATTACAAAAGCCAAAATCTGGGATAGTTGGGCACGTTCCTTACGGAAGAAATCATAAGCTTCAACCATATTTAGAAGCTCTGCATTCATAGTCTTAAAGACTTTATCCCTACCCATGATAGTTTTCCAGTCATCAGGTGTTAGTTGATCAAGATCGTTCATTATCGTGGGCTCCCTTTATCCAAAGTAATCCTAATATCCCCATCTGGAAAAGTCTCAACATTTAATTTATAACGAGATAATTCCCCGTTGTAAAACTGATCCATAAACTCCGGGCTTAGATAAACACTATCCCCATTATCCTTAAGAAAGAAAGCGAGAAGCGCAACAAAAAACCGATTCCGCTCCCAAACCAGGGATTCAATCTGATTTGTCAAACTATCCGTCTTACTTACACTAAACAAACCTGTCTCCATAGTATCTCCTTTAAAACGCAATCCGAATTAGACCTAACAAAGAAATTAAAAGTACCAAAGAAATTACACCCCCCAATAAGAAACCTACTAAAACACTTGGCGGTTTAATCTTCTTAATCTCCACACCAATAATCATCAAAAAGATGAGTAGAAATGTGAAAAATGCCGCCAAATAACTTCCATAAATCAAACCTTGTTCCTCAGATAACATACCTATCTCCTTAGCTTGGGTTCTCCAGTTGGGTAACAATTCCACCACTCGATCCCCTAGCAGTCCTTGTTTTGTGAATAGATTCCAAAGGAACCTCTACAAACTCGAACTTGAAAAATGGTAGCACAATCATCTGTGCAATTGCGGTTCCTACTGGGATTCTCAAGACATCCCCAGAAGTATTCATAACTTTTACAAGCAACTCACCCTGGTATCCTCCATCCACAATTCCACCACCAACTAGATAATTACGAGAACTCTTATTTGCAATCCAGACAAAAAAACCATCCGGAACTTCTACAGTAACCCCTGTTCTCACAATTCCAATACCGCCGTCCGGGATTTCACTATACTCTAAAGCATATAAATCCATCCCAGCATCTGTTGGAGTTTTCCTAGTGGGTAACTTTGCTGACTTATCCATCTTAGCATACTTTGCCATAAATTTATACTCCATCCTTCTTATCCTCCTGTGACAAGGCCAGACCTGCCGCAAAAATAAACAAAGAAAATAAAAATACTTCCCAGTTATTACACACAACTGCTAGAAAGCACGCCACCGCGGAAAGCACCAACATAAGACTACAAATAATAAACTTACTTCTTAGCACTAGGCTCTCCATTCTGAAAGATTTGACTCAACTGGTAACTAGCAAACCAATGTCCCTGTAAATCAGAGAGCTCCTGTATATAAAGAGAATGATTATAAATCTTCTTAACCTGGGAATCAATCTCACTCTTATGTGCATCACAATATTCTTCAAACGTCACTTCGAACTCCTTTGATATAAATACATCGAATGCTCCTCTATAAGAGCTTCGAGCTCCTTTACATTTCCACCCGCATTAAAGAAATCTACAAGATCGAACTTATCATCGTAACCGGGAAATGTAAAAATTTTTGTTCTGTATTGTCCTAAACACGAGGCTACAATTCCTACTCCATGTTTACCTGCTCGATCATTATCATAAATAACAACGATCTCTTTCTGCCGCATAAAATAAATAAACCACTCAGTAAGCCAACCACCAGAACCGGCATTCCCACTAACGGCAGGTAATCCCTCTTGTGTCAACCTCAGACAATCTGTCAACCCCTCTGTAACATAGACTTTATCCGTAAACTTTAGAATATCGGAATTGAATAAAACTGGTCCGACATTCTTATAGTAATTCGTAATTGACCTCTTACCATTTATATTATCCGATCTCAGTTGGAATTGCCTGAGTGCGTTATCCATAAAGATCGGAACTGTATTGTAATTATTGTACCACCCCAATCTAAATCTGTCAATGGTTGAATCACTAATCCCCCTATTATACCAATACTGCCTCTTATCCTTCTCCTGACCATACTCAAAGAATACATCTACAAGCTTGGGATAAACATAGACATCACCAACTTTTGTATTTACAGTAAGAGTAAATGTATCTTCATACTCATAATTAGCAAGGTATTTCTTAGCTTCGGGGAAAGATAACTTTCTTACTCCCATTAAGTATGAAATTGCCCCGCCAGATAGCTCTTTACTATTCCAGAAAAAGATTCCTTTTTCCTTGTCTAAAACAAGGCTATCGTGGTCGGTGGCTTTGCCCCACCGAGAATTCTCCTTTGTTTCAAACCCAAAATCTTCATCAATTAACTTTGCTAGAATTTCGGCATTTCTAACCATGCTGCCTCCTATTCTTCTTCAAGTAATTTTTCTTTCTCTTCTCGGCGCTTTTTAATTTCCTCAGATCGCTTTTTCTGTAGTCTCGGATAGTCTTTAGTCCCTGAGCCATCTACCACCATACCATAACGACGACGCTGGATTTTCCGTTCTCGACGTACAGCTTTATCTAGTTTCATATTGTTCTTTCAAATACTCCATTTTTGAAAATAACTCTATTCTATTTTCCACCCGGTTTTCTCTCCGACTCTCTGGATAATTTCCGGGTCGAAAACAATCTCTAATTCCCCATTTTCTAGGGTGTACACTGTTTTACAGAAATTACAGACTAGGTACTTATTCGGACTTAGAGTAACGATTCGGAGACAGGATCTACAAACCCCACACTTAGCCATTTCTATTTTTCTTAAAGATAGCTGAAATAGTCATTATAGCAACCGCAAAAATTGCTGCAACAACTGCTACCTGTAAGCCCTCCTTTGGGAGATCGTTCCCAAAAAGAATAAGCACCAATAAGATTAATAACGCCCCGGTTGCAATATCCATCATTATGCTCCACTTGTCATAACATGATCTGGATCAATATAAGGTAACGGTGGTAATTCAGTTGTATACACGTAGATAACTTTATGTTCCTCTTTAAGGATAGAAATTACCTCTAACAAGAAATCCACCGCATCCCTTTCAAAAACATAAGTACCATTATCAACCATTCGTTGAATATTTCGTAAACGACTTTCATCATGTTCTGCTAAAATCATTTTATCAATCTCCTTTGAGCTCCTGAAGTGACTCGAACACTCATGAATCCATTAACCTTTCCACTAGTTAGAAACAAGGGGGTATACAGGAGCATACAGCACCTGGGGTAGGATTCGAACCTACAACAAGGCCGTCGCCCGTCTCGCCATTCGACTACCCAGGTATAACACATAGTCGTAAGGGGGATTCGAACCCTCATTTCACTGTAAACACGGTGGTCTTCCCAAGTTAGACGATTACGACTACAAAAAAAAAGGAGAAAATCTCCAGCAGGCTACCACCCCTGCTGAATAGTGCCCTCGGGGAAAATCGAATTCCCATGAACAGATTGAAGGTCTGCTATACTAAGCCATTATATGACGAGGGCAAAACTGTGCTCCCGGAGAAACTCGAATTCTCATGAGTAGATTGAGAATCTACTATACTAGGCCGTTTATATGACGGGAGCGCATGTGTATTATTTAGTTATTAATGTTCTATACTTCTATTATACACTAACCCCTCGTCTTGTCAAGAGTGAATATCTGTATAGCCGGTTTGGGGATCGAACCCAACTTATAACGAACTTATGGAGATCGCAAGACACCAAGCCTTCCACCGGCAACAAACTAACCCCTACTTAGATCATCAATGTAAGACTGTAGACGAAACATTGCCGCTACAATCGCTACACCAATGAGTACAAATACAATACTCAGATAATCCTGATGCTTTGCATACGAGATAATTAGGGGTACTCCTAAAATAATACTAGTAATAATCCCTACCATAATAAATACAAAACTCATCCCTCGTAATAAATTTGGCATTTTAACCTACTCAGGCAGACTTTCACTGTATGCTTTATACTTCTTAAGGCTGGTTTCATAGTAGGCTACTGATAGAGTAGCATTCAAAGTTACTAAGATAACTTCTTTCAGAAAAAGCATAAAATCAGTAGGAATCTGATATTCACCAATTCCCAGCCAAGCAAGTAGAGGTCGAACCAAGACACCCAGGGCAGCTAAGAAGATAAAATAGAATTTATCATTAAAGTTTACGCCGGGTTCGCCCATCCAGCGGCGAAGTAACCACTTCAACCCCTCAAGCAACAACATTGATACTGCCGGAGCAGTAACCACTAACTCAATCTCATTCATCGTAACTCCTTATCATAAATTATACTAAGAGCACCTTTTGCTCTTTCTTTTAATTCTACCATAGATCGTGCATCATTGTCAATACGGAAATCATACCAATCATCATCTGTTAAAGAAGTTTCCGATGGGTGGTTGTAGAACTCTGTACTCCAAAGAGCCTCATGTTTTGGTGCGTTCACACGAACACTATAAACGTAAAATCCCCGGTCTTTTAGATACTCGTACTCATTTGGGTAGCGCCAATCATCAATGATAACACACCCGGTACGCCAAACCATATCAGAAATTAGGACACCTATTTTAGAAATCCAGATGTCGGGATTATAGTCTCTACCCATCTGCCCAATATTTTGTAAGAGGGCTCTTCCTTTATCATCTTTTACACCATTCCACCCAAACTCTTCCCTAGCACACTCCTTTACAGGATAGGCAACCGGAACAATGTTTGTTAGAATTCCATTTGATACAAGAACCTCAGACATTACCTGAGCAACAGTAGATTTCCCAGTTCCTGCTTTACCACTAACTAGGATTATCTGAAATCTAGCGGGTAAATTTCCCCACCGCTTCTGGTCCGTCCTCATCAAGAAATTCATAATATTCTGATAAAATCTCCTCTAAAATTTTAATACTGATGTATTCATTAAATACTAGAAATTTCAATATAGCTGCAAGAGTAGAAATAGAGATAATAACTCTAGTATTTGTAGCAATGAAAAATCTATCCCCCTCATCTTGCCTAAAAACTAAGCTATTAACTCCTTCTAACCTATTGACTCGTATCATCAGGGGCCTCCGGAAGATTGAAAAGATCTCCGCGAACAGCATACAAATACATCAGAATCTCATTAGAGGTTTTCTTAACCCCCTCTTCTTCAGACTCAGCAACATCAGAAACCTCTAAAACCTGCTGCTCCCAATTCTCCAAATCAGAAGACCTACGATGCACAACCTGATGGGTAATATCATACTTACCATCTTCCCGCTGAATAGACCGAATAATTGTCATCATTTCTTTACCGTGCATTTTAAATCTCCTTTACACACTACGCTTATTCCACTGCCGAGTAAACTCTAACCGATCATGCAATTCTTCAAGAATATCAACATCCCCTAAATTATGATCAAGAACGTACTTCAAAGAAGCGGGATCACCGTACTTTGCTTTTCTCCACGCATCCTTACTAATCGGGGTTTTACCAACAATACCCAAGTAATCACAAGCATTATCAAGCGATTTACGAGAAATTTTCAACTTGGATTTTACAGTGTAGTAAACATCCCAATGGTATAAATCACCATACCCAGGAAATGGGATATTATAATGCAAAGCTTTTGCACGCATATATGGAAAATCGAAGCCGGTAGAATAATATCCGCAAATAATATCATAATTACTAAGGGCGGCAACGAACTCTTCGACAAGACGTCGATCCTGCGTACCATTAAACAACTCTTCTTTAGTAACTACGGCACAATCATACCTTTTCTCACCCTTTGATTTAATTACCCAAGATAATACAGTACCAAAATCCGCATTCAAATTATCAGTTTCAATATCAAAATAACCAACCCGAGTGCCGGGAACCTTGTACCAGGGAATACCTGTCTTCTTCTCAAACTGTTTGGCGTCTAAACGCCCACCGCCGTTCTTGATCTTAATAAGACCACGAGCAAAACAACTCTTGTGATCCGGCCAACGATGACGATGAATACACGTAACATCTCCATAAGTCTCAATTACTTTTTGAATCTCACTCTCAGAATACATATTATCTCCTTACAACCTTATCCTTTAATGTTGATTGCATGTATTGCCTAGCAATCTCTACTTGTTCATCTGTTAAATTGTGATCTTCTTGTAGTCTACGAAGAAACTCATCATCACAAAAAATATAACCCGTATAATAAGATATTAAAGCACACAATGCCCTAAAACGAAATACTGCTGTTTTATTTACAACTCCTAAACGTTTACCAACTTCTCGAAATGAAAATCCAGCACCAATTAAAGAGAGGAATTCCACATCTTTATTTTTTATTATACCAAGATTTACCAATTCCGCTATCTTTTTCTCTATCAAGAGTAGATCATTATAAGAGTCTGAATCCAGATTGAATGCAGATTCATAGCTATCATGATCAGTATCTGCAATACTTTTTTCAGGTGAAGAAACAGCGTTATGAATCTCGTCACTTCTCCTAAGTAGGTACTCTATATACCAAGACATTACTCACCCTCCCGCCTGCACATTTCATAATGAGCACAATTCTTACAGGCACCACTTATTCTACCAATACCATTATAACCAAATAACCCTTGTCGAATAAAACTTTTTGTTTTAATAATTCTAATTACATCCGGAATAATAGAACTAAAAAGCTCTTCTTCTAACTGTTTATCATAATCAAACTTTACAATTCTACCCTTTGTAAGGGAAGCAAACCCTACAAACTCAGCCGGAACACTGAACAATCTACGGAATGCATAGTTATAAATAATAAACTGCGGGTCGTTCGCAACAGAAAACGGTGTTGAGGCTGAAGTTTTCCAGTCTATAACCATTTTATTTTCCACACTTACACGATCCATTTTCCCTACTAAGAAAAGATCTTCTCCAATTTCGAGACGAAAATACTTTTCAACAAGATCATTTTCATTAAGAAGATAGTAAAAGTTTCCAAAGAAACTCTCTAACATTCTAACACATTTATCCTTCTCTGGACCTTGCAAATTTGTAAGGTTTACATATTCGTAAGCAGCTCTCTCATCCCGCCAGTAATCCTCGATCACCTTATGGACTACAGAACCTACTAATTGTTCTGTAGTTTGTATAGCTTGTTCCGGATAATTGATTCTAAAATCAGCCCGTTTAGAACATACCAGAACATCTTTAATCATGGAAGCACTGATGTTCATACCACACTTGCTCTAGCATTTGCACTATCAGTAATATAAATATCAATCATCCCACGCATAACCTGGAAACGGAGCTTTGCTCCCTCTAGGGCGGCTTTTACTTCCGCTAATTTCATTCTTTTATCAAAAAGGTTTCCGTCTAAACCACGAATCTGATAGGTTGATTTTACTAGCTCCATAGACGGAGCCTTACCGTTGACAAAGTAATTTGGGTTGGTTGTGACTTCTGTGGTGGTCTTAGCCACTTCTTCATCAATCACAGCCTCCATCTTCTCTACCTTCTCATACAACTCACGAATTAAATCAGTAAGTTGCATCATATCATCAAAATCAGGTGGGGCAAATCGTTTATCTGACATTGCTATTAACTTCCTTTTGTATTTTTTCTAATTCTCGGCAATTTTTATATGCCTGTAAAAATAATTTATTATCCATAATAGAACTGATGGTAAAGACTACGGATCGAGTATAAGACATATCTCCACCCAGAGTGCGGTACATCTGCCACATATCCACATCCAATTCCCGCTCCCATCCTGGGAACGAAAAATATTTCTTTACTACGTCATCTACATACTCTACCTCAGCAGCTATGGTATCTGCAACCATCTGATTAGTTTGCCCGCTTGCTACCCGTTCAAGGATATCTAATACAGCATACTTTTCAACCACATCAGCCCGGATACCAAAGTTTTTCTGGTAAAGAAAAAGAAAATAATCCCATAAAGTTTCGTATTTAGTCATCTTCTTCACCATTAATCATAGTGATGTAATTCATAATTTCAATAAAATCCTCCAGGGAAAGAACAACAAAATGTTTTACCCCGGATCGAGCATCACTAAACTTACAGAATAAAGCCGGAAGAGATTGGGTGTTAGCAGCCTCTTCATGGATTTTATCAATCCACTCCTTTTTTACGGTTAATTGTTTTGATCCCCCATACCCAACTTTTGCTTCGCCCCGAATCTTTTTAGGGAACCCCGCAATCTTTCCACTAATATCCCCGGTGAGTAGACCTTCTCCCATAATTGTTCCTATTGCACCACTTCCAGGAATTCTTTTGAATGTAGCTTTATCTAAATGTTTATTTAGAAGATCCACTACGAGATTCTCCCAAGCAGTCCCTTTAACTTTAGCCCGGTTCACCATTCTCTAGTCCTCATAAATAATATTACTTTCATCAATGAATTTCAACATAACAGTTCCTACTGGTCCATTACGTTGTTTTCGGATAATATTTTCAATGATACCCTTATGCTTACTCTCACGATTATAATACTCATCTCGGTAAAGCATAATCACATTATCCGCATCTTCTTCGAGATTACCACTCTGACGTAAATCCGCAAGAGTTGGCCGTTTATCATCCCTGGATTCTAGTGAGCGGTTTAATTGTGATACAACCACACTAGTAATTCCCAACTCATTAGCTAAAAGCTTTACGCCACGAGAGATCCTCCCCAACTCATGGGTTGCTTCTGTACTACGTTCAGCCATCAACTGAATATAATCAAGGTAGGTAACAGACAGGTCGTTATTTTTCTTTAGTTTCCTAACAGTAGATGTGTAGTAGTCAATATCGGCGGAGTAGTTTGAGTCTACAACAATCTTTAAATCTCTTAGACGCTTAGTAGCTTCAAAAATAGCATCTACTTCTTTTTGATTAAGATTGCCAAAACGAATTTTACTAATTGAAATACCAGTCTCTATAGCAAGCATACGTTCGATCAAAACTTTTTTTGGCATCTCTAGTGAGAAGATCGCAACAGAGCTACCAGCTTTTGCTGTTTTTAATGCCGAGTTGCAAATCCATGCGCTCTTTCCCATCGAGGACCTTGCGGCGACAATCCAAACCTCGCCTTTTCCAAAACCGCCCGTAGTCAAATCTAAACTCTGAAAACCAGTAGTCAGACCGGGCATTTTTCCACCGGCAGCAACCCGCTCCTGGATATCTCCATAAGCAGCGGTTAGGATATCACTAAAATCTGTTAGATCTTCTTTACCATGTGCTGTAGCTAAATTATCCAGAGTACGGCGAATTTGTGACAGTGCTAAATCTACCCCACCAGCTTGTACAGTATTTTGTGCATCTGTAGCAGCTTGGATTAGTGATCTTCCGCGATAAGAATCAATAACTAAATTCTCATAGAAACTAATATTATCTTCTGGATAAGAAGCATTATATAAGTAAGTAAGTAATTGTTCTCCACCAACCTGTGGGAGCATCCCCGTACTTTCCATGTAACTTCTCAAGATCGGAAAAGAAGCTGCATTCCCGTCTGCATTAAGATCTGCTATGGATTGGAAAATCATCTCGTAATTCTTAGTTGCAAACATTCCATGCCGTAACCCAGTAAGTTCATAATACTTACTGGGATTCTTTAGTATAATGCTTAGAACAGCGATTTCAGCGTCGTGATTAAAAAGCTCACTCATCTAAATTCCTCATGAATACCTTTTTATTTTTACCGAGGTCTTTTCTTTGTTTGTTGATAAAATCTTCCAGGGTTTCTTGCGGATATGCTTTCATTTTCTCTAAGCGTTTCTTAGCAAAGTAAGAAAGAAGCCCTGCTGGATTTCCTGGACGAACATTATCCATATCTGCTACATCTAGCACTGAAAAATAAATTAACCTAGCTCCATAGATTTTAACTAACTTAGAGAAAATACCCATCAGTTTTCCATCTATGTTTGTATCAGTTAGCTCACCAAACATTCTGGCTAAGTGGGTACCTGCCCGACTAGGTTCATTCTCAAGTAAATCAGCATATTTAGCTGCGAGTCCATCGTCCATTTGTCCACCATTCTCCGCTATCCCAATAGATTGAAATTAAATTTAACTCCGCTTCCCAGTATAATCCAATACTGAATGTTTGTAAATCACCAGTACCTGGATGGAATGACCAAGTAATACAAACAAATGACAACAACCAGATACTTTTAAACGGCGATTTAAAATCCGCAGAATATATTTTATACAGGTTCACAACCGAACCCTTACAGAAACGGGCTGCTCTTTTTGTGCTTCCTTCTGTATCTCAATAAATGCGGGGTGGTCATATCGCCCTTTTCGAGCAGCATCCCACTCGGAGAAATCACTAACACCTAGATCTGTTAACATCTTAATTAAAACCGGGATTGCCCAGTAATGGTTTAAAATTGTATGCAGATTGCTCGAGTTGATCTTAACCTTACTTACAGAACCAACCTCAATCACAATTGAGTCATCTTTTATAACCGTATTCATGTTTATCCTTCTTTCAAGTATTTCGTGGGGTACTGATTTGCACAGTTTTCTTACTACCTTTCCCGCAGCAGCGGTAGGATACGCCTTTTACGCTCCCACTTACTTCTTATTTAGCTACCAAACAGATCCGAAATAGCGTCTTGAATGTCAGACTCTACTTCCTTTGATACTTTCTCAACCTTCGGAAGATCGCTTTGCTTTTCTTCACGACGGGAGAGGAAGATATCCCGCAACTGAGCACCGTTGACCAGATCACCAAGTTCCTGAGCAGTAAGCCGAATGGTTGCAGTTTCCAAATCCCACAACTTATACTCACCGTCCAGAATATCCCGATTCGTTGAGGCCATCGGGGTAATGGCAGTCTTGCCATTAGCACTCTTAGTTACCAGCCAATTTACATCAAAGTTATTGAGACCAATAATATCGTTATTATCATCAAGAGTAGAGTTGTGCAGAGCGAACAAAACGTCTGCATTACTCTGACTGATCCCAAGAATCTTAACTTTGTTAGACTTGGTAACAGGAACCTCAGCTACCATAACATTACACTTGTAGCACATCGGGGAGAACTTCCCATCTGCACCACGCTTTACTTCGGCACCACAGCCCGGGCACACTTTAACCTGAGTACGATCCAAAACATTCATCAAGAAGCGAGTCTGACGAGACATGAATCCCTTCTGCTTATTATAGTCATGAGGAAACTCGACCATCAGGCGTTTGTTTGTCTTACAAATCGGGCAATCCTCACCGGGACAAGCAATCGTCAGCTTACGATCAGGGATGTAGTGAATAAAAACCTTGTGTGGGGTAGCCAACACACGTGTAGTGTGCTGTCCAACCGATAAAGTCAAATACTCCGGTTTTTCAAAAGTTGACCGAGGTTGCTCTTTCTTCTCAAAAATTGAAACATCAAAATCAGCGCCCATATTATTCTTCTCCTGTAGTCTTTAGGTGTCCATTAAGGACTTGTTTTAATTCATCAAATGTTTGTACCTTTGATTTTTCCAAAGCAGCGATCACATCTTCTGATGCAAGACCGGCGGTTTGTTTTACCAAAGATATATATCTCTGAAAACTTATCTCGGTTGTCAGTAACTGCAAATATCGAATTCGATCAATCACTTCTGGATTGAAAGCGATATCTGCGGGAATCTGGGTAATCTCTTCCCCAAATTCTATATTCTTATAATCTCCGAGCCAATACAATCTTTTCACTCTTAGTGTTCTCTCCATATCATCTCCTATAGTATAAATTTACCCCATTTGGGGTTTTACTTTATTTATTATTCAGTTATTAAAGTTCTTCAGCAACTTCGGGAAGCAAATCTTGCAATTCCTTCGTTCGCTCGTTACGCATAATAGTATAGCATGCTTCTACTACCTTGTCAAGTACCTCTTTGTTTTGATTAAGAAATTCTAATGTTTTCCCTAACCCCTGACCAATATTCTCTCCTTCAAAACGATAGTAAGCACCTGCTTTATTTATGACACCAATAACTTCTGCAAGCTCTACAATGTCCCTAGTCCGATCAATCCCAATGCCCCACAGAATAGGGATAAAGTGGGATTTGAAAGGCCGAGCTAGTTTATTCTTCTTAATGCTAAATGTAGTCAAGATACCAATTTCTTCATCACCTACAGTAATACGAGTAGCCTTACTTCCTGTAGAGGCGAGAGAAATTCTCAAACTACACATATGCCGAAGAGCATGTCCACCCGGGCTTTCCAAAGTCGGGACATAAGCTCCGATCTTATCTCGTACTTGATTCACAAACACAAAAGCAGTTTCTGTGTTCCGAATTGCATGACTATTTCTTCGTAAGAACTTAGCAAGATCTTTAGGGATAACTCCCATTGTATCTTTCTCAAACTCGTTCGCTCGTTCTCGTTTTGAAACAAGATTAGCCAGAGAATCTAAGAAGATACAACCAAACTCGCCCGAAGCAATTGCTTGCTCAGATGCTGTAAAAGCATCGTCTGAAAGATCTGTTTGCAGAAGAATAAAATTCTCCTCAGTCGCCTCCGGAGCAATCATTCGAATATAATTATAATCTAATCCATGCTCGGCGTCAATATACAAAACCTTCTTACCAGAGAGGATAACATTCCTTGCTATACTCAAGCAAATGGTTGTCTTCCCGACACTTTCTGGACCATAAATTTCTGTGAACTTTCCAATTGGAATTCCACCAATTCCTGTACAGTAATCTAAACTAAGTGATCCCGTTGAAATTGCACGAACATCTCCGTACATCTCATCTGTAACAACATAGTCAGAATACTGCTCAAGAAAACCCTTCAAGAAATCCTTGCTTTTTGCCATACTTAATCCTTATACCATGAATCAGAAATAAAAACATCTAACACTGCGGGAATTTTTCCCAAAAACCTCTGTTCAACCTCTTCCATAGTTTTCTTCACAAAAGCGGTTGCCTCCTCTACTATTTCTTCTCGTACTTCAAAAACCAGTTCGTCATGGACCTGAAGTAAAATTCTAAACTCATCTCCAAACGGCTGTGTTCTGTCCAAAGTAACCATTGATAATTTAACAATGTCTGCACTTCCTCCTTGAATAATATGATTAATTCCTTCTCGTTTTATAGCGGACGTAAGTTTCTCATACTCAAAAGCATCCTTATATAAAACCTTCGCTTCAAAATTCCGTCTCCTGCCATAAGGTGTAACAGAATAACCTAACTCTAAAATCTTCTTTCCGGCGGCAGGAATAAACCTACCTAAGTTTGGGTATCCGGTGAAATATTTCCGTAGATAATCCCTGCCTGTTTCAATTGGGAGACCAAAATTGTATAGTAAGCCGTACTCAGTTGTTCCGTACACAACAGCAAAATTCAAAGTCTTCCCATCTTTGCGTTGATCCTTTGTAACCTCTTCAACGGGCACACCAAAAAGAAGAGAAGCTGTTTTTATGTGCAAGTCAATTCCATCAATAAAAGCCTGAGACATAACTTCTTCATGACTCACAGCAGCCAACAATCTCAACTCAGCTTGAGAATAATCTGCTGTAATAATCTTATACCCAGAACGAGCTACAAAAGCCGTCCGGTATTCGTTCTTCTTCGGAATATTCTGCATGTTCGGCGTATTTGAAGAAAACCTTCCCGTCTCTGTCCCAAGTTGATTAAGCTCACAATGAATCCTACCATCTACGGGAGAAATATAATCAATAAAATTCTCTCCATAAGTATTCATCTTCTTCTCCAAATCACGATGGGTCAGGAGAAGATTAATAAACTCGTATTCAAACCGAAACTTACCAAGTGTCTTCTTATCAACAGAAGAAAGCCCAGGAATTCCACATAACTGACCAATAATACACCCGATTTGCTTATTTGAGTTAAAATTAACATTAGAACATACTATATGAGCTATATTCTCAGGAACCGTTGTTTCTGATAATTCCTTCTGGAATTTCTTTGTTCCTACTGGTATAGCAAGAAACTCAAATGCCTCAAGAGCATTAGAAAATTCTTTTGTGGCAAACAAAACCCGGAACTCATTATACAAGTCAAACAGCACTTCTTTGTCCTGTTTATCAAGAGTTTCAACCAACCCAAGCCAGGCTTTTTTATCTAAAAGAAGACCGGAATACTCCATTTTCGCCACGGTTGATACTAACTCATTTTCCAAATCCAGGACCCGCTGTTGGCGTTGCTCTTGCAGAGCGACTACCTGTTTTTGATAAATGTCCGGAAGATATTTAACATCCAGAACGGAGTACAGGAGTTGTTCCTGTGTGAAAGAATCAACCTCCGGATTAAATCCTTCAAAAGTTAAACGGACTTCTTTATCAAGGACAACCCCACAATACTTCTCTACGAGAGAAGCGAGGGAGAAGTATTGAGAAGAAAGCCCCTGATTAATTAAAACTTCAGCCAGCATTGTATCATGGACACTCCGCATCCATTCGCCTGTTACGCGATAGATGACCTTCAGGTCGTATTTAGCGTTATGCATGATAGAAAGCTTTCCTGAGTCTATGATTAACTTAATAACATAAGAAGCAAAATTCTTTTGTTTATTAAGATCAATAATAAATAAATCTTCTTCAATGCCAAGTTGAAGAAGAAGTGGTGTACACTCAATTGGATTCTTTGAAGTAGTCTCCGTGTCAATAGAAACCAAATTACTGCCTATCAATTTTTTCACTAACTTATTTTTATTAGTGTTATCTACTAAAGTAAACAATTTATTTTTCCTTTATTTGACTACCAGGTTTTTTCAACCTCTCACTTCCGCAGTGATCGGCGGCTCAATTATTCTGAGCGTCACTTTATCTTTTTATATTATACACGTTTCGAACGTTTTGTCAATAGAATTGGTACCTTACAAATTTGTAAGGTGTTCATATTCAGTTGTTAATGTGCTAGACTCTTATTATACATAGCAAATTAGTTCTGTCAAGAAGCAAATTGCCTATTGACAAATATATTATTCCTGATATACTTTATCTAAAGGAGAATGCGGTGGCTATAAAAGCAAAAGACAAGTGGGCTTGTTCATACTGTGGTAAGCAGTTCAAGAGATCAATGGATGCGGATCTTTGTAGAGATAACCATGATCTAGTGTATGTTATGCTTAGTAAAAATGATCTTAATAGGTTAGTTCAGTTTATTTTTCTTCGGGATGAAGAACTATTAACCCCAACCCTAGTAAAAAGTTTACGATTTTATCTGAAAGGAAATGATAAGAATGATCTGTCCCCAGTGCCAGAAGATTATGGAAAACTATAAATTAGAATTCCTACTTGGAGTAGATAGACCTTATGTGAATATCTATATTCATAAAGAATGCATAAAAATGGTTGGAATTGGGCAATTTGTGGCACAAAACAAAGAAAAACTGTATAATATCTATAGTGAACAGATCAAGTCAAAGGGAGTAAAAAGTGCCAGAGGAAACTGAAAAGCATTACACAGATAAACGATATTCCAAACGGGTCAGAAATCTCAAACAATATAGAGATCTTTCTGACGTAGAATTTGATGAAAAGATGGCCGAGTATGAAATGAATGCTCAACCGTCTATGACGTTAGAAAGACGGATTGATGCCAAGCTTTCCTCTTTCACCGAAGACTATGATCTTACTGATCTTAAGATTAATGATCAATTAGTTCTCCGGGCACTTATTCAGGCCATTCTTCAGCTTGAAGATCTCGAGCAAGTTAACAATAATATTCGTGGTATGGGCGTATCTTTAGATAATATTACCATACTCCGTGAGTTGAATAACATGATGTCTTCTCTACGGAAAGATATTTCCTCCATGCAGGAAGATCTTAAAATCACCCGTAGGCACCGTAAAGGTGATAAAGAGCAGAGTGTTATCAACTATCTTGAGGATCTTAAAATCAAGGCAAAAGAGTTTTACAAATCTCGGATGGCCTACGTTTACTGTCCGGAATGTAAAATGCTTTTAGGTACGGTGTGGTTTAACTACCCAGAAAGTAAGAAGACGGTTTTGAAATTTAAATGTGAACACGATCTCCCGTCTTCTGATGGTAAAGTTACTAAGTGTGGTACATACGTTGAAGTTACCCCGGTAGAATTAATGGAAAAAGGTGGAACAAATATTACCAATGTCCCAGAAACATTCAAATAAGGTTTTATTCGCTGGTGGGGGGAGAAGGGTTGCCCTGTCTAAAAGATTTCTCTCTTCTGGCTTTTCCGTAGAAGGATATGAATTAGATCCACGTTGTCCACTAGCTAATGTTGGAACTGTTCATAAAGGCTACGCTTGGGGAGATCCGCGTTTCAGAGTTGACTTTCTTAATCTCTTGGAAGTTGGTAATTTTGATCTTGTTATCCCACTTCAAGATGCTGCTGTAGCTATGCTCTCTTCTTTTGTCTTACCAAATCTAGTGTGTTCAGAAGAAGAAGCAGCGGAGACTTGCTTGGATAAAGGGAAGTTTGAAGATTTTATGTTACAGAATTTCCCACACATTTATCCAAAAATAGTTCGAAGTAGTTTTCCGGTTATTGCAAAACCGATTCGTGGTTTCGCTTCTCAAGACTTGCATAAGGTCTACAACTATGATGATCTACAGCACTTTTCTAAGAACCCGAACTATGTTATCCAGAATTTTGTATTTGGTACTGAGTATTCGGTAGATTCTTACTTTAGTCCTTTAGGTGTTTGGTATGGTTCTGTACCTCGTATTCGTAGCAGGGTTAGTGGTGGAGAAGTAATCTCAAGTGAGACAGTCTCCTTCCCGGAACTTGTTCACCTTACAAAGAGAGTGAGTACGCTTATGGGACTTACTGGACCAACTAATACCCAGTTTATTGTTTCCCAAGATGGGGAAATCTTTATGACAGAAATCAATGCTCGATTTGGTGGTGGTTGCACTCTTTCAATGGAGGCGGGGTTAGATGTCCTATCCTACTTAAAGATGGATTATTTAGATGGGCCCGAGGTTGATCCCATCTTAGGTGGATATAAAGTAGGTTTAAAATTAGAAAGAAGTCACCGTGACCACTTCTTTAACTAGACCTCTAAAAATTGCTATAGACCTCGACGGAACTGCTTGGAAACATACTTATTTCTTTTCTGAATTTTGTCAAGCAATGGTCAAGCGAGGTCATCAGGTAGGAATTCTAACCGCCCATTCCCCGGACTTTGCAGATTCTGATTATGATCTGTGGAAGAAAAGAGGATTCCCGGAACCAAGTTTTTATATCTGTAATTCAGATAAAGAGTGGATCGGGAATTTAAAAAGAAAAGAAATGATTAAAAATCATATTGATGTTTTATTTGATGATTTTGGTGGGAATAATACCGCTATAGAAGATACCTTCTTCTCTACTGGGGAAATTAATACGGATAAGGTTTTAATTCTAAAGGTTATAGGTAGTGAATAATATTTTAGATTTCTCAAATGCAGAATCTTTTTATCGGTTTGGAAGGGAACAGCCCCACTTACAGATCTTAGATTACTGTCTTAACAAAGAAAAATTTATGGGGCAAATTTTAGAGTTTGGAATTTGGACTGGTATTTCTACTAACCATATTGCTTCAAAGATTAAGCCTAGAATTTTACATGCTTTTGATTCCTTTCGCGGTTTACAAGTAGAATGGCGTGGTTTGGAAAAAGATTACTTTGCTCTTAAGGAACAACCAAAATTAGAAAGTAATGTTAGGTTATATAATGGTTATTTTTCAAGCACCGTCTGGGATTTTCTAAATAATTTAGACACGACTCCTATTTCTTTTATCAATATTGATTGTGACTTATATAGTTCTACTGTAGATTTCCTATTCCCCCTAAACGAACTGATTATTCCGGGGACCATCTTATATTTTGATGAGCTGTATGGTTATACTGGGTATAAAGATCAGGAATATAAGGCACTGGTTGAATTCTGTGATACATATAAAAGAGAGATTCGGACAATAGCATTTAATGATAGTATGGGCGTGGCCGTGGAGGTTTTAAAGTGAGTGATACTTTAGGTAGTTTAATTGATAAATTAAATACAGTAGACATGAAGATGTTTGCTACACAAGATGAATTCTATGTAATTCGGAAATTAAGTTATGAAGAATTTGTAGAACAATTTGCTAGTGACGAAGAAAAACTTAGAAAACTCTATGAAGTATTCCATAGAGGAATTGATTTGAACCTGCAACGCAATAATCTGATCAAGGAAATTGATGAAAAGCTCGTGGAGATGTTTATGTCCTTCGCACGAGGAGAAGATTTGGATTCTGGCAGATTTATTCAGAGACCGTATAAGACCTATGGATAGTAGGATGATATATCATGGGCATGGGGTTCCCCCATTAGATGAGGTGTTATATACCAATTACTTTCATGATATAGTTGGAAGTGAGAACGTAGCTATAGAGTGTGGTGCAGCTAATTTCGGGATATCTACTTATATATTCGAGAAATACTTTGGCTGGGCGTGCATGAATTTGGAAGCATCTAAGTATGCCTTTAAGCAGCTAGAAGAAAATAGAGTTTTAGCTTGTAACTATAATATCGCTCTTTCTAATAAGGATGGTACGGCTATTTTTAGAGATATAGTGTCTGCTCCGGGTGGGGGTAATGACAATGGTTCTCTTACACACACAGAGGCCCACCTAAAGGAGTTAAAAGGGTATGGCTGTGTGTTTGATGAGTATGCCGTTACGACTGTAACCTATAAGACCCTAATCTCGATGCCTGTTAGATTACTTGTGCTTGATATAGAAGGACATGAATTACAAGCTATATGGGGGATGTCCGGCTCTGCTTTTCTCCCACAGGTCGTGTGTGTAGAGTACCCCATAAGTGGTTTTGATAATATATTTAATGCTATGACTTCATTAGGATATAAATATAATTTTACAAGTTGCAATAATGCTTATTACTCATTTATAGAAAAGGATAGCTGGTTTGGGGCAACAGAAAGAATGAAGGACATACAATGATCCCCGTTTATAAACCATACTTTTATGGAAATGAAAAGAAATATGTTACCCAAGCGATTGAATCCTCTTGGGTTTCTTCCTCTGGGTATTTCCTCGACAAGGCCGAAGAAATTCTCAAAGATTATTTAGGTGTTAAATACCTACTCCTGACATCAAACGGAACCACTGCTATGCACTTGGTTGCCCTTGCTCTCCGCGATAAAACGGGTGCTACTGAAATTATTGCCCCGAATAGCGTTTATGTAGCTGCATGGAATAGCTTACGGTTTACTACACCCTTTTTGATGTACGTTACAGATACAGACTTAGATACCTGGAACTACCCAGAAGAAGAACTCCGACAAAATATCTACCGAGCAAATGCTTGCTTAGTAGTACATAATCTAGGAAACATAGTCAACGTTCCTGAACTAAAACGAAAGTATCCACATATAACCTTTATTGAGGACAGTTGTGAAGGCTTTGGGGGAACCTATGAAGGAAAAAAAGCAGGTACGGAATCTCTAGCTTCTGCCTATTCGTGGTATGCAAACAAATCCATTACCTCAGGGGAGGGTGGAGCATTTGTTACTAATGATGAGAAGTTATACATTTTAGCAAAGAAACGCCGGGGACAGGGCCAGTCTGAGACTCGTTTTGTACATGATATTCTAGGGTTTAATTACCGCCTTACAAACTTACAGGCTGCTTTATTAGTAGCTCAATTAGAGCAGCTTAGTAAAATCCAGGTACTCAAAGAATCTCGATACTTAAACTATAAGGATCTTATCGAATCTATTGGTAATCCTAAATTGGTTATTCAGAAAACAGCGGAGAATACTACCCATTCCAATTGGATGTTTGGTATAAGAGTTATTGGTAACCCAGGTTATCATGTTGCTGAGAAGTTCTTCCTTGACCGGGATATAGAAACAAGACCCTTCTTTTATCCTATAAGCTCTCACAAACACCTGAGAGGGTCTGCTAATAACTCCCCAAAAGCAAGTCTTCTACAAAAAGAAATTATTATTTTACCGTCCTACCCAGAACTTACTTTTAGGGAACAGCAGTATGTAACCTCAGTCTTAGAAGAGTATGTAGATAAACATGTACCGTGAAATTTGTTTTTATCAGTATTATGGTAACGGTGATTATCATAATTCAAAAGAATTTGTTCGGGAACTTGTACAAGCTTTTCCAGAAACGGGTTTCTTCTATGCTCATTTACATAGTCCATATTTAACAGAAGACCTGGATAGAATCCGTTATGCACAACCACAAGAATGGATAATGGAACCATCAAAAGCCTATGTTAAAGGGCAGGCAAGTGACCTGTATTTTAATACGTGGCTTGGTTTAGATAGTAGAAACATCTTACCTGGAATTGGGTTAAGTTTAGAAAACTATAGGAAGTATTATGAATATATACTTAGATCCGCAGGTATCAGTTATAAGTTCTCTGATAATCTTACTAAATATATTCCTCGGATTAACTTTAGTAGACTATACCAGAAATCTATTGTGGATGCGTTTGTTGACGGGAGAAAGAATATTGTTCTGGTGGCTACCGGGGATGTTTTTTCTGGGCAGGCTAGAAATTTTCCGATGTTACCATTAGTAGAGAGATTAGCAGTTCAATTTCCCGATAAAGATTTTGTAGTCACTACTCCAATTCAGAATAAATACCCCAATCTTTATAGTACAGTAGATATTTTTGATAGGGCATTTGATCTAAATGCTATTGGGTATCTTAGTACCTACTGTGAAACAATTATAGGTAGGGCTTCCGGTCCTTATGTATTTACTCAAATTTATAATAATTTATTTAATCCGGATAAAAAATTCTTAGCAATAACAAACCACCGGAACAGTTCACAGATAACGATTGGGCTGACAGTACCAGCTATGCAGTTTTGGCAGAGCGATTCCGAAGATCCCTACAAAGAGATGGAGACGGTTGTATCAATATGAAAAAGACAGTTATTGGTATTGTTACTTTTGGAAATTTAGAGTTCACACAGTTAGCGGTACAATCAGTTTGGGATACTGTAAAATCTCCGTATAAATTGTGTATTATTGTAGGGAAACCTGGGGATGGTGATACCGCTGGTTGGTGTGCTCGAAATGATATTCCTCATATTGTACACAATCAGAACTACGGGTTCCCCTATTCTTTAAATGATCTTTATGATTTTACTTGGGAACACTGGAAATATGATAATCTAGTAACAATGGGAAACGACGTCATTGCTTACCCATATGCAATTGATTCCCTAATATCTGTAGAGGAGAAGATAGGCTATGATTGGTTATGTTCACAAGAATATAATGTCAAAGCTTTAGTAAAAGATTTCCCTGAAGTAAGACCTCTTTTTAATGGGGAAGATCTAAAATTTGCTTCGTGGAAAGAAAAGCCGTGGGAGCGATTTACAGGTTGGAGTGATCAAGTCGGATATGATGTTGGAGGGGGAATGAGTGATACACATAACTTAGCGTTATATACTCGATCTTTCTTCGATCAGGTGGGTTATATTGACGTAAATCACTACCCGGCTTATTTTGAAGACAACGATTTAGCACGACGGGCAATCCTTGCTGGAACCAAATCTGCAAAAGTTACAAATTCTTATTACTTTCATTTTTGGAGTAGAACTATCAAGCAAGGAAGTGGTGGATCTAATAATAAATTCTTCAACCTAAACCGGAATTACTATATCCGTAAATGGGGAGGAGATTTTATGAAGGAAAGATTCTCAGTTCCCTTTAATGGGGCTGAAACGGAGATTGGTGGGGTTCGTTTACCAAACTCATATAAAATTGATAGTCGAGAAGGGGAAGATAAAATCATTGCTTATTGGAGAAGTAAAGCCTAATGGCAATTAAGGAACTAGTATCTCAAGAAGATTTAGTATTCTATGAGATTATGAAAAACCCGGTCTTGTTTGGTGAGTTTGTATATAACATGGACCGGTTAGATAGAGAAGAGAAATTTGCTTTTACTGTATACCAAAAGGAATTTCTTCTTGATGTTAGTAACTACCAATCATTAGCCTGTGGTAGGGCAGTTGGAAAGTGCGTCCACGAGTCTGCTATGATTATGAACCCGGACACGGGAGAGTATCTTTCTGCTAAGGAATGGTATGAGTCCACGAGATTGCATAATATATTATCTATTAACCAAGATTGGAAGCAGGAAGTAAATGAGTGCTTTGTTGAATATAATGGGACACAAGATTGCTATGAAATTGAAACTGATAAGGGTCTCAAAACAGTAGTAACCAAAGAACATCCGTTCCTAACAAATAGTGGGTTTGTTAACGCCGATAGGCTAGAGGTAGGTAACTACTTGGCCGTGGCTAAAAATACCCCATATTTTGGGGTTGAGTCCGCAGATGATATAGAATATATAACTCTGGCACATTTTATTGCCGAGGGGACATATTACTGCGGATCTATAACTACGACAGAGCCGGAAGTTTTCGAAGATCTTAAGAAAATCGCGGAGTATTTTGGGTGTAACTTGCGTGTAAAGGATATAACATACTTTATCTCAAAAAAAGACCCGAAAATAAAAAACCAATACCTTAGCTTCTTATCTACTCATGGACTAAGATCATGTCATTCCTATGATAAGTTTGTACCAGAACTGGTTTTTAAATCAAAAAAAGGAAAAGTAGCATTATTCCTCAATAGGTTGTTTGGGGATGACGGTTGGTGCACAGCTAATGAGGTGGGCTACTGCTCTACTTCAGAAAGATTAGCACGGGATGTACAACATCTTCTATTCAGGTTTGGGGTGTTCGCTTCATTAGCTTATAAAAAGAACCCCTATCTTGGTGCTTGGTGCCTTTCGATAAAAGGTGTGGAGAATGTTCAACTTTTCCGTGAAAATATTGGTATTTTTACAAAACGAAAATCTAAAAAGTTAGAAGAGCTTTTACAGTGGTATCTTACAGAAAAACCACATAACCAGGCAAAAGTATACCCAATACTGTCTTATAGAGCTTATAGAAAAACTCGATCACGGTCAACGGGGCACCTTAAATATTTTCCAACGGACGAAACCATTAATAAGGTTGTAAATGTTGATGCTGAGCTTTCTAAGTTTATAAACGCTGATATAAACTGGGTGCGGGTAAAAAACATAAGGCTTGTGGAAAAACAAGAAACTTATTCTATAACCGTTCCCCATAATAGTACACATCTAATTGATAATATTTGGTCACATAATACGGTCAGCCTATCAACGCTGATGATTTGGTATCTTGTATTTAATGTATTTCCAAACGATTATATCCTATATACAGTTCCTTCTAAGGTTCATCTGGAACCTGTGTTTACTAATCTTATTCGGTTATTCAGAAGTAATTCTTTTCTAAAACAATTCATTGAACCTCGGGGTGGTATTAACGGGTCAGATTATACAGTCAAACTGTTGAATCAAGCTACTCTTTTATGTCGTATTGCAGGACAAAGTGGAACCGGTGCTAATGTAATTGGTTTACATACCCCGGTTATATTGTTAGATGAGAGTGGCTACTACGCCCACAGAGTTTTTCAGGAATTACAGCCCTCTTTGAATACTTTTACTCCTGGATTTAAACTTCTAACTTCAGGCGTACCTACTGGCCTACGAGAAGGAAATGTTCTTTACCATACCGATCAAGAAAACTCAAGCTACTCTAAGCACAGGGTTTCCGCCCTTCAAAATCCACGTTTTTCTGAAGAAGATAGACAACGTGCTCTTGAACAATATGGTGGGGAAGATTCTGAAGATTACATTCATTTTGTTCTCGGGTTGCATGGAAAACCTGTATTTTCTCTCTTTGATCGTGGAGCTTTTGAGATTATTAATAACCCGGTTTATAAATTGGTTATTAATGGGTGGGAAATTTCTGAGAACATTGATGATTATATCACCCGTGCAAACTTAATCCCACAAATCCCAGACAAGTCTTATAAATGCATTATAGGGATTGACTTAGGTTATACGGAACCAACAGCAATTATTATTCTATATCAAGATGGCTACGGAAGAATTAAATTCCACGCTCGTATTACCCTAAATAAAGTATCCTACACCATTCAGGATCGGTTTATTGACCTTCTTGATTCTAAGTTTAAACCCTATATTATTGGTATAGATGAGGGTGGTGTTGGTAAGCCGGTTGTCCAAAGATTGAAAGAATCCTTAGACTATGCCCATAAGGATTATCATAAAAGACTGATACCGATCAATTTCTCTACTGCTATTGTTATGGGAACAAACTCAGATGGTGAGGAGATTAAAACTAAAACAAAACCCCTAGCTGTTTCAGTATTACAAGAATACGCTAATAACCATAAAGTCGTATTTTCTAGTACAGATTTTGAAATGGTTACGGAACTTGAGAGAATGACTTATTCTAAAACAGTAACTGGGGAAATTGTTTATAAAACGCTCACCGAGCGAGGAGGTAAGAAAGGCGAAGACCACTTCACAGCAGCCCTCCTATGTGCGATACTAGCCTACTATCTAGTCCATGAAACTATGGACTTCACAAAAAAGCGACAGAAGCTAATGAAAAGCTCTTGGTTCGCAGGATAACAAATTATGGAACGAATAGAAAAAAGTCAGTTAGCTAAGGCACAATATAGCTTCATGACGTCTCCCAGCTCTACTCCGTGGGGTCCTCAAGACATAGATAAAATGGATTCGGCTCCGCACAAAAACTACGGAGAGGTAGTAAAGGAGTGCAGGTTCTTTTACAGAAAAGATCCAATTGCTGGTACAGTTGTAGATAAACTAATTGAAATTGGTATTACGGATTTGGTCATCAGCAAGGGAAAACTTTCCCCGAATGAACTGAAAATCTTTACGGCTGTAAAGGATAAGCTACAAGAGTTTGCTGAGACCTGTGCTGTTGAATATCTTTTAACCGGTTTAGTTTATCCCGAAGTAAAATTTGCAAGCCTTCCAACCTCTGATTTCAGAGAATACGGGATTAAGAAGATGTCTACCATCTCCGTCCCTGTTTCTATGTGGGTCAGAGACTCTTCGACAATTAAAATCAATTCCCCAGAACAATCAGATATGCTGTCCTACTATCTAGTTGTTCCCGATAAGACCATCTTCTTTATTACAAATAAAGGTATGTATCCGGATGGTACTACAGATGTACCTTTGTACGAAAAATGGTTAAAATACTATCCAGTATTTGTAGCTGAGGTTCGTAAGGGAACTAAAGAATTCAAGCTAGAACCTGAATATACTGTATCTCGAAGAAAACCGCTGGCAGATAGTAGCTACCCAACGCCCTATCTCCATGCTGCACTTGAGAGTCTAAAACATAAACGAAACCTAAAAAGACTGGACTACTCCCTGGCAGCTAGGGCGATTGGTGCTATTCAGCAGTTCAAAGTTGGTAGTGATGATTTTCCAGTAACGGAAGACGAGTCGGAAACATTCCAGAGTCTGAAAGATCAGATGACCTATAGAAATTCTGGTGGACGCGATCTCGAGCGGATTTTCCAGTTGTTCACAAACCATACTGTAGAAATCAAGTGGGTCTATCCCCCATTGGAACCCATCCTAGATGATAAGAAATATATTGGTGTGAACGAAGATATTTTCTATTCTCTTGGATTTCCTCGGATTCTGACCACTGGCGAATCACAAAGATCTGGTACCTCAGAACCGGAATATGCTACTCTCTCTCCTGTAAAAACTATGAACAATATGCAGAGAAAGATTTTACAGATTATTAAAGATATTGTCAAAAGAATTGCTACCGAGAATAATCTTAGTGATTATCCGGAAGTTAGATTCAAACCCATTTCTCTGCATAGCTTTGTAAACTTTATCGAAGGTCTCCGTAATCTCTATGATACTGGAAACCTGAGCCGCTCGACTTATGTTGATGCTTTCGGCTATGTTTTCGAAGATGAAGCAAAGCAATTGAGTGATGATAAAGATACTATGAAAAGCTACGGGTTGGATGATTTCGCACCGAAACCATACTCCAATCAACCCGGAGCACCTAAACAACCAGAAACGCCGCAAGATAAGCCAAAAACGGCTGAAAACACTAATAAAACGGCTGGAGTGAGCAATGAATAGAGCAATTTTTACCACAAAACAGCTAGAATTGGTACAATATAAACTAGAGGGAGAAGAGAGTACAGATGGCGAAGCTGTCGCCGCTCTGTCTTTGAATCCATCCTATATGTGGGCAAAGTTTATCCTTACGGATGACAAACCCAATGAAAACAAGCAACGGGTTCCTAAAGAGGAATTCGCCAATTTAATAAAGTCGGGTATCTTTGCACCTGTCAAGATGATGTTTGGACGGATCAATGAGACCCACGATGAGGCCCATCCTCTAGGTGTTATTACCCATCTTCGGGACATTGGGGATAAGATTGAAGGGATTGCCGCATTGTGGACTCGAGAACGAGAAGAGGACGTTGCCCTCATCAAAGATCTAGTTGAAACCGGACAATACCCGCAACTCTCTTGGGAAATCATGTTTGATAATTCCCAAACCGAGGAAGATGGAATTGAGACTCTAAAAGATACTACCTTGCGTGGTATCACACTGGTTTCAATGCCAGCTTATGCAGGAAGAACTCCAATCTTTGCTGCGGCTTCGAAAAATTCTGCTGTGGAGGATATAAGAGTGGAAGAACTAGAACTTCTGAAGAAACAGCTAGAAGATACTAATGTAGGTCTAGCTGAAAAAGATGCGAAGGTTTCCGAACTCTCCGCCGCCCTGGAAGTAAAGGATAGTGAGTTGATCGAACTGCGTGAGTTTAAGGCCAGCGTTGTGAAAGAACGCGAAGAATCTGAAAAACTCGCTGCTATCAAAACTCGCTTTTCTGAAGCTGGTCTGAACAAAGACGAGAGCTTCTTCAGTGAGAAGAAATCACTGCTTTTAGGTCTGACGGAGGAAGCGTTGGATTTCATGGTACAAGAGATGATCTCCTTTGCGTCCGTAACCAAAGAAACAAAAGCGTCTACAAAAATCGAACTGCCTAATCTGAGTAATTTAGAAGATAATGCTCAGTATGACGATCCCAAAGCTTTGGGCCTGGCTCTTCGAGAAAAATACATCAAGTAAGAGGTAGAAACAATGGAAATTAATCATTTTGGTAACACTGTTCTTGGTGTTGTTCCTACTGCCGATGTGGTTGAAGGTCGCATGGTCGTACTGACCAGCCAAACTTTTAGCTACGATTTTGGTAGTCGCTCTGACCTGCCTGGTTGTAAGGTTCCGGCTACCGCCGCTGAATCTACCCGGGCTCGTTATTGCGTTACCTGGGCGCAGGACAATCGCCAGACCCCGATTTACCAGCCTGTTCCCTCCTATACCTATGCTTTACGCAATGGATGGGATCAGACTAGTAACGTTCCGTTTTCCGCGACTGTGTACCTCACCCAGCCCGGTCATCAGGAAGGCTTGACCATTCCAAGTGGTGTGCCTTCTCTGGCTTTTGGTGAGGGTATCTACACTGTACCGTCTGGTGCCTATGTTTATAGTGCTGAAGTGGAAATTCCTGGCAGCCCCCTGGCTGCTTGTAACACCGCCGAAGACGTTGCTGGTACCGAAGGTATGCTGAAGTATTCTTTAACCAATCCTGTTGCTGAAGTTTACCAGTACGAATCTGCGACTGGCAAGCTGACCTTCAAGATTTTACACTAATCGGAGGATTCCTCAATGGAAGACACTAAATTAAAGGAAGCTTTTGCAGCGGCTGCTAAGGATCGTAATAAACGGGATGCTTTGGCTGCAATTATCACTGAGTTCGTTCAGCCCAACCACATTGCGGTTGACTTTATGAGTATGCTGCTCGACTCTCGCTCTCTGCAACCCGGTGATAGCCTGGTTGTGAAGCAGCGCAAGGGTATGAAAGTTCGGACGCTTGTCCCCGGTTCCATCCATCTTGGTAGTGAGATTACCGTTACGGAACGTATGAACTATGTTCTGGACGGTGCTAATATCAAAGTTGGTTGGGGTGCTTGGGATATGGAATCCGGTGAAATTGGTACCCTGTCCGATATTCGTGGAGAAATGGCTGCGAAGATGCGTGATTATTTTATGAATAAGATTTTCACTGCTTTGACCACAGTCTGGACTGCTGCGAATACTCCTGACAACTTCACCCAGGTTGCTACCGCCGTCACCGCTACCGCCCTGGAAGATGCTATTGACAATATCAATCAGACCGCTGGCGGTGTGAAAGCCGTCGTTGGTATCCGTTCTCTGATGACCCCGATCACCAAGTTCGGTGCTTTCTGGGACAATGGCTCGGGTACTACGGTTGGCGTTGATGGTCAGTTGGCTGAAGTTGTGGCTCGCGGTTCTCTGGGTCGCTATTATGGTGCCCCCTTGATTGCTTTGAATCAGCAATGGGATAACCCTGAAGATCATAACACCCTGCTCCCCACGGATAAGATCCTGGTGATCGGTAACAATGTTGGTGACTTCATTACCTACGGTGATGTTCGCACCAAGATGTGGGATGATATGGCCCCCACTCCCCCGTACACTTGGCTGGAAATGTATCAGCAGTTCGGTCTGTTGATTTCGAAGGCTGAGGGTATTCACGTAATCAAGATTGTCTAAGGACTAAGTTGGGGGAGGGTTTAGGCCCTCCCCCACTAAAATTTTTCTTTGAAAGGATATGTAAATTAATGCAACAGGATATTATTGATTCAGTAGTTTTTTCGAAAATGCAGGTGAATGAACCCTATGCTAGTTACAAGAAAACCACTGTTGGCAAGGTTCATGTTATGGTAATCAACCCGTGGTCGAATAAACCTGAAGGACGTATTCTTAAGGGTGATCCTCGTAAACTCGAGGATGATATGATCGTTGATACCTGGTCAGAACAACAGGATACTTATTTTACTCGGATGAATCGGCAGCTTTTCAATATCGGTGCAATTATCAAATTCAACCGTCCAACCACGGTTCCTGAACGTAGCCCGAATGAGATGACTGACGCAGAAGTTGCAGAAGCCGTAAATTTCCAGTACCTGAAGCTGACCTCCCTGTTGAATAAGATCACCGCCGAAGCTACCGTAAAGCGTCTTCTGGATACAGCAGAAGCTGAAGGTAAATCAGCAAAAATGCAGAAAGCAATTGAAGCACGGCTTGCAGAGATCCAGCGAGCCGAGTTTGGTGAGTAATGCCAATTTCCGTAGCCACGAACTTAGATTACTTAATTGAAGATTTAAGGGTTCAGCTTGGTGATACCGATTCTACAGCGTATCGCTACTTAGATGAGTGGCTTAGAACGTCATTAGTTATGGGTGTTAAAGCCCTCCAACGGTGGTGGAATTATAAGTATCTGATTGACGATACTTATAATATTTATAGGAATCCTGGTGGGACCTATATTTTCCCTAACCCCCCTATTATCGAACCTGGTGATGAAAGACCCATTGTTTTAATGTCCTCAATTGTAACAAAAGAGGGTACATTACAAGGTAGTGCATGGACTGTTGGTAGCTGGAAGGACGCAGAGATTTCTTACTCTAATATTGAAGCATCAAAATTGCGTCAAGCCTCTTTGGCTAAGGACTGGGAAGAGTTAACCTCGATTCTAAAAATCCCACAGAAAAAGTTACTAAACAGTTACAAGTCTACTCTTCCAGGATTTAAGGATAACCCATACGAAGTAAATGGGAAATGAAAGGAATAGGAAGTGAAAAAAGTTTTGATTATTGCGGACAGCCCGTCAACTCCGACAGGCTTTAGTCAAGTTATTCATAATATCTTTAAGAACCTTACAAATAAATACGAGCTAATTCAGTTGGGTGTGAATTACTTTGGTGATCCACATGAAATTGAATGGCCTATCTACCCAGCCTCTATTCGAGGGGATATCTGGGGATTTAGTCGGATTCCGGAGCTCGTAGCGAAAAAGCCGGATTTGATTTTTATTTTGAATGATGTTTGGGTTATTGCCAAATATCTGAAGGAAATCAAGAAGGCATATGATAAACAGATTCTCCCGAACATTGTCGTTTATTTCCCCGTAGACTCGTCAGAATTTGACCCGGAGTGGTTCACCGATTTCGATATTGTGAATAGGGCGGTTGTTTATACAAAGTTCGGTTACGATGTTGTAAGGACAGCAGTTCCTCAAATGGAACTGGATATCGTTCCTCATGGGATCAATAAAAAGCACTTCTGCAAGTTGTTTAGAACTCAAGAAGAAAAGCAAGCCCTGAAGAAGATTCTGTACCCAGATCGGGAAGACTTTTACAACTCTTTTATTGTACTGAATCGTAACCGAAACCAGCCTAGAAAGAAGATTGATGCTACTATTGAGGGCTTTGCACAATTTGCAAAGAATAAACCTGAGAATGTAAAACTCCATCTTCATATGGGACTAAAGGATGCAGGATGGGATATCGCCAAACTTTGTAGACGTTTTGGTGTTGAAGAGCGTCTCATTGTAACAAACGGGACTCGACAAATACAAACCGTCCCTGTTGCTAAACTTAACTTAATTGCAAATGCCTCGGACGTGGGTGTTAATACCTCCTTTGGCGAGGGTTGGGGTCTTTGTAATGCTGAAGATGCCTCCGTTGGGATTCCCCAAATTGTTCCAGATAACAGCGCATCTGCTGAATTGTTTAGAGATATTGGTCTACTGATTCCAATCTCTTTATGGACCCGTCAACCGGATACTATGACCCTCGGTGGGTTAGTTTCTGCTGACGGGCTTGCTCAAAATCTTGAGGAACTTTATCAGCAACCGGGGTTATATGCCAATCTGGCACTTCTATCAGAAGAGAAGTTTAATAATCCCATCTATGATTGGGAGAATGTCTCAGCTAGATTTGCTACAATTTTCGATGAGGTATTGTGACCTATATCGTTTTTCCAAGTAATACTGTAGATATTATCGACTCCATTCGTGGAGCTATTGGGAGAATTGCTACATTCAATGTTGTAGCTTCCTCTGTGGCTTGCACTACTTGTGGGGTTGACCCCATTACAGGGGATGCGCTCGATGCTTTTTGTCCTACCTGTTCTGGAGAGGGATATATCTATACCTACAGTGGGACAGAAATCTCAGGACATATTACTTGGGGTGTTTCTGAATTACTTGGATGGGAACGTGGTGGACAAACCGATGTCGGGGATTGTAGAGTTCAAATTAAATATACTGTAGCCAATGAAGCAACTGTAAATGATGCGATATCAGTAACAGTTGATAATAGGACTATGGACATTAAATCGAGAATCTTACGCGGTGTACCCGAGATTAATAGGATTCTCGTGGATTGTGTAGAAAGGGATAAAAACTGATGAGTAATGGTATAATTATTCAAGGTGTGGATGCAGAAGATATCATAAAATTTATTTCCTCAAAGAACAAGAAAATGCAGGCAATTTTCTTAAAACAGCTTGAGGATGCGCTTGGGCCTGAAACCCAAGAATTTAGAGCGGTTAGAAAACTATTTCTTGATTACTCTAATGGATATAAAAGAGCAGTTCTTTCAGCAGTATTTGGTGATGTAGAGCGAGAATAAACATGGCTGATGATAAAGTACAATACAGTGTTCCAGATATATTTGGTACTGTAGATCATTTTTCAGCTGATGATATTTTCAAAGAAGAAGCCAAAATTGTTGAGGATATTGATAGGTCGAGAAGGCTGATTGAGAGTGCCCTAGATGAGCTTCTTGATGGTACTTCAGACCTATCAGATGGTGATAAAGACCATGCTAGTATCCTAGCTTTTGAACAAGCAGCAAATCTTGTAGATGAGGTAGGACTGGGGATTCTTCTAAAGCACGTTAGAAAGGCACTTTATACCAGCGGGGAATTTAATTATGCTGCTTTTGTAAATCAAATGGTTGGTGCCTGTACATTAAAATACCCTGAGATGGTTGATGTTGTTCATGATACTGAGAACAACAAAATCATTACTTCTGTGGATTTTTCTCCTTTAGGTGATATAGAGCTCTATGCTGCTGCCGTAGAAACAGTTAGAGAACAACTACAGAGTGATAAAGAAATGCAGGTTGTAGCAGACCCGGGTATGAGAAGTCATTTCTGGAAAGAGAAGATCTATGGTGCTGGTCGAGAAGGTAGGATGGTACTTCGAAGGAAGTATAACCGGCAAACAAAAGAATATGAAATGGTTGATGTCACTGATAGCTTTGCCGAGAAATATGACAGTACAATTGCTGCCCGGTTAAATCTCTTCAACAATGATGAAGCACCATTTTGGCCCCTTTTGGAGTATGGACATTCTGCTTATGGTGCTGGAGGTGGGGGAACCGCTTACCCGAAGCTAAGGGGACAGCATTTCATCAGTAAAATCGGAAAAGAAATTGATGATGTTTTCAAGAGTGTTTATTACGACCTTCGTGGAAAACTCCGAGAGAAAATTCTCGACAGAAAACAAGCTCTTCTCCGAGACCTAGAACAACAAGATATGGAACAACCAGCGGGTATCCGTGCGGTAAGGGATAACTACGTTCTTGTTGATCAGACTGAAAAAGTTTATGTTGAGGTTTACAGGGGTAAACAAAACAAGGACGTTACAAAATTTCGTTCAAAACGAACAGGACGTTTTACAAAAGAGTCTGGGGATTAACATATGTACAGAGAACGAAAAGAAGATATGGCGGTCTATTATTGGGCAGAGAGTCTTTTTACAGATGTTAATGGAATTACCATTGCAGACGGTTTCCCCGAAACTATTTTGACCCTCCCAACGATTGCTGTAGATAATGATAATCTTTATTTTCAACGTTTTGAACTTGGTAATAGAGATACTAGTACGACTAGAACTTGGTATATTGAAGTATATGCTAAGAATAAAACCCAAAGAGACGAGTTTGCATACCGAATTGCTCACTCTTTAAAAGAGTCAATTCCTGTTTATGACTACGACCTGGGTTTCCCCCCAACGGATTTACCAAAGCTGGGAAATCTAGTTACTGATAATATTCAGATCAAATTTGTTAGGATACGTCCCGAACTAACAGAGAAATTATACTGGCGAGCTGAAGTAATGTTCACTGCGACGCTAGATAAACCGTAATTGGAGGATACAACTTAATGGCGAAACGTCTTTCAATTCCTTCTCAGCACGTCGGTCTGCGCTTGATCGGCCCTGCTGACACTTACTTCGCCTCCAGAATTCAGAGAGTCGGTTTAAACACGGATATCCCCGCTACGGATATTGATGAGTTGGGAAATCCCAATAAGGTCGGTATCGTGCGTGATACTCCGAATGTTACTGTGACCTTCTCGGCGTATGATGTTGGTATTAAACTGTGGGCAGCTCTCACGGGTAATAGTTCCTCTTCTTATCCAGCCTTAGGGGTAGCCCTGGGCTCTTTGGATGAGGCTGATGTTGCTATTTACATCCGTGATGAAGATGTCGCAGATTATGCCAAGACTATTCATGGTCGTAGATTACAGGTACGCGATTTCTCATTCAATTATTCTGTTGATGGCGAAGCAACTGAGGACTATACTCTAATCGGTTCTGAGAAGCGGTTGTTAAAGTTTGACGTTGTGGCTGATCGTTATGTGACCGGCACGACTTCCTTTACTCTGACTCAGACCCCGTTGCAATTGAAAAATGGTAACTACCTCTTGTCCGTTATTCTCGATGGAGAATATTTGGAAGAGGTTACGGGTACCCCAGCTACTGGTCAGTATAGTGTCTCTGGCACTACCTTGACCACGTATGATTCCCGTTCAGCACAGTTGATTGCTGTTTACCATGCAAACCCAACCGGAACTAACTGGACGGATATTTCCGACGATTCTCTCCCTGTTGCTATTCGTGGCCGGGATAATATTATCAAGATCTCCGCTAACCAGATTGATCGTGTACAGAGCGTTACGATTAATGGTTCCCTGAATGTCCAGCCTGTAAAGGAAATGGGCAACCGGGCTATTGTAGGCTATCAAAAACAGGTTCCTAGTGTTGAAGGTACGATTACCGTACTTGATACTGATACTGAACTTGTTGACCTGTTAGCTACAGGTTCTATCAACTCCGGTGAATACGAGTTCCAGCTTGGTGAAGGCTGTACCGGCAGTGGTTTGAACCTTGTGGTGGAGATCCTCGATCCTTGTGATACCACGTCTCCCTACACTGTTCTGAAGACCGTTGTCGTGGCTGGACTGACTGTTGTAGGTGATTCGTTTACCTCCAACGTTAACAACAATGCGACTCAGACGTTCAACTGGCGTTCTGAGAGTGGTTTGCTGACCGTCTATTCTGGCGCTGTCTAATAACCTGTAAAGGGCATAAGTTAAAGGTTTTCTAGGAACAAGGGCCAACTGTTTAAAAAGCGGTAGGCCCTTGTTTTAATTTCTCAGAAAGGATAAAAAATGTTACACCCAGAACGAAATGATGTTAATATTACAAAGCTATTTGCTTGGAGTAAGGAATTTGAAATTGAGAATAGGGAAGGTAGTACAAAATACTGGGCCCGATTGCTTCCAGATAGTAGTATGAATCAAGCAAGGATTTATTCTTTGCGTAGAGCTACTGAGTTTAGAAAGAAATTGCGAAACCCGGAATCAGATGAATACGTGGCTTTTATTCCTGATAAGGGTCTACTTGAAAAAGAAAACCTGGTTGAGTTAGCACTACTGTTAAAATCTAATTCTATTTTAAATAATATCGAAGAAGATTTTGATTATCCAATGCCGAAGGAACCAAAAGAAAACGCTACTCAGGAAGAACAAGAACTGTACCAGGCAGAAATTGATGCTTGGGAGGATGGGCGTTCCGCTGCTATCCGTAAACAATTACTCAAAGTAATTGGTAAAGAGCGGGAAAAGATTGCAGACCGCCCCTTTGATATTCTCTATGCAGAATACGCTAAAGAAGTCGAAGACGATCTTTGTCAGAAAGAATTAATTAGAGCGTTCAGGGATGCTTGTGTATATTTTGGTACTTATACAGATCCAGAATTAACCACTCCATTTTTTCATGCCATCGAAGATGTTTTGAATCTTCCTGAAGAAGTTAAAAATACTTTTATTCAGAATTACGTTTCTCTTGAATTATCTACTCAGCAGCTAAAAAAATAGCACGGAGTAATGCTATTGCCGCAGTATGGTCGGTATCTAAAGCATTACATATTCCGCTAGACCCTAAGCTGTCTTCTCTGACAGAAATTCCATACACTATTAGTTTTGTCATCAGAAAATTACAGCAAGTAGATAATCTCAATGAATTACCAAAAGAAAAGCGTCCGCCCGATAAAATTCTTTGGGATGGTAGTTCAAAAGAACTTGAGCAGTGGATTGATAAAGTTTTTGATCGTGATAAAGCACCAGACGGAGTTAATATCGTACTAGGTGAGGTAGAACAATAAATGTCGAAATTAGATGATGCCAATAGAAAACTAGCAGAAATGAAATCCCTTGCCCAAGAAGCGGGAATTTCCCTGAAGCAGCTTGAGGGTGCACTAGAACAAGTAATACGTCGTAGTGCTTATGGAGGTAGTCCAACCTCAGGTGGTACCGAATCCGCCCTATCTAAAATCATGAGTGGTACACAGCAACGAACTGTCCGAGCCGGTGGTGGGTCGTCTGTTTTTGTTTCTAAAGCGGTTGGAGACATTAATCGTGAATTAGACAAGATTTTGACGGATGTTGTACAGGCTCGAGTTAATGATTATATGCGTGAAATGGGGCGGGTAGCGAGAAACTCTCGATACTCCGCTCCCCGTGTTGTTGCCTCTACCTATATTACCCCAGAAGAAGCTAGAATCTTAGGTGTCCCCGCCGGGAAACCCTACACCGCTCCATCTTCTACTACACGCCATACTCAGCAGCAGGTTAACTGGCAGCAGGCTCCTCAAGGTTTACAACCAACAATTCCTGCTGCTACTGTTGCCGCCGCCAATGCTGCTGCTTCTCAAGCCCAGCAGAAAGTACAGCAAGCTGCAAATGCCTTACAACTATGGACTGGAAGGCAGGGACAGGTAGACTCTCTTCGTCAGATGATGGATTGGAAAATCCGAAAAGGCGGAACAGGTGCTAAGGGAGCGGTTGAACAAACCCTAAGGGCCGAAACTAGTATTTTAACTTCGGCAGGATTTAAAGCAGAAAGTATCCAGGGCTTAAGAATTAACGAACTAAAAGACGGGGCCATTAAGGTTAGCGGTAATTTTAAAAACGTAGACAAGGAGCTAAGGGATTTCGCTTATACTATTAGACAAGTAAATGGTGTCTGGGGTGATTTTGGTCCTTCTCCTAAGAGTGGTCGAGGTACTCCTAGAATTACTCCTCAGCAGGCGGCAGCCCAACTCCAGGATAAATCAGGCCAAGCCGCAAGACAAGCCGCCATTAAAGCAGGTTTTGATCCGTATGCAATTGAAGAGGCGCTAGTTAAAGGTGGAGGAAGTACACAACCCTTCGGCCCAAAATCTAATATTACTCGTTATCGTTTTGCACAAGAAGGTCCATCCGGGGAAAGACAGAGCTCTGTTTTTCATGTAACTAAGAATGGAGAGGTACTAGACTCTTTACAGAAACAATACCGTAGTTTTGGTGAAGCTATTAGACGAGACATTTCCGAAGTTACTAAGTGGGGTCTTGCTGTTGGTCTTGTTTATGGTACTTTCCAAAAACTTCAGGAACTTGTTACTCAGGCTATTGAAAATGAGAGTAGACTGTTAGATGTTACAATTGCTTTAGGTAATGCCCAGAAAAGCACAAATCAGATCTTTTCAGAGGCGGCTAGTGTAGCAAGGGCTACCGGTGAATCTATTGATCAAGTATTAGAGGGTTATGTTACTGCTTATAGAGCAGCAGGTCAAATTGCTAACCCGGTAGAACGAGCAACCGCTGCAAATAAACTGCTTGCTGATTCCTTAACTTTATCCAAGCTCGCTGGTATTGAACAAGCAAAGGCTATGGACATTCTTAGTGCTGCTTTGAAACAAACTGCCGGTGAAGAAATGTCTACAACAGAAGCATTATCACGAGGTAATGAGCTTCTCGACAAGTGGGTTGCACTAACCAAAATTGCTAACGTGGATCTCGAAACCCTTGCTACCACATTTTCTATCGTATCTGAACAAGCGGAAAATGCTGGTGTTTCTACCGAAGAACTTAATGCTATTATTGCTATTTTATCAGAAAAACTCGGTGGATTAAGCCCAGAAGAAACCGGTAACAAAGTCAGAGCCGTGTTATCTTCTCTGTATAGTCCGCAAGGGGCAGAGGCACTTCAAAAATTCGGTGTGGCTGTAGAAGATAGCTCAGGCCGGATGAGAAACGCTCTTGATATTGTGGATGATATTAATCGAAGGGTAGCTCTTGGGTTGATTAGTGTCGATCAACTAAACAAGCTTACCTACACTGTTGCGGGTGGGGTTCGTAATCAATCTGCTTTAATGTCTTTAATTACCGGTTCAGATCAAATACCGGGAATGGTTGCTGGACAGATGGGGTCTGCCGGTATTGCCGGTGCTGCTCTTGAAACTAAAATGAGTGGTGCCCAGACTGCTATTACCAACCTTAATACCACCTTTGCTCAATTAGCA